>ERZ773202.2199-NODE-2199-length-10655-cov-33.238019_pt1 | contig 10655 bp, 6 predicted proteins | sample MGYA00580998_ERZ773202 | MGnify/ENA primary metagenome ERZ773202 (study PRJEB29015, sample SAMEA2737803) | human gut metagenome | biome: human gut; feature: human-associated habitat; material: faeces | place: China | collected 2012 ...
CGAACTGGCAGAAGATAGGAGCAATGCTGTGAGGGGTAGATACCGGCATCCAGTTTTCAGAGAACTGGGTTACGCCCATCGGAATACCTATCAATGTAGAGATGATGATGGCGATAAACAGGGAGCCCTTCACTCTTCTCGCCATCAGACAGCCGCAGAGCAGGATGCTGATGAGACCCAGGATGCTGACTGGTGTAAACTTGCCGAGCTGCACGAAAGTATCCGCATTGGCAGTAATGATGCCCGCATTCTTCAAACCGATAAAAGCGATAAACATACCGATACCGGCAGAAATGGCGAATCGGAGATTCTTCGGAATACACTCCAATATCTTGTCACGGATATTGAGGAAGGTGATGGCTAGGAAGATGATACCCTCTACGAGCAATACCGCCAAAGCCTGCTGCCAGGTCAAGCCCATAGCCTGACAAAGGGTGAAGGCGAAGAAGGCATTCAGTCCCATACTAGGAGCCTGGGCAAAAGGCAACTTTGCCATGAAAGCCAGCAGGAAGGTGGCGATGGCTGAAGCGATGGCTGTGGCAGTAAAGAGAGCTCCCTTGTCCATACCCGTAGTGGCGAGGATGGTAGGGTTCACTGCCAGGATGTAACACATGGTCAGGAAGGTAGTCATACCAGCTATCAACTCCGTCTTGACCGTAGTAGTCTTTGGGTCGAAACCCAATAATGCTTTTAATTTATTCATTTCTTATATTTATATTTATCTCTATTTTCTCTTCCCCCTTTCCACAACCCAATCCCGTTGTTTTTTCGGGGCGAACAAAGATAAGAAAAAATAATGAGGAATGCCTTATTTTACATGTTTTTAACTCATCAGAACACCTTATTTTACATGTTTCGGGGTATTCAGAACAGCTTATTTTACAAAGCGGTTTAATTTTAACCATTATGCTTGGTTAATTCGAATTTTCTTTGTAACTTAGCAGCGCAAAACGTAAAGCATGTAGGATTATGGCAAAAATAGTAAATTTCTATCCTGTAGGAATACAGACATTCTCGAATATTCGAGAGGGAAATTATCTCTATATAGATAAGACCAAATACATCGTTGATTTTCGAGAGAAAAAAATGAGATTTGTCTTTCTGAGTCGTCCAAGACGATTCGGAAAATCGCTTTTTGCCTCTACCCTCCAGGCCTATTTCGAGGGAAGAAAGGAACTTTTCGAGGGATTGGCTATTGCAGAATACGAGAAGGAATGGGTGAAGCACCCTGTATTCCATTTCGATTTAAGCGGTGCCAAGCATTTTGATGCAGATGCCTTGAACAATTATCTGAATCTGCAGCTTTTGCCCTACGAAGAGATTTATGGTAAAGGAGAAGATGAAATCCGTCCTAATGAAAGACTTGATGGACTCGTGAAGCGGGCTTACAAGCAGACGGGCGAAAAGGCGGTAGTCATCATCGATGAATATGATGCCCCATTGCTGGATGTGGTACATGAAAAGGAGAACCTGCAACCGCTCCGCCGCATTATGCAGAACTTCTACAGTCCCCTTAAAAAGCTCGACCCTTACCTGGAGTTCACCTTCATCACGGGTATCACCAAGTTCTCACAGCTCAGCATCTTCAGCGAGCTGAATAATTTAGACAACATCAGTCTGTTCGACCAGTATTCAGCCATCTGCGGTATCAGCAAGACTGAGCTAACCACGCAGATGAAACCGGATATTGAGGCTATGGGAGAGGCTATGGGATTGACGTATGAGGAGTGTCTGGCAGAACTGACACAATTCTACGACGGATATCATTTCAGCAAGAATTCTGAAGATATTTTCAATCCGTTCAGTCTGGTAAAGGCTTTGAATGCTCGGGATATTGCTCCTTACTGGTTTGGTTCCGGCACTCCATCCTTCCTCTTGAAACTCTTGGATAAGTATCATGTCAATCTTTCTACTTTAGAGAGTCAAGAGACAGTATTGAGTTCCTTCGACCAATCAACAGAGGAAATGACAGAAGCCTTGCCATTGCTTTACCAGAGCGGCTATCTGACCATCAAGAAATATGAACCGATGTTTCAGGAATATACGCTGGGCATCCCAAACAAGGAGGTACGCGACGGACTGCTCAACTCATTGATTCCTCATTATGTGAACCCTCGCCGTTCTGACAACAATGCCTTCCTCTTGGGATTCTGCAAGGCGGTTTATAGAAATGACATCGAGGCGGCACTGGAGCACATGCGCACCTATATGGCTACGATACCATATGATTTGGAGAATCACAGCGAGAAGCATTATCAGACTATCTTCTATCTGATGTTCAGTTTCCTCAACATCTATATCCGCACAGAGGTGAAGAGTGCCATCGGCAGGGCTGATGCCGTGATGCACATGCCAGATACAATCTACGTCTTCGAACTGAAGGTAGATAAGAGTGCTGATGAGGCTTTGGCACAAATAGACGAAAAAGGCTATATGCTGCCATATCATACAGAGGGCAAGCGACTGATAAAAATCGGTATCAGTTTTGACAGCACCCAGCGCACTATCAGCGATTGGAAGATTAAGGAAGAATAAAGAAAAAATCCGAAACAGAAGCTTACCAAGTTATCTGTTTCGGATTTTTTTGATGCTTATATAGTTAGGATGAGCCGAGTACTTCGAGCCGACTTGATAAGACTTACTTTTTACCTTTTGCTACATGAAAACGATAAATGGCGTGGATGAGCACATAACGGGGCACTGTGTTATAGTATTTCTCTACCCTGCCCTGCGCATTGATTGTTCTATCCACTTTCTTCAACTGATGGAACACATCGAATGCATCAGCCTTCACAACCAATTTTCCCTTGAAAAATGGTCGGGAAAGGCGGAAGTTCCATAATAAATTGTCATCATTCATCACAGACTCACCATATCCACGTCGACTATACATCGAAAGGTCGGTGTCAAACGAGAACCTGAAAGGAAGTGCCAATACTGCACTCAGCCCATAATGATAGTTGCAAGCATCAAGGGTTTCGAAATCCTTCTGTTCGCCATTGGAATGAAGACAGGCTACATAAGTATTCACTCCCAAAGAATGCTTACCCAGTTTGTAGTCCAGACGCAAATCTTCAGAAATGGTTGATGTCTTTACTATACTCTTCTTCATCTCCACAGTTGCAGCATCACTAATCATATCAACACTGTTAACATAGCCCAAAGAGGTAACCGTATTAAATATCAGTCGTTTCTTCTTATCAACATTGCCACTCAATCCTAAGCGCAAGCTTGTATTCCAGTTACCATTCACATTGGTTGGCGAGAAAGTACGACTACCAGTGTTTTTATCATATATAAAGCCCATAGCCACTGCATCGGTGGTAGAAGTATAATCGTATTTAAGATCATACATCAGAGACTTCAAACTTCCATTATAGACATATTGCATATGATGCAACATTGAGTTCTTCAGTTTTTCATTTCCATAACGCTTTACATTCAGAGGGTCTGCATCATCTATATAATCAAACAGATAGAGCATCTGAGGAGCTACCTGAGTTATAGAATAGACCAGACTGCTAGAAAACTTTCTGTTTTTTCTATTTCCGCTCCAATATAGGGTAAACTCCGGGTTCATGAAACTTAAATTACGAGAGAGTTCCTTGTCTAGAGATGCCCTTCTATAACGCATATTCTCATGCGAGAAGTTGAAGTTCCACTGGCTCTTGAACAAGATATCATTCTTTGCATCTTCTACCACCTGCCAGGAAAAAATCGCAAACGGCTTATGCGCATCAGTATGAAAATCATACAGATAACTATTAGCCGCATCTATCGTTGAAAGATAATCAGTAACAGATGGCAAGACACCTAATTCATGATTGGCATCAGCTCCCCATCCTGCAAGTTGATCCAAACGATAAAGACTATTCTCTTCATGAGAATACTTCTGCTCATAACCATATTGAATAGCTCCCCACAACTTATCAGAAACATTGAAGGAGTACCCCAAGCCGCCATGATAACGATACCCTTTAGAAGACCAAGGTACATAACGGCGACGATAATCATTATTTCCAGCAACATTTCCTGAAGCATAATCAAGGCTATAAATGCTATATCCCTCATCATCTTTACCAAGCACTTCACCACCAAGCTTTAGCTGCAACATATCTCCAGCTTCGTTTACGATGAAATCTGAACTGTAGTCCAATGATGCGAGCCAACCCTTCAAGTCGTTTTGGCTTTTGCTTTCCACTCTATTAATCAAGTTCTTATACAGTTCACCTGTTGAAATCGGGAAGAGACGATTCCACATCTGTTCCTGATTTTCCCAACTTTCAGCCATCAGAGCTGAATAAAAGATGGAATTCTGCTTACGGCGAGAGTAATTGGCTTTTTGGTCAATTGTCATATAGCATTTAGATTCTCTGCCACCAGGAGTCAACGTCAACATATTGTTCATATTGAGATAGAAGTTGCAATACTTTGCTTCATTCATAGAACGCTCGTATGTATCCCCCGATGACAAGAAGTTGGTGCGATACGCATTCGTTTCCTCATGATTGTCATAATGAGTAAGATCGGCATTACTTCTCAACCGGAATCGGTTGAATCTATCATCCACATTCAGGTTCACTCCCACCTTCCTTGTTGTCAATCTAGACATCGGCAGCTTCTCCGGTGTCCAGTCAGAGCCTTGCATCGGTGCACCACCATCATTCATATTATTAAAGTTGCTGAATATTGCCAACTGCGAATGGTCAGTTGTTCGCAAAGCAAACAAGCGCGCCAAATACAGGTCATCATTTGCCATACCAGCATCCACATTGCCCAACCAGCCAATATTATATTGTTTCTTCAGGTTGACATCCATCACATATTCATCCTCCTCAACCTTTCGTTTGGCAAACAGATTTAGGTCAGTTTTCTTTTCATATACCTTGATGGAGTTTACCGCGTATGTAGGCAAGTTCTGCAAGAGTACCGTATTGTTACCCTTGAAGAAATCCTTGCCATTAAGCAAGAGGCTCTCCACAAAACGTCCATTAACATAAATGCTGCCATCCGACTTCAATTCCGCACCAGGCAGTTGCTTGATGAGTGCATCGAGCATGGAGCCTTCGGAAAGTTGGAAGGCATCAGCATTATACACCAGCGTATCACCCTTGTGATAGAATTTCACCTTGGTAGCCGTTACTGTTACCTCATTCAGTAGCTGCTCATCATCCAACTTTTTCTTCTTACGCAAAAAAATAGTTGGCAAATAACGGGTATTCACCCGTTTACTAACCTTTACATCAAAAGAGAAACTTTGTGGCACATAGCCATCACACTCTACTTTGATGGTATATCTGTGATTGTTAGCAACTATAAACGTAAAGCCACCATTTTTCTGTTCGTTTCTTTCGTCTGATATAGTCTCTTTTACAACCTCTCCTTTGTCATCAAGCAAAGTTAGTTTTGCATTTGTAATAGCTGTATGGGTAACGAATTCCTCTACCCATCCACCATATTCTAGTGTTTTCTCCTTAGTCTGCCCCATCATAGGCAATCCGCACAGAATAGTTCCAATAATAAATAAGATTCTTAATTGCTTCATAATCTCAATTGTTTGTCAGTTTACGTTATTCTATCTTATGTTCCTCCTGAGTTATATATATAGGAGGAAGAGGCATACGAGAAACATGTCCCTCATCACGAGGATAATCATACTGCCCTCCCATAATTAACTGTTGCGCATATAGTGGATTCGCAACAAATCGAATACTTGGCAATATTACCAACATCGATAAACTTAATAACAAGACTTTCTTCATATTTTTGATATTTTTGTCCGTTTGCAAAGGTACAAAAAGGACTAAAGAAATCAAAAAACATGAAGGAAATAATATTCACCAAATATTCATTAGTTGCAATCAAATACATTATTTCTACCTTATTTTTAGATAGTTAGAAAAACTATTCACTAAAAATTCATCAATACGAAATTGTACTTTTAATGTATGAGCGTAGACAAATTTTTATATAAAGAAGAAGCACTATTTTGGTCAAATAACTTATAATTTGCCTTTTGCTTTGCATTACAAATCGAACTTGTTGTTGTCTGCAAGAGTATGCTCATTTCTCGATTATCAAACTTTAGCCAAGATAATACGCACACATGAAACTCTTGTGTACTTAACTTTGTTCTAGATATTTTTGCATAGACCAAAGGGAAATATTGTTTAAATAATATTTCTAAGGCTTTCCAATCATTCTGATTCGGAAGAATTGCTTTCAACTTAGGTGTCGTAGCATTCTTGAATTTTAAAAATATGTCACTATTCTCTATTGCAATAATACGATCAGACTGTTTTACGTTCTCTAGTTTTGCTTCATATTGATCTATTACATCTTGTAAAACATTTATTTTTTTTATCATTTTTTGCTCAAACAAAGTCGTATTCTTCTTAAGTTCCATATAATCAGCAATGGTGTTTTGAGCATTATCGACAGCTTGTAGGTACTCTTTATTTAATTTTGCCAACCTTATTTCCTTCTTTCGCAAATTATTCTTATATTTATTATATACATAAATACTAAAGAATAAAGCAATAAATCCCATAAGGAGCAATACATTTTTATTTTTTTCTTCCTGTATTACCATATCACTCATTTGCTTTTGCAAACGTTTATAGTCATAAAGAGAATTTGCCTGAATCACAGCATCAGCCTGAGTACTATTCAAGATTTTATCCATTTCTTGTTCACAAGAAATAGAATATTTCCGTATAGAATCACCATTCAGATGCTTTCTATAAACAGACAATAACCCTTGAGCTGTCTCATATCGGAAACCGTATCGTCCTAACTTGCGATAGTAATACTCGGCAGAATCTATACGATTGATTCCTAAGAAATACATTCCCTTTGCCTTATAATAATGCTCGCGCCCTGTAAGTATATTGTTATTTTTATCAAATAATCCAGATTCTTTCTCATAATTATCCATATAGTAATGCGCTTGCTGATACTGAGCACGTTGCAAACAAACATAAATAAGCGTAGGAAGCATCTGAGCTGCATCTTGGCGCATACCATGTGCTTTATACTGCCAATAGCCTTTCTTTATTTGTTCCACAGCCTTCAATGTATCGCCCAATGCATAATATTCACTAGCAATCAGCTCAAAGCCTTGGATATAACTTGCCATATTGTTGGCTTTTGCAGCATAATAACTATATTTTTTATAACATTCAATTGATTGCTTATGCAAATATTGATAACGATAAATATCAGCCATCTGTCCATAAATACCAAAAAGCACCTTATAGTCACACTCTTTACGCAGGGTATCAGCACACTCTATAGCTTTTTTATAGCTCATCATTGCCTTTGGCGCATCCTTTTGGTCACGAAATACGCAACCCATCAGATAATAAGCTTGCATTTTCTCATTATCAGTACCCCAACTATCATAATAATCCACCACCTCTTGAAATTTGGTGTCGGCAGACAACTGCAAGTAAAGTTTGTTCTGTGCCTTCGCCATCAGCATTCGGCATTTCATCGCTACCTTGCGAGAAGCGTCCGGTACCTCCAATGAATCAAAACGGCACAAACTATCATAGGCTGCTTGAGGATGTGCTTCCATCAAACTGTCTATAACCTGTAATCTCTGCATTTGTACCCGATTTTCGGTACACCCTACTAATATATATAATAAGGTGAAGAACACGGAATATCTCAACAACACGAATTCTCTTCTCTTCATTTTTATCATTTTTACTCTCTAAAATACCATTCATCAAATAAACAAATCATCCAGAGTTACTGAAGCCCTGAATATATCGGAGTATTCATTACTCACCAGTTCTGAATTTCCCACATACGTAAGGAGGAATGTCTTGGCAGGATTCTTTTCTTCCAAAGCCTGCAAGCGGCTATTCAGCACCTGAGCATAGCCCTTGGTCACGGCATAAGGAGCCTTATAAAATTTCATCTCACAAACATTCACCGCATCATCAGCCCTGTCTATCAGCAAGTCTATCTGCATGCCAATAGCGTTTATTTCGCTACGAAACCGCTTTTTTGCCGTTCGTAGCGGAATAAACGCTATTTTAACTTCATTTTAACATTTCACTTCTAATCCTCTGTTGACATATCTCTATTATATTGCCTTACGGATTTACCACCGGCAAAACGATATGAAACATTGAATACTATTCTATTTCGCTGCCTATCAAAAGCCTTATCCAAGTATCTGCTCTCAAACCCAGGAGACTTTGTTTCTGTTATCATATCAGAATTGAAGAAGTGGAACATAAGACTATAAGTCAATGTCAACTCCAACTTCTTCTTCAACATGAACTTCTGGATAGATACATACGGGTTCTCGAAATTCGACGAAGACTTAACTTGTGGAGAGATCGTAAAATTCTTGCTATAAGAATAGGACATCGCAAAATTCATATCCCATCTTGGCTGATAGTACTGCAAAGACGTAACACCCTCTACCGTCTGTATGTGGTTAGAAAATTCGTGATAACTTGCCTTGGCATTTCTATATTTCAAATCTGCCTTATACAAGAAGTCTCTACAGAATCTCTTTGTAAACGATACGGAAGCCCACCATTCCCTGTAATCAGTATTCTGGAAGACACTTGCCACATACTTGCCCGGTACACCACTCGGCAATGTTCCTTCCCGGACTTCAGCTATAGAGTTAAAGCTGTTTGGAGAATATACAAATCCCGTCTGGAAGTTAAAGCACCACCAAAGATCTATCCAATAGTTGATGCGATGAGTAACATTGGTCTTGAGCCACGGATTACCACCTACCCAAGACAGAGAATCGGTAAAATAACCATATTCACTAGATAGATTCTGATCTGGATAACTGGTGGAACAATCATAGTTTAAGCGCATCCAATTACGTCTGGTCAGCTGATAATAGGCCATGAAACTTCCACCAACTGGCACCTGAGTTTTCTTGGCATGATTGTTATTCAAGCCCACATGCTCTGCCCAACCGGAAAACATCAATTGCGCATTATTATCAAAACGCCAATTGAAACTTGCCCACAGGCGATTTCGCAAATAGCTGTTGGTGTTCAGCTTTTCGCCGGTATCATTATCTTCCCTCTTGTAACTTTTCCATGTATTCTCATAGCCAGCATTCAATGTAAGATGACCATTGGCAAAATTGGTCCATCCACTTATACGGAAGCGAGTAAAGTTCATATGGTCCTGGAAATGATTATTCAGCACAAATCCCGTACTCTCTGTCTGATCCATAAGACTGCGGGTTGGAGAAAACCTGTAATTGAAATCGGCAGTCCATCTTACTCTTCCCACATTGTTACGGTAGAATACAGCCATCGAATGTTCACTGTCTCTCACATGGGTGCGTATATCGCGAGTCAATCTTGTCTCGGTATGAGTATTTTCATCTGTCCTCAATATAGTATAATGATTATAGGTATCATGATCACGCCCTGCACCGTATTGATATACAAACGAAAGAGACTGATTTTTCTGTATGGCATAATCCAGGCTAAGTAGCCCCGAACGGTATCTTTCAAACGTAATGATATTCCTGATACCATCAGGATTGTTCACTAGCGTTTCCTTGATTCCATTTTGCAGGTAATTCTTTGACCAGTTCGTGTCATACGCACCTTGTCCAAAAGAACTATAGGCAAAAGCATAAATATTCCACTTGTTTTTGGTATATGAAAAATTTGCCGTCGTATTCTCAAAGATGTATTTCTTGTCATTCTCGCCGTTCAGATTGAAGCCTTCATTATTAAAGAGCATGCCTTCATAGCCTTCATAGTTCTTCTTGGTATGCAGGTTTATCAATACATCATAGCCTTGGTATTGCCCTTGCGGTTTATCAATCACCTCTACTTTGTCAAAGCGGATATGCTGAATATTCCGCAGATAGTTCATATCTTTTTCTACGCTATCTACCAATACTATAATATTGGAGGAATTGTGATAAGTTAAAGAACGGTCAACAAAGTTATAAGTAAAATTAGGCAGCTTTCCCAACATTTGGATAGTACTAACTGTACCACGACGCAAATCCTTGGTTATTGCTACTTTCATCCTGTCACCACTTTGCAGAATTGAGCTTCCCTTTATGTTGACTTCTTTCAACGTGTCAGTTTTCCATATTCCTGTATGCAGGGAATCATCAGGAACTGTTTCTCGCATCACACGATTAGTAGCTATTCCCGGAATAGCTACCATCTGCACCATAAAGAGTAGAATTAAAATCTTTCTCATAACTTATTCACAATTTATTAAATATAACTTTTTTACCAAGAAGAAGAACCATTTTTATTCCAACGTCAGCCAGCCATCTGTCGTCCAGTTGATTTTCTTCTGAACCAGGATGCTGGCGCCATTCTTCGGTACGCTGTAACCATGGCAGAAGAAGTAATCGCCATCAGGGAAAGAGTAGGCTGAGCAATGACCCATCGCCTCATATTCTTTCTTATCGCCTTCCAGAATCAGCGTACCTCCGCCATTGCGCATGTCTCTGCCTGCCTTATCCAAATAAGGACCGGCAACCTTCTTGCTTCTGCCTACAGCAACACGATAGTTGCTCTTGATGCCACGGCAGCAGTAATCCCAACTCACGAAGAGATAGTAATAACCACCATGTTTCATGATGAAAGGAGCCTCGATGGCATTGGTACCGGCAAACTTGGAGGTAGGAT
>ERZ773202.2204-NODE-2204-length-10617-cov-10.234331_pt1 | contig 10617 bp, 8 predicted proteins | sample MGYA00580998_ERZ773202 | MGnify/ENA primary metagenome ERZ773202 (study PRJEB29015, sample SAMEA2737803) | human gut metagenome | biome: human gut; feature: human-associated habitat; material: faeces | place: China | collected 2012 ...
GGCCTGCCGGACAACAGATTACTGGATGTAGTTGACGGTGGTGAACTCGCTGACGGTGGGCTTGGTAGCGTCGTCGGAGCTGTTGTCCACGGTGATCTCGCCGGAAGCGATCTTGGCCTTGACTGCCTCGTACTCATCCTTGGTGAAGGACTCGAAGTTCCAGCTGTCGTCATCGGTGGGCAGGCCGATGTAATCGCCATCTTCCAGACCGAAGTTGCCGTTGGTGGCAGCGATCTCGCTCCACTCGCCGCCCTCGATGTCGGTCAGAGCAGTCTCGACCGCAGCGGACAGGCCCTTCATGGCGGAGGTGATGAACGGGTTGTAGGCATAGGTGCCATCTGCCACGCCGTTTGCGCCGATGTAGTTCTGGTCAACGTCAACGCCGATGACATAGCCGTTGTTCTTCAGAGCAGCCTCAACTGCAGAGGTGTAGATGCCGCCGCCGCAGGCGAAGACGACCTGCGTACCGTTGGAGTACCAGCCCTCCATACGGGAGGTGATGTTGGCATCACCGTAGAACTGGCCGCCGTAGAAGTAGTTGATCTCGACGTTCTGGCCCAGCTCCTGTGCGGCAGCATCAGCGCCCTGCACAAAGCCGTAGCCGTAACGGATGACAGCGGGCACAGCCATGCCGCCCAGGAAGCCCAACTTGGTCTTGCCGTCCTTGGCGATCGCGTAACCGGCCAGGTAACCTGCCTGCTCTTCCTTGAAGGTGATGCAGTAGCAGTTTGCGGGGATGGTATCCGTGCCGATATCGCCCTGGGTCACGTCAACAGCGATGAACTTGACATCCGGGTACTGATCAGCAGCCCAAGCCAGAGAAGCACCGTACAGGTAGCCGACGCAGACGATCACGTCTGCACCGTCGTTGACAGCCTGACGGATCATGGTCTCACGATCCTCATCAGAAGCGTCAGCCTCGGGGATGTAGTACTGGCAGTCATCGCCCATGTAGCCAGAAACAGCCGTCCAGCATGCCTGGTTAAAGCTCTCATCGTCGATCGTGCCGGTGTCGCAGGTCAGAGCGACCTTGACGATCTTCTCGCCGCCCTCAGCAACAGAGGAAGCGGTGGAAGCAGCAGCGGAAGAAGCAGTGCTGGTGGAAGAAGCGGAAGAACCGCCACAAGCGGTCAGGGCAGCGGCGGCGGCAGCAGCACCAGCCACAGCCAGGAAATTACGACGAGAAATCTTCATAAGAAAGTCTCCTTTTTTTCGATCATGATGTGTCTGTCAGAACATGCCTGTAAAATGCAGGCACTGACACATTTACTGGCTCAAGTATAGCGGGAAGATGTGTGAGATGCAAGCACTTTTCGATTACAAAATATTTACAAAATCTTTGTAAATATGTCCAAAAAGCATTACTTTTGCACAACTCCCTGCCGTTCCGGTTTTGTGCCGGGAAGCGATTTATTTTTCCACAGCGGCATTTCCGGCCACATTGGAAGGCCCGAACCCAAAGGGCAGCAGTTCGTCCATGCTGCGCTCGACGAAATCCTCCGGCGTTTTGGCCATGATCACGTTCAGCTCCGGCCCGCCGAACTCGAACAGTGCCTGACGGCACACACCGCAGGGCGAGGTGATCTGTTCGTTCACCTCGCCGCGGCGGCTGCCCACCACTGCAATATCCGTGAACTCGGTCACGCCGTCGGCCACGGCCTTGAACAGGGCCGTGCGCTCTGCGCAGCTGGTGGGGGTAAAGGACGCATTTTCCACGTTGCAGCCGGTGTAGATGCGTCCGTCCTTTGCGCGCAGGGCAGCACCCACCATAAAATTGGAATACGGTGCATAAGCCTTTTTGCGGGCAGCCAGTGCCATGCGGATCAGTTCCTGCTTTTCTTCCAGGGTCAGGTTCGTCATAAAATGTTCCTCCTTTTGGGGGCGAAAACAGCGCGGCCGGCCTTTTTGCAGGCAGACCGCGCTGGATCTTCGGTTGGGTTTCTCAGTACTCTGCGCCCAGAGCCACCTTCATCATGTTGGTAAAGCTCGTCTGGCGCTGCTCGGCCGTGGTGATCTCCGGTGCCACAAAGCTGTCGGAAATGGTCAGCAGGCAGGCCGCATGCTTGCCCAGCACCTGTGCGTTGGCAAACAGGGCAAAGCTCTCCATCTCCACGCACAGGCAGCCGCGCTCATCCCGCAGCTTTTCCCAGTAGGTGGGCTTTTCGTCGGAGGGCTGGCGGTAGAACACATCCGAAGAGTGGATGTTGCCCTCAATGAGGGGAATGCCCTGCTTGGCGGCAGAAGCGCGCAGCTTGTCGTTCAGGCTCTGGCTGGGCAGAGTGATGTCCCCCTCGAAGCCGCTCTGTACCCGGGCGTAGTTGGACTCGCTCACCGCACCGGTGGACAGCACCACGTCGAACAGCTTGGCCTTTTCGGTGTAGCTGCCGGCGGAGCCGATGCGGATGATGTTGTCCACATCGTAGAACTTGAACAGCTCGTAGGAATAGATGCCGATGGACGGCATGCCCATGCCGCTGCCCATCACGCTGATGGGGCGGCCCTGATAGGTGCCGGTAAAGCCCAGCATGCCGCGCACACCGGTCACCTGACGCACATCCTGCAGGAAGGTGTCGGCAATGAACTTGGCGCGCAGAGGGTCACCGGGCATGAGGACCGTCTTGGCGAAATCGCCCTTTTCGGCGCTGTTGTGAGGGGTAGACATAGAACATCTCTCCTTTTTCTTTATGATCGGCAGGCAGGCCCTTCCCGGTGGAAAGGCCCGCTCTGCATGCTTACCTGTATTTTCTGCGGTTGAACACGTTCTGCGGGGCAATGTAAGAGCCGTTGCGGCGGATCTCGAAGTGGCAGTGGTTGCCGCTGGAACGTCCGGTGCTGCCCACATAGCCGATGAGCTGACCCTGCTTGACCGACTGACCGGCGTGCACCACCAGCGACAGGCAGTGGGCGTACAAGGTGGTGTAGCCGTTGCCGTGGCTGATGATGATGGAGTTGCCGTAGCCTGTACCCGCACCGGCGCGGTTATAGCCGGCCTTGGTCACCGTACCGCCTGCCGAAGCGTAAATGGGCGTACCGGCGGCGGCGCAGATATCCACGCCCTTGTGGCTGCCGCCGTACCAGCGGGAGCAGTTCCGATAGCCGGGCACCGGCCAGATAAACTGTCCGCTGCCGGTGATATAGGATGCACCAGAGGACACCTTTTTGGTGCCCACCGTAACTTTTTCAGTCACAGGCTCCTTGGTCACCACAGTGCTCAAAATCTGCTGGGAAAGCTGATTGCCATTTGTATCATACACCCGCTGTGCCGTCACAGTGCGGATGCCGTTCTCGCCCGTCTGGGTCACCCGCTTGGTGCCGGAGTTCAGATCATTGGACTTGGTGGTTTCGGTGGTATAGGCGATCTCTTCCTCCCAGCTTTCCACCTTGGTGATGCGCACCTCCAGCGTCTCCTCCTCCCGCACCACGGTCAATGCATCGCCGGGCAGGATCTTGGAGTTCTGGGTCAGGCCGTTTTCCCCATTAGCGGCAAAGCCGGTGTTCATATCGCACAGTTCCTTCACGGTCAGGCCATTTTTCTGGGCGATGGCCCAGATGGTGTCGCCGCTCTGCACGGTGTAGGTCTTTTGTGCCTGCTGCACACCGGAGAGCAGCTGCTCCACCTCGGCTTCCTCCTGAAAGCTCTCGGTGAAGTAGATGCCGTTTTCCAGCGTGACATCCTTGTTGAAGCCCACAGTGGTGTTGGGGTCGTCCGGGTTCTCATAGGGCTCCAGCAGGCTGCTGATGTAGCTTTGCAGGCTGGTGCCGTCCGCGCACACGGCGGTAAGCTCGCCGTCCAGATACAAAGCCGTGCCCTCGCTGATCTGGTCGCCGGAATTCTTAAGGATGGCGTCAGCCACACCATTTTCGTCCATCACGTCGTGGGCGATGGCCACGGAATAAGTAGGCTCCACGGTAAAACGCGCCTGCTCCGCACCGGAATAATTGATACGCTGCTGCACGGCTTCCAGCGCAGAATTGAACACCTCTTCGTTGGCCACATAGCCCACGGTCTCATTGTCCACCTGCACCTCCAAGGCGTAGGGCTGACGGATGGTGGTCTGGAACACCGTTACCATAACGGCCAGCGCTGCCATTGGCAGCACATACATAGCCATACGGGGCACAAGGCGGATGTTATCAGCGATGCCATGGGCAAGAAAGTGGCCGCTTGCGCGTAGCGCAGCGCCAAAGCCGTTTTCCTTGCGTACCCGGTGTGCGTGGCGCAGCAGCGCCCAGGTGCCCCGCAGGGCAAGCACTACCGGGCCGAACAGATCCCGCAGCAGCTGCGCCGCCCCGGGAAATGCCATGGATGCAATATTTTTCAGCAGATCTCTGCCCATCTGCAGCAGACGCTGCAGCCCGTGCTGCAAACGGCGCCCGGTACGGATGACCGCATACTCGGCGGAAAAGCCGATGGCGTACAGCGTCTCGCCCACCATAGGTGCTATGGGATTGTGCAGCAGCTTGTGCCACAGCTTTTCCCAGCGGTGCTGACGCTTGCGGCGAATCCTGTGCCGCCGCAGCACGCCCCGGCATTGGAACTGCGCCCACAGCGAGCGCAGCTTCTGGCGGCGGGGCTGCCGTACAGGCTTCGCAGCAGGCTGCTGCTCCTTTATTTTATCTTCAGTCAACGGGATTTTTCTCCTTCCTGCGCTGCTGCAGGGCATTTTTCCGGCCCGGAACACAACAGCTAGATGGTGTACGTTCCCCTGTTCAAAAGGCCAACAGGGCCTGTACACAATACGCTCTCTTTTTATTATACACTTTGCATGGTTTGAAACAAGCGCTTACATAAAATTTGGCTATTTTTTCACGCAGTTTTCACGAAAAGAGCGCCTCCATATCCGGCGGCAGCGGGCTTTCCACTGTAACGGTGCGCAGCTGCAAAGGCATTTCCACCCGGATGCCATCCGGCAGCGGGGTGTATACAGGCACGGCAAAGCTCTGCTTCGCGCAGTGCAGCGCCTGCCGGGCAATGCGCTCCCGGCTGCCGCCGTAAAGATCATCCCCGGCAAGAGGATGGCCGATGGACGCAAAGTGCACCCGGATCTGATGGGTGCGCCCGGTCACCGGCACGCAGGCTGCAAGGCTAAGGCCGTTTTCTCCCCTTATAATAGTATACTCGGTGCGGCTGGGCTTGCCCTCGGGGGTAACGCAGCGCCCAATGATGCTATCGCCCCGGCGGCCGATGGGTGCATCGATCACCCCTTCCCCCAGCGGCAGCGCGCCCTGCGCGATGGCATAATACAGCTTTGTCACCCTGCCCGCCAACAGCGGCGCGGCGTAGGCGTTTTTGGCCGCCAGTACAAGGCCGCTGGTGTCCTTATCGATGCGGTTCACCGGGCGGAAAACCGGGCTGTGGCCGTGGGCAGCCGCCCACGCCGCATAACCGTTGGCCAATGTGCCCCCGGGGTAGTTCAGGGTGGGGTGCACCGCCAGCTGCGGCGGCTTTTCCAGCACCACCGCAAAGGCATCCTCGTACACCACCTTGACCGGAATCTCCGGCTGCGGGGTCACGCCATCCCCCTCCGGCGGCAGCGCAAAGGAGAGCATCTGCCCGGGGTAGATGCGCCGGTTTGCCAGCACAGGCACGCCGTCCGCAAAAAAGCCGCCGCCCCGGAACTTGACCGCCCGGGCGAGATCCGTAGAGACGGCACACTGGCGCAGAAAGCTGCGCACCAGCACCCCATCGTGGGTGGTGGCCGTATCCGGCACGGCAAAATACAGCTGCATGGCCTGCCCTCCCCCTGCAAAAATCACAAAAACACAAATGATATTATAACAAAAATCCGTTTCACTTGCAAATCTTACTTTTTTATGGTATCATGAAGAACGGAAAACGAGTGGAACATACGGCGGCGGGGCGGCTTTGACCGCTCTGAGGAAAGTCCGGGCCTCACAGAGCACGGTAACTGCTAACGGCAGCCGAGGGTGACCTTAGGGAAAGTGCAACAGAAAACAAACCGCCGCAGCAATGCGGTAAGGATGAAACGGCGAGGTAAGAGCTCACCAGCGCATGGGTGACCATGCGGCTTTGTAAACCCTACCGGAAGCAACGCCTATATGGGACGTACAGCGCTGCTCGCGTGTCCCGAAGGCGGCACGAGCCTGTCAGCAATGGCAGGCCTAGACAGATCGTCGTTTAATACAGAACCCGGCTTACGGTCTATCTCGTTTTCCCTTTTGTGTTTTTGCGCTGTCTGCTGTTGCAGGCAGCTTTTTTGTTGCAGCAACGTAAAAAGAGGCCACCGCACAGGATTTGTGCAGTGACCTCTTTGTTGCATGCAAGACTATTGAAAATGCCCGCCGCGTGCGCTTTGGGCATTTTCAGCGGAATAATCATTTTTAATTGCAACCCGGGAAAATCTGCGGATTTTCCCGGGTTGCCTTTTCACGGAACGGGGTTGCTCAGTTCCCGCTTGCGCCCAGGATGGCGTCCAGCACGGTGGAGGCGGCGCTGTACAGCGAGCCTGCGGCCTGCTCCACCTGCTCCTGCGTGGGCAGGCTGACGGCGGGCGTCTCGGTGCTGCCGCCCTCGGCGGGAGCAGTCGTTTCCGGCTGGGGCGTCTCGGTGGCAGCGGGCTGCTCGGCGGGCGTTTCCGCGGGTTGCTCTGCCGGCTGCTCAGCGGGCTGCTCTGCAGCCTGCTCCGGCACGCTTTCCGCCGGCACTTCCACGATCACGCTGTCGGCGGGCGTCTCGGGCACAGAGACAGCGGCATCGGGGTCAGTGGTGGGGGTGTACACGTCCGTCTTCTCCGGGGTCTGGGTGGTGGAACTTACCGTGCCTTCGCCGCCCATCACCGCCGCGATCATCTCTTTGGCCTTTGCCACAGAGGCTTCGTCCGGCTTCATAACATAGAGCTTCTGCCCCTTGGCAGAGTAGCACTTGGTGCTGCTGCCGGAGGTGCCAGTAACGGTGTAGCGTTCAATATTCCACTCTGCAAAATCGCTCAGCTGCATACGCACCAGCGCGCTGATCTGGTTGGTAGAAAGGCTGGTGACAAAGCTGTCGGCAACAGCGTCCAGAATTTTGGTAAAGCCCATCAGCAGCGCCGGGGACTTGATCTTGTTCAGCATGGCGTCGATCACCTTCATCTGGTTGATGCCGCGCTGCACATCGCCGGTCTTAAAGGCGTGGCGCTCGCGGGCAAAAGCCAGCGCAGCCTTGCCATCCAGATGGTTCCAGCCCTCCACAAAGGTGGTGGGGTCATAGTAACCGGGGCTGCCCACCGAGGTGAACGCCTGATCGGAATACACGTCCACACCGCCCAGCGCATCAACAATGTCGATAAACCCTGCAAAATTGATGCGGATATAGTGCTCCACGTTCACACCGTACAGGTTGCCGAGGGTGTCCATGCTGGTCTGCACACCGTAAAGCCCGGCGTGGGTCAGCTTATCCTTGCTGTTTGTTCCGGCAAGGTCCACATAATAATCGCGCGGGGTGTTGATCAGCACCACCTGCTTGGTAACGGGGTTCACTGCGGCAATGATATTCACATCGCTGCGCGCTTTTTCCGTCAGATCGCCGCGGGTGTCCACGCCGCTCAGGTACAGCACAAAAGGCTCTTTGGTGATCTTATTAGCCTCGGCGTTGCTCAAAAAACCGTTGGTCATATTGCCCAGCGCGTCGAGGCCCTGCTGCGCCCACACGCAGCCCACCGCCATGGCGGCGCACAGCACCACCGAGAACGCCCGGGACACTGTGCCTGCAGTTTTGTACTCCTGACAGCGCTTGACCAGCAGCCACAGCAGCACCAGCAGCGCCGCCAGCACCACCAGATACAGCACCGGCAGCATCTGGGTGCGCCACAGCTGCACCAGCGCCAGAACGCTTAAAATTGCCTGTACGATCAGCAAGATCTTCCCTCGTTTCGGGGGCTGGTACGCCCCATTTGCCCCGGGCACAGTGCTGCGGGGGGTGTTTTGCTGCGGGCGGCGGGGCGGCGCAGCCTGCTCCGGCGGCAGCTCCGAGAAAAACGCGGCGCTGTCCACCACTACAGTAGCGTCCTGCTGCTCAGCTTTGTGCAAAAGACGGTGCAGGGAACGGCCGTCCTCCTTGCGGGAATGCTCGTTTTCGTCCAACATGAGAATACTCCTTTTTTCAGCCCACCGGAACGATGGTCAGCACGGCACGGGCAGGCAGGCAGGTGGCGGTCTGATCCTCCGCCGACAGCCAGCCAAAGCCCTCGCAGATGTGATCCGGGCAGGGCGACTCAATAAACCGCGCTCTGCCGTCCTTTACCTCTATATGCACCGTATAATAACCGGTGTCCACACTGTAAGTTTCGTCCTTTTCCAGCGGAATGTCCAGCACGGCGTTCGCGTCGCCGTAGATCAGCTGGGCAGTCAGTTTTCCGCCGGTGGCGTTGTGGCTGCGCACGGCCAGCAGCACCGCTGCGATGGCCAGCACCACCACTGCAAACAGGATATTGGTCAAAAGCTTTTTGTTCTTCATGGCTTACTGCTCCCCGGGCTTGAGCTGCTCCAGCTCCGCCAGCCAGAGGGTGGCACAGGCATCGCTGGGCATCCGCCAGTCGCCCCGGGGCGAAAGGGTCACGCTGCCCACCTTGGGGCCGTCCGGCAGGCAGCTGCGCTTGAACTGCTGAGCAAAAAAGCGCCAGTAAAAGTTGCGCAGCCACTTGTACAGCACGGCATCCGTGTACTCTGCCCTGCCTGCAAAGGCCACCTTTGCCAGCCGGTAGATTTTTGCCGGGCCAAAACCGCAGCGCAGCACATAATACAGGTAAAAATCGTGCAGCTCGTAGGGGCCCACCAAGTCCTCGGTGATCTGTGCAATCTCGCCATCCTTGGCGGGCAGCAGCTCCGGCGACACCGGGGTGGCAAGAATATCCAGCAGCACATCGTGCAAAGCAGCGGTGGCAGCAGTCTCAGCTTCGTACTGCACCAGATATCGCACCAGCGTTTTGGGCACACCGGCATTCACGCCGTACATGCTCATGTGGTCGCCGTTGTAGGTCGCCCAGCCCAGCGCCAGCTCCGAAAGGTCACCCGTGCCCACCACAAGGCCGCCGGTGCGGTTGGCAAGGTCCATCAGCTCCAGCGTGCGCACCCGTGCCTGCCCGTTCTCAAAGGTGACATCCAGCACGGTCTCGTCCTGCCCGATATCGGCAAAGTGGCTGCGCACGGTGTCGGCGATGCGAATTTCCTGAAAGCTTACGCCCAGCTCCCCGCACAAAATTTCGGCGTTGCTGCGGGTGCGTTTGGTAGTGCCAAAACAGGGCATGGTCACCGCCAGCACATCGGCGGCAGGACGGTGCAGCTGCTTCATGGCGCGCACTGCCACCAGCAGGGCAAGGCAACTGTCCAAGCCGCCGGAAATGCCAATGACCGCCGTTTTAGCGTGGGCGTGCTCCAGCCGTTTGGCAAGGCCGTCGGCCTGCATCTTCAAAATCAGCTCGCAGCGGGCGGCGCGGCGCTGCGGGTCACTGGGCACAAAGGGTGCGGGGTCGATGCGGCGGGTGAGCACCGTTTCTTCCGGTGTAAGGTCAAATTCCACCGTGACGTAGCCCTCGGCAGTGTGCTCAAAGCTGGTGTTGCGGGCACGCTCGGCTTCCATGCGCTGGCAATCCAGCTCGGTCTCGGCGTGGTCGCCCGCAAAGAGCGCAGTCTCGGCAAGGATGCTGCCATCCTCGGCAATGAGGTCATGCCCGGCAAACACCATATCGGTGGTGCTTTCGCCGTGCCCTGCCGAGGCGTACAGGTAGCCGCACAGCAGCCGGGCAGACTGGTTTGCCACCAGTGCGCGGCGGTACTCCGCCTTGCCCACGGTCTCATCGCTGGCAGAAAGGTTTGCAATCACGGTCGCGCCCGCCAGCGCGTGGAAGGTGGAGGGCGGCAGCGCGCTCCACAGATCCTCGCACAGCTCCACACCCAGCACAAAGCTGGGCATCTGGCGGCAGCGGAACAGCAGCGACGTGCCAAAGGGCACCTGCTGCCCGCAGACGGTCACCGTCTGCACCTCGGTGCTGCCGGGGGTGAACTGCCGCTTTTCGTAGAATTCGCCGTAGTTGGGCAGGTAGGTCTTGGGCACAATGCCCAGCAGCTGCCCCCTGCACAGCACGGCGGCGCAGTTGTACAGCTTGCCGTGTACCAGCAGCGGCAGGCCCACCAGCACGACGGTGTCCAGCGTCCGGGTGCCGTCCAGCACGGTCTGCAGGGCATCCAGCGCACCGGTCTGCAGCGTGTGCTGCAGGAACAGATCGCCGCAGGTGTAGCCGGTGAGGCAGAATTCCGGGAACACGGCCAGCTTGACCCCGCGCGCGGCGGCTGCCTGCACGTCGGCAAGGATCTGCTGGGCGTTATAGGTGCAGTCCGCCACCCGCAGGGCGGGGGAGAAGGCGGCTGCCTTTAAAAAACCATCTTTCATCGGAGGATTTCACATCCTGTCTTTCGTTTTAGCCTGCAGAGGGCCTGCAGTGCCCATAGTATACCACAAACTGCAACAAACGGAAAGTAACAGCTTGGTAAAAGAAGTGTGACAAAACAAAAGCTGCCCGCAGGGATGCGGGCAGCCGGAAAGCATAAAAGCGGAAAACGAGATGGACCGTAAGCCGGGTTCTGTATTAAACGACGATCTGTCTAGACCTGCCATTGCTG
>ERZ773202.2213-NODE-2213-length-10561-cov-5.908053_pt1 | contig 10561 bp, 9 predicted proteins | sample MGYA00580998_ERZ773202 | MGnify/ENA primary metagenome ERZ773202 (study PRJEB29015, sample SAMEA2737803) | human gut metagenome | biome: human gut; feature: human-associated habitat; material: faeces | place: China | collected 2012 ...
ATTAGAACCTGAATCTAACGCGTCTGCCAATTCCGCCATATCCGCATATTCTGTTTTGTTCGCGAGCTGTGTCGCTCGGAACGATAGTTATTATACCAGATATACCGAAATTGTCAAGCGTTTTCTGCAAAAAACTTTTCTCTTTTTATAAAACGTCATACTTCCGTAAAAAAACCCGTCGCAGGCCGGTTTTCCGGCACAGGACGGGCGGTTTATTTGGTCGTTTGAGCGTGGCCGCCGGGCGCTGGCGGCAGACATTTTCTGTTGCTTACAACGCGCGGCCCCACACCAGCCACAGGTACACCGAGCCGGTCAGCACTGCCGCCAGTGTAAAGGGCGCCCCGATGCGCAAAAAGTCGGCTGTGCGCACGGTCTCACCATTCTTGCGCAGGATGCCGATGGCCGCAGTGTTGGCCGATGCCCCGATGGGGGTCAGGTTGCCGCCCAGCGTTGCGCCGGTGAGCAGACCGAAGTAAAACACCTCCGGTGCCATGCCTGCACCATTGTTCATCAGCGCGGCAATGCCCTGCACCACCGGCAGCATGGTGGCCACATAAGGGATGTTGTCAATGAAGGCTGACAGCACCACCGATACCACCACCAGCAGCACATACAGCCGGAAAGGATCCTCCCCGGCCACGGTATGGAACAGCTGCGCGGCAGCATCGATGACACCCGCCGTGCGGATGCCCGCGATCACGATGAACAGCCCGAAGAGCAGCAGCAAAGTGTCCCGGTCCAGCTCCTGCACCACCTGCACCAGCGGCTTTGCCGAGTGTTCCCGCAGGCAGGCACGGACCACGCCCACCACGCACAGGGTCATGCAGATGAGTCCGCTGCGCAGCTCGTACAGCGCCGCCAGCAGGCCGCTTTCCGGCTGCGGCAGGAAAGATGCCACGATCAGCAGCCCCACCGTCAGCAGCATCAGGGCAGTGGGCACGTCATCTTCCACCTGTGTTTCCACACGGGCGGTGATGGGCTGTTTTTCTCGCCGGAACAGCCACAGCAGCACCAGCAGGGAGGTCAGCGCACCCAGCTCCACACCCCAGAAGACGCCCGGGCGGCCGTGCATCCAGAAAAAGTCAAAGAAGTTCATCTCCGCAAAGCCGCCCAGCAGGATGCTGGTGGTATCCCCCACCAGCGTGGCTGCGCCCTGCAGGTTGGAGGACACCGCAATGGCAATGATCACCGGAACCGGCGAGATCTTCAGCTTACGGGCAATGGCCAGGCCCACCGGTGCCACCATGAGCACTGTGGCCACATTGTCCACAAATGCACTGATGACCCCGGCAAAAAGTGCCAGCACGCACACAGCCCACTGGGCATTTGGCACCCGGACGATCAGCTGCTCGGCCAGGCGGGCCGGCATCCGGCTCCGGATGAACAGCGATACGATCCCCATGGTGCCAGACATCATCAGCAGCACATTGTAATCCACCGCCCCCAGCGCCGCCGAGAGCGAAAAATCATACACGCCCAGCTGTCCCAGTGCCATGAACACCGCCGCACTGCACAGGGCCACCCACGGGCGCTCTTTTGGCAGTGCCAGCATGAGCAGATAGGTGACAGCAAAAATGACCAGTGCAAGGATCATGCGCCCTCCTCTGCAGTCTGACGGCTCTCCGGGTCCTCGTCGATCATGCGGTAGCCCACGCCCAGCTCGTTGAGGATGTAGGGGTTGCTGCCGGGGCGGCTGCCCAGCTTTTTGCGGATATTGGCCATGTTCACCTGCAGCTTTTTGGTGCTGCCCACATCGGTATCGCCCCAGATGGCCCGCACGATGGCGGCGTAGGTCATCACCCGGCCGGCATGCTGGGACAAAAAGGCCACGATGTTGTATTCCGTCTGGGTCAGGCGCACCTCCTGCCCTTCCACGAACACCTTGCGGCGGTCGTAGTTGATGCGCAGTCCCTGAGCCTGGAACTCTCCGCCGGATGCGGCGTCGCCGGTGCGGCTGTAGCGGTTCAGGCGCAGGGCCACCCGCACCCGGGCCAGCAGTTCCCCGGTGCCGAAGGGTTTGGTGATGTAATCGTTGGCACCCAGATCCAGCGCCTCGATCTTATCCATCTCGTCGGTACGGGCTGACAACACGATGATGGGGGTCATGTACTTCTGCCGCACGGTACGGATCAGCTCCAGCCCGTCTCGATCCGGCAGGCCCAGATCCAGGATCACCAGATCCGGGTTGTGGGAGGCGAACAGGGTCAGGCCCATGGTGCAGGTGTGCGCCACCAGCGCCTGATAGTCGTTCGTGGTCAGCAGCGTTTCAATGAAGCTGCAGATGTTCGCCTCGTCCTCCACGATCAGCACCTTATATTTATTATTGTTCATCCTCTGCGTCCTCCAGTTCGATTTTCTCCGTCTCCAGCCAGAAACGGATGGTCGTGCCCTCTCCGGGGCGGCTCTCTGCGTCGATCTCGCCGCCGTGGGCCTTGATGATGGCGGCGCACACCGACAGGCCGATGCCCATGCCGTGCTTGCCGCTGTCGGCCGGGGCATTGGGGTCCGGGCCGCCGGTGCCGGAGAACAGGGTGCGCAGACGCTCTTTCGGGATGCCGCAGCCGTCGTCCTTCACCTCAAACACAGCCCGGCTGCCCAGCGTGAACACCCGCAGCGTCAGGGTGGTCATGCCCTCAGCGTGGAGCACCGCGTTCTCCAACAGGTTCATCAGCACCTGCTGGATCAGCATGGAGTCCATGGGGATCATAACAAAGTCCTCCGGCAGCTCCAGCTGCACCGGAACGTCCGGGCAGCGCTTTTTGAATTTGACCAGCACCGCGTCCAGCAGCTCTTCCAGCACGGTGGGGGTCTTTTTGACGGCCACCTGTTCCCCGTCGAAGCGGGTCACGGAAAGCAGATTCTCCACCATACGGTTGAGCCACTGGGCATCCTCGCAGGCCTCCCGCAGCAGCTTGAGGGCCTGTTCCTTGCCCAGCGAATCGTAGTTTTCCGTCACGGTGGAGCAGGCCCCGTAAATGGAGGTGAGGGGCGTGCGCAGGTCGTGGGAGACCGCCCGCAGAAGGTTGGCGCGCATTTTTTCCCGCTCGGTCTCCATGCGCAGCTGCTCCTGTTTTTTGACCCGGGTGGTCAGGGTACTGGTCATGATGGATACGGCCAGCATCACAAGGCCGGAGAACAGATTTTCCGGCAGGGTAAAATTGAAGGCAAAATAGGGGGTGAAAAAGGCAAAGTTGACCGCCAGCACACTTGCCAGCGAGGCCAGCACGCCCCAGAGATAACCGTCGGTGTACATGGAGGTGACAAACACGGCCAGCATGAAGATCAGCATGGCCACGCCGTCGATGCGGCCGGTGATGCACTGCACCCATACCACCGCCACCCCGGCGACGCACAATGCGGCAAGCATGACCAGAAGGTCGCGGGACCAGGTACTTTTTTTCATAAACGGTTCACCCCTCCTGATTTTATTCTGTCCCAATATAAGATTATACCACACCCCTGCTAAAGAATCAGCAAAAACGCTGCCACATTGACGGTGTGCCGGTTCCGGGCTATCCTGGAACCAGCATCCCATACCGCCCGGAAGGAGGCCTTGGCAGCAGCAACTACTTCGGGGCGCAATTCCGACAGCATTTTGGCTGTCCGCCCTCTGGGCTTTTTTCCTATTTGACAAGCCTGCGGCCGGGGGTTACAATGGATGCATCTGAACTATAGGAGCGTTTTTATGCTGTACTTTGAAAATGACTACTGCGAGGGTGCCCATCCCGCCATCCTGCAGAAACTGACCGAGACCAACTTTGAAAAGGTGTCCGGCTACGGCACCGACCCCTACTGCGCCAGCGCACGGGAGAAGATCCGCGCCGCCTGTGCCTGCCCGGACGCCGACGTGACCTTCATCTCCGGCGGCACCCAGACCAACGCCATCGTCATTGCCTCCATGCTGCAGCGCTGGCAGGGCGTGCTGGCCGCGGCCACCGGCCATGTGGCCGCCCACGAAGCCGGTGCCATCGAGTACACCGGCCACAAGGTGATCAGCCTGCCGGCCCACGAGGGCAAGGTGTCCGCCGCCGATGTACGGGACTGGTGCGCCACCTTCTATGCCGACGCCAACCACGACCACATGGTGTTCCCCGGCATGGTGTACATCTCCCACCCCTCCGAGTACGGCACCCTGTACACAAAACAGGAGCTGGAAGATCTGCACACCGTCTGTCAGGAATACCGGATGCCGCTGTTTCTGGACGGTGCCCGGCTGGGCTACGGCCTGATGGCCGAGGGCACCGACGTGACCCTGGCCGACATCGCCCGGCTCACCGATGTGTTCTACATCGGCGGCACCAAGGTGGGTGCCCTGTGCGGCGAGGCCGTGGTGTTCCCCCACGGTGCCCCGGCCCACTTCATGACCATGGTCAAGCAGCAGGGTGCCCTGCTGGCCAAGGGCCGTCTGCTGGGCATCCAGTTCGATGTGCTGTTCACCGATGATCTGTACACGAAGATCAGCAAAAATGCCATTGATACCGCCAACGCCCTCAAGAAGGGTCTGGCCGCCAAGGGCTATCGCTTTTTTATGGATTCGCCTACCAATCAGGTGTTCGTGATTCTGGATAACGCCCAGCTGGCCGCACTGGAAGGCCGGGCAAAGTTCGGCTTCTGGGAGAAATTCGACGACACCCACACCGTGGTGCGCATCGCCACCAGCTGGGCCACCCGCATGGAAGAGATCGAGCAGCTGATTGCGCTGATGTAACAGCAAACCCCGCCGGAGTTTGTGCAGGATTGCAGTTGCATTTTGGGGCGCAGTATGGTATCTTTTGAATATACCATATGGGTTTGGGCGCAGCAGGCCCGCGCGGCGGCCGCACCCCTGAATATGATCAGAAGGAAGGATTATTATCATGGGCTTTTTTGACAAGCTGTTCGGCAACAAGGCCGAAGAAGAAGAAACCGCCAAGTTCTTTGGCCAGAGCAAGACCGTTCTGGCTCCCATCCGCGGCAAGGTCCTGGCACAGGCCGACATCCCCGACGAGACGTTCGCACAGGGCATCCTGGGCCCCGGCTGCGGCATCGAGCCCACCGGCAAGACCGTGTACGCCCCCTTTGACGGCACTGTGAACCAGGTGGCTTCCACCCTGCACGCCGTCGGTCTGACCAGCGAAGACGGCATCGAGATCCTGGTGCACGTCGGCATGGACACCGTGGAGATGAACGGCAAGGGCTTCAAGGCTCTGGTCAAGGAGGGTGACAAGGTCAAGGCCGGCACCCCGCTGCTGAAGGTGGATCTGGACGCCATCCGCGCCGCAGGCCATCCCACCGCTACCGCCATCATCGTGACCAACGGCGACGATCTGGGCGAGCTGAAGATGCTGGCAGAGGGCGACATCCTGGCCGGCACCCCGCTGTTCAAGTTCTGATTTCTGCACAGCAAAAGGCGTGCACTTCCGCAAAGGAGGTGCACGCCTTTTTGATTTCCCGATCTTACTGGCCGCCCGGCTTGTAGTGCAGCACCCGCTCCGACACCAGCCCGTTGAAGAACTGGATGAAGGGCCCCAGGCAGAAGGCACAGATCAGCGTACCGATGCCCACAAGGCCGCCCAGCAGCCAGCACAGCAGCGCACACAGCGCATCGGTGAACACGCGGCAGCCGAAGTACGGCACCGGGGTGTAGTCCCGCAGGCCCAGCGAGAGGTAATCGTACGGGGCGATGCCCAGATCTGCCGTCTGGTACAGCGAAGCCCCCAGCGCCGTGACCGGCACCGCCAGCGCCACCCACAGCAGCTGCACCGGCAGGCCCAGCGCCTCGGCCGGGCCAAAGTGGGCCGCAATGGGGTCGTAGAAGGCCGTGACAATGAACCCGACGCCGATGCCGTTGACAAAGGTGCCAAGGCCGATGTACTTGCGCCCGAACCAGAACTGCAGTGCAAAGAACAGGATGTTCGTGCACAGGTTCTGCACGCCCAGCGAGATGCCCAGCATCTCGGCTAGACGCATATTCAGTGCGCTGATGGAGTCGTTGCCAAGGTGAGACTGCTTGAACAGTGCAATGCCCAGCCCGATGATCACAATACCGACCACCATGCCGAGGATGCGCCGCGCCGAGGGCCTCTGCGGGTTCTTTTTCATGATTCTGTTCTCCTTTTTTGCACCAGTTTTACAACGTTCGTTGAAAGCTCAGCGGTGAAGCTGCGTTTCGATCCTTGCCCTGTCCAGCCCCTCGCCGATGACGATGAGCACATCCTGCCCCTCCGGGATGGGAGCCAGTGTCTGCCCGGCGGCGGTGGCGTTCAGCTCCAGCCAGCCGTCCCGAGTGGGGGCAAACCCCTTGACCCGCAGCACCTGCCCGCAGGCCGGGTCCCCGAACAGCCGGGCAGCTGCCTGCTGCAGCTGCTCCACCGTGAGGTGCTGTTCCAGAAAGCACAGGGAGCCGAAGGCCTTGTGCTCATCAAAGTGCAGCTTTTCGCAGCTGGCCTGCCGCATGCCGCAGGCGGCGATCTGTGCAAGGTCGGCGTCGGTGAGGGCGGCCCAGTCCCTGGTGAGGATCTCGTCCGGGGCAAAGCGGCGGGAGCACTTGCAGGCTTCCAGCGCGCGGTCCAGGTGGGCAATGGCTGCCCGGCACTGTTCCGGCCCGGCCTGCGGCGCACGGCTCAGCAGCACCCGGCCTGCATTGGCCGTCTCGGAGGCCAGCAGATATTCCGCCTGCGGCGACAATGCTTCCGGCAGCATGGCGTCCACAATGGCGATCACATTGCCGATGCGGTACCAGCGGTCCAGCGGGTCGTCCCGCAGCACGTCAAAGAATTCGTCCACATCAAAAATGCCGCTGGGTTCCACCACCACCCGGTCAAAGCCGCGCATGGCCATGGCGATGAGCTTGGTGCGCATGCGCCGCTGGTGGGTGTCGCAGTCACACCCGCCGCTGATGGTCTCCAGATTGCACCGGTCGCCCAGCAGGTCCTGCACCAACATGGCATCCACGTTCACCGCGCCGAAGTCGTTTTCCAGAATGCAGACGTTGTGCCCCTGCTCCACCAGATACCGGACGTACCGGCGCAGAAAGGTCGTTTTGCCGGCTCCCAGAAACCCGGTGATCAGATCCACCTGTACCATTTTTTCAAAGCACCTCCCGTGCCGTTTTTCGTTCCACCCCAGTATACCGCAGCGCCCGGCCAAACACCAGAGGCAAATTGATCATGGGCCAAAGTGCATTCCGTTTTGTAGAAAAAGAGCAGAAGATTCCATTTTGCATGGGATCTCCTGCTCTTTTGGGCGGTTCAGAAGCGCTTCCGGCGGTTGCTGTCCTAGATAGCTCGGATGATCTCCGCTGCCTCCGGGGCAATGGGGTCGGGCACAGCGGCCGGCCGCGCCAGGAAGTAGCCCTGCAGCAGGTCGGCTCCCAGGTCGATGACGGTGCGCATCTCGGCGGCCGTTTCCACACCCTCGGCAATGATCTGCATGCTGCGCGGCTGGGCGTAGCGCACCACGTTGCGCAGGATCTGCTGCTTGTCGGGATCCGAATCAATGCCGCGGATGATGCTGATATCCACCTTGATGAACCGGGGCGCCAGCTCCAGCAGGCTGCCCTCGTTGGAGTATCCGCTGCCGTAGTCATCCAGCGCAAACATGCCGGAGAAGCCCGGAGCGTGGCGTTTGGTTTCCAGTGCCTCCCGGTTCATCTCCTCTTCCTCGGTGATCTCAATGACCATCTGGCGGCGCAGCTCGTGCCAGCGCTGGTCCATATACTCGCTGTCCTCCCGGCGCAGGCAGACGCTGGCAATGGAGTTGATGAAGATCAGGGCCTGCCGGTCCACGAGATTTTTGCTGCGCAGGTTGTCAAATTCTTCCAGTGCCTTGCGGAAGGTCAGCCGCTCGATCTCATACAGCGCGCCCTGCTCCCGGGCCAGCTTCATGATGGTGGCCGGAGAACGCAGGGTGGGCAGGTCCGACCGCATCAGTGCTTCGTAGGCGTGCACCCTGCCGGTCTGTGCCGAGAAGATGGGCTGGAAGTAGTAGTACATCCGCTCTTCGCTGATGAGCTGGTGGAACTCCCGCCGGGTGCGAGCGATGTAGGCCTCCTGATTGTACACGCCGATGTCAAAGTCCTTCATCTGCCCCTTGGTGGAGTGCTTGACCTGATACATGGCAAAGTCTGCATATTTTTTCAGGGTCTCGACGTCCCGGCCATCCTCCGGGTACCAGGCCACGCCGCCGGAAATACTGATGTGCAGGTCGCTGCCGCTGGGCAGTACCACCACGGCCTGCTGCATGGCGCGGGTCAGTGCTTCCAGCTTTTCGCGCAGCTGCTCCCGGCCGGGATAGCCGTAGAACAGCAGCAGGAACTCGTCGCCGGAAAGGCGGGCCACCACAGTGCCGCCGGGCGAGTTCTGCCGTAAGCTGTGGGCCGTCTGCCGCAGATAAATGTCACCCCAGTCGTGGCCATAAGTGTCATTGATGGTCTTGAGGTTGTCGAGGTCGGTCATCATCAGGGCCGCGTGACGGAGAGTATCAGGCTTCTCGAACAGCTCCCCGCAGACCCGGAAGAAGGCCTGACGGCTGTACAGTCCGGTCAGTGCGTCATAATCGCGCTCGTGCTCAATGCGGTTGCGCTCGGCCACCGCCGCCTTGTAGTTGTCGGTGCTCAGGGTCACGATGGATTCCGCCAGCTGGTCCAGCTCCCGGATGCCGGTACGGGAAAATTCCGGCACAGCCTTGCGCTGTTCCTGTGCGTCCACCAGCTCTTTCGAGAGCTGGGCAACGGGCTGTGCCAGACCAAAGCTGACGAGGAAGGCGCAGGCCAGACCGATGCCCATTGTCAGCAGTACGGCAAGGCCCATCAGCTTCGTCATCGACTGGGAGAAGCTGAACAGATCGTTCTTGCCCACCACGCCGACGAGCAGCCACCGCTCACCCGAGAAGGGGGCGTTGCGGCTGTACAGGCTGATCTGCCGGATGCTGGCGATCTGCTGCCTACCGTCCATCATGTAATACCAGTAGTTGTTGCTGCGCCGGAGAGTCAGTTCCCATTTCGCATTCCGCAGCGGTACGCTCTGCTCACCGGTGTTGGAGGTGACATGAAGATCCAGCACCTCGCCCTTCAGGTCGGAGGTGGTGGAGGCCAGCAGATAGCTGCCGTGATGGTCGTTCTGCAGCTCGTTCCACGGGAGTTTGGTGTCCATGTAGCTTTCCAGAAGCTCGACGCCCAGAACGCCGTAGACTGTGCCGTCGTCCAGGATAAGGGGCTGCGCGTAGGCGATGGCCTCGCGGTCGTCACCCAGCAGCTTATATGGCAGAGTCGTCCAGCGGCCATAGTTCGCCGCCCCCATACGCTCGACGTCTTCGTAGGCTGTCTGGAAGGGACGGACATAAAACACATCCTGCTCTCCGTCCAGATACTGCAGCGCAGGCGACCACGCCTTGTCCGTAGCGATGTCAAAGGTCTGCACCAGCTCCGACGGAGCGCACTCAAGCAAAATATCCGAGTTTACCACAGAGGGGGCTGCATCCGGGTCGAGGTCGCGCAGGTAAACGCAGGGCAGGCGGTCTCCGGAGGTGCGGCCCGTGAAGTCGTGGGTGTTCAGGATGAGGAAGATGCCCGTAATGCGCTTGGAGCGCAGCGTCTCAAGCATTCTGGGGGCTGCAGCCAGCAGCAGCGGCAGACTGTCGCTGCTGCTGGAATCCAGCGTCTTGAGGGAAAGCGTCTCGTCGTCCAGCATCTGCTGGGCGGTCTCATTGATGTAGGTCGAAAGATCCGTCAGCTCCTGTGCCTGCTGGAGCTGGTCCTGAATGTAGCCTGCACGGTTCTCCACCTGCTTGTCCAGGATGTCCACCGCGTTCTCATCCAGTTGGAGCGTAACGCCGCTGATCGCAGTGGCCGAAGCCATCAGCATGACCACGATGGCCAGCATGACCATCAGCGCCGAGAAGATGGTAACGAAAATAGTATGCTCTCTTCCCTTCGCTTCATCCCGCATCAGCAGTTTCATGCTTTTCCCCTCCTTCCGCTCATTTTTGTAAGACGCCTCAGCCTTCGTACTGACTCAGTGCGTCACAGAGGCTCTGGTACCATGCCTCAAAATACTCATCAGTCAGGAATTCCGCCTCGGCCTCTTCCGCACTCTCGCCTGCTGCGAGACGCTCTTCCACCGTGGCGCGGTCTGCCGCGGCAAGGTCGATCATGCTGTAGCTCAGCTTGCTGCGGGCGTCGGTGCCGCCCTCAAACGCTTTGGTCGTGTACATTTCATTGGTGTTCACAGCCTCCACGGCCTCCGTCAGGACATTTTCCATGTTGCCGGTCAGGGCGAGGCCGCTGCTGTAGATAGCATCCATATCGTTGGCGGCATGGGTCACGGGCAGATAGCCGGAACCCACTGCAAATGCGATGTTGTTTTCCGGTTGGGTGAACCACTTGAGGAAAACCACGCTGGCTTCCACCTCGGCATCGGTGGTCTTTGCCACGGCCATACCGGCACCCTGCTGGACAGCGACTTTTTTGCCGCCTTCAAAGTGCGGCTTGGGCAGGACTTTCAGCTCGATGGCGTGGCTCTCGGTGTCGCTCAGCATCACCTGCGTCGGGAAGTAGGTCGCGCTGGAGTTGGAGCCGATATAG
>ERZ773202.2216-NODE-2216-length-10552-cov-20.217205_pt1 | contig 10552 bp, 7 predicted proteins | sample MGYA00580998_ERZ773202 | MGnify/ENA primary metagenome ERZ773202 (study PRJEB29015, sample SAMEA2737803) | human gut metagenome | biome: human gut; feature: human-associated habitat; material: faeces | place: China | collected 2012 ...
TGGAAATGATAAATGCCAGTGAAGCCCGCGAGGACGACCCGGAGTTTCAAAGCCCAGTTGACCTCATGTTTGAACGGCTGGAACAGAAAGACCCGGACCACTTCGCTGTCCGGCAGTACAAAAAGTTTCTGCTGTCGGCAGGCAAGACCCGTTCCTCCATCCTGATAAGCTGTGGTGCCCGTTTAGCCCCATTTGACATCCGGGAGGTGCGGGAGCTGATGGAGGACGATGAAATGGAGCTGGACACCATCGGGGATGAAAAGACCGTGCTGTTTTTGATTATGAGCGACACGGACACTACCTTCAACTTCATTCTCGCCATGCTCCAAAGCCAGCTTATCAACCTGCTGTGTGACCGTGCGGATGATAAATACGGCGGCCGGCTGCCTGTCCATGTACGGCTGATTCTGGACGAGTTCGCCAACATCGGGCAGATTCCCAACTTCGACAAGCTGATCGCCACCATCCGCAGCCGGGAAATCTCGGCATCCATCATTTTGCAGAGCCAGTCGCAGCTGAAAGCCATCTACAAAGATGCGGCCGAAATCATTTCGGACAACTGCGATTCTGTTCTCTTTTTGAGTGGGCGGGGCAAGAATGCCAAAGAGATCTCCGATGCGCTGGGGAAAGAGACCATCGACAGTTTCAACACCAGCGAGAACCGGGGTTCTCAAACCTCCCACGGACTGAACTATCAAAAATTAGGAAAGGCGTTGATGTCAGAGGACGAAATCGCAATCATGGACGGCGGCAGATGTATTTTGCAGCTGCGGGGTGTGAGGCCGTTCTTCTCGGAGAAGTTCGACATCACCAAGCACCCGCACTACAAATACCTTGCGGACGCGGACAAGAAAAACACCTTTGATGTGGACAGGTTCTTATCCACCCTGCGCCGGAAACGGCAGCAGGTAGTCGCACAGGACGAAAGTTTTGACCTGTATGAAATTGACCTGTCGGATGAAAATGCAGCCGAATAATTTTATTTTTGAGTGCCGCAGAACAAGCGGCAGAAAGTGAGGACCTTATGGAATTTTTCAACAGCGCAGTCGATACTTTGCAGACGATCGTGGTCGGTCTGGGCGGTGCCCTGTGTGTCTGGGGCGGCATCAACCTGTTGGAGGGTTATGGACAGGATAACCCCGGCAGCAAGAGCCAGGGCGTCAAGCAGCTGGTCGCGGGCGGCGGCGTTGCCCTGATCGGCGTGACCCTTGTCCCGCTGCTGTCCGGGCTGCTGGGCTAAGTCCTGCATCGCTGCCCACAATTTTCCGAACAACGAACACTTAAAATCCTACTCCGCGCTCTCCCTCTCACATGGGAGGGCGCGGGAAAGGAGGTATCTTTGCTTGATTAGTGAGATCATCGAGAAATGGATAAAAGGCATTTTGATAGATGGCATCACGGGCAACCTCTCCGGCCTGTTCGATAACGTGAACGCCAAGGTGGGCGAAATCGCTTCGGATGTCGGCTCTACCCCGCAGGCGTGGAACAGCGGCATTTTCAATATGCTGCGTAGTCTTTCCGAAACGGTGGTGCTGCCCATTGCAGCGGCTATCCTTGCCCTTGTGATGTGCCATGAGCTTATCCAGATGATTACCGAAAAGAACAATATGCACGACTTTGACACCTCCATGTTCTTCCGCTGGATTTTCAAGTCTGCTTTTGCCATCCTCATTGTCAGCAACACATGGAATATCGTTATGGGTGTGTTCGATGCCACCCAGAGCGTTGTCAACCAAAGCTCCGGCGTTATCATTGGCGAAACATCCATCCACTTTGACCGCCTGATACCCGGACTGGAATTTCAGCTGGAAAGCATGACCATTGGCAGTCTGCTCAGCCTGTGGTTCCAGACCCTTGTGGTGGGCCTGACCATGAACATCCTGTCCATCTGCATCTTCCTTGTGACCTACGGCCGCATGATTGAGATTTACGTTGTGACCGCACTGGGGCCTATCCCGCTGGCGACCATGGGCAGCAGCGAGTGGCGCAGCACCGGGCAGAACTATTTGAAATCGCTTTTGGCGTTAGGCTTCCAAGCGTTCCTGATTATGATTGTCGTGGGCATCTATGCGGTGCTGATACGCAACATTTCAGGTGCAGCGGACATTGCCGGGGCCATCTGGGGCTGCATGGGCTACACCGTGCTACTCTGTTTCTGTCTGTTCAAGACCGGCAGCATCAGCAAGTCGGTGTTTGGTGCCCACTAAGGCCGAGAAAGGAAAAACGTATGGCGTATGTGACCGTTCCCAAAGATTTGACCCATGTAAAATCCAAAGTCTTATTCGGGCTGACCAAGCGGCAGCTGGTCTGCTTCGGCGGTGCGCTCCTCACGGGCGGACCGCTTTATTTTTTGGCCCGGAACTATCTTTCCAACAGTGCAGCGGCCCTGCTGATGATTTTTGCCATGCTGCCGGGGCTGCTGTTCGCTCTGTTCGAGCGGCACGGCCAGCCCCTTGAAGTAGTGATTCAGCAAATGATTCAGTGCTGCTTTATCCGTCCCAAGGAAAGGCCCTATCAGACCAACAATGCTTACGCCGCCCTTGTGCGGCAATACCAAATGGAACAGGAGGTAAAGGCCATTGTCCAGAAAAACGATACCCCGCGAAACCGAAAAGCCCAAAAAGCTCACCCGCGCCCAGAAAAAAGAAATTGATGCCGTTCTCCGCAAGTACAAGGGTGACGGCAAGCCCCGCACGGCACAGGCCACCATCCCGTATGAGGCCATCTACCCGGACGGTGTGTGCCGCATTGACCGACGCACGTTCTCCAAGTGCATTGCCTTTGAGGACATCAGCTATCAGCTGGCCCAGCCGGAAACGAGGACCGCCATCTTTGAACACCTGTGCGACCTGTACAACTATGTGGATGCCTCCATCCATGTGCAGCTTTCGTTTCTCAATCGCAAGGTTGACCCGGTGCAGTACGCAAAAAGTTTTGAGATCGCACCGCAGGGGGATGATTTTGACGACATCCGCGCCGAGTACACCGCCATCCTGCAAAAGCAGCTTGCCAGCGGAAACAACGGCATTGTCAAAACCAAGTACCTGACCTTCACCATCGAGGCAGACAATCTAAAAACCGCACGGGCGCGGCTGACCCGCATTGGTCTTGACCTGCTGGGCTATTTCAAGACCATGGGCTGCGTGGCGCACGTCATGGACGGACAGGCGCGTTTGGAGGTGCTGCACGGCATCTTCCACCCGGACGGGGAACCGTTCCGCTTTGACTGGGACTGGCTGGCATCCTCCGGCCTGTCCACTAAGGATTTTGTGGCCCCGTCCTCCCTCTGCTTCGGCACCGCCAAGACCTTTGGGCTGGGCGGCAAGTATGGAGCCGTGAGCTTTTTACAAATCCTTGCGCCGGAACTTTCGGACGAAATGCTGGCCGACTTCCTCAAAACGGAAAGCGGGATTCTCGTCAATCTCCATGTGCAGGCCATCGACCAGACCGAGGCCATCAAAACCATCAAACGGAAAATCACAGACCTTGATGCTATGAAGATTCAGGAACAGAAAAAGGCTGTCCGTTCCGGGTACGACATGGATATCCTCCCCAGCGACCTTGCCACCTACGGCGAGGATGCCAAAAAGCTGCTGAACAAACTGCAAACAAGAAATGAGCGATTGTTCATGCTGACTTTTTTAGTGCTGAACGTGGCCGACACCAAGCAAAAGCTGGGCAACGATGTGTTCCAAGCGGCGGGTGTGGCGCAGAAGTACAACTGCTCTCTTGTCCGGCTGGACTACCAGCAGGAGCAGGGCCTTGTGTCCAGCCTGCCGCTGGGCATCAACCAGATAAAGATTCAGCGCAGCCTTACCACCTCCAACGTGGCGGTGTTCGTGCCCTTTGTCACGCAGGAGCTTTTCCAGAGCGGTGCGGCCATGTACTACGGCATCAACGCAAAATCCCACAACATGATCATGCTGGACCGCAAGCAGGCCCGGTGTCCCAACGGCTTGAAGCTGGGCACGCCCGGCAGCGGCAAATCCATGAGCTGCAAGTCCGAAATCGTCAGTGTGTTTTTAACGACTGCTGACGATATTTTTATTTCAGACCCAGAGGCCGAGTATTATCCGCTGGTCAAGCGGCTGCATGGGCAGGTCATCAAACTTTCGCCCACCAGCAAGGACTATGTGAATCCTCTGGACATCAACCTGAATTATTCCGAAGATGACAGCCCGCTGGCCTTGAAGTCGGATTTTGTGCTGTCGTTCTGTGAGCTGGTCATGGGCGGCAAAACAGGTCTGGAAGCGATTGAACGCACCGTGATAGACCGTGCCGTGAAAGCCATCTACCGCCCCTATCTGGCGAATCCCTGCCCGGAGAATATGCCGATTTTGTCTGACCTCCACCAAGCCCTGCTCGACCAGCACTTGCCGGAAGCGGACCGGGTAGCGCAGGCATTGGACTTGTATGTGTCCGGCTCGCTGAATGTGTTTAATCACAAAACGAATGTGGACATCCACAACCGGCTTGTGGCCTTTGACATCAAAGAGTTAGGCAAGCAGTTAAAAAAACTGGGGATGCTCATTATCCAAGACCAGATATGGGGCCGCGTTACCCAGAACCGTAGCCAAGGCCGGGCCACATGGTATTTTGCAGACGAGTTCCACTTGCTCCTGAAAGAGGAACAGACCGCCGCGTACAGTGCCGAGATTTGGAAACGCTTCCGCAAATGGGGCGGTGTGCCCACGGGTGCCACCCAGAATGTGAAGGACCTTCTTTCTTCCCCGGAGATCGAGAACATTCTGGAAAACAGCGACTTCATCACGCTGCTGAATCAGGCATCCGGCGACCGCAAAATCCTTTCGGAACGGCTGAACCTCTCCGCAGACCAGCAGAAGTACATCGACAATTCGGAACCGGGCGAAGGACTGCTGATTTTTGAAAACGTGGTGCTTCCGTTTTCCAACCCCATCCCGAAAAACACACAGCTCTATAAGATCATGACCACCCGGCTCAGCGAGGTGGTGGAGCTATGAGCCTAACGCATTTCAGCTTGTTTTCCGGCATCGGCGGCATCGACCTTGCCGCGGAAGCAGCGGGTTTCACTTCGGTTTGTCAATGCGAGTGGGCGGCATTTCCCGCCGCTGTGCTGGCAAGCCACTGGCCGGAGGTGCCCCGATTTCAGGACATCACCACCGTAACAAAGGAGGCTTTCTTTGAAAAAACAGGACTTCGCACCGTCACCCTCATTTCAGGTGGCTTCCCGTGCCAGCCGTTCTCCACCGCAGGGCGGCAGCGCGGCTTCCACGATGAACGCTACCTGTGGCCCGAAATGCTGCGGGTCATCCGGGAATTGCAGCCCCGTTGGGTGCTTGGAGAAAATGTTGCTGGCTTCCTCCGTATGGGGCTCGACAAAACGCTCATTGACTTGGAGCAGGCAGGTTACGATGTTCGGGTTTTCGTATTACCTGCTGCTGCCGTTGGCGCGTGGCACGAACGGAAACGGGTATTCATCATCGGTTCTTCTGCCAACACCTCTTGCCAGCGACACCGGGGATGTGGGCAAGGGGCTGGACATCCAAATCTCTGCGAATGGCAGTTACCGCAAGATGAACAAGGATGGCAAGGCGTGGACGGCGCGGCTTTCCCATGTGGTCTACCGCATGACACCTACCACGCTGGAAAAGCCCTACCTCAACCCGGACTGGGTAGAGTGGCTGATGGGTTTCCCGCGCAAATGGACGGACATTCCCTTTGGGCCGAAGAACCCGCCGACATCCCACGTCTGACCGAGGATGTGCCGAACCGCAGCAAGCGGATGAAAACGCTGGGCAATGCGGTTTCGCCGCCGCAGGTATTCCCGATTCTCAAATACATTGCGGACATTGAAACGGGCCGCTGTCCGATGGGAGGTGAAGAACTTTGAAAGAATTGCAGGCAAAAGCCAAAGTCACCCAGACCATGACCCGTGACGGTCTGGTGGTGGAAAATCAGGCGGACGGTACTGTGGAGAACATTTCCAGCCGGGAGGCGGAACAGGACTACTCCACGGATGCCGAGGGCAAGGCTGAAAAAATCTTAGAACGGGTCGAGGACATCAAGGACAAGCACAAGGCAAAGAAAAAGGCCAAGCAAGCTGCGGGAACTGCCGAAAGCGAAGATGGCCTGCACCGCTCTGCTTCCCGTCTGGAACTGACCGAGGAAGAACGGGCAGACCCGGAATTACAGCCGTATATCCACAAAGCGGGGGCAAAAGCCGACAAGCTGGATGCGGCCCGCGCCGCTCTGCCGAAAAAGCGTGTTTCGGTCAAGGGAAAAGTCTACGATGCTGTCAGCGGCAAGGCGAAATCCACCCTGCGTTTTGAGCAGCAGGACAAAGGCCCGCCCAGCCTGAAACCAAACCCGGCCAGCCGCCCGCTGTCGGAAGCGTTGCTGTTCGCTCACGGAAAAATCCATGAAGTCGAACACGAAAATGTGGGTGTGGAGGGTGGCCACAAGGGTGAAGAACTGGTGGAGCATCAGACCGCCAAGGTCATCCGCAGCGGCATCCGGCACCACAAGATGAAGCCCTACAAGGCCGTGGAAAAGGCAGAGCGTCAGCTCATGTCTGCCAATGCAGAATACTTTTACCAGAAATCCTTGCGGGACAATCCGCAAATTGCACAGGCGGCCAGCAACCCCATTTCCCGGATGTGGCAGAAACGGCGTATCAAACAGCAGTATGCCAAAGCTGCACGGCAGGCCGGACAAGCCGCCGCGCAGGGTGCAGCCGCCACCGCAGAGAACGGTTTCCGGGTAACGAAGCTGGCAGCCGAGGGCGGCGAACGGGTAGCCGAATTTGCGGCCCGGAACTGGAAAACCATTCTGATCGTGGCGGTGTTCGGTCTGCTGGCTCTGCTCTTGATAACGGGTTTGCAGTCCTGCACCGTGATGGCGGGCACCGCTGGAACCGGCGTGACGGCATCCTCTTACTTTTCCAAGGACAAGGATATGCTGGGTGCAGAAAAAACCTACGCCAAGCTGGAACAAAAACTGCAACGGTATCTCGACACCTACGAGGCCACCCACAACTACGATGAATACCATTTTTATCTGGATGAAATCGAGCATGACCCCTATGTGCTGATTTCGATTTTGTCTGCGCTGCATGACGGCGTGTTCACGCTGGCCGAAATGCAAAGCGAGATTGAAATGCTCTTTGAAAAGCAATATATCCTGACCGAGACTGTGACCATGCAGATACGTTACCGCACAAAAATGATGGTCATTATTGGCCCGTATGGTGTGCCGCAAGTTATCACCTACCAAGAACCGTATGAATACTACATCTGCACGATCAAGCTGAAGAACAAGGATTTATCTCATCTGCCTGTGGAAGTGCTGACCGAAGAACAACTCAGTGCTTATTCGCTCTATATGCGCACGCTGGGCAACCGGCCGGATTTGTTTGGTAAAGCGCAATACCCCAATGCGTCCACCATCAAGCAGCCCACCTACTACGATATTCCTCCGGAAACACTAAAGGATGATAGGTTTGCCGCCATGATGGAGGAAGCCACGAAGTACATCGGCTACCCGTATGTGTGGGGCGGCAGTTCGCCTAGCACCAGCTTTGATTGCAGCGGCTACATTTCGTGGGTGCTGAATCACTCCGGCTGGAACGTGGGCCGCCAGACCGCACAGGGCCTTTACAACCTCTGTACTCCTGTTTCGACGGCGCAGGTCAAACCGGGCGACCTTGTGTTTTTCAAGGGAACCTACGATACCCCCGGCGTGAGCCATTGCGGTATCTATGTAGGCAATTCCATCATGCTGCACTGCGGCGACCCTATCTCTTACACAAACCTCAACTCAAAATATTGGCAGGAACATTTTTACAGCTATGGGCGTTTACCGTGACGCCAGAAAGGATTTTGTATGGCAAAAAGACTTTCCCGCATTGAGCGTGACATTGAACGGCTCAAAGAAAAAATCAACGAATACCAGCAGCAGTTGAAAGAGCTGGAAGCTGCAAAGACCGAACAGGAAAATCTTCAAATCATTCAGCTGGTGCGCAGCATGAACATGAAGCCGGACGAGTTCGCGGCCTTCCTGCGCAGCGGTGCGCTGAATGTTGCACCCACCGCCACCCCGTACCACAAACAGGAGGATGCCGCCAATGAAACCTGATTGGAACCGCCGTTTTGCAGCTGGGCTGCTGGCTATCCTGCTCTGCCTCTGCTCCTTTTCCATGCCCGCTTTTGCAAGCGGCTCTGACCCTGCCCCGGAACCTCTGCCGGAGATTATCGAAGAAGAACCCACCACGGGCGGCATGGAGCCGGAGGGCGTGTCCATCACGCCCAAAGGCAACGCAACACTGGTGGATGATTTTTACGGCGACAAGCAGCTTATCACTGTGACCACCAAGGCCGGGAATTATTTTTACATCCTGATTGACCGCGCCAACGAGGACAAGGAAACTTCTGTCCACTTTCTGAACCAAGTGGACGATGCCGACTTGCTGGCCCTGCTGGATGAAGAACCGCAGACCACCGAGGTCTGCACCTGCACGGTGAAATGTGAGGCAGGAAACGTGAACGAAAACTGCCCCTTGTGTGAAAAGAGCCTGCGGAGCTGCACGGCCCCGGAAGCTGTGAAAACCGACACCGAAACGCCGCAGGAAAAGCCGAAATCCAACATGGGCAGTCTGATGATTCTGCTGGCGCTGGCTCTGGCGGGCGGTGGCGCGGCACTCTATTATTTCAAGTTCCGCAAGCCCAAGGCCGATACCACCGGGCACGATGATCTGGACGAGTACGATTTTGGCGAGGACGAGGATGCAGACGAGGAACCGGCTGAAATCGAAATTCATTCAGAGGACGGACAGGAGGACGAAACATGAGCTTTCAGCTGGTGATCGCCGAAAAACCCAGTGTGGCCCGCAGCATTGCCACCGTGATCGGGGCCGATGAAAAGCAAAACGGCTACTGGCAGGGCGGCGGGTATCTTGTCAGCTGGTGCATCGGGCATCTGGTGTCCTTTGCCGAGGCGGGCCAGTACGATGAAAAATACTGTAAGTGGCGGTATGAGGATTTGCCCATCCTGCCCCAGCCGTGGCAGTTCATTGTCCCGGACGAAAAGAAACAGCAGTTTGAAGTTCTGCGTGCCCTGCTCAACCGCCCGGATGTGGACAGTGTGACCGCCGCGACCGATGCAGGCCGGGAGGGAGAACTGATTTTCCGTTTCGTCTACCAAATGGCCGGCTGCACGAAACCTGTGAAGCGGCTCTGGATTTCCAGCATGGAGGATGCTGCTATCCGGGAGGGCTTCGCAAACCTGCGCCCGGATTCGGACTACGATGCGCTATACCAGTCGGCCCTCTGCCGCGCAAAGGCGGATTGGCTGGTGGGCATCAATGCAACACGGCTGTTTTCGGTGCTGTACCATAAGACCCTAACCGTGGGCCGGGTGCAGACCCCGACACTGAAAATGTTGGTGGACCGGGACGCAAAAATCCTGCGCTTTCAGAAAGAAAAGTATTACACAGTCGGCATCCAGTCCGGCAGTTTGAAAGCGGGCAGTGGACGCATTGCCAGCATGGACGAGGCCGACACTTTGAGACAAGCCTGTGCCGGGGCATCTGCTATCTGTTCTTCTGTCAAGCGGGAGAAAAAGACAGAACAGCCGCCCAAGCTCTATGACCTGACCACCTTGCAGCGGGAAGCAAACCGTCTGTTCGGTTTCACCGCCAAGCAGACCCTTGATTATGCCCAGCAGCTTTACGAAAAGAAACTGCTGACCTATCCCCGCACGGACAGTCAGTATCTGACCGAGGATATGGGCCAGACAGCACAATATCTTGTGTCTGACCTGATGGGGCTGCTGCCCTTTGCCCAAGGGCTTGACTTGACCCCGGAAGTGGGCCGGATTCTGAACAGCAAAAAGGTATCTGACCACCACGCCATCATCCCCACGTCCGAATTTGTAAAGCAGGGTTTCACCGGCCTTGCGGAAAGTGAGTGCAAGCTGATGAACCTTGTCTGCTCCAAGCTGCTCTGCGCCGTGGCTGCACCCCATGAGTACGAAACTGTGACTGCTGTGTTCTCCTGTGCAGGGAACGAGTTCACCGCCAAGGGAAAGACCGTGCTTGTCCCCGGCTGGAAAGAGATCGACCAGCGGTTCCGCTCCACCCTGAAAGCAGATACCGAGGAAGAAGTGCGGAACACCCTGCCGGAACTGGCCGAGGGACAGAGTTTTTCCGTGATGGCTAACGTTTCGGAACACTTCACGTCCCCGCCGAAAGCCTACACCGAAGATACGCTCCTGTCGGCAATGGAGCGGGCCGGGGCCGAGGATATGCCGGAGGACAAGGTGAATTGCTCCGCAGGAGCAAGAAAGGGTGGCCTGGGCCATGCAGAACGCAAGGGGCTGGGCACACCCGCCACCCGCGCCGCGATTCTGGAAAAATTGGTGCAAATGGGCTTTGTGCAGCGCAAGGGCAAACAGCTTGTCCCCACCAAGGACGGCATCAATCTGGCGGTGGTTCTGCCAGAAAGTTTGACCTCTCTCGTCCTGACCGCCGAATGGGAAAACCGCCTGACCGAGATTGCCAAGGGCAATGCAGACG
>ERZ773202.2226-NODE-2226-length-10518-cov-2.307273_pt1 | contig 10518 bp, 9 predicted proteins | sample MGYA00580998_ERZ773202 | MGnify/ENA primary metagenome ERZ773202 (study PRJEB29015, sample SAMEA2737803) | human gut metagenome | biome: human gut; feature: human-associated habitat; material: faeces | place: China | collected 2012 ...
AAAATTGACTAATATTACAGGATTTTCAAAATCTTTTGAGATTAGTCGAGTAATGTAGCTGGCAAGTTTTGATTGATTATCTGAGTCATAGTGCATTTCCTGAAAAACATGCATAATACAATCATGGTATGAAATAGTTTCTGCATTTTCTTGCGCAATTTCAAGTAATGCATATGATTGAAGCGAATCGAAAAATTGTTCTAAAGGATCATAAATGGAACAAAGAATCTTAAGTTCCAATAAAGTTCGAGATGCCCTTCGGAAAGGATCTCTGCTGATCATATTAAAATAGGAATCTAATTCGTGAAAAAATTTGAGACTTTCTATTGTATATTGAGATTTGGATTTATAGTAGCTTCTGGCAATTTCTTCTAAGAGCAAATGGTAATGGTATCGTTTTGGAGTCATTTGTATGTCAGTACCTCCTCATATAATTTTAGTTCGTCTTGGCGACCCGCCTGTTAGATTTCCTTTCTTAAGTATATCATAGAGTCACCGGTAAAAAAATTCGCGAAGAAAAAATTTGAGAAGATTGCAGGAGAGTTTAAATGAAATTAGTGTATGATGAGTTTTTAAAAAAAGTGGAACAGAGCGATTGCAAAAAACTTATTTCTTTACGGCAAAGAGGAAAAATAATGGAATTGAGGGTCGGAGAAAAAAGAATATGCTTTGAAAATGGAACGGTTTGCATTGCGCTTTCCGATATCAGAAATAACTTGCCTTTAGAAACTATTGACTTGTTGATGAGCTTAGAAAGAGGCCAGTTTCTGATAAAATGGGTTGATTTAAAGGGGAGACTTTTTAAGAAGGTCATACAGGGGCAGTTCCAAATTCTTGGCCCAGTTAAAGTTTTAATATGGCTCTGGAATGAGGATGCAAGTTACCTGTTTTATTACAATTTTCAGCTGGATAATCCATTGATACAGATATATGCAGATAGCGAAGCTAGAGTACAAAGTTCCTGGGCTATTTATGAGTTGCTGAAAAAATATGAGATTTGTGGTAAATGGGAAAACATGGCTTGGATTTCGCATACAGGAGATTTTTGAATTTGTCAGGGGAGATGAAACACGATGAAAAACCAGGAGAAGGATCTGATAGAATTGTCAGGGCATTCTGATTTGGAAGTTACGGTAGATAGAGGGCGGAGATATGAAGGAGACGGATATCTAGCTGAGAACATGAAAAGCAGCTCTTCATTGGAATTTACACCAGGAAAATGGGGAGCAGATACACAAATCGAAATAGAAAATTTGGAAGCTATAAGAAAGGTCGGTCAAGGTGATAAAAAGTCAAAGGAAAAAGAGCCAGTTGATTTTTATAGCCTGTTGTCCGAGCTTACAGAAAAAGTGCCGTTGTTCCGTGTAGAAAGAGATGCTTTGTTCGTGTTCGGTGGCGATATTTGGCGAAAGGTAAGTGATCTGGAGTTTGCTGAGATTGTGCAGCAATACATACCGGAAAGAAAACTCAGAAAATTTGGTGGCATGAAGAAATTAAAGGAGCTATATGAAACGGCTTTGACGTCTCCTAAACTCAGAAAAATTTCAGAACTTGAACTAGAAAAAGATCGTTACAAAGTAGCTTTTCAAAATGGAATATACGATGCAATTACTGGAAAAATGGAGTATGGATTTAGCCCAGAATATATGGTTTTTCATAAGTTGGATGCCAATTATGGCTCTTCATACGTTTATGATGGACATACTGTGGCTGACAAATTTTTCTGGGATATTGCAGATGGGGATGAGGTTGTAATTGAGATGCTATGGGAGTTTCTGGCGTATATCATGCTTCCAACGTGTGAGGCTAAATGTTTCTTTGTAATGGCTGATGCGCCAGATAGTGGAAAAAGTAAATTTTTAGAATTTGTCCGAGCTTCTTATGCGAAGGGAACAGTTTCGGATGTTTCTCCCCACAAACTTGGGGGGAAATTTGCAACGGCCTGTTTAGTAGATGCAAAGGTAAATGTTTCAATGGATTTAAGCAGTGAGCCACTAGATGCAAAAGCGGTTGCGGAAATAAAATTGTTGACTGGAGAGAGTACGGTCGAAGTGGAAAGAAAATTTGAAAACGCAAAGTCTGCCAGGGTACATTGCAAGTTGGTATTCGGGACGAACTCTCCTGTGCAGATTATGAAGCATGATGAGGCCTTTTGGAATCGAATGCTGATCATACCGTTTTTAAAATCTATTCCGAAAAATCAACAAAATAGGCAGTTAATGGAGCAGTTAGTAAGTGAGCGTGATTATATATGGACTAGAGCAGCAATGACAGCTCACGAACTATTACATAGAAATTTTGCCTTTTCCGTATCAGAAAGCGCCATAGTGATGAAGAAACAATGGCGCGGAAATTCTGATGATGGTGTATGTACATTTTTGGAGGAATATTGTGAGCGCACTGATAATAAGTGTTTTTGGGTTGTATCGGAGGCCTATGAGCTGTATGTGGAGTATGCGCAGGAAAATGGATTTGAGGAAATAACGAAAAAAGTGTTTTCGGAGAGGGTGAGAAAGCGTATGCAATTACCACCTAAATATCAGCAAAATATTGACGGAGTAACCAAAAAAGTGTTTTTTGGTTTACGCATAAGGAATGATAAAGAAATTAAAGCAGTACCATATTGTGATTAAGCGTGTGGAGTAGATTATAGAAGAGGAGAAAAGCAGTATGGAAATTTTGGAAACAATCGCGAAGATTCTCTATGAGGAAAACTTAATCCAACGCGATGAAGAACTGCGTTTCCTGGAACTTCTCAAGGAGCGTGACGCTTCATGAGCACTTTGCGGGCGGTAATTTATTGTCGCTGCAGTACCGAGGAGGAGAGCCAGGTTGATGCGCTGGCTAAGCAGGTTATTGAGGCCAAAGAGGCTGTGAAGAGGAATCACTGGCTGCTGGTGGATTCGTTTGTGGAATCACGAAGCGGAACAACTGCAGAGGGGCGAAGGGAATATCTTCGCCTCTTCGATCAAATGCAATCAGATCAGTTTGATGTGATTGTGATTAAGAGCCAGGACAGACTCATGCGCAATACAAAGGACTGGTATGTGTTTATTGAACGGATGCAGAAAAACGGAAAGCAGCTGTATTTATATCTGGAAAATAAGTTTTATTCTCCGGAGGATGCGCTGATTTCCGGTATTAAAGCAATTATGGCAGAGGAATACAGCCGGGAATTAAGTAAGAAAATCAATAACGCGCATCGACATCGTCAGAAGAACGGCGGTCGGATGATGCTAACTAATAAAACCTACGCATTGAAGAAAGAGCCAGATGGGTCCGTTACTGTAATTGAGGAACAGGCTGAGGTGGTTCGGGAAATTTACCGACTTTGCGCAGCTGGTTATGGAAGCCGGGTGATTGCCAATTTGCTGCAGGAAAAGGGCATCCGCAGTAAGAATGGTTTGTTTATGACGGAAACGACAGTAAGGCGCATCTTGCGAAATCCGCTTTATAAAGGGGACATGATCCTAAACCGAACACATTTTGATTTTGATACGAAGAGTCTTATTCACAATCCAGAAGATCAGTGGATTTATGCAGAGCATGTAGCACCTGCTATTGTGGATGAAGCATTGTGGGCGAGAGCAAATGCGGCTATGGATGAACGGGCTGCGGCGAAGCATCAAAATGGACGTTATCCCAAAGGCAGCAATCCGGGAAAATATAATTTGTCAGGAATCCTGATATGCGGATGTTGTGGGAAGCCCTATTACCGGACATGGCGCAGAGGTTACCGTAATCCAGAAGAGATTGTATATGAATGGAAATGCAGTGCGTACATAAATATTGGTCGAAAAAATCATAATCGCAGGGACAGTCAGAGAAAGACCAGCAGGCTGCTGGCAGATGAACAGGGCTGTGATAACATTCATCTGCGTGAGGATGTGGTCTACCAGTTACTGGAACAGCTGAGTGGAAGGTATTACCAGATTCAGCTGCAGGAGAAAGAAAGCATCATACAGAAAACCATTCAGCTTCTGGAACGGGTTATGAGCCGGAATCCATCGGAACAGAAATGCCGGGATCTGAAAACAGAGAGAGAATCCGTTCGGAAGAAAAAACAGCTATTGCTGGAAAAGCTTTTGGCTGGGATTGTGGCCGATGCGGATTATCAGGTAATGAACCGACAGTTAGAAGTACGGCTTCAGGAAATTGAAGGTCAATTAGAAAAACTGCAGGAAGGGGAGCAGGAACGGAAAAACATTGCAGGGCGTCTGGAGCAGATTAAGGCCCGTCTGGAACAGGGAGGTGTGGAGAAAGCCACAGCGGGGCAGATGATTCGGAATGTTGAGCATATTGTTGTGCATGAGTGGCAGCTAGAGGTCTGCTTTAATCCGCTTCATGTAGCAGGAATCAGCAACGTAGAAAAAACAGCTCTTTCCCAGATTCTGGGAAAAGAGCAGGATCAGGTCAGAGTATTTCTGGATTATCCGTTTGATCCGGCAACGGAGCGGGGAAGAATGCTGGATCGGAAGACTGTTTCTGATATTCTGAAAGAAGAGCCAGCAATGACAGCTAAGAAGATCGCACAGAAAATGGGAAGGACTACGGGAGTAATTATCACCCGGATGAATGAACTGCGCAGAGGCGGGTATATTCAATATCAGGCAAAGGGAAGGCATGGATATTGGCTGACATTGAAAGAATATCCAGACCCAAGGACACAGAAAACGGCAGGATAAGAATTGTAGGAATAAAAGGTTTGTGGTATCATGGAACTATAGATGCGCTTCATCGGATAGATCAGGCAGCGTGTCACCATGATACCAGCAAACGGAAAGGAGAGCAGCGGGATGAAATCTTTAAGCATTCCTGTGGGAGTTTCAGATTTCGCGGAGATCCGGCAGAATGGATATTACTACGTGGATAAGACCGCATTGATTGGTGAACTTCTTAAGACAACAGCAACAAAGGTTACGCTGATTACCCGTCCGCGCCGATTTGGCAAAACGCTTGCCATGAGTATGCTGGATACCTTTTTTGACATTCGAAAAAACAGCAGAGCATTATTTGAGGGTCTTACAATTACAAAGGATCAGGGCCTGTGTGAAAAGTGGATGAACCAGTGGCCTACGGTATTTGTTTCATTCCGGCTGGTGGATGGCTTGAATTTTTCAGCGGCTTGTGGAATGCTGAATCTGGCAATCGCAAATCTGTATAAGCAGCATTTGTATCTACTCGACAGCGATAAGATCAGCATCTACGATAAAGAAAGCATGAACCAGATTCTGAGCGGAAATGCATCTGTAACGGAATTAAAGGGCAGTCTTTTCTTGCTGACTGGAATGCTGCAGGCCTATTATGGGAAACCTGTGATCCTTCTGATTGATGAATATGATGTTCCCATTGCGAAGGCGAACAGCAATGGCTATTATAATGAGATGCTGGATGTGATGAAAGGCCTTATGCAGGCCTTGAAAGATAATCCGTCACTCCGGTTTGCGTTTATTACAGGCTGTTTGCGAATTGCAAAGGAAAGTATTTTTACCGGGACAAACAATTTTGTTTCGGATACCATCGCAGATTCCCGTCTGAATGAATATTTTGGTTTCGTACAGAGTGAAGTGGATCAGATTCTTGCGGATGCGGATGTACGGGAGCAGGCAGAAACGATTAAGGAATGGTATGACGGTTATCATTTCGGTGATTTTGATGTGTATTGTCCATGGGATGTGATGAATTACATACTGGAGCTGCAGCATAATCCAAATGCAAAACCTGTCAGCTATTGGAAGAACACCAGTGACAATGCGATCATCCGTTCTTTTATTGATTACGCAGGAAGCAGTATTACAAAGAAGCTGGAGACCTTGTTATCCGGGGGCTGCATTGTACAGCGCATTGATGAAAACCTGACCTATGATTATCTGCATTCCTCAGAGGATAATCTCTGGAGCATTCTTTATCTGACCGGATATCTGACCCGTGCAAGGAATTGCGATTTTACTGGAGAAGTGCCGGAAGGTGCTACAGCCCTGATGATCCCAAATGAAGAAATCCGGGAGATTTTTGAGACTACCATTATCCGCTGGTTTGATGACAGTGCCAGGACATGGAACCGGACAAGCCTGTTTGATGCAGTCTGGAGTGGAGATAGTGAGGGCGTTACGAAAGCAATGAATGCTCTTTTGAGAAGAACCATCAGCTACCACGATTACCGGGAAGACTTTTATCATGCGTTTCTGGCCGGGATTTTTACTGGAGCTGGATATATGGTGGATTCCAATAAGGAGCACGGGGAAGGCCGCAGTGATGTAGTAGTTTATGATCCGGTGAATGGCCGGGTGGCTGTATTTGAGGCCAAGTATACAAAGATTCTGGAAAAGCTGGAACCGGAATGTGACGAGGCGCTGGCACAGATAGATGACCGCATGTACGCAAAGGAATATGAAGAGGATTATGACCAGATCCTTTGTTACGGCATTTCATTCTTTAAGAAGCGATGTATGGTGAAAATGAAATAGAATATGGATAAAAAAGGAAGAGCCATGTGCAATACGGAATCATATCAGTATGTGTGCATGGCTCTTTCAGCTGGATTGTGTCGTCCTGTCCATTGTCCTGCTCTGCCTGTTTTCTGCTCTGTTTTACCGGCTGATTGCGGGAAGAGAATGAGCTGGAAAAAATAATTTCATAGAATTTGCAGAGGGACTGTCAGAAAATGCAGAAATTTTCTGGCAGTCCTTTTTGCATGTCTGGTCAGTTATTTGCATATAAAAATATGTAAAAGACGCGGCCTGCGTCTGATCTGAAAAAAGAAGGGAGGAGTATCAGTATGATCCTGGTACTGGATGACTATCCGCTGTCACGCCAGGGGCTGGAATCCGTGATCCGCATGTATCGGCCGGAGGAGCAGGTGCTGCAGGCGGGAAATGTGAAGGTGGAAAAGAGCCAGGTGGATATGGCTTTTGTGGACTTGAAATTGAAGCGGGAAAGCGGCTTTTCGTTTGTGCGGTGGTTGCGGGAGCAGGGCAAGCCGGTGAAAGTGATGCTGATTGCGTCGGACCTGAAAAACCACGATTTCGAGCAGGCCAGGGAGCTTGGAATAGAAGGTTGTGTCCAGAAGGATGCCTTTCTGGATGAGATTCTGTATGGACTGAAGGTCGTGGAGCGGGGCGGAAGATTTTATTCCTCCGGACTTATAGAATCCATGGAGGAGGAAGAACAGGAAAAGAAAAAGCTGGGTGGCCTGACAGGCCGGGAGCTGGAGGTTTTAAAGCTTTTAAGCCGTGGGTATTCCAATGCGAAGATCGGGCAGAAGCTGTTTATTTCGGAGGGAACTGTGAAAAAGCATATCACCAGTATTCTGGGAAAGCTCTGTCTGGAAAACCGGGTGGAGGCGGTGCTCTTTGCCAGCCGGAATCTGCCTGGGGTGCTGGAGCAGGAAATAAAGGAGAAGCAGCTATGAGAAGAGGCAGAAAAAAACGGTATGTTTTTACCATGGCAGCCCTGGCACTGTGTCTTGGCGGGATGGGGACGGTTTATGCCTCCTGGACAGACCGGCTGGAGAGCCGGATAGATCTGGGAACCGGAGCATTTCATATGGCAGTGTCCGGGAAAACGGAGCCGGAGGCCTGGCTTCTGGATGCAGAGGGAGAAACTGTGGAAGAATGTGGCGCAGTGCTGACCACAGGAGATGGACAGAACGAGGCGGAATTTCGGATTGCCAGCGGCATTCTGGCAGAGATGCTGTCCCTGGGCGGCTCGCTGCGGCTGGAGTTCCCGTTGGAGTGCGGGGCGGACGGTACGGTTCAGGCAGCCGGAGGATCTGTGCAGGAATCGGAACTGCGGATGGAACCGGAACAGGTTCTGTTCGTATCCGGGGGAGAGACATTTTTACTGCCCGAATATCTGGCGTACCCTTTTGAAAAGCCGCTTTCCTGCCGTGTCAGAACCGAAACCGTGGAGCAGGACGATGAAATCAGCGGGCGCATCACGCTTTCTCTGGAAGATGAGGGACAGGATGTGCTGGAATCCTGGCCGGATGCTTTGGCAATGACCGAAGCGGAATGGGAGCAGCTGGTGCCAGAGCCTCTGGATGGAATGGAACTGCCGGAAGACCTGACGGTGGAGGACGGCGAATCCATCGGTACGGATACAGGGGTTGTGGTGGTCTATTCCCTGAAATGCAGTCTGTATCTCGATCAGGCCGGGGCAGTGGAAACGATTGGGGATCTGGGACAGAAACAGGTTTGGAAGGAAGCAGAAAGTAACAAAGCGGAATCGGAAGGAGGCGAGGAAACGTGACGGAGAAAGGAGCGACCGTGATGGCCGTGGTGGTGATCATGCTTCTGGGCGCGGCCCACGCGTCTTACGGATACTGGACAGAGCGTATCGGGGTGAAGGAAGATTTTGCGATAGTCTGGTCGGTGGAGGTAGAAGTCGAGGAAGAAACAGAGGAAGAGACTGTGAAAATCACAGAGGATAAAGAAAACGTCGAGGTTACAGAAGAAATGGAAGCTGCAACAGGTATGGAGTCATCAGAAACGGAGCTGCAGATATGAGCGCGGAGCATGTGCACCGGACAGAAAATCTGATAAATTCAGGCGACAGAAGGATGCCGGAGCAGAAATATGCCGGGCAGTCTGAAAACAGATACCGGAGAAAGCGGCGGTATGGCTGGCATGTGTTCCAGCTCCTTCTTGTTCTGTGGATTCCGTCGCTTCCGGTAGTTTCCCACTGGTTTGGGACAAGCCTCTGGATTCCGGCGGGATACTGGGCACTGACCTTGTTTGCGGTATACCAGCTTCTGCCACAGATTCATGTACCGGGCAGCCTGCGGCAGCAGATGGCGGTGCAGGGCTATGTCTGGTCCGGTGCTGGAATTTATCTTGCTATCCGGTATGGCATGGGTGTGGTGTTAAAGAGTCTTGCGGCTTCGCCCTATGACCATTCGCCGCTGGGGCTTGCAGGCAATGCAGTGGGGACTTTTTTGTCTCTGGCATTCCGGGAATATACGAGGGCATATGGAATCGTAAACATTTACTGGCTGAGAAAGCGGGGCGGAGTCGTGGAATCCTTGTTTCGTGTGTGTTTCACGCTGCTCTTGGCATTGACGGAGATTCCATTGAACCGGGCCCTTCTGGTGCAGGATGGAAAATCGCTGTTTTTCTTTCTGGTGCAGCAGGTGTTTCCTGCCATCGCGAACAGCGCAGCGCTTTCCAGTCTGGCATATTACGGCGGATGGCGGGCCGGACTGATCTACAGCGCGGTGCCGGAGCTGTTCCAACGCGTATTCCCGTATCTGCCCCAGCTTCCGTGGCTGGTGGAGAGTGCTGTGAAGGTGGCTTATCCGGTTCTGTTTGTGTTGTGGCTCCGGGACAGATGTGTAACGGAACATGGAATGAGCCGGGGCAGCGGACGAAGCACGCCGGGCGATCTGTACCGTTCCTTTGCCGGTCTGGCGGCAGCGGTAGCGTGCTGCTGGTTCTGTGTCGGCGTGTTTCCAGTCTACCCTTCGGTGGTGCTGACCGGAAGCATGGAACCGGGCATTTACCCCGGGGATGTGGTGCTGATCCGTAAAATTACGAAAGAAGCAGAAATTTATGATCTGAAGGAATCGGATGTGATCAACTTCAGCCGGGAGGATTATACCATCACGCACCGGATTGTGGAAATCCTGCTGGATGAAGCAGGTAATGTTTCATTTGGCACCCGGGGAGACAACAATCCTTCGGAGGATGCCCAGGCGGTGCTTCCAAAGGATGTCAACGGCATTGTAGTGGGCGTAGTGCCGAAAGCCGGTCTTGGTGTGCTGCTGTTAAAGGGAGGCAGGGAAGCACCGGAGGGTGTGATGACGGGAGCGGAAGATAGCGGGAGGTGAAGTGAATGGAGGAAACGGAAGCTGTGTTTTTCGGCCTGTCCTGGCCGTGCTGGCTGCGGCGTGGAGCAGCCTTTGCAGGTGCGATTCTGATTCTGGCGGGAGGAATCGGAATCTGGAGTGGCGTGCGCAGGCAGCAGAAAACCCGGGAAACGGTGATTGCGGATTATGAGGTGCGCACGGAAGGAACCGCGCGGGTTCATCTCATACCGAACAGTCTCTATGAAACAGAATGGCTGGAAGCAGGGCAGGTCTGCTCGGTGAACCTGACTGATTATGTGGAACTGACTTTTTCGGCGAGGGCAGAGATTTCAGGTGACATGACAGAGAACACAGTGGAACAGAAAAACGGAAGCAGACAGGAGAACGAATCTGGTGGACAGTGCGAAACATCGTCTGGAGTGGATCAGCAGATACAGATTACGGGGCAGGGAAGTGTTCGTGCGGTGATGACCGGATACCAGATGTCCGGTGACAGCAAAATAACAGTGTATGAGCAGATTGAAGTGCTGAGGGAAGAAAAAAATGCGGAAGTATCTTTACCGGCAGAGCAGAAAATAATGGACGAATCCGTACGGTCAGGACAGCAGGCAGCAGCCGTGGCAGGACAGCCGGGGACCGGGATGCTGGAGATGACACTGCAGATCCGCCCATCCGACTATCTGGAGCGGGCGGAGGCCGCAGACCGGATCCTG
>ERZ773202.2230-NODE-2230-length-10504-cov-11.717485_pt1 | contig 10504 bp, 12 predicted proteins | sample MGYA00580998_ERZ773202 | MGnify/ENA primary metagenome ERZ773202 (study PRJEB29015, sample SAMEA2737803) | human gut metagenome | biome: human gut; feature: human-associated habitat; material: faeces | place: China | collected 2012 ...
TCCAGTACCACCTAAGGTAAACTCCAGTACCACCTAAGGTAAACTCCAGTACCACCTTAGTGGTACTAAAAGTGGTACTGGAAGACTTGTTTTATTCAATTATATAGCTTGCAGAATTCAACTATATTTTCTAAAATCAATAGCCTAAAGACTATCTGAAGTTGTATATAGACCGAGGGTAGAGTCGATTACAGATGACAATGTGGAGTCAAATTGCTCCATGACCGAAAATATTCCTCCCAAAGGAGTGAGTTTCTCAGATTTTATTTGTATTTTTGCCATGCCTGATGAGGTTTTGTTTGATTATTTTTGCAACACTAAATAAGTGAATCCTCTGACATAGCAAAATCCTGGGCAACTTTTTGTTGCTCAGATACTTAAAATGTTTAATTTACAATAGTGTTGTGGAATTAAGGAGTATAGAGAATTTTTATTCAGACGAAGACTTATATGATCTGAAAATAAAAAATGCTCAATGGCAATATATTATAAATCGACCAAATTTACCATTTACTACATATTAATTTGCTTGCTATGATTGAAAAAATATTTAAGTACTCGTTTTTTGCTCTGCTCTTGACATTATTTGGTTGCAGGGAAATTCCCGTAAAGAAAGATGTTTGCTGGCCGACGACGTGCGGCTTTATCAAAGGACTCCTGCTTGGACTCTGGCAAAGGCTGTGGACGATCAAAATATAAATGAAATTAATAGGCAAGTGTTGGAAGAAAAAATCCCAGTTGATTTTAAGGAGAAAAAGTTTGGCTTGACATTACTTATGTATGCTGTAATAACAAATAAGATACATTCGGTACAGAGATTGCTTGAGTTAAGAGCTGATCCAAACCTCCCGAATGATTCTTTGACAGATAGTGGGATGAATGCGGTAATTTTTGCTTGTGATGTTCCAAATGTTTTTCCCCAAATTCTAAGACTATTATTAAAATATGGTGGAAATCCTAATTCTATGGAGTGTGGCAGGAATTTCGATATAGAAGGGGATTGGACACCAGCTCGTAGATCAGCTCTGAGCTATGCTATACCTCTTTTTGGGAAATTTGACAAGGTGAAAATTCTTGTTGAAATGGGAGCAGATGTTAATCGTTGCGAAGATGGTCAAAATTCTCCATTGATGGATGCTATTGTACTTGATCGGATGGATGTTGCATTGTACTTGTTAGAACATGGGGCTGACTATCATTGCAAGTACAAAATCTATGACCCATCTTTTGGTGAAGATGGACATTATGTAGACATTTTGTATATGCTTAGACAATGTATTTATCCCCTTGACTCACAAGAATACAAAGACAAGCTAAAAGTTGTAAAGTTCTTGAAGGATAGAGGCTTAGACTATTTGAAATCTCCAATACCGGAATATGTGATAGATGATATAAAAAAGCAAATAAAACCGAAAAACAATGCGGAATTGCAATATTATCTTAAAAGGTATTGAAACAGTTCAATTTAAATGTAATCTAAAATTATAAACATATGATATCTTCAAATAGAGCAGTTGTAGACGAACAAGGCAAAACGCTTCAATCCACTGATTATTATCCTTATGGTATGCCATATCTCAAAGAATTTGGGAATAAACTTAAAGAATTTGTATTATGGAGAAATATAAATGTTGTGGCATAACCGAATACAAGCTAACAAGTACAAATAAATAAGCCCCACATTGCCTACATATTTATTTAGGCAATGTGGAGCTTGCTTGATTATAATCTTGGTATACCATAAGTAGTATATATATGTTTTATTCAAACAATCCTCCAGAATATGTGTTGCGTCCCATGTGCTCGTAGGCAAGTGGTGTAGCCATACGTCCGCGAGGAGTACGCTTTATGAAGCCTTCCATGATGAGGTAAGGCTCATATACCTCTTCTATAGTTCCTGCATCTTCGCCAATGGCAGTACCGATGGTAGACAATCCTACAGGACCACCCTTGAATTTATCGATGATGGTGAGGAGAATCTTGTTGTCTATCTCGTCAAGACCATATTGGTCGATGTTTAATGCCCTTAAAGAGAGGTTGGCAATATCGCAAGTTATGGTGCCATTACCCTTTACCTGAGCAAAGTCGCGCACACGGCGGAGTAGGGAATTGGCAATACGAGGCGTACCACGTGAGCGACGAGCTATCTCTAATGCTGCATCATCTTCGATAGGCACACGCATAAGCATGGCGCTACGCTTGATGATTCGCTGTAGTGTTTCGGGATCGTAGTATTCCAAGTGCATATTGATGCCGAAACGAGCTCTCAGAGGTGCTGTAAGCATACCGCTACGTGTGGTTGCACCAACGAGGGTGAAAGGGTTTAGGTCTATCTGTATGCTTCGTGCCGATGGACCTTTGTCTATCATGATGTCTATACGATAGTCTTCCATAGCAGAATACAGATATTCTTCCACTATAGGCGACAGACGATGAATCTCGTCGATAAATAGCACATCGTTAGGTTCAAGCGATGTTAGTATGCCTGCCAAGTCGCCAGGCTTGTCTAATACAGGTCCGCTTGTTATCTTAAATCCTACGCCAAGTTCGTTGGCTATGATATTGCTAAGAGTTGTCTTGCCGAGTCCTGGAGGACCATATAATAAGGTGTGGTCGAGAGGCTCGCCACGATATCTGGCAGCTTCAACGAATATCTCAAGGTTTTCTACCACCTTGGGCTGTCCGTTGAAATCGTCAAATCTCAGAGGTCGCAAGGCATTTTCAAATTCTTTTTCGCCCTTGCTTAGCCTTTCTTCGTGTATGTCGAAATCTTCTGTCATTTAATTGTCTATGTGTATTATGCAACTGCAAAAGTAAGGCTTTTATTTCATTTCACCAAATGAGCAGTCATTTCACTTCCTTAAATCCGACTGTCTTTATGCCATTATCAGATGGCACACACCACCAGCCATGCTCTTCACCATGCCCTTCATTTCGAGAGTAAACATTAACGACGACACTTTGCCTATAGCGAAGCCCGACTTTGCAGACAATAGATTTATCTGTAGGTCATTGGTTGTGGTGAGGATGTCTACTATATGTTGCTCGTCGGCAGAAATGTCGGGGAACAGCTGTCTTTCTATACCCTGCTTCTTGGCTTCTCTGAGCTTAGCATCATTCTCCCAGCCCATGGCGTTGACGAAGTCTTGTGCCGAAGTTATCAGTTGTGCCTTGTTGTCTCTGATAAGGTTGTTGCAACCTACGCTATAAGGCAATCCTATGTTGCCAGGAAATGCAAAAACATCCCTGCCATAGCTGTTTGCTATGCCCGTGGTGATAAGTCCGCCACCCTTTTCTGCGCTCTCTACAATGATGCAAGCATCGCTCATTCCTGCCACGATACGGTTTCGCCTAACGAAGTTCACCTTGTCGGCATTGGTGTTGATAGGAAATTCTGTTAGCAGTCCTCCTTGTTTCACCATCTTGGCTGCCGTATCACGATGGCCTGAAGGATAGATGGTGTCGAGACCATGAGCCAATACGCCTATAGTCTCCATGCCTGAAGCCAAAGCGTTGCGATGGGCACAGATGTCTACACCATAGGCAAGTCCGCTAACTATCAACGTGTCGGGGCATGCTATCTGCAGTTCTTTGGTAAACTTCTGAATGATGTCCTGACCATAGGCAGTAGCATGGCGAGTGCCTATGATACAGATTATTCGTTTGGCGTTGAGGTCGGCATTGCCCATATAATAAAGCATCACAGGAGCATCAGGACATTCAGCCAAGCGCTGAGGATAGAGTGGGGAACTTATGGCAAGCGGTTTGATGCCATTATCCAAATCCCATTGCAGTTCGCTCTCAGCCCATTTCCTGTGGCTCTCAGCATTCTTGAAAGCTTTTACCAGGCGTGGCGTAGCTTCAGGTATCAGCTGCTTGATGTCGCCACTTGCCTCGATAATCTGCGTTGCCGAGCCAGCTTGCGCATACAGCTCGTGTAGCCCAGTGAGGTTATAGTAGCCGATGCGCGACAAGATCATCGCATTTAGCGTTTCTTTGATATCTATATCCATGATGATAGTGGTGGAACTTTATTCCATAGAAGATGCGAAGTAAGGCGCAAAAGCCTTATCGTATTCCTCGCTATTACCTAATTTGCCATTTATGAGGCATACCAATTCTACCGTGGCGCAACAAGATAGTTTGTTGTCTGCCTCGCGAATGATATCTTGGTGGAAGATGTATCTCACACCTTGCTTCTCTATCCAGAGCCTCGATATCATAACGTCGTCGCAACGTAGAGGCACCTTGTATTGTAAGTTCATACGTGCCACAACAGCATCTACACCTTTCTCGTGCATCTTGGCAAAGCTTAGTCCTGCTTCGCGTAGAAACAAGTGGCGTGTATGCTCCATATAGTGTAGATAGTTGGCGTTGTTTACTATACCTTCGATGTCGCACTCATAGTCGCGAACCTCAATCTTTGTTTCAAATATATATTTACTCATATCTTTTTTACTTTTCTCCTTTTTTACCCTTTTACTCTTTTACCTTTCTACCTTTCAGATATTCATATCCTATTCGGCAACGTAGGCAGTCTTTGCGGTCGCAATATACCTTTTTTAGTTGTATTAATGCTTGTGAGTCGGAAGCGGTATCGGCATGCAGTCCCACCTCTTGCCACATCCTCACCACCATATTGTTCTCCACCTTCAGCTGGTCGAGCAATTCGAAAGCCCTGTCGCATAGCTCCTCTTTGCCTTTGTATCTGCCGAAAGCAAACAATATCGGAACCACAACATTTATTATTAGCACATTTATCGATTGCTTCGACATTTGCTTGGTGTTCTTAGTGCTTTCTTGTCCGAAGTTGTAATGCGTCTGCCAATAGTCGGTAGGCGTGGTTGCAAATAGCGATTGCAGAGCCTTGATATCCTTACATTCCAACAGCTGACTAAGATTAGCCTTACGAGCGAAATAGAGATTTGCCAATTGCGATATTCTTATCTGCGGAAAGTTCTGCGGATGAAGCCTTAGAAATCGCCATAGCTTGTAGTCTATAGGTTTCATCGAGAATTTGTGCGACAGATATTTATATTCTCTGCACAATTCAATGTAGTGAGCATCTGCAGCAGCCTCTTCTCTATACCTTTCGGGTATGGCTCTTGGGTCTAATAGTCCTGCTTGACCTAAGAATATAGCTTCTATCTGCATTATGTCGTCGCGATGGTGAGCCACACTCGATAGTGGAACATTCTCTGCCCATGTCTCAAAGGCATCGCTATTTATGCCGAAGCCAAAATATCGGGCAAGGGTAATGAAGTATGCATCCTCCCACGAACCATTACACTTCTTCAATCTTTCCGTTATGGCGTCAGTCTTCTGCTCCAATCGTTCTGTCACCAAGGCGCTCATCCACGAGTGGACAGTTAGCGAACTTAGCTCCGGCACTATCTTATAGCATGGCGGATAACTGTCGGTAGAAAGCAAGTCTTTGTAGTTGTCTGCCACGCTCTTTGGGACTTTTATCTCAAGTTGAGGCAGCAGTCTGCCGTTGGAAGTCTCTACAGCCGAGTTGGCAACTTCCACCACGTGTAGTATCACGTTGTCGTATCTCGGATCTTTGTCGTGATTGTGCAGATACCAGTCTGTCGACTTGTCGTGTATTTCAATATTTCCCACCCACATGATGCCATCAATCTTCACTTTGGCATTAAAGAAGTCGGGACCTGCATTGGTGTTATGCAGTCCGGTATCAATTATTTCTACCTCTTTGCCTTCGGTAGTGGTGAGGTCGTAAGGTTGGAAAAGTTTATGTTTCCAGCAGTAGTGCAGTAGTTGTTCCATAAACCGATAGATGTTAATAATGTTGCAAAAATACAAAAAATAATCCTTAAGTAAAGACTTATTGTATGTTTTTCTTTTGCTATTTCACCTAATTAGCTTATCTTTGCATGCAAAATACTGACATATCGCACGTTAGGCAGATATGTCTGCAAACAATATTGAACATAAAACACAAAAAAAACATGAAAATGGCATTGATAGGCTACGGCAAGATGGGCAAGATGATTGAGCAGATTGCTAAAGATCGTGGACACGAGATAGTAAGCATTATAGATGTAGACAACCAAGAGGATTTCGATTCTCCAGAATTTGCTTCGGCTGATGTTGCCATAGAGTTTACTGCTCCACAGGCTGCTTACGGCAACTATCTTCGCGCGTTTGCACATAATGTGAAGGTGGTTTCTGGTTCTACAGGATGGATGAAAGAACATGGCGACGATGTTCGTCGTATGTGTACCGAAGAGGGTCAGACTCTCTTCTGGGCTTCTAATTTCTCTATTGGTGTAGCCATCTTCTCTGCCGTAAACAGATATTTGGCTAAGATTATGAATGGCTTCGAGCAGTATGATGTGAAGATGGAGGAAACACACCACATCCATAAGCTTGATGCTCCAAGTGGTACTGCCATCACTCTTGCTGAAGATATTGTTGAGAATCTCGATAGAAAGACCGATTGGGTGAAAGGTGCTGTCAACTGGCCTGACTCTCCAGAGAAGAATGAGGCTGCTGCTGAGGCTAAGCCTACAGACATTGTTATCGATGCTGTTCGTCGCGACGAGGTGCCAGGCATTCACGAGATAACCTACGACTCTGATGCCGATGCCATCACTATCTGCCACAATGCACACTCTCGTAAGGGCTTTGCTCTTGGTGCTGTATTGGCAGCTGAATATACCAAGGATCACAACGGATTGCTTACAACAAGCGATTTGTTTAAGTTTTAATACCATTAAGCCTTCCACTCTTCAATAACGATAAGCGATAGTGGATTGGCTTCATAACAATAATATATTGCTCTATAGCACATTACAAAACAGAAATGATTGATAAGCAAAAGAAACAACTGAATATGAAGGTGCAATGGATTAAGTTGTCTATTGTGTTAGCCTTGTATCTACTCTTCTTGTTGTGGGTGAAAAGCTGGTGGGGACTTCTCGTAGTTCCTTTCATCTTCGATGTTTATATCACTAAGAAGATACGTTGGCAATGGTGGAAAGACTCAGAAGGGCCTGTAAGGTTCATCATGTCGTGGGTAGACGCTCTTGTGTTTGCTCTTGTGGCAGTATATTTCATCCATCTGTTCTTCTTCCAAAACTTCGTAATACCATCTTCTTCTTTGGAGAAGAGCCTTCTCACAGGCGACTATCTGTTTGTTTCTAAGGTTAGCTACGGACCTCGCATTCCGCAGACTCCACTCACTATGCCTATGACACAGCATACCTTGCCTATCTTCAACTGCAAGAGCTATATCGAATATCCTCATTGGGATTATCGCAGAGTGAAAGGTTTGGGAAATCTGAAACTCAACGATATCGTGGTGTTCAACTATCCTGCAGGCGACTCTATCCTTACAGAGCCTGCTTATGCCAACGACTATTATAACATGTGTTATGGCTTTGGTGAAGATTTGTATCGTCAGATTTATCCTGATGCTCCATCACCTGCCGACCTTAACCCAGCTCAGCAATACGAATACTTTAAGACCGTATATGCTATGGGACGCAACTATATTGCCAACAACCCAGTACAATATGGTAGCATCGACTCTCGTCCTACCGACCGTCGCGAGAACTATGTTAAGCGTTGCGTAGGTTTGCCTGGTCAGACCCTGCAGATAAAGAACAAGATTGTTTATCTTGATGGCAAGGCCAACAAGGAACCAGAGAATGTGCAATATACATATCTTATCAAGCTCAACAATATGTCGATGGTTGATTTCATGGCAGAAAGATATGATGAGCTACGCAAAGACCTTGGTATCACCAACGAAGACATAAGCTCGTTGTCACGCCTTCATGGTGCTGATGTAGATAGTCGCTATCTGCTCAAGGGCGCTATCTTGCAGCAGTTTGATGGTTATATGCCTTTGACAAAGCGTGCTGCCAACGAATTGAAGAAGCAAAAGATTGTTTCTGCTATTCGTCAGGTCACAGACAAGGATATCTATTCAGGTTCGCTATATCCTCAGAATGCCGTAACTGGTTGGACTCGCGACAACTACGGTCCTATCTGGATTCCCAAGAAGGGCGAGACGGTTCATCTCTCTATGAGCAACATCGCTATCTACGAGCGTCCTATCAAGGTATACGAAGGCAATAGCCTCGACGTTAAGAACGGTCAGATTTATATTAATGGTAAGCTTGCTAATAGCTATACCTTTAAGCTCGATTACTATTGGATGATGGGCGACAACCGTCATAATTCTGCCGACTCTCGTTATTGGGGATTTGTGCCAGAAGACCATGTGGTTGGTAAACCAATATTCATTTGGTGGTCAAGCGACCCTGATAGAAATGGCTTTGGTGGTATTCGCTGGAGCCGATTGTTTAACTTTGTAGACAATATAAAATAAATATTTTGAACCAAGCGCTCAAAACACTTTTGGCGCTATTTGTGGCAGCAATAGTGATGCTCGCCATTCGCGCCTATGTATTTACCATCTATACGGTACCCGTGAATGTGGACATCCATATTCACAAGGGCGACCGTGTAGGGGTGCTTCATTGGCTCTGTTCTGACATAGAACGAGGCGATGTTGTGGTGTTTGGCGACTCTATAAAGCAGATAGGAAAGATAAAGGCGGTGCCTGGCGATTCGGTTGTTGTGAATGGAGAAAAGTATCTCATTCCTCATCAATGTTGCCATCGTTGCAAGAGTACCGACTGCCATACCTACTTACTTAATGTAGGTACAACAGAGATGCTCGTGCAGAAACACGATATGCTTGGCAAGGCATGGCGACTTTATTGATGCTTGGTCATTATATTTATTGATTTATTTTCCTTAAAATAACTATTGTTATTCATTTGCAACTCATGCAGACAGCTCTCCTTTCATCTACATATTTCGGTCCTATACAATGGTATCAGAAGCTTTTTAGATACCAACGGTGTATAGTGGAACAGCACGACAACTTTATTAAGCAGACTTATCGCAACCGTTGTGTTATCTCGGCTACACAAGGCGTGCAGGCTTTGTCGATACCTGTAGAACCAGCTCCGCAGACTTCTGTAAGTGGAAAGGTGGCTATGAAGGATGTTCGCATCAGCGACCATGGCAACTGGCGCCATCTGCATTGGAACGCTTTGACGTCAGCTTATGGCGAGAGTCCTTTCTTTGAATATTACGAGGATGATATTCGTCCGTTCTTTGAGAAACAATACACGTTTTTGCTCGATTTCAATATGGAGACCACAGCAAAAATGTGTGAACTATTGGATATAGAGCCTAATATCGTGCTGTCAGAGGAATATCTTTCGGCAGATGCTCTTACGCAATCATCGGCTAACGGCGATGTCGTTAGCGACTTCCGTGATGCTATCCGTCCTAAGCGTCCATTAGAAGACCTTGAGTTCTCTCCAAAGCCTTATTATCAGGTGTTTAGCCAGAAGCATGGCTTCTTGCCAAACCTTTCTATCCTCGACCTTCTTTTTAACGAAGGAAACGAATCTGTGTTGTTCTTATAGCTGAATGATAGGATAAATACCTTAATTTTATACATTTTGATAAATATTTGGCAAAAACTTGCTTATATTAAACTAAATTATATAACTTTACAGCCGATATTTATTAACTAAAAACTATATCGGTATGAAAACTAGACATTTTTCTGTAGCAGCATTGATTATTGCTACATCTTTCTTTGCAAGTTCTTGCGTTGGTTCTTTCGGACTTTTCAATAAACTAGCTCAATGGAATAAGTCGGCTACAAGCTCTAAATTCCTCAACGAAATCATCTTCATCATCATATCTCCAGCTTATGCTGTTTGCTCACTTGCTGATGTTGTTGTTTTCAACACTATCGAGTTCTGGACAGGCAGTAACCCTATGGCACATAATGTAGGAAAGACAATCGACGTAATGGGTCAGGACGGCAAGTATTATGCTGTGACATATCTTAAGAACGGTTATGAAGTAAAAGCTCCTACAGGCGAAATAACAAGCTTCCTTTACGACAAGAATACTGATTCTTGGTCACAGGTTGTTGATGGCAAGACTGTTGAGATGTTCCGTTTCAACCATGATGGTACTATCAAGGTTAATGTAAACGGCAAGTCTATGGATGTTGCTCTCGACGAATCAGGCGTTTACGAGGTAGCTTCAGCTGCAGGCAAGAGCATGCTTTGGGCAAGCAGATAATAATAGCTTTTATAATAAACAAATAAGTGGTAGTTCGAATCATTCGAGCTACCACTTATTTGTTTATATTATAGAGTCTATAGCGCACCCGACCAGCATGTACGTTAGTATCAATAGCAGACCTGTCTATAAGGTTTTACGTGGTCTTCTATTGTATAAGTATCGTTTATAGACGATAAAAAATGAAGAGTTTTGTCGTTTATAGACGATAAAAAGTTGGATAATCCGAAAAATCAGGGGGACAGCTAAGATTTGCCTGGAAGGCAATACACATCGCTTGCGATGTAGGTAACCGGGGGCAATGCCCTCGGAAAGGAAGATCAAGCAGACAATAGCCTGGAGGGCTTTACCTCGACAT
>ERZ773202.2239-NODE-2239-length-10472-cov-2.668043_pt1 | contig 10472 bp, 8 predicted proteins | sample MGYA00580998_ERZ773202 | MGnify/ENA primary metagenome ERZ773202 (study PRJEB29015, sample SAMEA2737803) | human gut metagenome | biome: human gut; feature: human-associated habitat; material: faeces | place: China | collected 2012 ...
ATCGCATCGGCTCCGATGTTCAGGGCAGCTGTGACAATTTGCTGCATATTCAGGTAATTGTTTCTGGCAGGGCCTTCACCGATACAGATACGCTGGTCGGCGAGCTGTACGTGAAGACTGTCTTTATCTTCTTTGGAATAGACTGCTACGCTGCGGATACCCATATTACGGCAGGCGCGGATAATACGAACAGCAATCTCTCCGCGGTTTGCAATCAATATTTTATGAAACATGGAACTCCTCCTTAGTCGTCAAGCTTCTTTACTTTAAAGAGTGGCTGACCATATTCAACTCTCTGTTCGTTGCTGACAAGAACGGCCTCAATCTCGCAGTCAAAATCACTTTCAATCTCATTCATCAGTTTCATAGCTTCCAGAATACATACAGTCTCGCCGGCTTTTACGCGGTCACCGACTTTTACGAAAGCTTTAGCTTCCGGTGAAGGTGCGGAGTAAAATGTTCCGACGATCGGGGAAGTAATGTATGTTTCTTCTTCCACTTCTCCAGAAGTCTCATCTGCAGTAGCAGCTTCCGGTGCAGCAGTTCCTGCAACCGGCATTCCCATACCTGGTGCAAATGGGACGGCAACGCTTTCGCCTGCGCGTTTACTCATTTTTATTTTAATATCGCCTTCCTGAATGGAAAATTCCTGCAGGGAAGACTCTTCGATAATCTTTACAAGCTTTTCAATTTTATCTAAATTCATGATGTCCTTCCTTTCTTTTTACTGGAATAATTTGCTGATTCGTTTTTCCTTCATCCACCATTTTATAGACTTCAATACGTAAGTCATAGGCAATAGGTGAATTGGACTCAACTAAATTCTGATTCTGACATTGTGGGCAGCGTAAGGATTTTGCCAGCTCAACAGCACGAGTGCGATCGGATTGGTTTTTAAACGCATAGGTATCCACCATTTCTGCGTGAGCAAAAAGGGCAAACGTCAGTAAAAGTGCGGTCAAAAATCGGGTTAATTTTTTCATTTTACTTTTTAGTTAATTCATCAAGTTTGGGTTTGATCTCAGTGAGCCATATTTCTCTATCCATATAGCCAGAATGACGATAACGGATCATGCCGTGCTCATCGACAACATAGGTTTCTGGTGCGCCATCTACGCCTAATTGCATCGCAAATTCACCACGGCTATCGTCAATGGTAAGTATAAATGGATTGCCCATGCGCTCTAGCATCGCAATGCCATTTTGAGGTTTGTCACGATAATCGATTCCCACAATGGGCACTTCTTTTGAAATTTCCATCAAAAGAGGGTGTTCCTGTTGGCAATAGCCACACCAACTTCCCCACACGTTAAGTAGGAAAGGTTTCTTTGGAAAATCTCTTGGGCTGACGATTTGACTCGGTTCAAGTAGATTTGCTTGATAGAATTCCGGCACGGGCTTATTAATGAGTGCAGAGGCAATTTGTTTTGGATCTTTATGTAAGCCAACAAAAAGCAGTAAGCAAACGCTCAATAATAAAATCAGCGGTAAAAACAAAATAAACTTTTTATTCATCGCGTTTTCTCTTCAAATTGATGGCTGAACATAATGCGCCAAGTGCCATTAAAATGCCTCCGAGCCATAACCAGCGAATAAGCGGTTTGTAATGTAAACGGAATGTGAATTCGCCTTTGCCTAAGTTATCGCCCATTACAATATATAAATCGCCCCAAAAGCTAGCATCTAACCCTACTTCACTCATGGTCATGGTACGAACGTCATAATAGCGGCGTTCAGGTACAATTTCAGCGTAAGGTTTACCTTGTTTTGACACGCTAAAGAAAGCGACTTCGGCAGTAAAGTTTGGTCCAATTTCATTGGAAAAACGATCGTAGTGGAATTCAAATTGACCTAATTGTTGGCTTTGTTGTGGCGCGAGTCTAACACCTAATTCACTGCCAAAGTAACTACTCATTACAGCGCCCATTGTGGCAATAGCCACGCCGCAGTGTGCGAGAATCATCCCGAAATAGGCCAGTCCTACTTTTGCCCAATTTTGCCATAAGGTGACGAATAATACCCAAATAGCGAGGGTAAGTAATATATAAGCGAAGAAATGGAAACGTAACGCACAGTCATTCTGCAGCGCATTCCAAATCATGCCATAAGTAATTACTGCAGCTGGAATAAGTAATAACAAGCGTTTGAAAAAGCGTTTTTTATCTGATTGAAACCAGTTTAAGCAAAGTGTGCCTGCCATGGCAAAAAGCACTAGTGTGAGCAAGGGCAAGAAAATGCTATTAAAGTAAGGCGCGCCCACAGAAATACTTCCCCAATTCATGGCTTGGAATAGCATTGGATAGAAAGTGCCTAAGAATGTGCTGACGGTTGCCACGGTCAATACGATGTTTAAGCCTAAAATCGCTCCGGTTTTAGAAATAAGCGGAAATTTGACCGCACTTTCGTTGGTATTTGTGCGTAGCGCAAATAAACTGAGCGAGCCGACAGTCAGTAAGAAGAAAATGAGTAATAGCACATAACCACGGGAGCTATCTAAAGCAAAGGCGTGAACGGAGGTTAATGCACCTGAACGAACAATAAATGTGCCTAATACACTGAATGCAAAAGCGAGTAGGGAAAAGAGTGTTGTCCAGTAGCTAAACATGCCTTGTTTTTCAGTCACCATCAAGCTGTGTAAAAGTGCAAGTCCCAATAACCATGGCATAAGCGAGGCATTTTCTACAGGGTCCCAGAACCACCAACCACCCCAGCCTAATTCGTAATATGCCCACCATGCACCGAGCACGATCCCTAACGTTAAGAATAACCAAGAAACGAGCACCCAAGCTCGCATTGCACGTGCGATAGCTTGTGCAGAACGATTAAAGATCAAGGCAGAAATGGACATGGCAAAGTTAACAGCAAAACCCACATAACCCACATATAAAAGCGGTGGATGGAAAATTAAGCCAATATCTTGCAGCATTGGGTTGAGATCTCGCCCTTCCGCAGGGGCAGGAAAAGCACGTCCAAATGGGTTGGAGTAGAACAAAATGAAAATAGCAAACCCAAGACAAATTAAGCCGAGTAAAGAAAGGGTTTGTGCAGAAAAAGTGCGGTCATTTTTGCGAGAGAAAAAGGCAAAAGCCACTAACCAAAGACTTAATGTGAAAAGCCAAAATAAAATGGAGCCTTCATGTCCGCCCCAGGTGGCGGCAACTTTGAAAAATGTCGGTAGTTGAGAATTGGAATGTGCTGCCACGTATTCCAATGTGAAATCATCTGTCGCAAAAGAGTAGGCGAGAATACCGATGGAAACGCTTGTAAAAATACCGAAGCAATAACTTAATCCCCAAGCTGTATTGGTTAGAGTGGGTTTATTTCGCCAAATACCAATTTGCGGCACGATAGAAAGTAAGAGTGCAGCAGTGGTGGCGAAGAGTAGTGATAGAAATCCGAATTCGGGGAGCATAGTATTCTTCAGTATTAATGGTTGTATTTGATAAAATAAGGTTGATTTTAAGCATGAAAAATATACGTAAAATTAACCGCACTTTAGTCTTCTAAATAAAGAAAAGGCGTATTGTATACGCCTTTTGATTAAATAAGAAATTTATCCTTACGCAACGGTAAGTTGTCCTGCATACAAGATGAAGTAACGTAAGCAGAGAACCCCGATTAAGTCGAAGATTGACACAAGGATAATAAAGTTCTTGTTGTATTTTAAGTTGTCTTTTACTGCAAGGTTCGCAAGTAGAGGAATGATGATACCAATTAAGAATACCCCAATCCAGAACACTGCACCCCAGAAGCCGGAAAGTGCATTGTGCAATGCAACTACTTTCTGACCGCCACCGAAGTGTAGACCAACAAAGAAACAGATTAATAAACCAAGTTCAGTCACCATAATTGGCACTTCAAATTTATGAATGAAGTGTGATTCATGGCTATCACCTTTTAATTTACCTGCAATGAGGATAAATAAGAAGGTTGCAGCGATACCTGAAGAGGTACCTGAAGCCAAGAATAACGCTGGTAGAACAGGGTTATTTAACATTGGGTAACTGATCAATGCTGAAAGTAAGAAACCGGTATAAGCCCCTAGCACAGCGGCTAAGATGAAGAGAATGATTTCTACAGGACCAGTTAAACGTTCTAATACATTGATAATTTTACCGACAAAGCCAAGTTTTGGCATAAAACGTTGAATGAGCGCCATGATATCTTCTTTGAAGATAACCGCACACCAACATACCAAGAACAGCATATAAACTTGGAATAACATTACCCCCATAGACATTACAGAGTTGAATTGATAGTTAAACATCAATTTCCAGAATGTCCAAGGACGTGCCAAGTGGAAAATTAATAGGGTTAAACCAATTAATGTTGGCACAGAGCCTAAAACGGCGGCCGCTCGGATAATCCAGTTTTTGCTAGGATTTTCTAATTTGTGACTACGTTTATAAGCAATCGCTAATTGTACCGCACCGGAAGAAATACCAAGTAAGAATAAATAGATAGCGATTGTTGAATCCCACACCAAATTAGGTGTGTGAAACGGAACAGGATAATCTAATGTCATCTTCTTGGCTCCCCGTGTTGGAATGGAATATGGTAAAGATTTGGTTGAGTACCTAATTCCACTTTCGTGCGATAAACCGGTTTTTCTTTCACTTTGCGGGAAACTTCGCTGCTTGGGTCATTCATATCACCAAAGGTTAATGCTTTGGTTGGACAAGCTTCTACACAAGCAGGTTGTTTGCCAGCTGCTAAGTTTGTATCGCGACAGAAGTTACATTTATCCGCAGTACGGTGTACTGGGTGAATGAAACGTACGCGGTAAGGACAAACTGCAACACAGTATTGGCAACCTACACAAAGATCTTTATGCACATCTACGATACCTGTTTCAGGATCAATAAATGATGCACCGGTTGGACAAACTGCCACGCAAGGGGCGTTTGTACAGTGTTGGCAAGATTGACGGAAAAACTCGTATTCTTGATTTGGGAATTCGCCGTAAGGTTCACTACGGAGAATTTCCAAACGTGAAACGCCTTCAGGAACGTGGTTTGTTTCACGACAAGCATCCATACAAGCGGTACAGCCGATACAAGCTGTTTCGTCGTGTACCATTGCATAGCGTTTCGGTTTATCCGCCTTTTCCTCTTTCGCTAAAGAGGTAACTGATGTCCCCGTCATAAGGATTAATGCCCCCATGCCGGAAACAAAGTTTCGGCGTGAACAAGCTGTCATTATTTATCCTTTTGTTCGGTTGATTGCGTTTGTGATTGTGCGTCTTTTGCCGCTTTGCGTTTTTGTTGTTCGCCGTGGCAATCTACACAAAGTTTCACACGATTTTTCGGTTGAATACCTTTCATCGCATCATCTTTCGGGTGTAATGTGTGGCAGCTTGCACAAGGCAATTTCATTGCGTGAACATCGTGCGCCCAAAGTTTTTCACGAAGTTTTGCAGGTTGGTGACAAGCAAAACAAACTTGGTTTTGTTCTTGTGCGGTATACATTGGTTTTTTATCACCAAAGATATCGCCATCAAAACGCATCACATCTTTTGCACCACGACGGTGATCTTCCGAAATATTACCGTGACAGTTTACACAGTTAATCGGTTTACCGGTGTTAGGGCTTTTTTGATTTAAGTGTGCGCCGTGGAATTTACCAAAGTGTAATTCACCACCAGATTGATCTAAAGTTTGGTTTTTATCAACTTGGTCAAATTTGTGACATTTCGCACAATATTGGTTTGGATCACGTTGGTTATCCAATTGTGGCTCATAAGTGATTTGAGAGGCCGGTGTTTTTGCCATCTCTTCCGCACTTGCAGCCATTGGCATTGCCGCAAGCATTGCAAGCAATGCGAGGGATTTTGCCGATTTGCTGATTAAAGAAGTTAAATTCATTCTGATTACCTCAAATATATGGTTAAAAATGACCGCACTTCGACACTTTAGTTACAAAGTGCGGTTCTTTTTTTATTGTTTTGTTGCGGTATCTTCAGCTAATTTGCCATTGGCTTTCGCTTCTTTTACCCATTGAGGTACAACAGTTTCTAAGAATTCTTTTTTCGCTTTACGTTCTTTCTCGATATCAATACCCATTACTTTCCATGCTTTATCAGCTGTAGAAATATCTGGTACTTCAACCGGAGTTTTCACGCCGTGTTTCGTTAAGATTGCTGCAAGTTTAGCGCGTGCATCCGCTGCTTTGTCTATGCCAGAACCTAATACGCGAAGCATTACATCAGGTGCGTGCATGTGACCACCGTGGCTTGCTGCAGAGTAGTCCCAACGCCATTGAGCGTGACGGATATCCATTAAAGCAGGTTCCATTTCTTCTTTAGTTGCACCTGCATCCCATGCCGCTTTCGCTTCAAAGTGAGCACGAACAACTTGATCTTCTAAACGACCCATTACATCTTTCACTTCTTTTTTACGTGAAGCAACGATGTCTTTAAGTTTTTCTTTGCTTTGATCGTGACAGTTTGCACAAGTAGTATCAAATGCATCGAATGGGTTTTGGATTTGGTGGTCGGTGTAAACTTTACCGTCTTTACCTTGTACTTTAGGCATGTGACAGTCGATACAAGTTACGCCGTTTTTACCGTGCATACCTAAAGACCAAATTTCAAAGTCAGGGTGTTGCGCTTTTAACATTGGTGCTTTAGAAAGAGAGTGAGTCCAGTCACTGAAGCCGATATCATCATAGTATTTTTCGATGTCATCAACAGTTTGACCGTTGTTCCACGGGAAGGTTACTTGTTTTAAGTCGCCCGCGAAGTAGTATTCAACGTGACAGTTTGCACAGATTTCAGCACGTTTTTCAGTGCGAGCAGCTGTGTTAAAGCTTAAGTTAGCTTGTTCTTTACCTTCAGCTTTTGCTTTTGCTTGAAGTGCATTATTTAAGTGATCTAATGCACGAAGAACGTGTGGACGAGCAATACGTAATGCAGGTTTGCCTTCTGCAAAGTCTTTTGATGTAGTATCGTGACAGTCAGCACAACCGATTGAGTTTACAATTTCTGCGCCGCCTTTAGCCCATTTACCACCAAAGTAGCCATCTTCACCCCATTCCGCGATTAAACGTGGAACGTCTGGACCTTTACAAGTCCAACATGCCATTGGTTGTGGGCCATCAGTCGCAGTTTTTGGTGCGCCGGTACGTAAAATATCACGTACGTCTTTTACCGCATAAACGTGACCACGAGGTGCGTTATATTCTTTCGCGAAAGCATAACCGCCCCATAACACGATTAAACGTGGATCTTGTTCATCTGCATAGATGATTTTGTCGCCTTTTTCAGTCGCTTTCCACGAATTGAATTGGCTAGGATATTTCTCAGCGAATTTTTCATTCACTGCTTCGATTTTTAAATTAGGGTTTGGTGCTTCCACAGGTTGTTCAACAGGCTTGTATACCATTTCAGCCATCGCTGAGTTATACACACCTAAAGCTGCGAAAGAAGTGGCCAAAACAAGGCTTTTTCTCAATGCGTTCACGATAATCACTCCATTAGGAAAGAATAAAAAAACAATTTTAAATGCGAACAATTCCTATTAAGCTTTTGAATTCACTCATAAAAATAGCTCAACGCAAGCATAAGATACCAAAAAGCAGTAGTTTTTATACGGTTTTTTTTCAAAAATTTGAGGTTGATCAAACTTTAAAATCAAAATACTCCTAAAGGGGTATAAAGAGATTAGGGAAGTGGTAGGTGAATTACATATTAAGAGAAAAAAGTGCGGTCAACTTTTACAGTGTTTTTGACCTATATAAAGACGATTCCATGCTCATTATTACTGATTTTGGCCTAATTTTAATGAGCATTCTTTTTACGCAAACGATACCTTGTATAGAAAATGTAAATTTCTTGTGAAAAATGGTATAAAAAGCGATCATTTTCTTGATCTTATAGATGAGTCAGCTATACTCCCAACACCTTATTTTTTCCCCAGCTTGTTCCTACTGTTGGGATGTGATGAATACCTTAATCTATTTAACTTAGGAGAACTTTTTTATGAACAAAGTATTTAAGATTATTTGGAACAAAACGACACAATCTTTTGTCGTGACATCAGAATTAGCGAAAGGGGCAGTAAAAGCCTCTTCAAACTCAGAACAACGTGTAACAAGCGAAACACGTTTATCTTCTCTTTTCAAACTTTCAGCATTTGCACTTTCTTTATCTGCAGTGATGATGCCGGCGCAAGCGAACGTGATTGTGGGGGATGGAAGCAATGCGCCTACAAATGTACATCCTTTTAGTATTGCGGTTGGGAACAGTGCCACATCAGCAAGCGGTGGAAGTACTACCGCTATTGGTTATGGCGTAAATGGTCGTTATGACAATAGTGTGCTGATTGGTGATGGCACAGGAAATTATGGTGGACCAACGGGTAGTCGTAATATTCTCATCGGTCAAAATGCTCAAGTTGGTGATAGCACTTCTGTTGTACGAGTAAACCAGTCTATTGCTATTGGAGCTGGTATTAGAGCTGATAAAGCAGCTACATTTGGTGGTAATTCTATTACTGAGGGTGCATGGGCTCGAGGCGATCAATCAATTGCGATTGGCGGTAATGTTATTTCTTATGGTAATGCATCGGTTGCGATTGGTGGGGATGATACTGATAAAGCAGCGGCTACACAAACGACTTATATCAATACTAATGGCCAAGATAAAACGGGAACGGTTCAACAAGCATTTAAAGATTTAACTGGAGGGGATCTTCAAACTCCCCGTTGGATGAATACGATTGCTGGTGAGGCTGCTGTATCATTAGGAACAAAAACAAAATCTGGGGATCTTTCATTAGCATTAGGTTCATTGGCTGCAGCGCAAAAAACGAATGCTGTCGCTGTTGGTACAGGAGCTAATGCAACTTTTGCAAACTCTGTTGCGATTGGTGGTGGTTCTGCGACGGATAAAGCGGGGGTTGCCTATACTACTCGTACTATTTTAGGGACAACTTATACTTGGGCTGGTGGTGCTGATACTATCGCGGGGGACGTTGTTTCCATTGGTAAAAAAGGCTATGAACGTCAACTCATCAACTTATCACCAGGTGATATTTCTGCAAACTCGACTGATGCAATCAATGGTTCTCAGCTTTATGCTGCGATGGCAGAAATTGAAAAAATTCGTTATTTCTCGGTTAATTCTACTGTTGAGGGAAATAAAAATAATAATGGTGCAACGGCAGTTAATTCTATTGCAATTGGCCCTGATGCGAAATCAAGCGCAGTTAATGGCGTTTCATTAGGTAATAATGCAACCAGTAATTTTTCAAATTCTACAGCGATTGGTTTTGCGACCCATGCTAATGGTGGTAATGCTACAGCAGTGGGTACAAATGCTAAAGCCGTTACTAACTCGACAGCACTAGGTTCTAATACAGATGCTAAAGAGTTAGGCGTGGCCATTGGCCATACTGCCTCTTCTGCTTATGCAGGCGTTGCAGCGGGTACTGGTGCTAATGTTGCTGATCTTTATGGTATTGCAGTAGGCAATAATGCTAATGCTTCCGCACAAGCATCTATTGCTATCGGTAAAGGTGCTGTAGGTACAGCAGCTGATGCTGTAGCGATTGGTTCATCAGCTAATGCAACAGTGCCAAATTCAGTTGCGTTAGGTAAAGATAGTGTGGCAGGCGGCAATGTTTTTGGTGGAACCGCACATGAAGCCGCTTTCAAAAATGATAATGGCGTGAGTGAAAATAAACAGTTTAAAGCAGGTCTAGCTAATAATTCGCTTGGTGCTGTTTCTGTTGGTAAAGAAGGTTTTGAACGTCAAATTCAAAATGTTGGTGCGGGCCGTGTTACTGCAGACTCTACTGATGCAATTAACGGTTCACAGCTTTATACCGTATTAACTTATAGTGGCTTTAACGTACAACAAAATGGTACTTCTAAATCACGTATCAATAACAATGGTTTTGTGAACTTTAAAGATGGTAATTTAACCACAGTAAATGTAACTGATGCGGATAATGGCACTATTGTGAAATTTGATGTGAATACAACAAATATCACGACTGATGCGACGACAGGTAATGCAACAGCGGCAAATCCTAATAATATTGCTACGGCAGGTGATGTCACTAGCGCAATTAATAAAGTGCGTAACATGCCAATTACTTTCACAGGTAATAGCGGAAGTGCGGTCAAAAAATTAGGTGAATCTTTAGGCATTGTGGGGGATGGTACCGATATTACAAGTACTGCTGATGCAAGCAATGTGACATTTACGTTAAACAAATCTACTGCAGTCACAGCAGGAGATAATAAGGCTGTAACCAGTGGTGCAGTTGATACGGCAATTAAAGCAATCAACTTAACAACAGCTGGTAATACGGGGGCTGGTGCGGTTAATCTCGCCACACAATCTTTAAATATCACAGGTTCAAATGGTTTAACTACCGTAGCCAAAGATAATGGCATTGAAGTGAAAATTGATGATGAAACTCGTCAGAAAATTGATAGAGAAGTTTCAGCATCCGTTTCAAATGGTT
>ERZ773202.2246-NODE-2246-length-10454-cov-6.055775_pt1 | contig 10454 bp, 8 predicted proteins | sample MGYA00580998_ERZ773202 | MGnify/ENA primary metagenome ERZ773202 (study PRJEB29015, sample SAMEA2737803) | human gut metagenome | biome: human gut; feature: human-associated habitat; material: faeces | place: China | collected 2012 ...
GACTTATCTAAAGCCTCTATATCTGCTTTTGACAGGTACTCAACATCTGGTTGACGATTAGCTTCAAGCATATAATAAGCATCGTCAGTTCCTTTAGAAATGGAACTGTTTATCATTGCTTGCAATTCTTTATCACACTGTGGGTCACCCTTTATACAATTATAAAGAACTGAAGGTACTGGCCCATCAGGCAATGCGCAGAATTCGTCAGAAACCATAGGAAATCCATATTTTGCCAAATATGAAATATTAGCAAAATATATTACCTTGAACACATGGTAATAGTCTAACCCTTTTGTTTTGTTCAAAATGTATAGTAAAATCTCTGTCAGTTTCTGTTTGTCGAAGTTCGTCATTTCAAATGCTATTTTATCAATTACAAAATTAATACTTATCATGCATTATGCGAAATTTTCATAAACTTTTTACAAAATATTATATATTCAGATAGAAGCGGTAACTACTCAGCACCCCTATAGAAAATTTCTCGTTAATAAACTATAAACTTATTCAACTGTTAAAATGATGTTAATCTATACACCCTTTGTTTACAGCCATTTTTATTTTATATATATTTGTAAACAAAACCTAATGCATAAATCTTGTATTCCAATTCGACTTCGAGAAGCCCGCAAAATGTGTGGCTACAGTCTTGACCAATTTGTTAAGGCTGCAAAAATCCGATGGCATTTTGGGACTTAGCACATTTGCAGACGAAAGTCATCCATTGATAGTTGTAGATATGCATCCACAAAAGACTACAATAGAACGACTCCGATTCACGGCTTGCCATGAACTCGCCCATATTCTCCTGCATTTCTCCGACGACTGCAACATTGAAAAGATGTGCAACAAATTCGCCAACTTCTTCCTCTTCCCCAAGCAAACCTTCATCGAAGAAATGGGGGCAGAACATCGTGAGCAACTCACTCTCGAAGAAATGATTGACCTAAAGGAGCTATACGGCATCTCAATCGCTGCTCAAGTACATGCCGCGTGGGACTTACGAATGATTTCTCGCGAACACTACGACTGGTGGTACGACGAGAACATAAATAAGAACCGACTGGAAAATGGTTGGGGAGTTTATAGTTTCCCTGAGACAATTGGAAGGGAGAAGAGAGTCAATTCAATAATAAAAAGTTTGATAAAATAAAATATGCAGAATAATTGCATCTTTTATCTAATTAACGTTAAATAAAAGAGCAACATGATAATATATTTGATAACTTTATAGACCATAAATGATTTTTAGTGATGAAGTTTAAGATAACTTTAAAAATGAACCGAGAGCATGGAGACCTACTGCCGTTCAACTACCAATACGAGCAGTCTGCAGTCATTTATCGCATATTGGCGCAAGCTGATACGCAATATTCATCATGGCTCCATGAAAATGGTTATCAATTGAATGGAAGCAAGAGATTTAAGCTATTTTGCTATTCGCCTTTTATCTTTGAAAAGGTAAGACCTTTGCCGAAAGATGGATGTCTTAATATCATGGGTGAAAGAGCTACTTGGTACATTAGTTTCATACCAGAGAAAAGCACCATGGAGTTCATTCAAGGTATATTTGCTCATCAAAGTTTTACCATTGGTAATAAGAAATATCAAGTTGCATTTGATGTTGTTGGAGTAGAAGCTATGCCCATGCCGCCTTTACACGAAGAAATGGCTTTCCAAGCCTTGTCTCCTATTTGTGTCAAGCAGCATGAGGACAACAAAATACAATACTTATCTCCTGACAATCCTAAGTTTGCCCAAGGCATACTAAAGGGACTGTTGGCAAGGTTTGAGAGCATTCATGGGCAACCATTTGATATGAATGACAAGGAGTTTTCATTCGAATTGACAGACAATAAGGTCAAGTCGAAGTTGATAACGATAAAAGCCAATACTACTTACGAATCAAGAGTACGTGGATATCTCTGCTCCTTCCGCATGAAAGCACCTTTAGATTTGATGAAGATTGCTTATGAAGGAGGTGTTGGAGAACAATGTTCACAGGGTTTTGGATTTATTGAAATAAAATTATAAAATGGAAAGAAATATAGACTTATCAATATTGAGAAAGCTACCAGAACTGCAAACACAAGCAGTTCTGACAATTAGACCATTAGCGCCATTGTCTTTGGTGACCGAATTGCCTGGCTCTTTTTATAAGACCATGAAATATCCAAGCAAGAAGATGCTTTGTGGGTTATTTGAGAATATGTTAGGTTGGCATTTTGACAACAAATTACGACTTGAGATATTCAAAGATATGGTTAAGGCTCGCAAGAAGCAAAAGATTGATTTGAAAAAGGAACAGGTTATGCAGGGGTCTACTTACTTGCCATTATTGATGGATTATTTTTCGTTAAATGGTAAGCCTTGCTATGAACCTATAAAGCCTTTAGAGGAAGGCGATATCGGCTTTATGTACTATACAGATTTATGGAGTCGTGCTCGCAGAAGATATAATACATATGTTCAAGTAAATGGCTCTAGACATATAAGCTTAGCTGTTATAAAAGAATTGTATAATAAGATTATGCATTCTGATAGTGATGGCAGTAATATTAATAAACAGATAGACAATTGGCTGAATTCGCCAGATAAAAGCAATAGTGAAAAGTACAATTGGCAACAATTACCATTTTATTACTATACACCGGTATCTCGCGAGTACATAGAAATAAATGGTATCATAAAGATACCAATAAATATTGATGCTGAATTGTTTAGATTGTTGAAAAAGAACATAAATAATTCTGTAACATATCTTGGCAATAGCGAAGGTTGGGTAGAAGTTGAAATTACAAAAGTATGACGACACATCCATTTTTAAAATATGCAATAGCGCTTTTGATGGTGCGAAACAATTTGCAAAAAGAAGAGGAAATAGACGATAACCATATTTTAGATGAATTAAAAAATGGTCTAAATCATTATGCCCTTAAAGCTCAAAAAGTCACAGAAAAAAGGGAGAATGTAAAGTATCGTTTTGCAAAGAAAGACGCTGATTTTATTTCACCTTCCTTTATAAACAAAAAAGCCAAGGATACAATTGAAAAATTAATTGGAAATGAGCTAACAAAAGACAAACTCCCATTAGTTGGGAATCCATTTGCTGGCGAATTTTCTATATTTACTTCACAAGAAAACGGCTTAAGTGAACGAGGGAAACCGAAATGGACATTACGAGAGTATTGTTTGGGGTGTATTACACTGTCAACGCCAGATAAGCCTTGTTATAGTGATAAAAAGAATTGGTGTCTCATTCCTGACTTAGAACTTCCTGATATGATTCTTTTCATTAATCTCTTTGAGGAAATGTATATAAATGAAACGAAGAATTTATTGCATGGTAAAGTTACTTGGAAGAAAGGTGGAAAATATACATTACATCGTCCTCATTTGCTTAATGGTAATTTTCCGAGTGCACCACAGACGAGTGCTATGGGAGCTGTTGCTTTGCTTGGGGCGATTGGTAAATTTGCAATGGATGCGAAAGACCAAATTTCGCCTGAGGTTTGTAATGTTGTGAACCGATTGAAAAATACGAATATTTATCTTGTGTCGTCTGACGAGATAAAAGCTTTTTCATTCAATCATGTCATTATAGATTTGGCATCGAAAGGAGAGTTGCAAAGCATAGTTGATAGTATTTATAGGATAGAATTATTTAAAGTTGGTAATCGAAGCAAAATAGATAAGTTTAACGATATTAGAAAAAATGAATATGATAGGTTTGACTTGTTTGTAAGTAGATTCCTGACTTTATTTAATAAAGCATCTTTTCGTGGTTTCTTCTCTTTTAGGGCAGAATACCCTAATGAAATGGAATTATTATTAAAAACATATTTTTGCATTATGGAAAAAATAAATGAAGATATTGTTAATTCAGCCATCGCTTTTGGGAATTGGCTAAACTCTCAAGCTTTCACTTATGCCTCTAAGGAAATACCTGTGAATGAGAACTTGAATGAAAAAGAAAAAAAAGAAAAACAGAGAGAATTAAAAAATAAAATTTTAATTCAATTTGAAAGTGCAATAATGTCTGCAAAAACAGGAGATGCATTAGTAGCATTTATTACAACAAGAGCAGCTCGTCTTACAGGTTATGACATAGATGAAGGTGCTAAATTATTTATGTCAAAGGTATCATGTGGCGAGTTGCCATTAGAACAGGCAAAAAACCTTCTGATAGCTTTTTCAAGATTGAAAACAGCGAATAAAAAAAATGAAAATGTATAACTTTTATAAGATATAAAAATGAAGATTAAAGGTATTTTAGTAACGCTTATTGCTCCTTTTGAGAATCATATCGCAAATGGAGGTGACAAATTGTTAGGAAACATGCCTACAATAAAAAAGCGTCTTGATGAAAGAGCGTATATCTCAGGACAGATGCAGCGCCATTCTCTTTTCTCTGCTATAGACAGAATTAATATTGATGATCAAGAAGATAATCATATTGGAGAAAATGATGACCAGTTTACTTATGTATCTAATGCAGATGGTATAACTAGTAAGATAGAGTGTGATTTACGTGCTGATATGGGTGGATTTATGCATGCAATAGATGGTGTTGGTTCTGTAAGAAGAACTTCTCCAATATCGGCAACGCCAGCGGTGGCATTAAATCCAAGTAAATTTGGAAATGATTTGCTTGTATGTTTAAACAACAATCCAAATGAGGATGCAAAAAAGCAAGCAATTGTAACTGTTGAGTACAGTCAGGAAGACGATATGCGTATGAATTTCTTTTTGGATGTTACTTCATTGAGCATATACAAGACGTATGAATATGATGGGAACTTTCATGTTAAAACTGTTGCGCATAGATTTGCAAATGAATCTGAAAGAAAAAGAAGAGCAAGAATATTCTTGGAGGCAACTCGTTTCCTAAATGATTATGCCAATCAAGCGCGTAATGAGGTGTGTGGTGAACCTCAAAAGGTTTTCATTGTATTTGATCCTAAATTAGGTAGAAAGGCTTCACGTTACTTTAAGGCATCTGAAACTGAACAAAAAAGAATTAAAGAAGAGTTGAATGACCGAGGGGCAGTTTTCTTCTATGGTGATGATACAGATGAAAAATGCGATAGCGTTTTGACGGCTTACAAGAAAGCATTGCAATTTCTTAATGAGAATGAACTGTATACATGTTTTTCCGAAGATAAGGTAGAAAAATTTGAAGATGTTCAAAGCTTAATTAAAAATATTAAGAATAAGCAGGAAGAAAAGAAGTCGAACAATAAGAAGGAACAAAATAAAGAGGACTCTCCAAGTTCCGACGAACAAGCGTAAATTCTATTTTGTGGACAAATGAGCAAGGCTGAAAATAACATAGTATTAGCAAAGCCTTCTGGCATAACTTTAGAGCAACATAATAAAGATGTTGTAAAGGAGTCATTATCTATTTGTCAGGTTCTTCCTGCTTCTTTGAGTAAATACTCAAAAATGGTCGGGAAGAACTTGACCAACCTTTTATGCGCTTCTGCAGAATGGCACGATGAGGGGAAAAAACATAATAAGTGGCAAACTGCCTGTTGGAAAGACTATCAAAACTACAAAGTCTGGAAAACTAAAAATCCTGAAGGAAATTTCTTAAAATATAGTAAAGAATGTCAGGATGAGGCAGGTGAAAATCTAAGAAAAAATAATTTTCGTCATGAGATGGAATCACTACGTATAGTTGTTCCACAAGGTGATTTGCTTATGTCACAAAAAGTAGCAATTGCTGCTCATCATACTAAGTTGGGGAGACGATATGAAGACAAATGGAAGGCTTGTGAAGCATACCGTTCACTATGGATAGAATTCCGAAGAACATCATCAAGTATAACTCTAAAAAATGATTTTTCACTCTTATGTTCTGCGCATATGGAATATGACGCAATTAGAGGATTACTTCAATTAGCAGATCATAGAGCAAGTGCAAAAGAAGAAGAAGCGGAAGATATTTACATCTTGGAACCATTCTCTTATACATTTCCTTACACTCAAAAGCGTGGTGTGCAAAAAATAGTAGAAGATAACTGGAAGAAAGACTTTATCCTTCTTAGAGCACCAACAGGTGCTGGTAAAACAGATGCTGCGTTATTATGGGCATCAAAGCAGATAGAAGCACAAAGGGCTGATAGATTGATTTTTGCAATGCCCACCCGTTTTACTGCGAATGCTATATCAGTAAATGTCTCTAAGGAATTAGGCCAAACTGGATTATATCATTCCAGTGCGTGGTCTGCCATTAGTGATAGAGTGAAAAATAATGAAATTAGTTTGTCTGATGCGTTGAATCAGCATAAGATGGCGAGATGTTTGTTATCGCCTATAACAGTATGTACAATTGATCATCTTCTGATGTCTTTGACAATGACACGTGAAGACCATCATCTTATTAGTTATAACTTGGCAAATTCTTGTGTTGTTATTGATGAGGCTGACTTCTATGATGATTTTACTCTCGCTAACATTCAGTATTTACTAAAGGTTTTATATGAATGGAAGGTTCCGGTACTTATAATGAGTGCATCGCTACCTGATTCTTCATTATCATTATATCAGAGTACAGGATATAAGGTTGATTCGATCTTAGAGGATTCTCATGATGTTAATAAAAATCGTAAACGATTTGAAATTAAAGATATTATTGATTATAATGAATTTAAAGATATCGATCCCTTGATTGAAAAATGTTTTGAGAGAGGGAATGGAATACTCTATATGAACACAGTGGATAGTGCTATAGCTTTATATAAACATATTTGCAGTGATAAAAAAAGAACCAAGGAAGAAATTGACAATATCCATCTCTATCATAGTAGGTTTACAGAGCCTGACAAATTGAAAAAGGAAAAGGAGATTATAAATGCTTTAGGTAAAAAAGCATGGGATGAAGGTACCGCTAAGGGCATCGTTATTATGACTCAAATAGGAGAAATGAGTATAAACATAAGTTCAGAAATCATGATATCAGAATTGTGTCCTATAGACAGGATGATCCAACGAACAGGAAGATTGTGTAGATTTTCTGATTATATAGGAAAGTTATATGTTCTTATCCCTTATCGTAATAAAACTATACATCCTGCCCCTTATGGCATAATTGAGAATAATTGTTGGATACCAAGCAAAGCGTTCTTGATGACGAAAGATGTATTGCATCAGAAAAGTTACTCTTCTGATGATATGACGTTTTTATTGAATAATGTATATAAAGAGAAATTTGAATTTTCATCTGAGGCAAAGAGAAATGTCATAGAATTGGAAGAAATGTTTAGAGATAATTGGCTGATTTGCCCAAGAGATGTTAGCGATAAAGATGATGTAGAAAGTAAGGAATGGAGGAGTAGAAATATTGTCTATCAAGATGATGTCTTTGTTTGTCCTCCGCCAACGCATCAATTCAGAAACTATTCAGAGTTCTTAGAGTATAAATTACTCTACGCTATTAGTTTACCTGAGTATCTTGTTATCAAGGGAAAAAACAAACTAAATAGAATTGATCCAGGATACGAGGTTAAGATAGGAAAAAATAGTGTTATTAGGTTAAATGTTGTCCGCCCTGGTTTCTATGATGACAAAAAGGGCTTAGACTTGACAAGGGAGGATAATTTTTTATGATAGTAACCGGCACTCATTTCAACTATTACCAGCTTTGCCATCGCAAACTATGGCTCTTTGCCAATGGTATCAACATGGAACAAGAGTCTGACTTGGTGTATGAAGGAAAGCTGGTGCATGAATCGAGCTATCCGCAACGTACATCAAAGTATGAGGAAGTGGAGATTGATGGTATCAAGGTGGACTACTATGATGGCAAGAACAAGGTCATCCGAGGATAGTGTCATTGTTTTCACCAATAAAATGTGGTATAATATGAACAAACAGATTCTTGGAAAAGAAAGAATGACTACCGATAATTTCTTATAATAAAAGTTGTCGATGTGGTTCTAATTGCAGGATTTTGATTAGGCAAAACCCACAAAAGTGCTCTTTGACTTATTGAGACCTCCATAAATAGGCAGGTTGTCGTATGACCGCAGAAAAAAATATCATTAGACATCGACATTTTTTCTGAAGTATTTTTGTATCTTTACACTCGCAAACCCACTTTATATATGGACATTTATGTCTTAGATTTAATGGGTTCTAATCGTACCTTTATGGAATTGAAATGACCTTATCATTGCCATGCAGCTGTGCGAGGTGCGTTCTAATCGTACCTTTATGGAATTGAAATGAAGATGACTCCTCGGCGACTCAAAATCTCAAAGATTGTTCTAATCGTACCTTTATGGAATTGAAATTCAGTATCCATCGGTGCATACATCATCGCCTCTAGTTCTAATCGTACCTTTATGGAATTGAAATGTCGCGAAGTACTTCTGCTTGCGACTCAGACTGAGTTCTAATCGTACCTTTATGGAATTGAAATTTCTGCGGTCTTGCCGTCGAAAGTGAAGTTGTTGACAGTTCTAATCGTACCTTTATGGAATTGAAATCCTTAACAAACTCTATGTAACTCGGTTCTCCCGTCTGTTCTAATCGTACCTTTATGGAATTGAAATTAAAGACAAGAGCCAGGAGAAGAAGCCCGAGAGCGAGGGTTCTAATCGTACCTTTATGGAATTGAAATACGCTATTATCAAAGACAACTCTGAAACCTTGCAGGTTCTAATCGTACCTTTATGGAATTGAAATCGTTTCGCGCTGTCTGTGGCGGATTAAAACCCGTGTTCTAATCGTACCTTTATGGAATTGAAATGTGTCATAACCTTGGGTGCCGGTTCGTCGGCGGTGTTCTAATCGTACCTTTATGGAATTGAAATTGAAGTAGAAGCGGTTGGAAGTTCTGTATGCAAGTTCTAATCGTACCTTTATGGAATTGAAATGTCTTTTTTGTTTACTATCACTGCCTTTTTTGGGTTCTAATCGTACCTTTATGGAATTGAAATCGCGTCATTTCGACATTAAACAAAGTCAGCAAGTGTTCTAATCGTACCTTTATGGAATTGAAATTATTGGCACAGTCTGACATCAAACGTCGCTCGTTGTTCTAATCGTACCTTTATGGAATTGAAATGAAGAAAACTCCTCGACGACTCAATTTCTCAAAGAGTTCTAATCGTACCTTTATGAAATTGAAATTGGACAGAAGCGTCCATGGATGCAATATTTGCACGTTCTAATCGTACCTTTATGGAATTGAAATGGAAATAAAGAACGATTTCGAGATTGATAATCAGGTTCTAATCGTACCTTTATGGAATTGAAATACGAGAGGCAGACAAAAGGTCGAGATTTTGATAAGTTCTAATCGTACCTTTATGGAATTGAAATATTCGTAAAATAGTTGAGTCAGGAGATTCGTCTAAAGTTCTAATCGTACCTTTATGGAATTGAAATGGTTTTCGCCCCTCTCCGTCAGCTCGTACACGTCGTTCTAATCGTACCTTTATGGAATTGAAATAAGCTCGCTGTCCGTTGATGGTGGTGGCAGTCGGCTGTTCTAATCGTACCTTTATGGAATTGAAATTATTTAGTGTGTTTGTGTTGTGTTGTTACATTATCGTTCTAATCGTACCTTTATGGAATTGAAATGAAAATAAAATTGTAAGCATTAGCATTAACGAGAGTTCTAATCGTACCTTTATGGAATTGAAATATATCACAACATTTTAAGACTTTATAGAATTATGGCGTTCTAATCGTACCTTTATGGAATTGAAATCGCGATACATGCCAGGATATAGAAGCAGATCGGTAGTTCTAATCGTACCTTTATGGAATTGAAATTCCGTAACCGAAAGCAAGGAAAATTACTACAACTGTTCTAATCGTACCTTTATGGAATTGAAATATTGACATATACAAGGCAAGTAGGCTAGCGCCCTCAAGTTCTAATCGTACCTTTATGGAATTGAAATGTAGTTCCTACTCTACAGAATTCTAATGTTTATCGTTCTAATCGTACCTTTATGGAATTGAAATGACAATACGGACCCAGAACCTGTAGTTCCTACTCTACGTTCTAATCGTACCTTTATGGAATTGAAATCTTAGACACCTCGCCGTCGTATTTAAAAGACGACGTTCTAATCGTACCTTTATGGAATTGAAATTCCACCGAAAGCGTTAACCATCGTATCTATTATTAGTTGATTATCAGTATTATACGTTCTAAACGGTAGAAAAGTGACCGTGTAGATTCTATATAGATACGAAATGGCTAAAATTTAACGTATTTAACTTTCAGTTACATCAAAAATTACATAGATACGGATTGGATGGGGTTGTTTGAACCGACCCCATAATAAGATAACGGAAACAAAGAAAACCATGTAAGGGAATGAATTACCAGCAGCCATTCCACATGTTATTACCTCCATAATGGTTCCATTTCCCATCCCTGCGGAAAGCCGAGAGCTTTTAAGTCAATTTCAGGAAAACGAATGAACAAC
>ERZ773202.2247-NODE-2247-length-10454-cov-2.950668_pt1 | contig 10454 bp, 9 predicted proteins | sample MGYA00580998_ERZ773202 | MGnify/ENA primary metagenome ERZ773202 (study PRJEB29015, sample SAMEA2737803) | human gut metagenome | biome: human gut; feature: human-associated habitat; material: faeces | place: China | collected 2012 ...
CCAGCCATACCGCATGCGATACCGACGCTCAGGCAGTTCTTGCCGCCGTTTTCAAACGCGTCGATGATGGTGGGCAGGCTCTTGACGTTGGGCTTGCTGATGGCGTAGTTGATAACCAGCAGCGCGAAGGCGATGGCAAGGCAGAGCGTGCTGCCGTTCTCGCCCATGAAGGTGCCCGGCTCGAAGCTGCGGCTCATGAGGGTCATGAACAGAAGCGGGATCAGGGGGATGGCCATGACGAGCTTCTTCTTGCCCTCTTCACGGCTGATCATGGCGACGACCACGCAGTAAAGGGTCGCGTACACGGCGGCGGTGGCCATCGTGAAGCCGATCATGATCATGTAGACCAGAACGACTAGCGGGAGGATGAGGTATATCTGCGGGAGCAGGATCTTCCACTTGGGGAGCTCTTCGCGAGGCAGACCCTTGAGGCCGAGCTTCTTGGCCTTGAAGTGCACGCCGAGGAAGATACCGAGGAAGTACAGGAATGCGGGCAGGATTGCACGCACGATGATATCAGCATAGGGAACGCCGACCATTTCCGCCATCAGGAACGCCGCAGCGCCCATGATCGGGGGCATGATCTGACCGCCGGTGGAAGACGCAGCCTCGACCGCGCCGGCAAACTCCGGGGGATAACCGGTCTTCTTCATCATCGGGATGGTGACGGAACCGGTGGTAACGGTGTTACCGACGGAGGAACCGGAGACCATGCCGCAGAGGGCAGAGGAAACGACCGCGACCTTTGCAGGACCGCCGGAAGCCCAGCCGACCAGCGCGTTCGCGCAGTCGATGAAGAAGTTTGCAACACCCGTGGCCTCCAGGAAGGCGCCGAAGATGACGAACAACGCGATGTAGGTCGAGCAGACGCCGATCGGGGTGCCGAGGATACCGGTCGTGGTGTAGAAGAGGTTATACATAACGGTCTTTAAGTCCTTGCCCGCGCCTAAGAAGGCGTAGAGCACGAACACCGCCGCTACGCAGATGATCGGCATACCGACCACGCGGCGGCAGCACTCGACGAGGATCAAAGTGCCGATGATTGCAAATACGATCAGAAGGGGGATGGAAATGCTGCCGATCTGCACGACAAAGGCCTTCTGGATTCGCGTACCGGCAGACACGACTTTTTCAAGATTTAAGGGGTAGAAGAAGAAGCAGAACGCGCCGACTGCCGCCATGACGATATCGTACCAAGGCATGTAGTTGACCTTCTGAGAGCCCTTCTTGATGGGGTAGTAGATAAACACGAGAATGATGACCAGGCCGAGGAAGAGCGGACGGCGCGCACGCTCGTCCATCTTGATCCACATGTTCATCACGATCAGGAAAATACCGAACAGTGCCGTAAGGACACGCAGGATCTTGCGGGGAGTCCCCTCCCAGACGCGCGTGTTCGACTCACGGTCGTACTTTTTCATGATCGCATCGACGTCTTCCATGGTGCCGACGTCATTGTCGACTGCAACATTGTTGAGCTTTTCGTTTTCAGCCATGATGCAATTTCCTCCTAATTCTATTTGAGAGCGTCCGTGCGCTCAGACGAGCCAGAATTCGTAATTAAAACGCACAGGCGCGTTTTTTCCACACAAATCACGCAGACTGACATCCTCGCCGTTTACATTGAGTACATGGTCAGAGACCGTACCGACAATGTAGCCGACGTTTGTCCTGTCCTGATGGATGTTTCGGATGACCATTGCCCAGCCCTTGTAATCGGGGCGGTCCACATAGACCTTGTCAAGCGTTTCGCCGGGGTTGAGCTCCGTCTGCACGCCTGCGCCAAAGGAGCAATAGGTCGTCTCCTCCACATAGATCGTTTTGTTTTCGATCTCGTAGGTATCGGTCAGGGGGTATTTGTTCACGGAATGGATAAAGGTCACGGAAAAGCGGTCTCCCTCGCCCATTTTGTACCGGGCGTAGACCTCGCCGGTGTCGCGGTTGCGCAGGGTCAGATAGTAGCCGGAGCGAGGAAGAAGCACGGCGGCCGCTGCAATAATCGTTATTATTGCAGCGGCCGCAATTATGTATTTCCGCAGATGAGAATTCACGTCAATACACGGTAGCGATCCTGCTTACAGGACGCCGATTTCCTTGTAGTACTTCTCAGCACCGGGATGCATGGTGACGGTAGCACCAGCGGAGGCAGTCTCGGGATCGAGGAAGCCGAACTTGGCGTGGCCTTCGGTCAGAGCGTCCTTGTTGTCGAACATGGCCTTGACGAACTCATAAACGACATCCTCGCTCAGATCCTTGGAAGCAACGAGAGTAGCCTGAATGGCGACGCAGACGACATCGCCGGTCATGCCGGTATAGGTGGTGGAGGGCAGGTCGTCACGGATCAGGAACGGATAGGCTTCCTGAATGGCGGCGAGCTCTTCGTCAGTGAGGGAGACGAGGTTGAGGGTGTTGGTGGTGGCGTAGTCGACGATAGCGGTCGTGGGAGCACCGGCGACGGTGAAGGCGGCATCGATCTTGCCGTCCTTGAGCTGGTCAACGCCATCCTGGAAGGAGCCGTTCACCGCATTGACGTCGTCCTTGGTCAGACCCGCAGCGCCGAGCACCTGCCAGGCGTTGATCTCGGTACCGGAACCAACGTCACCAACGCAGACGGTCTTGCCCTTGAGGTCGGCAACGGTGTTGATGCCGGGCTTGGCAAGGATCTGAACGGTCTCGTTGTAGATACCGGCGACCCAAAGAGCGTCGGTCTCGGGAGCGCCGTCGAAGGAGTTGGTGCCCTCGTGCGCGTAGTTGATAACGTCGGACTGCAGAATGGCCATCTGAGCCTCGCCGTCGGTGATCATGTTGACGTTCGCGACGGAAGCGCCGGTGGACTCAACATTGAGGGTGGAAAGGGTCAGCTTGGAGTCGAGGACGGTCTTGAGAACGCCGCCGACAGCGTAGTAGGTACCGGAGGTACCGCCGGTCGCCAGAGTGATCGCAACGGGGGAGCTGGAATCGCCGTCGTTGTTCTGGCTGTCATCCGTCTTCTCACCGCCGCAGGCGACCAGCGCGAAGACCATCGCGAGAGAGAGGATCAGAGCTAAAAACTTTTTCATACGCAATCTCCTTTTTGATTCTTCCGGCATTCACCGCTTCACCGGCACATGCTCCGCCGCGTGGGGGCGCTTCGGAGCACCTACGTTGGAGAAGCGTTGAATTCCGAAATTTACTTGCCTCTTTCAGGCAGTCTCATTATAGCTGAATGACAGGTCTATTGCAAGACGTTTTTACTTTTTTGGATATTTCGCCAAATTATCGTTGAATTCCGTCATCATTCGACCGATTATTTCGTTAAACATTTATCAGGTTTTCAAATTTTTCTTTCGGTATAAAAAATCAGGGCGGCAAAGCGCCGCCCTGATCGCATGAAGGTCTCACATACTGATTATGCAAAATCCGTGTGTTATTTACTTCTTTTCCTTGTTGTCCACGACCTGCTTGAGAAGCGCGGAGAACTCGTCCATGCTCATCGCGCCGAGGTCGCCGTCCGCGCGGTGGCGCGGGGAAACGGTGCCGTTCTCCATGTCGCGGTCGCCGACGACGAGCATGTAGGGGACCTTCTCCATCTGCGCGTCGCGGATCTTGCGGCCGATCTTCTCGTTGCGGTAGTCGACCTCGACGCGGAAGCCCATGTCTTCGAGCTTCTTGGCCTGCTCGGCGCAGTAGTCGGCGGCGCGATCGGTAACGGGCAGGAAGCGCACCTGCTCGGGCGCCATCCACGTCGGCAGCGCGCCGGCATACTCCTCGATGAGGTAGGCGAGCGTGCGCTCATAGCAGCCGAGAGACGTGCGGTGGATGATGTACGGCAGCTTCTTCTCGCCGTTTTCGTCGATGTAGTACATGCCGAAGCGCTCGGCGAGCAACATGTCGATCTGGATGGTGACGAGGGTGTCTTCCTTGCCGTAGACGTTCTTATACTGGATGTCGAGCTTCGGGCCGTAGAATGCGGCCTCGTCGATGCCGACGGTGTAGTCGACGTCGAGATCCTTGAGGATGCGCTCCATCACGCTCTGGGCGTGATCCCACTGCTCCTTCGTGCCCTCGTACTTGTTGTTCGGGTTCGCGGGATCCCACTGGGAGAAGCGGAACGTGCACTTGTCAAGAAGACCGACGGTGCCGAGGCAGTACTTGGCAAGGTCGAGGCAGCCCTTGAACTCCTCTTCGAGCTGGTCGGGACGCAGGACGAGGTGGCCTTCGGAGATCGTGAACTGACGCACGCGGATGAGGCCGTGCATCTCGCCGGAATCCTCGTTGCGGAACAGCGTCGAGGTCTCGCCCAGGCGCATCGGCAGGTCGCGGTAGGAGCGCTGGCGGTTCAGGTAGACCTGATACTGGAACGGGCAGGTCATCGGGCGCAGGGCGAAGCACTCCTTCGTCTCGTCATACGGGTCGCCGAGGATGAACATGCCGTCGAGATAGTGATCCCAGTGGCCGGAGATCTTGTAAAGGTCGCGCTTGGCCATCAGCGGGGTCTTGGTGAGAAGATAGCCGCGCTTCTGCTCGGTATCCTCGACCCAGCGCTGGAGCACCTGCACGACGCGCGCACCCTTGGGCAGCAGCACTGGAAGACCCTGACCGATGCAGTCGACGGTGGTGAAATATTCGAGCTCGCGGCCGAGCTTGTTGTGGTCGCGCTTGACGGCCTCCTCGCGTTCTTTGAGGTAGGCATCCAGCTCTTCCTTCTTCGGGAAAGCGACGCCGTAGATGCGCTGGAGCACCTCGCGGTTCGAGTCGCCGCGCCAGTAGGCGGCGTTGCAGGCGGTCAGCTTAATGCCGTTGCCCTTGATGCGGCCGGTGGAGTCGAGGTGCGGACCGGCGCAGAGGTCGGTGAACTCGCCCTGCTTGTAGAAGCTGATGACGGCATCCTCAGGCAGGTCGTTGATGAGCTCGACCTTGAACGGCTCTTCCTTTTCTTCCATAAACTTGATGGCCTCGGCGCGCGGGAGCTCAAAGCGCTCGAGCTTGAGCTTTTCCTTGCAGATCTTGCGCATCTCGGCTTCGATCTCAGCCAAATTCTCCGGCGTGAAGGAGAACGGGGCGAGCATATCGTAGTAGAAACCGTTATCGATGCTCGGGACGATGGCGAGGTTCACCTCGGGCCAGAGGCGCTTGACGGCCTGCGCCAGCACATGGGAGCAGGTGTGCCAATAGGTCTTGCGGTACTCGGGATTTTCAAACGAGAACTGGTTCTCTTCGCTGATCTTGACTTCTTCAGACATGTTATTTACCTCCATTTTCACTTGAGGGTGCAAAAAAGCTCCACCCCCGATGTCTATCAGGGGTGAAGCATCGAAATACTCCACGGTTCCACCCTGCTTGCGCGTTGCGCGCCGCTTGTGTCCGCTGTAACGGGCGATCCCGTCCCGCTTGTTTCGCGGGCGGCTCAAGGGTGGTACTGCCGGCTCTGCACGCAGGACGCTTGCACCAAATGCGTCCCTCTCTTGGCGGCGAACTCCGGTTTCTTCCCTATCCAAGCCATTTTGATGATGGGAGTGTACACCCGCCGCGCGCGTTTGTCAAGCAAAAAGTGCGCACAGTGTGCGCACTTTTACAATAAATTCATCAAAACTCCGGCGGGCGGTTTTTGGGCGGCTTGCCGTCGTCCTCCTCGTCCCTGCCGAGAATGCCCGAAAAGAGCTTTTTGCGCTTTGCACGCCTTTCCTCCTCTTTTTGCTTCTGCTCCGCCTTGTAACGCTCAATCGACTCCAGCTCTTCAATGCGCTCGCGCGCAACAGCGCGCAGCATATCCGGATTGGCATCGTAAACGATCGCACGCAACTCGTCCATCGTCATTTCCTCGCAGGCATCCCGAAAGCGCTTTTCGCGCACGTCCTCCGGCTCAAAGAATGCCATGCGGCCGCACCACGAGCAGATGTACATATCCACCTCGACATGATCGGTCCAGAGATTCGAGCCGAGGCTTGAGCCGTTCATCTCGAGGGTCTGCTTCCCCTGAGGCTTCATTTCGTGTCCGCAGACGCAAAGCTTACCGAGCATATCGTTCCTCCTTTTTATGCACTTCCTGCTTGGGAATGTCATCGTAAAAGGCAAAGGTCTCTTCAAAGAGCTTCTCGCCGTAGGCGCGCAGTTTCTCGCAGTATTCATCGTAGGCGGTGAGCATCTGCCGCGCCTCGTCCGTCAGTACCGCGCCGCCGCCGTGCTTGCCGCCCGCCGTGGAGGTCAAAAGATGGAAACCCAGCCCGTCCTCAGCGTTACGGATGACCGTCCACGCCTTGGAATACGCCATGGACATCGACAGCGCCGCCGCGCGCAGCGAATGCAGCTCGTCTACGCGCTTCAAAAGCTGGGACACGCCGGGGCCAAAGCATTTCTGGTCGGAAAACACACGGGCGGAGAGAACAACGCGGAGCTCACGATCCATAGGGCGGCACTTCCTTTCTGTTGTATTTCATTATATCCAGGTGAATGCGGTTCGTCAATACGGCAAAAGCTAAGCGGGAGCATGCCGCTCCCGCTTTCTTCACTTTAAGGTGTTGTAGTGCGTATTTTCGCCGTCGAACAAGAAGCCGTCCGTGTCGTGCACGTGGCCGTTCGACAGCATCTGCCGGTAACGCACATCGTTCGAGATTCCATTGATATTTGTGCCGGTCAAACTGCGTCCATTGCTGCGCAGCTGCGCGTTTGCGCTCTTTTCCGTCTCGGGGTTCAGATAGGTCTTACCGTAGAGGTTGCCGTTTTCGTGCGTGATGGTCTTGTCGCTGCCAAAATAGCGGCTGCGGTCGCTGGCGCTCGCGGCGGCATTGCGGCGGTCGACGCTGCGCGTCGTATTCTCTCCGTCGCCGTCCATGTCGTCGCCCATCATGCCGTCGCCGGTCACGCTGTCGTCTTTTTTGTTTTCGCCGCTCATGTCGTCGACCGGCATGTTATCCTTTTTTTTGCCGCTGTCCGCCGCGCCGTTGTCGTACCGCTCGACGGGCCGTTGGCGGTGTTGCTGTCCTTCTTCTCCCCGCAGCCCGCGAGCGAGAAGAGCAGCAGCGCCGTCACAAAAAGCATGGCAAGGGTCTGCTTCATTGCTGCATTTCTCCTTACGTTCATCTCCCGCGATACCCAAGCAATAGTATGCGCACGAAGCAACAAGAAACCAGACGTAAATTTTGTCAAAACGCATGTCACCGACACTAACTCGGCAAAAAGCTTCGCAGAGTTTCGCGCCTATAGGCGCGAAATAATTTTAATCGTAATTTCCAACGACATGTGCGTCAGAAAAATACTTCTCGCCCGCAAGTGTGGAAATTGTTTGCCTGCGGCAAGCAATTTCTGCGCGCAGCGGGTGTAAAAAGCAAAAAAAGAGGACACCTTACGGTGTCCTCTTTTTTTGAGTATTTTACTTGCTCGCCTTCGCGGCCTTGAAGGCCTCGATCAGCATCGGGGTGACCTTGAACAGGTCGCCGCAGATGCCGTAGTCGGCGATCTCGAAGATGGGAGCGGTGTCGTTCTTGTTCACGGCGATGATGCACTCGGAATCCTGCATACCTGCGGTGTGCTGGATAGCGCCGGAGATGCCCAGAGCCACATAGATCTTGGGGTGGACGGTCTTACCGGTCTGACCGACCTGATGGTCGGCAGTGAGCCAGCCGGAGTCGATGGCAACACGGGAGCCGCCAACAACGCCGCCGAGCACGTCGGCGAGCTCGTGAGCGAGCTTGATGCCGCCCTCGACGTCCTTGGAGATACCACGGCCGACGGAGACGATGTAGTCAGCGCCGATCAGGTCGACGAGCTTCTTGGCAGCCTTGACGACCTCGACGACCTCGGTCTGGAGATCGGCGGCGTCGAGCTTGACGTCGTACTTGGTGACCTTAACGGCCTTGGCCTTCGCCTCGTCGTAAGCAGCCTTCTTCATAACGCCGGGACGGACCGTCGCCATGGAGGGACGGAAGCGCGGGCAGATGATGGTAGCCATCAGGTTGCCGCCGAACGCGGGACGGGTCATCTTCAGGTCGCGAGAGACATCGTGATCCTTACCCATGACCTTCGCGGTGGCCATGCCGTCGATCTTGGCCTCGGGCAGCGTGGAAGCGCCGCGCAGGAAGTCCTTGTAGATGGGCATGTCAACGTCGAGGTGGGTGCAGTCGGCGCAGAGACCGGTGTGCAGACGGGCTGCGCAGCGGGGGCCGAGGTCACGGCCGATGTTGGTCGCGCCGATGAGGAAGGCCTCGGGCTTCATCTCGGAGATGACGTCGCAGATGACCTTGGAATAAGCGTCGGTGGTGTAGTTCTTCAGCAGGGGGTGGTCGCAGACGATGACCTCATCAGCGCCGTAGCCGCCAATGCTCTCGGCGAGATCGCCGACATTGTCGCCGACCAGCAGACCGCAGAGCTTCACGCCCAGCTCGTCCGCCAGCTTGCGGCCTTCGGAGATCAGCTCATAGGAGGTGGACATCATCTGGCCCTGACGCTGTTCGCAGAAGACCCATACGTTCTTGAACTCTTCGATCTTGGAGGAGTCATAGTTGGGATTAGCAAGTTTCACTTCGTTACGCATCGTATTGATCTCCTTTCCTTAAATGATGTGTTTTTCGAGCAGGATGCCGGCGAGCTTCTCGCAGGTAGCCATGTCGTTGCCCTCGAGCATCTGACCGGCGCCCTTCTGGGGAGGCGTGAAGGAGGTCAGGATGTTGGTCGGGGAGCCCTTGAGGCCGATGGTGGTAGCATCGATGAGGGGGTGATCCTTCAGGGCGTTGTAGTCCAGAACGGTCATGGGCTTGGAGTAGCACTCAAACACACCGGAGACGCTCATGTAACGCGGAGTATTGAGCTCCTTGATGCAGGTGATCAGGCACGGAGTCTGAGCCTTGATGGTCATGTAGCCGTCCTCGAGCATGCGCTTGACGGTCAGGGTGTCACCTTCCTTCTTCACATCGGCGGCGTAGGTGATCTGGGGCAGGTGCAGCTTCTCAGCGATCTGAGGACCGACCTGAGCGGTATCACCATCGATAGCCTGACGGCCGCAGAAGACGATGTCGTCGTCATCGAGACCGATGGTGTCGAGAGCGGCGGCAAGGATCTGGGAGGTGGCGTAAGTATCGGAACCGCCGAACTCACGGGCGGAAACGAGATAGCCGTCATCAGCGCCCATGGCCATCAGCTCGCGCAGCATACCTTCTGCCGGCGGGGGACCCATGGTGACGACGGTGACCTTGCAGCCCAGCTCATCCTTGAGCTTGAGAGCGGCCTCAACGGCGTTCATGTCATCGGGGTTGATGATGGTCTGCATGGAAGCGCGGTTCAGGGTACCATCGGGATTGACGGCAACCTTACCGGAGGTATCGGGGACCTGCTTAACGCAAACAAGAATCTTCATTATATCTTTACCTCCTTTTTTAGTTCACACCAAGATACTTGGCAACGACCATACGCTGGACTTCGGAAGTGCCCTCGTAGATCTCGGTGATCTTGGCATCGCGCATCATGCGCTCCATAGGATAGTCCTTGGTGTAGCCATAGCCGCCGAAGAGCTGAACAGCGCGGCGGGTGACGTCGGAAGCGGTCTCGGCCGCGAAGAGCTTGGCCATGGCAGCGTCCATGGAGTAATCCTCGTGATTCTGCTTCTTCATAGCGGCAGCGTAAACGAGGTACTGGGCAGCCTGAGTGCGGGTGTGCATGTCGGCCAGCTGGAACTGGGTGTTCTGGAACTGGCTCAGGCGGCGGCCAAACTGGATACGCTCCTTGGTGTACTTGACAGCCTCGTTGATGGCGCCTTCGGCAAGACCGAGAGCCTGGGAGGCGATACCGATACGGCCGCCGTCGAGGGTCTTCATGGCGATCTTGAAGCCTTCGCCTTCCTTACCGAGGAGGTTCTCCTTGGGGACGACGCAGTCTTCGAAGACGAGGTCGCAGGTAGAGCTGCCGCGGATACCCATCTTCTTCTCGTGCTTACCGGTGGAGAAGCCGGGGAAGTCCTTCTCAACGATGAAGGCGGTGATACCGTGGTTGCCCTTGCTCTTGTCGGTCATGGCGAACACGACGAAAGTGGAGGCAACGTTACCGTTGGTGATGAAGCACTTGCTGCCGTTGAGGACGTAGTCGCCGTTCTCGTTCTTGACAGCGGTGGTCTGCTGGCCGGAGGCGTCGGTACCGGCGCCGGGCTCGGTCAGACCGAACGCGCCGATCTTGCGGCCGGACAGAAGGTCAGGCAGATACTTCATCTTCTGCTCCTCGGTGCCGAACTCCAGGATGGGCCAGGAGCACAGAGAACCGTGGACGGAGAACATGATGGAGGTGGAAGCGCAGTACTTAGCCAGCTCCTCGCAGCATGCGATGTAGGTCAGGTAGGACAGGCCAGCGCCGCCGTACTCTTCGGGGATGTAGGTGCCGAGCATACCCATCTCAGCCAGCTTCTCGCGGGCGTTCTGGGTGAACTCTTCCTTCTCGTCCAGCTCAGCAGCGATGGGCTTGACTTCCTTCAGGCAGAAGTCGTGGAGCATGTC
>ERZ773202.2249-NODE-2249-length-10435-cov-4.393642_pt1 | contig 10435 bp, 8 predicted proteins | sample MGYA00580998_ERZ773202 | MGnify/ENA primary metagenome ERZ773202 (study PRJEB29015, sample SAMEA2737803) | human gut metagenome | biome: human gut; feature: human-associated habitat; material: faeces | place: China | collected 2012 ...
CGCAGCCGCCGGAGCGGTGCTTGAGCCGTTAGGCGGGAATTGTGCGGTGCTGCCTAAAAGCTACAAGCCTAAACGAGCCGTTCATTGCTCATTCCTCATTCCTAATTTCTAATTGCAAAATCAGGTCCGGTAATCGCCGTTGATCTTAACATAGTCATAGGTCAGATCGCAGCCCCAGGCTTTGCCGCTGGCTTCGCCGGTGCCCATATCGACTTTTACCAGGATGTCGTGCTCGCCCAGAACCGCATAGGCTTCGTCCTCGCTGAACGGATGGTAGGCGGCGTTTTCGCACACAAACACCTCGCCTGCCTTGCTGGCAATGCGAACGCTGACCTTGTCGATGGAAAAATCCCCCGGCGTATAGCCGATGGCGCACAGGATGCGGCCCCAGTTGGCGTCGCGGCCAAACACGGCGGCCTTGAACAGGTTGGAGCAGACAACGCTCTTTGCCACGGCGCGGGCGATCTCGTGGGTGGGGGCGTGGGTCACTTCGCAGGTGATCAGGTGGGTGGCACCCTCGCCGTCAGAAGCATGCAGGGCGCACATATGCTCTGCCACAGCGCCCAGGGCAGCCAGAAATTTGTCATACTCCGGGCCTTCGGTCACAACAGGCTCGTTGCCCGCCAGGCCGGAAGCCAGCAGCAGCAGGGTATCGTTGGTGGAGGTATCCAGGTCAACGCTCATCTGGTTGTAGGTAGTGGGCACAACGGCGCGCAGTGCCTTTTGCAGCAGCTCCGGGCTGACGGCAGCATCGGTGGTGTAGAACGCCAGCATGGTGGCCATGTTGGGGGCAATCATGCCGCTGCCCTTGCCGATCGCGCCAAGGCGGCAGGTTTTGCCGGCCAGCTCAAATTCAATGGCATATTCTTTCTCGTAAGTATCGGTGGTCATAATGGCCTTGGCAGCTTCGCTGCTGCCCTCGGCGCTGGCCTGCAGCCTGGCCGCTGCGGCGGGAATACCGCGGGCGAACGGGTCAATCGTCATGGGCTGGCCGATAACGCCGGTGGAAGCCGGCAGAACATCCTCGGCTGCAATGCCCAGCTGCTGGGCCACCAGGGCGCAGCACTCATTGGCCAGATCCACACCGTTGGCGGCGCAGGTGTTGGCGTTGCCACTGTTCACCAGAACAGCCTGTGCGTGGCCGTCCACCAGGTGGGCGCGGTCAACCTTGATGGGGGCGCCATACACCTTGTTGGTGGTGTAAACACCGGCAGCGGCACAGCGTACATCCGCCTTGATGATGGCCAGATCCAGCTTGTTGGGATTGGCCCGGAACCCGGCATGTACGCCGGAAGCAGAAAAACCCTTGGCGGCACAAACGCCGCCGGGAATGACCTTATACTTTGCCATGTTACTTTTCCTCTTTCCCACAAATAACATCAAAAATCAGAAGAAACGGAACCCACCCGGTAAAGACAGCTGCGGAACGGTCAAGATCGTTCCCTACAAACCACACCAAAGCGGTGCCATGCGGCCAGCAGGCCAACATACCGGAAAACTCCTACTTCCTAACTCCTAACTTACAATTCCAGCCCTTTCGTTTCCTCCAGCCCCAGCATGATGTTCATGCACTGCACGGCGGCACCGGAGCTGCCTTTGCCAAGGTTGTCCAGCAGGCTGATGAGCAGCATCCGCTTGCTGTCGGGGGAAACAGTGGGGTAAATTTCCAAGGTGTCCTTGCCGGCCAGCGTATTGGCGGGCAGGAACTTGGGGGCAGTGCCCAAAGCGTGCACCTTGATCATGGTTTCGCCTGTGTAATACTCCTGCAAAGCGGTGGCCAGTTCCTCAGCGCTGTGGCCCACAAGGTCCAGACGCAGGGGAACGGTAACTTCCATGCCGCAGTAGTAGTCATCCACAATGGGACAGAACACCGGCGGCTCCGCAAGGCCGCAGATCTTCTGCATTTCTGGCAGGTGCTTGTGATCCAGCGTTAAGCCGTAGGGGCGCGGGCTTTCAAAGGCAATGTCGCGCTCCGGGTCGCGGTACTGGGCAATGCCGCTTTTGCCTGCGCCGGAATAACCGGAAAGCCCGTGGCAGGTCAGTGGATAATCTGCAGCCAGCAGGCCAAGCTCCACCAGCGGGGCCACCAGCGTGATAAAGCCGGTGGCATAGCAGCCCGGAACAGCCACGCGGTTGGCGGTGCGCAGAGCATCCCGTTTGCCATGCAGCTCCGGCAGGCCATACACCCAATCCGGCGCGGTGCGGTGTGCGGTAGAAGTGTCCAGAATACGCACATCGGGGCGCAGCAGGGGCACAACCTCCCTGGCTGCAGCATCCGGCAGGCACAAAAAGCTCAGATCGCTCTGGTTAATCACGGCGGCGCGGGCGTTTACATCCTTGCGGTCGGCTTCGGAAATGTGCAGAATCTCAAATTCATCCCGTGCGGCCAGGCGGTCCGCAATGCGCAGGCCGGTTGTGCCGGAAGAACCATCCACAAAAATTTTATACTTAGCCATCCCAAACAAACCCCCATCTATTACAGCGTTCAGCAGTTGATTTTGCTTTTTACATCCGCGATCTGTTTCAGCACGCTGGCCTGAGTGGGGCCGCCGTAACTGGTGCGGCCCTCGCAGCAGTGCGTCAGGTCAATGGCGTCATAGATGTCCGCCTCAAACAGATCACTGTACTGCTTAAATTCGTCCAGCGTCAGCTCTTCCAGCGTTTTGTCTGCCCGGATGCAGGCACCCACCATGGTGCCGGTGCATTTGTAAGCATCGCGGAACGGCATGCCTTTCTTGGTCAGGTAGTCGGCGCAGTCCGTTGCGTTGATAAAGCCCTTGGCGGCGGCGCGGCGCATGTTGGCGGGCAGCGGCGTCATGGTGGCCAGCATCGGGGTGATGGTTTTTAAGCATAGCTCCAAAGTGTCCACCGCGTCAAATACGGCTTCCTTGTCCTCCTGCATGTCCTTGTCGTAGGCGAGGGGGATGCCCTTCATCATAACCAGCAGGGTGTTCAGGTCGCCGTAAACGCGGCCGGTCTTGCCGCGGATCAGCTCGGTCACGTCCGGGTTTTTCTTCTGCGGCATAATGGAAGAACCGGTGGTGAAAGCGTCGTCCAGCTCAATGAACTTGAACTCCCAGCTGCACCACAGGATGATCTCTTCCGACAGGCGGGACAGATGCATCATGCAGGTGGCCATGGCGCTGGTCAGCTCAATGCAGAAATCGCGGTCAGATACGCCATCAATCGAGTTGCCGCAGGGAGCAGCAAAGCCCAGCTCCTGTGCCGTATAAAAACGGTCCAGCGGGTAGGTGGTGCCAGCCAGAGCGCCGGAACCCAACGGGCACTCAGCGTCCATGCGGGCGGTGGCGTCCTGCATGCGGCCCAGGTCGCGCAGCAGCATCCAGGCGTAAGCCATCAGCTGGTGGCCAAAGGTGACCGGCTGGGCACGCTGCAGATGGGTGTAACCGGGCATAACATAGGAAGAAGATTTTTCTGCCTGGTCGCAGATGGTCAGGATCAATTCCTTGATCTGACCCTGCAAGTGGAGCGATGCTTCCCGCAGGTTCAGGCGGATATCCAGCGCAACCTGGTCGTTGCGGCTGCGGCCGGTGTGCAGCCGCTTGCCGGCATCGCCGATGCGGGCGGTGAGGGTCTGCTCCACAAAGGTGTGCACATCCTCGGCACCCGGGTCGATCTCCAGCCTGCCGGCTGCCAGATCGTCGGCGATGGATGCCAGACCGTTGAGGATGTCCTCACAATCCTTTTCCGAGATGATGCCCTGCTTTGCCAGCATGGCGGCGTGCACGCCGCTGCCGCGCATATCCTGCGCGATCATGCGCTGGTCGAACCGGATGGAGGAGTTGAAGTCGTTCACGCGGGAATCCACGGCCTTGGAAAAACGGCCCTTCCAGAGTTGTTCTGCCATAGTTTGCTCCTTGATTATCCGAACCCTCTCAGTCTCGCATTCGCTCGCCAGCTCCCCCGAAAGGGGGAGCTTTTTCAGCTTTTCCGTACCATGCACAAAGCTCGCCCTTCGGGAGAGCTGGCAAAACCGTCAGGTTTTGACTGAGAGGGTTAATTCCTTCTAAAAACGGCAAAGCCGCCGCAGGGGAAAACGCTCCTGCGGCGGTGCCGCCGGCAACGATGCCGGTGTGAGAACCCGCGTGTGAAAGTGTGAAAACACACGCAGTCGAAAATGTTGCGATTACTTGACCTCCGGCCAGTTCTTGGACAGCTTTGCGCGCTCCTTGATGGACAGGCCGAACAGGTTGATGAAGCCTGCGGCATCGGCCTGATTGTAGTCCTCGTCCTCACCGAAGGAAGCGGTCTGCTCGTCGTACAGGGTGTACGGAGAGGTGACGCCGGCGTTGATCATGTTGCCCTTGTAGAGCTTCAGCTTGACGTCGCCGGTGACGGTTTTCTGCAGGTCGTCGGTGAAGGCGCTGATGGCCTCACGCAGCGGGGTGAACCACTGGCCGTTGTAGACCAGCTCGCCCATCTTCTGGGCCAGCTGTGCCTTGAAGTGCATGGACTCCTTGTCCAGCGTGATGGTTTCCAGAACATCGTGCGCTTTGTACAGGATGGCACCGCCGGGGGTCTCATAGACGCCGCGGCTCTTCATGCCGACCAGACGGTTCTCGACGATGTCCAGCAGGCCGATGCCGTTGGCGCCGCCCAGCTTGTTCAGGTACTCGACCAGCTCGACGCTCTCCATCTCCTTGCGCACGGCGGCATACTCATCGGTAAGATCCGAGTGGCTTCCGCCGGTATCCACGATGCAAAGGGCATATCCGCAGGAGGCAAAATCAAAATCGAGCTTCTCAATAACGGGATTTGCGGGGTCGGCAAAGTCAATCTCAACGAACGAGCCGACCGAGCTTGTCATCTGGTCGAGCAAACCGCAGGGCTTGCCGAAGAACTTGTTCTCCGCCGCCTGAGCTATCTGCGCGATTTCAACATCGCTCACCTTGCCGTCGTTAAACAGATGGTTGAGGATAGTTCCGAGCAGGACTTCAAACGCCGCAGAGGACGAAAGGCCCGAGCCGGAGAGCACATCGGACGCGGTTGCCGCATCGAATGCGCCGATATTATATCCGCGTGACTTGAACTCGGCGCACACGCCGCGGACAAGCGCCTTTGACTTGCCAAACTCGGCTTCGTGCGGCTCGAGGTCGCTGATATTGATCGTGTCCATGGCGTAGCCTTCGCTCTTGACATTGACTACGGTGCCCTCGCCCTTCGCGGCAACGGCTATGGCATCAAGATTGACGCTCGCGGCAAGCACGCGGCCGTGGTTATGGTCAGTGTGGTTGCCGCCGATTTCGGTTCTGCCGGGTGCGCTGAAGAGACCCGCCTCACGGCTCGAACCGTAAAACTCCTCGAACTCGCCGATAACGCGGCAATAGCGCTTTTTCTGGGCATCGACGGTGCCGGACGGATAGAGCTTTGAAAGCTCGGCGTCATATGCGCCGTCGGTCATTCTTTTTTTCAGGACATCTGTGGTATACATAAATCTACCTCGTTTCCGTGATTAATTATCTTTATTTTTCTTTGAGCTTGAAACGCTCTTTTCAACTAAAAGCCATATGAGGTTGACGCACAGGAGCGACGCGCCGCTTATGGTCAGGGCTATCACCAGGGGCACAAGGAACGCAGACGAGAGCGGATCGAAAACGTTAGTACCCATGAAAGTATAGGACAGCAGCTTCGGCGCAAAGCCCGCCGCCGAAAGCAGGATAAACTGCCAATAAGGGAACCTGAGCGAGCCGTAAATCCGGCTGACGCTGCCGAGCGGGAATCCGGGGATAAGGCGCAGGGCAAAGAGCAGAGCCTTATTGACCTTGCCGGAGCTCTCGATTATCTTTCTGGCGCGTTCATTCTTGCTGATTATCTTCCATGCGTTCCCGCTGCCGAACTTCATACCCTCGAAATATTTGATGCTCATCATAATGATAATTCCGAGGAAGTTCACTATCAACGCCCAATATGACGGCAGAACAACGCCGGTAAGAACGCAGATAGCCGAGACCGAGAGAAACGGGATAAAGGTGCGCACAAGAAAGACTATCAGCATGGCGAGCACGAACTTCCAGCTGATGCCGAGCGACTGTATGAACTGCTCTGCTTCAAGCAGCTTTTCCTGATAGACCTTATACCAGAGCCACAGCTGGTCATATCTCAGCAGATAGACAACTACCGAGACGGCCGCGGCAGATATCAGCAATGCGAAGCCCGCGGCGTTCATTATGCCGCTTCGTGTCCAATGCTTTTTCAAGCCTTCACCTCAACAAAAGTTTACATATAATTGTATAACATATTTCAGATCTTTTCAACTCAAACCGCATAAATTTTGACGCAAATATCTTTTAAGCGAACGCACAATATGATATAATAGTATCATGATGTGTAATATGCATACAGACATATTATTCAACAGGTCAAGAGGAGGAATTTTCATGGGCAAGAAAGCTGTCGTTCTCAGCGGAGGCGGAGCAAAAGGCGGCTATCAGATAGGGGTCTGGAAGGTGCTCAGGCAGATGGGATTCACGCCCGACATCGTCGTCGGCACATCCGTCGGCGCACTCAACGGCGCGCTCATGGCGCTCGACAATTTCGACGCGGCGCTCGACATCTGGGAAAACATGAGCATGGACAGCGTGTTTCAGAATTTCGTCAACATGTCCGACGAAGAAAACCCCGACCGTGAATCATACATAAAAGAGCTCGCAAAAGAGGCTATTTTCAAGGGCGGCGCGGACTACACTCCGCTGCAGGAGCGCGTCAAATCGCTCATGGACGAAGAAAAGCTGCGCACCTCGCCGATACGCTTCGGACTGGTCACAACGATGTTCCCGAAGATAAAGCCGGTCGAAGTTTTCATCGAAGATATTCCCGAGGGCAAGGCCGCAGACTATGTGCTCGCAAGCGCGGCGGCGTTCCCGTTCATGAAGTCATATAAAATCGGCGAATCCGCTTTCGTCGACGGCGGATATTCGGACAACATGCCGGTTAAAATGGCTATCGAAGCGGGTGCGGACGACATTGTGGTTGTCAACATCGGCAAGAACCCCGGCGCAAAGTTCGGCGAGGCGGACAATGTCTCGTTCAAATATATCAGCAGCAAGAAGCCGCTCAACGATGTTTTCGGCGGTATGCTGATGTTTGACGGCGACATATCGCGTGGGAACATCCGCCAGGGCGAGCTCGACGCATACAAAGCATATGATCTGCTCGACGGATATTACTATGCGTTCAAGAAATACGAAAAATACAAGATTGCGCCGTTCGAGCCATACTGCGCGAAGAAATTCGACGCGATATTCTCAGGTCTCCCGAGCGCGGGCAGAATAGAGAGAGGCGGACGCGAAAGCGTGCTGAACTTCCTGCGCGGATACGACGACAGACCGTTTGAGTTCAACTCAAACGTGCTCTACTGCGCCGAGACCGCCGGCGATATTTTCGGCATCAACACGCGCGAGGAATACACCGTCGCGAGCTTCGACAAGCTCATAAATGAGAACGCGACGGCGCTCATCACCGAGGAATACGGCACAAAAATCGATGAACTGACCGAGAAGCTCGACAAGGGTCTGAGTCTCGATCTGCTCAAGATGGTAGCGAACAATTTCGACAAAAAGTTCCTGCTCGCCTACACGCTGAAAATTCTGCTTGGCGACAGGATAGAATACTCAGACAAGCGCAGGCTTTGGCTGATAGCGGACATCATGCCGCAGGTATTCTGCGCCGCACTCTACTGCTGCGCGTCGATACTCAACGCCAAAGAACACGGAAAGGAAACGCAGGATGAAGATAGTAATTCTTGACGGATACACAACGAACCCCGGAGATCTCAGCTGGGATTTTCTCAACGAATTCGGCACATACACGGTCTACGACCGCACGCCGAAGGAGAAGATAGTCGAGCGCGCTCAGGGGTGCGATATAATCATAACCAACAAGACGCCTATAGACGCCCGGACGATAGCCGCCCTGCCGGAGCTCAAATTTATCACTCTGCTGAGCACGGGCTTCAATGTTGTTGATGTTGATTTTGCGCGCGAAAAGGGCATCCCGGTTTCAAATGTGCCGTGCTACAGCACCTCGGCGGTGGCTCAGCTCGTGTTTGCGTTCATTCTCGAACACACCAACCGCGTTGCGCTGCACAGCGAAGCGGTCCACGGCGGCGAATGGAGCAGCTGCCCGAACTTCTGCTTCTGGAAGTCCCCGCTGACCGAGCTTCAGGGCAAGACCATCGGTATCATCGGATACGGCAAGATAGGCAAGGCGGTCGCCAAAATTGCAGAAGCTTTCGGCATGGATGTGCTCGCCAATTCGCGCTCCGCAAAAGTCGGAGACTGCGACGGGGCGGTCAGATTCGTTGAAATTGATAAGCTGCTCAAAAAATCTGACTTTGTGACTCTCCACTGCCCGCTGACTCCGCAGACAACCGGGCTTGTAAACGCCGAGTTTATTGCGAAGATGAAGCCGAACGCATTTCTCATCAACACCTCGCGCGGACCCGTGGTTGACGAGCAGGCACTCGCCGACGCGCTGAAATCGGGCAGGATATCGGGCGCGGGAGTTGACGTTCTCTCGACCGAGCCGCCGAAAGAAAGCAATCCGCTGCTCGGATGCGAAAACTGCCTGATAACCCCGCACATCGCCTGGGCGGGATTCGAGACGAGGACGAGGCTCGTCGGAATAGTTGAAGAAAATCTCAGAGCGTTCGTCAAGGGCGAACCGATAAATGTGGTGAACAAGTAAAAAGCAAAAGGCTGTCGCACTAATATGTGTCGGCAGCCTTTTTAAATTGAACGGTATTGTAAAGTAGGATAAGTTCACTTAGATTTTGCTCTTGCAATACCCGACTGTAATACACCGCTGCCGCGCGAGCGGCACGATATGAAATTGTATAATTCACTCTCTGCCTTCGCGTCCTACCATAATCAAGCATTTTATATTTCCCGCGTTTCGGCATTTTCTTTTTGTTCGAAAAAGAAAACGCCTGCAAAAGAAAAGCAAAACCTACCCATGAGAAACCGTGGGTAGGCTTTGCAAATTCGGAGCATCCACTGAAACGGGATGCTTGATTTTATCAGAACGAGAGGATGACTTTCATCTCGAGCTTTTTGTATTTGGGGATTTTATACGGCTTTTTGAGCGTTGCGATCGCGGGGACATCGCCGCCGACGCCCTGCTGTCTGCCGTCGATATTGACGGTCAGGTTCGGTGTGCGTCCAAGCTCGCAGGAGTGAGCCGCATCATAGAGCATCTTCTTCGTATACGGGTGGACGCTCATCTCAAACGGAGTTCCTGCCGCAGTCACCGTGACTCCCCTCTCGCCGCCGACTTTGAGCCATCTCACATCGCAGCGGTTGGCGTTCTCCTGCGGGAACAGGTAATCGTGAATGAAGCTCTCTGCGCTCTGGAAGCGGTAAACACCGAGGCGCGCCGAGGTCTTGCGGTCGCAGTAGTTCTCGTGCGGGCCCTTGCCGTAATACTCTATTCCGTCGACTCCGTCGGTCAGCTCAAAGGTCAGACCGTAGCGCGGCAAATTGACCGGGGTGATGTTCTTGCAGGTAAGCGACGCGGAAACCGTGCCGTCCGGGAACACAAGGTATTCAGTAACGATACCCGAAAGATACTTCGTGCGCCACTTGACGCTGAGTTTGACGCAGCTGCCGAAATGCTCCGCCTTGACGGAAACAGGGCGCATCATGCGCTCTGCGCTGTCGAAAGCGTGCAGACCGATAAGAGTCTTGACCCACTCAAACGGCACCTGAGCCATGCGCTCGTTGTCGATATTCGCGCGGGAAAACTGCGGGCGAATGCCGCGCTCAAGGCGCTCGACGCCGTCCTTTTTATATGAGCAGAGCTCTCCGGTCTTTTTGCTGAGCTTCACTTCAAAGCCGTTTCCGGAGACGACATAGCACTTGTCGTTCTTTGAATATTTTATTTCAACTTTCTTGCCGTCCGCTTTCGGAGCAGACGAAGAATAGTTATACTTGCCGAGAACAAACTGCTCGCGCGCCATGGTGTGACCCGCTTCGAGGTGCATCATATCGCGGCGCAGAATCAGCTCACAGTCGAGAGTGCGCTCGTTTTCGGTTCTGATATCGAACGGGATATTGACATACGCCTTTTCGAGATAGCCCTTGTCGGGGAGATCGAGCTCGGCGGATTCGATAAGCCTGCCTTGTTCGCGCAGTTCAAGGCGAAGCTTGAAATTCTCGAGCGAGGTGAACATAAAGCGATTGAGAATAGCTATTCTGCCGTGGCTGAGCGAGAAATCGACCTGCTGATAGCATTTGACGACTTCATAATAGTGCGGGTTGGGCGTGCGGTCGCCGCGAAAAACTCCGTTGAAAGCGAAGTTTGAATCATTCGGCTTGTCGCCGAAGTCACCGCCGTAGTTCCACTTATCCTTGCCGTCTGCGGTCTTTGTTCTTATCGCCTGGTCGGCAAAATCCCAGATATATCCGCCCGCGAGACG
>ERZ773202.2261-NODE-2261-length-10388-cov-2.881061_pt1 | contig 10388 bp, 6 predicted proteins | sample MGYA00580998_ERZ773202 | MGnify/ENA primary metagenome ERZ773202 (study PRJEB29015, sample SAMEA2737803) | human gut metagenome | biome: human gut; feature: human-associated habitat; material: faeces | place: China | collected 2012 ...
TGGTTCCGATTACGGAAGTTCTCAGCCATACCGGAAACTGACGCATACATTCTTTCCAGCCAATCCAGACATTATCGACTGTCGGCATAGTACTTGTTGTTTTCACATTTTTGCAGGCTTCCGCAGTTTTCATAACGGATACGATACCAAACAGACCGATCAGGGAAGCTACCAGGCTGATGCCACTTAACAGGTTTACATTGCCAAAGGTCAGACGCGGAGTACCATTCTGCGGATCCATACCGATGACTGCGATCAGAAGACCGATCATGCCGGAAAGAAGTCCTTTCGGAATGTTGTCACCGCTGATGCTGGTAATGCAGGCAATACCTAACAGAGAAATTGCAAAGTACTCACCAGGACCAAACTTTAACGCGAAATCTGCAAGTACCGGGGTTAAAAACATCAGCACCAGGGCACTGAACAGTCCGCCAAAGACACTGGCCATGGTGGAAGTTCCAAGGGCCAGGCCTGCCTTCCCCTGTTTCGCCAGTGGATAACCATCCAGTGTTGTCGCGAAACTGGAGATGGTTCCCGGAATACCAAGTAAAATTGCGGAAATCGAACCGCCATAAATGGAAGAACAGTAGATTGCTGCCAGAAACGCAAGCCCCACACTCGGCTGCATGCCAAAGGTCATCGGTACCATCAGCGCAATCGCCATATTACCGGTCAGACCCGGAAGAGCTCCGATTACCAGTCCGACTACACAGCCCAGAACCAGGAACAGCAGCACCATCGGTGAAGCTACCGTCTGAAATCCTAAGAAAATACTGGACATTTTCTCTCCACTCCTTTCTCACATGATTTTAGAAAAACAGACCCATGAATCTTACATGGAATAACTGTGTAAATGCCAGATACAAACCAATGCTGATCAACAGATCGGTTGGGATCAGAACCTTCCAGTTCCGGTATCCCAGTGTTACCGATGTGGCTAACATCATCAGAAACGTTGGGATTACATAGCCCACATACTGGAACAGGAAATAGTATGCAAACAGATACACTACAATCAAAGCCACGGTTTTATAGGAAATATTTTTCTTTTCCTTCTGAGCCGGTTCTTCCTGCTTTGCAGCCTTGAAAGAACCCGCCAGAATCAGAATTCCTAAAATTACAATAGCCGCGCTGACCAGCTTCGGGTATGATCCTGCAGCACCAGGAAGGCCCTGAAAATATACAAATACTGCAATACCTAAGACGATCGCGCCAATTCCAAGTCCACAGTCTTTCTTACCCACAGTGTACTCCCCCTTCTTATTCCTTCAAAAGATCCTGAATGGATTCCATATTCTTGTAGTCTTCATCCAGCATAGCCTTAAAGTCTGATGAATTTGCATAGGTAATCGGAAGTCCGCTGTTTGCAAACTGGTCTTTTACTTCGTCAGAGTTCATAACAGATTCCATGGTATCGGACAGGTACTGAACGATCTCATCCGGAGTGCCGGCTGGAACACCAATACCTCTATAGGAACCATACGTGAAGTCTATACCACTTTCCTTTAAGGTAGGAACATCCGGAAGGTTTTCACTTCTCTCATCGGAACAGATAGCCAGAACCTTGATTTTGCCCTGATCGATCAGAGAAGCTGCACCTGCGTAAGTAGTAAAGCCAACCTCAGCATGTCCGCCTGCCAGCTGTACAGTCTGCTCAGATGATCCGTTGGTATGCATATACTCAAACTGAACATCGGTCTTCTGGGAGAATAACAGGCTTGCAATGTGATGGGAGGTAGAGAAACCAGGTGTGGTATTCAGTAACGCTCTCTTCTTTCCTTCTTCTACGAACTGATCGATAGTCTCAATTCCGGAATCTGCGGATACTACGATAATCTCCGGGTCGAAGCAGTACTCTGCAACCGGGATAATGGAATCCATATCATAAGTAGTAGTTCCGCTCAGAACGTTGGTAACGAAGGATGAGGTCATAGCCAGAAGCGTGTAGCCGTCCGGTTTGGAGTTTGCTACATAAGTCTGTCCAATAACGGTACCGCCACCCTCTTTGTTCAGAACGCTGACCGGCTGTCCCAGTTCTTTCTCCATCTCCTGAGCCAGGATACGGCAGGAAAGGTCTACGTTGCCGCCTGCGGTAAACGGTACAACCAGGTCAATGGATTTGGTCGGGTAATCTGTGGGAGCTGCTGCTTTTCCGCTGTCGGCCGTTTTACTGTCATCGGCTGCCTTGGTATCTGCGGCTGCTTCTGTAGCAGCTGCGCTGCTGTCTGACTTCGGTGCCTCTGTCGCAGTGTTTCCCCCACCAGAACATCCGGATAATGCAAGAACTGCTGCTGCCATCATAGCCATTACCTTCAGATTTCTTTTTTTCATAGCGATCCCTCTCTTTTCTTAATGTTATTTTTTGCCGCTCAGGCTTTTGTTTGTTTTGTTTATTTTTTTCATTATTTTTATCTTTTTTTGTCTCTTTTAACTATCACCATTTTAACACACCGCGCTTTTATTGGGAAATATCCATAAACAATATGCCTATAACATAAACTTATCGCAATAAAAAAAGAAATCTGAAAGGTTATCGCATTTTCCTTTCAGATTTCCTGTTATCCAGTAATCCTATTCTGTTTTTGGGCCATCTTCACAAGCTCCTGTGCAGCCGCCGATAAGTTCTTCTCCAAATATCCGACCGCCAGTGTCCGGATTGCATCCGGGCTGTTGATGGAGTAATATACGATTTCTTCATGGTTCGCTGTTTTTTCTACCGAGGAAGGTACAAACCCGATTCCCATGCCATTTCCCACCATCGCATTCAGGCTTTCGCAGGAATTGGATAAAAATGCCGCCTTCGGAACAAATCCGGCACTTCTGCACAATTTCTGAGAACTTTCATACATACGCCGTCCACGTTCATATAGAATAAATGGCTCCTCTTGCAGCTTCCGCAGATCTTCCGTCTCCAGTTCCCGTGATTCAGATCCCCCCAACTTCTGACATACATCCGAATGCTTCGGAACCGCCAGATAAATCTGCTCCCGGTAAAGCGGTTCATACCGAATCGTACCGCTGTGGAACGGCAGCATAACCAGTGCAAGATCCACTTCCCCGTTCATCAGCAGTTCCTCCGAGTAATTGGAAAACGCATCTACCACCTGCACCATGATTCCCGGATATTTTTTTCGGAATTCCGCCAGAAACGGAAGCAGAAAATTCTTCTGGTAAAATGGCGCAATGGCAATTGACAATTTTCCCTGGGTCAGCTCTTTAAATTCCCCCATCCGGCTAATCAGATGCTGACTGCGATTCAGGATTTCCCGCCCCTCTTCGCAGAAAATAGCACCCTCCTCTGTGAGGATTACTTTGTTGCTCTTCCTTATAAAAAGCTTCACCCCAAGCTCATCCTCCAGACGCTGGATCATCTGGCTCAACGCAGGCTGGCTTACGTGCACCACAAGCGCTGCCTTAGAAAAGCTGCCAGCTTCCGCAGCCGCAATTACATACTGGATATCACGTAGCTGCATTGTATCCCCTCCCCAATTATGTCGATTCTCTCTCGCATGACGTCTATTTTACCACAAAATCAACAAAATATGACCGTTATTTTTCGCAAAAAATGTGAAGAGGCGAACAGAAAAACAACTGCTATGTTTTTCTGTCCGCCTGGCATACAATATATTATTTCCGTTTTTACAGATGCAGCACGCGGTCGCGGATTTCCTGCGTCCGTCCCTGATTCCAGAACTGGGTTCCGATATAGCCGCAGGTACGGCGTGCAACAGACATCTTGTCCTGGTCACGGTTGCCGCAGTTCGGGCACTCCCAGATCAGCTTACCTGCCTCATCCTCGACGATTTTGATCTCACCGTCATAGCCGCAGCACTCGCAGTAATCGCTCTTGGTATTCAGCTCTGCATACATGATGTTCTCATAGATGAACTTCATGACAGACAGGACTGCCGGGATATTCTGCTGCATGTTCGGCACTTCCACATAGCTGATCGCGCCGCCCGGAGACAGCTTCTGGAAATCAGACTCAAATTTCAGCTTGCTGAAGGCATCGATCTCCTCACTGACGTGAACATGATAGCTGTTGGTAATGTAGTTCTTATCGGTTACGCCCGGAATAATACCGAAGCGTTTCTGTAAGCATTTCGCGAACTTGTAGGTGGTGGACTCCATCGGGGTTCCGTATACGGAATAGCTGATGTTCTCGGCCTCCTTCCACTCCCTGCACTTGTCGTTCATCTTCTGCATAACAGCCAGGGCAAACGGCTTTGCAGACGGATCTGTATGGGACTTGCCGGTCATGCGTACGCACATCTCATGCAGGCCGCAGTAGCCCAGAGAGATGGTGGAATAGCCGTTAAACAAAAGCTTGTCGATGGTCTCACCCTTTTTCAGTCTTGCCAGGGCACCGTTCTGCCACAGGATCGGGGCTACATCGGAGATGGTTCCAAGCAGACGCTCATGACGGCAGCGCAGCGCGCGGTGGCAGAGCTCCAGGCGCTCCTCAAAAATCTCCCAGAAGCGGTCCATATCGCCCTCCGAAGAGCAGGCTACATCCACCAGGTTGATGGTAACAACACCCTGATTGAAACGTCCGTAGAACTTGTGGCTTCCGTCTGCGTTTCTCTGGGAATCCTCCACAGTCAGGAAGGAACGGCAGCCCATGCAGGTATATACGTTTCCGCCCTTTAATTCCTTCATGATCTTTGCAGAAATATAATCCGGAACCATACGCTTTGCAGTACACTTTGCAGCCAGCTCCGTCAGATACCAGTATTTGGAATCCTCTGTAATGTTATCTTCATCCAGAACGTAGATCAGCTTCGGGAAGGCCGGAGTGATCCAGACACCCTTTTCATTTTTTACGCCCTGCATTCTCTGGATCAGAACCTCTTCGATGATCATAGCCAGATCATCACGAGTGCGTCCCTCCGGAACCTCGTCCAGATACATGAACATGGTCACAAACGGTGCCTGTCCGTTACAGGTCATCAGAGTGATCAGCTGATACTGGATCGTCTGGATACCGCTCTTGACCTCCTCACGCAGTCTGCGTTCTACTACACGGTTGATGATGGTCTCATCCAGAGTCTCTCCGCACTCCTTGCGCTCCTCGATCACGTTCTTACGCAGCTTCTGGCGGCTGATATCCACAAACGGTGCCAGATGAGCCAGGGAGAAGGACTGTCCGCCGTACTGGTTGCTGGCCACCTGTGCCACGATCTGGGTGGTAACGTTGCAGGCAGTAAAGAAGCTGTGCGGCTTCTCGATCATGGTCTCACTGATAACTGTACCGTTCTGGAGCATATCCTCCAGATTGATCAGGTCGCAGTTATGCTCCTTCTGCGCAAAATAATCGGTATCGTGGAAATGGATGATACCGGCCTCATGCGCGCGCACAATCTCTTCCGGAAGCAGGACACGGCGGCTTAAGTCCTTGCTGACCTCGCCGGCCATGTAATCACGCTGGGTAGAGTTGATGACCGGATTCTTATTGGAGTTTTCCTGCTTTACTTCCTCATTCAGATGCTCGATCAGAGCAAGGATGCCATTGTCCGTGGTATTGGACTTTCTGGTCAGCTCTCTCTTATAACGGTAACGCACATATTTCTGCGCCACCTCATAACCGCGCATCTCCATGATGCCGGTCTCTACCATATCCTGAATATCTTCTACATTTACAGCATGCGTAGCCTCTTCCACCTGCTTAGCGATCATATCTGCCACTGCATTGATCTGATATTCATTCAGCTGATGAAGATGATCCACACTGGCATTTGCCTTTGTGATCGCATTCACGATTTTAGAGACATCAAAAGAAACTTCCTTGCCGTTTCTCTTGATGACATTTGTCTTAACATCCGTAGTCATGCCTAAACCCCTCTCAAATATACTATATCTTGTATTTTTATTGTTTATAAACAACTATATATCGTAGCAGAGACTATGATACTACAAATACAGGGAAAATGGAAGTGGCAATTTCACGAATATTTCATGGAATATTTGGTTGAATATTTATTTTACATAAGGTATGATTAGACAGGTCCGGTTTGCCAAAATACGGATATTTCCGCAGAGTTCCTTGCTTTTCACTCGAACCGGCAAACGGAAAAAGAACACGGGAGGTTTGCACATTGCTAAATAAATGGAAACAAACGATATCAAAATTTGTATGTTTTGTCCTAACATGCCAGTTGTTCATTCTGACAACCTGGGCAAAACCGGACTGGCCCTCCGATACCGGCATCATGGCTGAGGCAGGCATTGTCATGGATATGGATTCCGGTGCCATTCTGTATGGTCAGAATATCCACCTGACCTACCCGCCGGCCAGTATCACCAAAATCCTCACAGCACTCATCGTCCTGGAAAATTGCAATCTGGATGATACTGTAACATTTTCTACAACGGCTGTCAACCAGGTTGAGGCCGACAGCGGAAATAAAATCAGCGTTGTGGCAGGTGACCAGCTGTCCGTAGAAGACTGTCTCTACTCCATGCTGCTAGTATCCTGCAACCAGGCCGCCAATGCTCTGGCCGAGCATACGGCAGGCAGTATTTCTGCCTTTGTGAACATGATGAATGAAAAGCTGGCGCAGCTTGGATGTCAGGAAAGCCACTTCGAAAACCCATCCGGCTTAAATGGCGATAATCAGTATGTTTCCGCTTACGATATGGCCCTGATTGCCCAGGCTGCCTACGACAATGAAACCCTGGTAGAGATCAGCTCTGCCACCACCCATAAGATCGCGCCGACCACCCAGAACCCGGATGGCTTCACCATCCGCGGAGAGCACCGGCTCTGCGTGACAGAAGACCCCAGCAGCCCGTATTACTATCCAGAGGCCGTAGCAGGAAAAACAGGCTACCTGATTAAAGCCGGAAATACCCTGGTTACCTACGCGGTAAAAGATAACCGCCGCCTGATCTCTGTTATCTTAAAAGGGCAGCCAAGACAATACTTCGTAGATGGTAAGGCACTTTTGGAATTTGGATTCCGGTCCTTCCAGGACTACACTGTGGCAGACTATGAAAGCCGTTATGTAACCGGAAACGAGACCATCAATCTGGATAAAGGCTCGTTTCAGGCATCTGATCTGATGATCGATCCTGACAGCGTAATCACCCTGCCAAACAGTGCCTCCCTTGAAGATGCAGATATCACGCTTGGGGCGCTGCCGGAGATCAGCCCAGACAATGCCGTAGCGCTGCTCACCTACAGCTACAATGACCGGACAATCGGTACCGCGTATCTGCTGGCAAAAGATGGCGTCACAATCGACGGGAATGATTCAGCCTCAAAGGCTGCCACAACCGCTTTCGATACCGCAAATGCAGAAGCTCCCCTGGCTACTGCTTCCAACGCAGAGAAGCCCCAGCGGCCACACAAACATATTTCCGTAGCCGGTGTCCTGATCACAATCCTGATCGTGCTTCTTGTTCTTGGCGTGATCGGCCTTATAAGCTGGTTCATCTACTCGAAAAAGAAAGAAGCCAAAGCCCTGGCAAAACGACGGGAACGCCGCAGACAGCGCCTGCAGCGCTCCGGTGACGAAGAAGAGTTTGAGCGGCTGCTGGCTGAGTACAAAAATAAAAAGAAATAACGCCGCACCGCAGACCGCATTATAAAAGGCATATTGAAAAAGCCCATGAAAACCGTTCACAAATCGTTTTCATGGGCTTTTCTAATGCTCTTTTCTGAATTTTGCAGGGATTTTCTGATATGCTTTACCACCCCAGATTAACTGGTTCCCCGCCTCCTGCTATAATTGTTTTTGATGTGGAAGCCGTACTCTCTGACTGAGACGCGCCGTCTGATGCGCTGTCACTGTTCTGGCGCTCCTGTGGGGCCTCTGCTGTCTGCTCCGCAGTCTGTCCAGCCGCCGCATTCTGGTCTGCCTGTGTATGATCTGCCGGCTGCTCCGTCTGCGCACTGTCTGCTGTTTCCGTCGTTCTGCCATAGTTCAGTGCGGCATATACATCCAGCATACCATTGCTGCTGAGCTTGCCTTCCAACGGCGGAATCTTTCGCGCCGTTTCCAGAAGAACTTTCCGGATATCAGAAAGCTGCAGATCCGTGCGATAGGAATACAAAAACGCCGCCGCTCCGGCTACCATCGGAGCTGACATAGAGGTTCCGGTCATAAATCCATAACCGCCATCTGCGATGGTGCTGACAATGTAGGTGCCCGGTGCCGCGATATCCACGCTCTTTGCTCCGTAATTGGAGCTTTCCGCCAGGCTTCCGTCAAACATCAGGTTTGCCACAGAAATGACATTATCCAGGTCAAAGGAGGATGGATAGTCCGGCTTCTGGTCTGTGTCCTCTCCGATGCCTTTTTCGTTTCCGTTTCCGGCCGATACCACAAACAGCATCCTGGATGCCCGCATTACCTTCTCCAGTTCCGGATAATACTCTGTCGTACCAAAACTGAGGTTGCAGATGGAGGCTCCGTTTGCTTCCGCATAGCGAATGGCTTCAATGATGGCCTTTTCCTCACCTACACCGTACTGGGTTCCCAGTGCCTTTAATACCATGACCTTCACATATTTGTTGTCCGTAATACCGGCAATACCGCCATTTCCGCGGGCGGCGGCAATGGTTCCCGCCGCATGGGTTCCATGATTATCCTCAATGCCTTTACAGAGTTCATTGTTTCCATCAAAAAAATTCCAGCCATGTACATCGTCCACGTAACCGTTTCCGTCATTATCAATGCCATCTCCCGGAATCTCATCTTCGTTGGTCCAGATAGCATCCTTCAGATCAGGATGATTGATATCAATTCCCGTGTCAATGACTGCCACTACCACCTGCCGGTGCTCCTCTGTGCTGGAATCGTAAAGGTTCCATGCCGGCAGGATATCAATATCCACTCCCCGTCTTGCCCGGATCTCCTTGATACGGTAAGCATCCGGTCCGGCTACCGGGGCCGGCATGCCAAGGTAGTTTGCCAGATCAATGTAGGTTGCCAGCTTCGGGTTGCTGTCCTTAAAGCGATTTGTGATCTCGCTGTACTGCAGCTCCGCATCATTCTTCAGGCCCCACTGATATCTGGAATAGCTGTCTGAAGAAGACAGATTAGCCACACCCGGTCCATAGACATCGGTATGAAAGGTATATTGAGTGTCCGGCATTGCGGATGCCGCAGCATGCAGTCCCGCTCCGCAGAGCACTGCTGCTAATGCAGTAGCTGCCTGCTGTTTCCATTTCATTTTCATAATATACTCCTCAATTCTATCGCCATAACCGTGCAAGCACGCTTCGGGCTCTCTTGCACTCGTTACATTATAACACAGCTGTCAAATCTTTAGTTTGAACTTTGTGTGAAATTGTTTGCGCAATGCGTGAACAGTAACGTGAAATTCACGCAACAGAAAAACCCGTGGAGAAAATCTCCACGGGTCATCTTACGTTTGGACACAGTAGGCGCTCCTGCGCATCTACATGATATAAAAATTTCGATTAATTTCTGATCAGTGATTACTCAACGATAGAAACAACACGGCCTGAACCTACGGTTCTACCACCCTCACGGATAGCGAAACGAAGACCCTGCTCCATAGCTACCGGATGGATCAGCTCAACGGTCATCTCTACGTTATCACCAGGCATGCACATCTCGGTACCAGCCGGGAGCTCGCAAACGCCGGTTACGTCAGTTGTTCTGAAGTAGAACTGCGGACGATAGTTGTTGAAGAACGGGGTATGACGACCACCCTCGTCTTTGGTCAGAACGTAAACCTGTGCGGTAAACTTGTTGTGGCATTTTACGGATGCCGGCTTACACAGAACCTGTCCACGCTCGATCTCAGTTCTCTGGATACCACGAAGCAGAGCACCGATGTTATCACCAGCCTGAGCCTCATCCAGTAACTTACGGAACATCTCGATACCGGTAACAACGGTCTTCTTGGTCTCCTCGTGGATACCAACGATCTCAACCTCATCGTTCAGATGAAGAACACCACGCTCTACACGACCGGTAGCAACGGTACCACGACCGGTAATGGTGAATACATCCTCTACAGGCATCAGGAACGGCTTATCAGTCTCACGCTGCGGATCCGGGATCCAGCTGTCAACTGCGTCCATCAGCTCCATGATCTTGTCGCCCCACTCACCGTGCGGATCCTCAAGAGCCTTCAGAGCGGAACCCTGAATGATCGGGGTGTCATCGCCCGGGAACTCGTACTCGTTCAGCAGCTCACGGATCTCCATGTCTACTAACTCAAGCAGCTCCGGATCGTCAACCATATCACATTTGTTCATGAATACAACGATGTACGGTACGCCTACCTGACGGGAAAGCAGGATGTGCTCTCTGGTCTGAGCCATAACACCATCGGTTGCTGCTACTACAAGGATAGCGCCATCCATCTGAGCTGCACCGGTGATCATGTTCTTAACGAAGTCAGCATGTCCT
>ERZ773202.2266-NODE-2266-length-10361-cov-2.248690_pt1 | contig 10361 bp, 14 predicted proteins | sample MGYA00580998_ERZ773202 | MGnify/ENA primary metagenome ERZ773202 (study PRJEB29015, sample SAMEA2737803) | human gut metagenome | biome: human gut; feature: human-associated habitat; material: faeces | place: China | collected 2012 ...
ATCAACAACTAATATCTTCTTGCTCATACTCCTCTTTCTGGCCGTTCTTCTGCCTGCCCGCTCCTATACCGTAATATCGTCTTTTATCTTATTAAACACGCCATCCTTGATTCCCTCGATCTTCTTGAGATCCTCTATACTCTGAAAGTTTCCATGCTCCTGTCTGTATTTCAGAATACTCTCTGCCTTTGATGCTCCGATTCCACTCAAGGTCATTAATTCTTCTTTTGTGGCTGTATTTATATTAATTTTATCACTGACTGATCCACCTGCATTTCCATTCGGATCTGCCCACTGACCGGAAACAGATTGTGCTGACTCCTCTGCTTCTTCCTGCGTTGGCACATAGATCCGCTCTCCATCACTCAAAGCTTCTGCCTGATTGATCCAATCTGCAGCAGCATCTTCTGTCATTCCACCGGCCGCTTCCAATGCTTCGTAAATCCGTGCATCTGTCCTCAGTTCGTACACCCCCGGAGCATTCACAGCTCCACATACATGAACATATAACGTCTCCGGCAGTCCTTCTTCTGCATCTGTGCCACCCTGAGATCCTTTTTCTGACTCTGTTTTGGAATTTTGGGAATTCTTTCCTACATCAGATTCTCCCTCCAGTGTGAACTCTTCAAGTTCTTCCGCTGCGTCATGCTTCTCTGCACAGCCACACAATCCCATGGTCAAAAAAGCCAAAGTTAAAGTCAATACAATTCCTTTTAGCATCTGCCCTTTACGGCATCTGCATATTTTCTTCCATCCGTTCTTCATCCTATTGCCTCACTGTTCTCAGACAGTCAGACTTCCCCTTAAAACCGGACATAAATATTGTAACGAATTTTTCTCAAAAATACAATAGACAATTTAACGCTTTGTTACAGACTTGTTACAATACCCGCAAAACTTTCTATTTCCATTGGAAAAGAACAATTCCACCGGCTGCGATCAGCAATCCAATCAGTTTTCTCCATGAAAATGGTTCTTTTTCCATTCCGAACATTCCGGATAAGGAGATCAGATAAGCAACCGCCAACTGGGAAACAACAATGAAAAGTGCTGATCTTGCAGGTCCCAGGGCATCCACACTTTTAATGACAGTCCATGTGATCCCTGCTCCGATCACACCTCCCAGCAACATATAGCGCGGCTGGACTTCCATAAGTGCTACAACAGAGTCTCTTCCTGTTGCCAGCCAGACAAACAGACACAAAAGAAATGCTGAAAGTTGCACCCACCCATTGCTTACCCAGATTCCTGTCGTCTTTGTCACCTGCGCGTTGAACACTCCCTGTACACTCATCAGCGCACCTGATAGCAGTGCAATCAAAAAACCGGCCATAAGCTCATCCCTCCCTATAGAAACAGTATAAGCAAATGCCGGCTTTTTTATGTATAAGATTTCTTATACAAGTGCACGTTTCAGTTTTTCGATCATCTCATCGATATGCTTTTCTTCTACGATCAGCGGTGGAACAAAACGGATCACATTTCCCTGAGCCTGAATAATCAGAAGTCCTTCTTCAATTGTCTTTTTATTTACTTCTGCAAGAGGTTTTGTAATCTCGATTCCCTGCATCAGACCTTTTCCTTTTCTTTTGACAACACAGTCCAGCTCATCCACAAGCTCATCCAGTTTTTTTGTCAGATATGGAGCAACCTGATTTACATGTCCTACAAGATCTTCACGTTCAAAAATCTCGATCACTGTCTTAACAGCTGTACATGCCAGTGGATTTCCTCCATAAGTTGCGCCGTGATCTCCCGGCTGCAGAGAATATTTTGCCACTTCTTCTGTCATTGCAAATGCACCGACCGGAATTCCGTTTCCGATTGCTTTCGCCATAGTCAGAATATCCGGTTTTACACCAAATCCCTGCCATGCAAACATATTTCCGGTTCTTCCCATTCCACACTGCACTTCATCACAGATCATCAGGATTCCATTTTCATCACAGATTTTTTTGATATCTGGTAGTTTAGCAAATATATTTCCCATTAGCTCATTCAATACAACACCCAAGTCCCTTTCTTCTTTTTCTTCTGTTTTTAACGTCCAAAAACCCTCAATAGGCTTATCCGTCAAAGGTGACATTCGTGTTTCATTACGCGATTTACATTCTGTTGGGGCAATTCCTAAACGTTTTGTGATCGAGTGCACATCAAAATCATTATCAAAAATCATGTGCATCTCTGCATAAATTGTACAGTAATTACTCACAGATTATCTCCTCCCTATTTGGTTTTATAAATTGTATCCGTAACAATTTTACCCGCTTTGTCTACAATGTAAATAATTCCGGTTTTCTTATCAACAGCCAAATCATATGCTTTGGTGTTAACGGTTGTATAAACGGAATGATTGTTTCCGTATTTCTTGCTAATGATATTCCTTTGGATTGAATTTCAGAAGGCATATGCCAATCGATCATATCCATAATTTCTGTAATATCTGCCATTTTAATACCCTCCGTCCCATTTAATGACGACTGAAATTATGAAATGCTGATGAAAGATATTCAGACAGAACAGAAACATTAGAACAAATGCCGTCTGCTTTGCAATCTAAATTTTCACAGCAACATAATTTTCTTGACGTAAGTGCACTTCGATGCAAGATTGTCCTTGCCGTAATCGAATTTTTCGGTCATGCTCACTCCGCCCGCCGATGAAGTAAACTTTGACACGTTGTTGTTCATGTCATATCCGTACTCAGCGGCATAGATGCTCTTCTTGCTGCCGTAAGTGCATCTCCTGATTGAACAATCGATTTGATCTTTACCATAGTTGCCTCCTTTACCGTGAGAGTAACAGATGGAGGGAGAGAAAATCCTCTCAATCTGTTTTTTCACTTAAAGACAAAAGGTAAGCCTTATTTTTGAAAGTTCGCAAAATGCGATGCTTGCGGTAATAGATTATTCTTAAATGAATTGTGGCTTTATCCATATTGAAGACAGTTGTTCGTTGTCAATAACTGCGACGGTATTCTTCGCAAACTCCACACCTTTACTTTTGCTATTACAGTCTGGATTACCAATGCAAACCCATCCTGTTTTGCCATTAAAATATGTTTGCCAATCGCTTGCATACTGTATGCCAGTACCCTCTTGGTATTTTCTATCAAACGATACCATTAAGATTCCTGGTTGGGATACAGGGATAACTAACTCTTTCTCAATCCAGTTATAGTCTGGATTTAACCCTGTCATTTGAAATACACGTCCATTTTCCAATTTTACATCTAAGCTATTGTACCCGTTTTCAATTAAAACCGAAAAGTTTACATCATTCCACGGATTATAGAAAAACGAATACTCGTCTTTTAAATATTGTGCTTCCCCATTAAAGACAATATTTTTATAATCAACAATAAATCGTATCATTGTTTACTCCTAAATAGAAAATGGACAATAGTATTTGTTGTAGTATCAACAACCAGTTCCCAGACACCGGATGAGCCATTATATGTTCCATTAACAACTCATTTCAGACCATTCTTCAAGCTGGAATCCGCCATTGGTTTTCCCGCTTTCATAATGTTTTTTATTACTCTGGTATCATATTAATTACAATGCAGGTCAAATATAAGATTTTATCCCATTCTCCTTGAAGAATGTCAAATCCGCTTTTGTAACATCTACCGCAAACGCAATCTTTTCATGTGAAATTGTTGCGAACCACAATTTGCCATTTCGATAGAAGCAAATATCTTCGGGAATATCGTTATCTATAGGCAAAAAAACATTGGGCATTAGCAAAAGTTGTTTACGGCTTTCCTTGCAACAACGGCAAACCACCATAATTTGATGCCTCATATAACCTAAAAAATTGACAAGCCAATCTTTTCTTTCAAAAATATAGTTTTCTACAAACGGTTGTAATTGTACACCATAATTAAAATCGGGAGGCAATTGTGAATAAGGTCTTTTTATAACAGCAGTAACGGAAAATCGGTCTGAATTTTTTGCTAAATAGTCTACAACTACCGATTCTTCTTTAACAATATCATCATAATTCAAATATATTCTATCAGACATAAAACACATGTCCTCCTGTTCTTTTGCCTCTTCGAGTTACATGGTAATGTTTCCAGTAGCCTACTCCTCCATGTGGCATATCGTGTACAGGAGAAGCCCCTCCTCCAACAGCCTTGGCTAATTTGTATGCGTTGTTTCCTGAATCAGCAAATACGCTACCTACTCCGCGAACATACGATATCGCTTGCGAGTAAGAAATTGATTTTGTTGGTATATATGTTCCTACACCGTTACAATATGTAACATATGATACACTCACATTAGCTTATATATGTGCAGCTGTGATTTTTTCACTTGGTCATAAGCAACAACAAAATGCTATTATCGGCAGATGCGTAGGATACTTGAGTTATATCCGGGACATTGACATACGCGACACCATCATCGCATCCGTATTCATCTATCTGCCTTACAGTACATATTTTCTCATTAACCGCTGTAACTTGACCAATCACCGAATCAACACCACTGTCCAACAGCTCAACAGAAATCGGCTTTTCCGTTCTTAACGCTTCCAGCATTATTGAAAACAGCGCATTTCCATTTTCAAAATCTATCGGAGTCTTTGAAATCAAATCGTCGAAATTCGGACATAGTTTTTTCATTTTTTCATCATACTGTCCGTCCATCTCAACATAAGTAATACAGCTAATCTTTTTTACCAAAATACCGTCATTTTCTCCATTTGGAGTGAGCATATACAGAGCGAAAAACTCATTGTCAATAAAAATTATACGTCCGTATAAGAACTTTGAAATTTCCGAATCGCAAGTATAGACACATACATTCTTTTTCAATGTCATAGCTAATTTTAATATTTCTATCATAATTGCCTCCAAAATATCATTTATCAACTTATTTCCTCTAAAACTTCAAAAATGTAGATCAGCGGAATAATTGCAATGTCATCAACTACCCCTATCCCAGTGATATCGTCTGCAAGTATAAAAAATATAGATGTGGTCACGGCCACTGTTATAACACTCGTTGTTGTTCATGTCATATCCGTACTCGGCGTCATAGATGCGCTTTTTGCTGCCGTTAAGTACGCTCTATCGAACAAGCCTGCATTTCCAAATATATTTGATAAGGACAACTGGAAGTGGTTGGAGTCTCCCAGTTATTTCCTTACAAAAAAACTGTCTAAGGATCGACATTCAACGGTTAAGATATGATCAATTGTTTTAGCCCTACTTTAAGGTACATTCGCCGCAAAAAAGACCAACAAATCGTCCTTTTTTATCGCGCGCTGTTCTATGTGAACAATAAAAAATGCCCGTTGCCACCGTAAGTGCTTCAAAGATTTGATATGTCACTACAATAACCCAATTGATTTCTCTGATAAAATAATAAGTTATACTTACAACCGCTAAAACTATTATAGAAATAGCAAGAAATATCACATCCAACAGATGGTACTTCTCAATATTGGGGCTAAAATCCTGCTCGGGAAAACTCTTTATCGTCGTTCTTATGTAGCGCATGGTTCTTCTTTTAAAGAATCGTTCCTTTCGCCACTCCCGCCTCTGGCGGTTAGTCATACCTTTTTCAAACAGAAACATTACGGCAAATTTATATATAGAATGACAACAAAGTTCATTTACGATAATCGCAAGTATTATAGCCTCTATAGGGAGTGTCTCTATTCTGTCAATGAGAATAGCCACCTACTATCACCATCCTAACCATTTAAAAAATCGATTTCCAGCTCTTTTAGCAATCTCTTTAAAGTTCAATTCATCATGAATATAATTTTTTACTGCCTTTCTATACGCAGCGGTGCTCTTGGAGTAATACTTTATCGCCTTCGCGGCCTCGCCTTTAAACGATTGTCTTCTTCGATTTTTAAAAGCTTTGTTAATGCTCTGTCGAACAAGTCTGCCTGTTAAATCATAAGTATACAGGAAACGCTGATTGTTTACAAGGTCTTCATGCGAATACATGTTTCCTAAATTCAATCATGCATTTTAAGCGCCTTTTGTTTTAGTCGTACTAAAAAGTAAAGAATCCCTCAGTCCATTCCGGCTTATCTATTTCATATTCGTCAATGGAGAACCCATCAGGGTAGTTAATAAATTCCGGATTCTCACGATACTCCGACAGACTTTTTTCTGCATTTTCATAGGTTGAATAATACCCAAGATCCGATACATTGTCATACTCGCCGTCAAAATATTCATGCGCCAAATAAAACACAGACCCCCTAAATTCGCCTATTGAACCGTTAAAGTCGTCCGTGTCGGCATACACTATCTCTTCTTGAAAATCGTTCGGGAAATCCTTAAAGCCCGGTTTTTGCAAGTAACAATTGATTATATCCCTGCACTTTTGTTTAGAGGAAAAAAATCCCAGCAATTTTGTGCAGTATACTTTTTCATTTGTATCTGCGGAAAATTCAATAAATCTTTTGTGAACCAATTTATATACCTTTTTCATTAAATCACCCCATCACTTATAGCCTTTGTCGCGCTGTAGCCACTTTTTAATTTTGCTATAGCGTCATAGGAATATGTTGCAATCTTTATGCATATCACCTCATATTTATGACTATTTTGTCAATATGAGGATGTATCCAATGATGCTAGCAACTTTGTTGCCATAAAGATACTCAATATATAAAGAAGTATCTTACATCACAACAAATGAATCAAATACCTGATAAGACTAACTATCATGCCACAAAAAGCTATCGCTCCCAAGCCAAGTCCCACATACATCCTAACCTTCAGAAGATAGTAACCCTCTTCTCCAACATTTTTTTCGTTTAAAAAATCGCCCTTAAACTTATATACCGAAATACCGTCTGCCAGAAGACATGCACTCACAAAAAAATATCCACTAATATACTGTGCCAGATCATTCGCATATGTTACGATCAAAAACGTTAGGATGAATGCTACCGGCCATGCTATCAAATCAACGCCCAAAGCTTTTAAACTTATTTTTGTATAATCATCCATTTTCTTCATATTTTCAACTCCTATAGATTCTAAAAAGATCCGCTAGAAGCGCCACGCCATTCACGCACACTGAATTAAATTTAAGTTTCCTGGTTTTTCACTCGGCTTTATGACAAACCAGCGTTAATTTGTCCAGTGTTATTTAAATGTAAACTCTCCCCAAAAGAAACCAACAAATCTTCCTTTTTTATCGCGCGATGTTATATGCGAAGAATAAAAAATGGCCGTCGCAATCGTAGTTGCTTCGTGAATTGCGAAAGTTACTATAATAACCCAGTTAATTTCTCTTGTAAGATAATAAGCCATGCTCACTATCGCAAAAGTTATTATAGAAACAACAATTGAAACCACATCCGCAAGATGATACTTCTCGATATTGGGGCTAAAATTCTGCTCCGGAAGGCTCTTTATCGCCGCTCTTATGTAGCGCATGGTTTTTCTTTTGAAATATTTCTCTTTTCGCCACGCACGCTTTTGTCGGTTTGTCAAACCCTTCTCAAATAAAAAGGTCACAATAAATTTATATATCGAATGATTATAAATTCCGTTTATGATAATTGCAATTATTATAAGGCTTATAGGAAACTGCCCTATTTCATCTAAAGGAAGTATCATCTATTTATCACCTTACTCTTTTCAATCTCTGTCCTTGATTATAAGTATAACAGCAAATAATTCTCTTATCAATAACAATCGCAAAAATTGACACTTTGCGCAGACGGGCGCGCAAGTTTGCCGTATATAAAAACTCCGCCCGAACAATCGGACGGAGCTTTCGGCATCTGAATTACAGCAAGTCCATTATTTATATATCATTTCCTGTCCGATACTTCCGAAAAGCGTCAGAAGAATCATCGGTTCGCAACAGAGAAGATATTATAGCCCTGAACCGTCGCCGATTGTCATTTGCATCTTCTCAAAATTTTATTTTCTCTCTTTCGGTCGGTACGATGCTTCGCACCTCGCAGCGCGCACCGAGCCCAATGCTAAAGCTTGTTGTTATATTCCGGGTCGCCCGGAAATTTGATTGCACAGTTTTTGTCAGGCGAACCACTCGATTATTTTGCCTAATACTCCGGTGACTGTCATTCCGAAAAAGCCGAGTGCCCATATGCCCGAAAAAATGACCAGCCAAAATGCCTGCTCAAACGGGTTCATATTCAACGGATTCATTTTCGTTTCCTCCAAATTATTTTTTCATGTACCGCACGATTGATTTTTGTTCCGCCAAAAGTTTCTTAGCCCATCGGAATCACGTCCTTTACTTTAAAATTGCACATATAAAAAATTTTCTCTAACCTGCTTTTGTTTTTATGTATTTATCTCCCGCTCCGTAATGTCGCACAGCGGGCAGAGGGTATGTCCTCTGCCGCTGCGCTTACATAGGAGTAGAGAGGTGGTTGTCATTTTCAAGCCGCGAATATGCGGGACAGGCGGCAATATATTTTGCCATACGCCCGCCTTTTCGGGATAAATTATAATGCAAAACTGCGTTCTATGTAGCCGCCGATGCAAAAGTATAGATAAAACATGCGAAAAAAGAGATTTTTTGTTATCAACTATCCTACATATATAGTCTGCGAAAATGAAAAAGGTTACACTTTTTTCAAAAAATTTTTTTAATTTTTGGGCGGGTATTGTATTTACTGAATTAAACAAAAAACTCCGCCCGGAGAACCGGACGGAGCTTTTGATTTAGATTTACGCGTTGTGCTTCTTGATAGCTGCCTGTGCTGCAAGCGATACATAGCGCCAACTATTTCATATCCACACGCTCACATTCAAATCCACCCACTTATAGACTCTCCTGCGGGTCGAAAAGCTGTAGATAGGACAGTAAATCAACGGCAGCTTCAAATAAATGCACCGTGTTTATCGGCTCTTTTGCAAGCAGTCGGAACGAATATCGCCTGTCACTTCCCGAAGCGTCCTGCTTAAAGGGGCTGCCGAGTGTGCTGCGCAAGGCGGCATACTTTGGTGTTCCGCTTTTATCCTTGCCCACAGAAACGGCGTTGTGATATCGGCACTTTCGTAAATCGTGCCGTCTACAATGCACTCTTGTATGAGCTGATAATCTATGCCACGCCCGAAAAGATACTGCATTACTCGGTTGCAATCCCTGTGCTTCGGCGGCAATAGCAGAACTTTCGGCTCGTCTTTTTTCGGCGTTTGCGGCGGCGTCCATTCAACCGCACCCCCTGCCAGAGTTTCGACGGCTTCGACAAATCCGTAATCCTTGACCTTGATAAGATAGTCAAGGGCAGAAACACCGCCGATACCTCTCGACCACCAAAACCATTTGCTGTTAGAAATTTTTAAGCTGTCGTGTTCTCTGGTGCAGTAAACGCTGCCGCCGACACGCAGCAGATTGTTCGGCTCATAAGCTCTGAGATAGGAGAGCAAGTTCATTTGCCGTGCCTGTTCGATAACCGCAGGGTCAAGCTGCACATAGGGTCTGCTGCTTCTCATTCAATCAAATCACCTCCAGAAATAGAAAATGCCGAGTGATTTTCGTTAGGTGAAAACCACTCGGCTATGTAACTATTTAATATCTAAGCATATCCCAAGTTATTTCTTCCTTTGACATAAAATACTTCTCGTCCATCATGTCAGTATCTGCTAATCTGATTATTGGATTATCGTGGTCGAACATATACCTAATATCTGATGAAAAGTATTCATATAGCCTATTCAAGACTTGGTTAAGTAAGTAAATCGCTTTTTCCTCAATGCTCAACTTCTCATTATCATCAAACATTATTTTTTCTAAAGGAACGCAATATTCAAAGCAATAGTATTTGCTGTTATCGAAATAATCTGTTCCAATGTCCTTGCGCTTCAAAAATTCAGCTAAAACACCTATAAATTCTGGAACATCATATAACGCACTTGCGTAATTGTTTCGATACAATAAATCTTTAAGCAGAAAGCCATTGAAGCAAAAGTCTATCCGATTTTCATTGTGACCTAAGCGCCGCCTTAAATAAGGGATATTCTCTTGATATGTATCTTCGAGAGATACTTCTTTTCCCTTATATATTAAATTCAAATGCTTGTCACAAACCTCAAATGTTACATCGTGTTCTTTTAGAAAAAGTGTCATAGCATTTTGAGTTGATAATAAATCAAATAGATTGTTTCCCAAACTGCTTTCTTTCTCAGTATTCAAACGTCTACTTAAATGAAAAAACAGAACTTCATCTATTGACTTGCTTGGTAAGTGCGTCTTTATAAAGGAATTGAATATATTATTCAATTTGTCCCCACCAACAAATTTATCCTTTTGCACTTCGCTTTCTGCAAACACAAATAGGTCATTCAAATCTTTGACCGTAACGCCGAGATGTGAACAAACGGTTTTCTCCATCGCTTC
>ERZ773202.2268-NODE-2268-length-10359-cov-10.336180_pt1 | contig 10359 bp, 9 predicted proteins | sample MGYA00580998_ERZ773202 | MGnify/ENA primary metagenome ERZ773202 (study PRJEB29015, sample SAMEA2737803) | human gut metagenome | biome: human gut; feature: human-associated habitat; material: faeces | place: China | collected 2012 ...
TTTTGGTGGTGGAGGCGCGCACAAGGTTGCGGTCCACATAGTCCTGCAGCTTTTCGGCCAGTGCCACATCTGCATCGTGCTGCTTCTGGCGCAGGGCATCGGCGGCTTCCTTCTGGGGCAGGTAGGCCGAGAAGTTGCCCTTGTAGGTGGTCATGGTCTGGAAGGAGACCTCCCAGATCTTCGTACACACGTTATCGAGGAAGTAGCGGTCGTGGCTGACCACCAGCACCGCACCGGAATAGCTTTTGAGGTAGTTTTCCAGCCATTCCATGGTGGCAAAGTCCAGGTGGTTGGTGGGCTCGTCCAGAATGAGCACGTCCGGCTTTTCCAGCAGCAGCTTTGCCAGCCGCAGCCTCGTCAGCTCGCCGCCGGAGAGCACCGCAATGTTCTTCTGCCATGTATCCTGCGCAAAGCCCATGCCGGACAGCACCTTTTTGATGTTCACATCCATGTTGTAGCCGTCGGCGGCATCCACGATGTTCTGCAGCTGGTCGTGCCGGGCCAGCAGCTCCGTGTCGTCCGGCTGCGCGGCCATTTTGCGTTCCAGCACCTGCATCTGGGCCATGGCATCCAGCACAGGGGCAAAGGTGGAGCGCATCTCGCCGTAGAGATCCAGCGTGGCATCCAGCTTTGCGTTCTGTTCCAGATAGCCCAGCGTCACGCCGTGGGTCACGCTGAACTCACCTTCGTAGTCCTGGTACTCGCCGGTCAAAATCTTGAGCAGGGTGGTCTTGCCCGCGCCGTTCTGGCCCACGATGCCGATGCGGTCCTCCCGCTCGACACTGGCGGTCACATCGTGCAGCACGATCTTTTCGCCAAAGCTCTTGCCTAGTTTTTCCAAATGTATCAGCATAGTTTTATGATCCCGTTCTCCATCCGCTTATTGGCTCAGCACTGGTGGCGGCGGTTCTTCAGGCCCACATTGGCCAGCTCTTCCTGCTCCATCACCAGCGGGTACAGCTCTTTCAGGTCTGCGATCTCGTAGGTGGGCACCACCTTGCCGGGGTTCTCGGCGTGGCTGGGGTTATACCAGCAGGTGTCAAGGCCCGCATTCACGCCGCCCTGAATGTCGCTGCTCAGGCCGTCGCCCACCACCAGCACATGCTCGCGGTTCTCCACGCCAAGGGCGCGCAGGGCCGCATCAAAAATTCTGCGGTTCGGCTTTTCGCTGTCCATCTTCTCGGAGACGAACACGTCCTCCATAAAGTTCAGCACACCGCTCTCGGCCAGACGGCGGGTCTGCACCTTCTGGAAGCCGTTGGTCACAACGGCCAGCGTTGCCACCTCGGAAAGCTCCCGCAGCACATCCAGCACTTCCGGCCCCATCAGGTCCGGGTGGGTGGAGAGCTGTTCCAGATAGAAGCGGTTCATCTCGGCTCCGTCGCCGGCGGCGTCAATGGCCTTGAGGAAGCGGGTGAACCGCTCTGCCATGAGCTTTTCCCGCTTGAGCTGGCCTTTTTCCAGCTGCCGCCACAGCTCCGAGTTGATGGTGCGGTAGGTCTGCACCGTTTCTGCGTCCGGCTCAATGCCGTAGTTCACCAGCGTTTCGGCCAGTGCCTTGCTTTCGGCTGCGTCAAAGTTCAGCAGCGTGTTGTCTGCATCGAACAGCACGCAATAATATTTTGCCATAAACCTTCCCTCTTTTCCTTCTGCCATGGCCTCAGCTGCCATGCGCTCAACAACAGGCAGAAGCCAGCCCTGCCGTAAACAGAGCTGGCTTCACATCATTCTGTTACAATTTCGTACGGTGGTACGTCCGTCTGCTCCGGGTCATTGTCCGGGCAGGTGGTTTTGACATCACAGGGGGTGGCAGCACACTTTGCCATTTCCTCTTCCAGCGCGCCGTTGTCCACGTTCTCCCAGTCGGTGCCATAATCGTCCACGCTGCCGTCGGTCACGTTCTCTTCCCCGGGCAGCGCCGGGATGCGGGGTTCCTCGTAGTACATGCAAACGCCTCCCTTCCTGCCAGCCTATGCGGCACGGCAGGCCGGGGTGACAGCCTCAGGACGCGGAGTCCGTGGATGCGGACTGCTCGTTGGCGGCTTCCTTGCTGGCATTGGATTCCGAAGCCGCATGGGAGCTGCCAGAGCTTGCAGAGCTGCTCTCGCTGCTGGAGCTGCTATGGGAAGCCGAGCTGCTCTCACCAGAGTCCGCGTGGGACGAGCTGGTGCTGTGGGAAGAGCTGGCTGTTCCGTTGGAAGCAGAAGCCGAGCCTGCCGGGGAATCCGTGCTCTCACTGCTGGAAGAGCTGTGAGACGAGCTGCCGGAGGTGGATGTAGCCCCGGAGGATGCCCCGGAGGTGGTGCCGGACGATGCACCGGAAGAGCTGGTGCTGCCGGAAGAACTGCTGTCCGACGTGCTGCCAGAGCTGCCGGAGCTGTGAGACGAGCTGCCGGAGCTTACGCCGCTGACCGTCACATTCAGGACGTTGCTGGTAACGGTGCAGCCGTTGTAGCTTGCCACTGCGTACACCTTAAAGGTCGCATTGAGCATGGAGGGGTCGATCTCCACCTTGACGGTGGTCTTGCCCGCCGCCTGCGGCACTTCCGCACCGTTGGCGTACCAGCGGATGCTGTCGGCAGTGAGGTGCTTGCCGCCCAGCTTTGCGGTAAAGGTGTAGGAATCGCCCAGCACGGCCTTGCCGGTGCTGCTGATATGCACGGAAGCCGCTGCAAACACGGCGGTCACGTCCACGTTCTGCTTGAAGTTCGTATCGGTGCGGGTCTTCTGGGTCACACCGTCGCTCCACTTGACGAACACATAGCCGTCCTGCGGCACAGCCGTCACGCTGATGGACTGGGCGGCGCTGGTCACTTCATAGGAGAGGGATGTCTTGCCGCTGTCGCTGCCGCTGGAAAGGGTGCCGCCGGTCTTGTCCACCCGGTAGCTGGCCTGATACAGCACACCCTGCTCTTCGGAAGAGCCTGCAGCCTCCGAGCTGCTGGGTGCTGTCACCGCAGAGCTGGGGTTCGGGGTATACTCGGCGCGGGTGGGGATGTTGGCGGTGTCCGGGCGGCGGTCGTCGGTCTGGTAAGCGTGGGTGCGCAGATAGCTCAGCATGGCCTTCAGGCCCACGGGCTTCAGGTGGATATCGCCGGTCTGGTAGTAATCCTCGCGGCCATAGCCGTTGGCATCCTTCAGCGCTTCGGCACTGTTGAGGAACTTCAGGCCCATCTGCTCACACATGGACAGCAGGGCCATGTTGAAGTCGTCGATCTTGGTCTGGTCCATGTGGGGGTAGTTTGCGTGGTTTGCAGGCACCGGCGGCACCGTGTTCACGATGATGTCGGTGTAGGGGTAGCTTTCCTGAATGGCCTGCACCAGCGCGGTGTAGTTCTTGATGAACTCGTCCACGCTCATGCCGGTATCGTTGGTGCCCAGCATGATGACCACGCGGCGGGGCTTCATTTTGGCCACGGCCTGCGCGATGGTGTAGGTGCTGCTGTCCTTTTTAAAAGTAACGATGCCCTCGTTCAGGGCGGCATGGGTGCCAATGCCCTCCTTGGCGCAGAACTGCTGCAGGCTGATCAGGCCGTTGGCGTACAGGCGCACCGTGTTGGAATCGCCGAGGAACAGCGTTTCCTTCTGGTAGCTCTCGCCCGCGTCGGCGGTCTCCGGCAGCAGGGCGGCAGAGGTCTCGCTGATCTGGTAGTGATCCGAGATATCCTCTTCGCCCGGCACCAGCACCTCGCTGGAGGGCTGTTCCACCGGGGCCGCAGGGTTCTTGCCGCGCTTGAGCAGCGTCATGGTAATGGCAATGGTCAGAATGGCTGCCAGCGCGCACACACTGCACACCAGCACAGCCTGCTTCTGCATAGGAGTAAGCGATTGCTTTTCCGGTCGTGTATTTCTCATATCTCTCACCATTCATTTCGTTTCCGGCACAGGGCCTTCCGGTCATGCCTGTCCGTTCAGGATCTGGTCTGCAAGGCTGGCGCAGCTTTCGGCCAGCAGCACCGGGTGGAAGGGTTCCAGCTCTTCCCTGCTGCCGTAGCCGTACAGCGCACCGGCGGCATCCAGCCCGCAGTCCGCAGCGCCGCGCATGTCGTCGTTGCGGTCGCCCACCATCAGCACCCGCCTGCCCTGCATCATGGGCTGGGCCAGCACATGGCGCACCACATCGGTCTTGGTGTCGCGGCTCTCGTCCATGGACGCGCCGCCGATAAAATCAAAATAGCCTGCAAGGCCCTTTTCTTCCAGAATGGGCGTGACGACCTGCGTGGGCTTGGAGGTAGCGGTGCACAGCACAAGGCCCGCGTCCTTCAGGCGCTGCAGCATCTCTGCTGCACCGGGGTAGGCGGCGCACTCGTGGCTGCCCTTGACGGCGTAGCTGTCGCGGTACAGGTCGGTGGCCTTTTCAATGAGGGCCGGGTCGGTAAAGTGCTCACCAAAGCTCTTGCGCAGCGGCGGGCCAAGGTAGCGGCGCAGGTTCACATTTGTGGTGTCCACGCCCATCCTGGCAAAGACTTCTTTTAATGTATTTATGATACCGGGAGCGGAATCGATCAGGGTCCCGTCCACATCAAACAGGATCGCATCGTAGTTCAGCAATTTGTAAATTTCCTCACTTTCATGGTGATACATTGTATAGTATAGCACAGAATCCCGTTATCAGCAATTCCAACAAATGGTTTTTACAAAAATTATGCATTCAAGCAGAGAAAAGGCCCGCCCGGCATCCGGACAGGCCTTTCAGCATCTTCTTACTTCGCTGCGGCATCCGCAGGCGGATAGTACAGGTTGTTGGAGACGAACTCCAGCTTATCCTTGAGCACCAGCTCCAGATTTGCCACGGCGTGCACCATGTTGGTGGCCGAATCGTTCACTTCCAGCAGCTTGCACAGGTCCAGACCGTCCAGTTTCATGGCGGCGTCCATCTTCCGGCTCTCGGCGCACAGGATGTGGCTCAGGGCATTTTCCTGCAGAGCGATGCTCTCCACAAGGTCAACGACCGCCTGCTCCAGCGTCACCTTGGGCAGGCAGGGGCAGGGGCAGCGGGTGGTATCGATACAGTTCTCAGCAGACATGATAAAACCTTCCTTTCGTTCGTCCGGTCAGGGGCGGTGTACGCCCCATTCTATGTCTGCCGGGTACGCCGGTGTTACTCCTGCTTTTTAGGGTTCTGGGTGCCGCGCACCTTTTCAATGGTCTCGCGGTAGCCGCCGGAGCCGTACTGGATGCAGCGGTTGATGCGGCTGATGGTGGCCGTGCTGATCTCCACTGCCTTCACGATCTGATCGTAGGTTCTGCCGTCCAGCAGCATCTTTGCCGCTTCCAGCCGCTGCGCCATATCCGAGATCTCCTTTACAGTGCACAGGTCTTCAAAGAAGTTGTAGCACTCCTCCCGCGTTTCCAGACTGAGGATGGCATCAAACAGTGCATCGGTGGTCTGGTTTCTTCTGGAATTTTTATCTGCCATGAATGTTCTCCTTGCCGCCGCAGCGGCCTGTCCGGTTTTGGGAGCGTTCCCTCTTTTAAATGTTTCGGAAATGTTCCGGTTCTTTCCTGCATCACCACTTTAGCACATCAAAGTGTGAAAGTCAAGCCCTTGGCGTGAACTCTTTTCATTCGTTGACGTGTATAGTTTTCTTCGTTTCACGCATGAACAAAAATCACCTAAAAATTCTTGCAGAACGCTTTCCTGAATTAGTGTATCCTCCGAACTTGTGCCAAGGATATTGACAATTTGTGAATCCCGCACTAAAATACGGACAATCATTCGGCAAATGCGATGAACAGGACATGATTCTTTGCAGCACCCTCTCCCAGAGAGCCGCCCATCTGATGCAAGGGCAGCAGTCAGGAGCAAAGCGTTCTCCCCTGCGAGCAGCCTGTGTGAACAAAGGCGCTGACCCCGCTTTCCAGTAATGCATGGCCGTTTTGCCCACGTTACGGGGCTGCGTATGTATGTACGCTGGGAGTGGCTGCCCTGTGCAGCAAACGAAGTGGTATCGCGGAGTATTCCATACACGATGTGCAGTGTATGGGAAGGCCTTCGTCTTCGATGGTTCGTCCCAAATGGAACGAACGCAGGAGGACGGGGCCTTTTTTACACCCTGCCGCCCCCATGCCGCTGACATTTGCCGGATGCCAAGAAAGGAAAGAGGTAAAAACAATGAATACGCTGGTCATCGTATTGATCGCAGCCGTGTGTCTGTTTGGCGCTTATATGCTTTACGGCCGCTGGCTGGCAAACAAGTGGGGCATCGACCCCTCTGCCAAGACCCCGGCAGTTGTCCATGAGGACGGCCGGGACTACGTTCCCACCGACGGCTGGACCGTGTTTGCACACCAGTTCAGCTCCATTGCCGGTGCAGGCCCTGTTACCGGTGCGATCCAGGCCGCTGCTTTCGGCTGGCTGCCGGTGCTGCTGTGGGTGCTGCTGGGCGGCATCTTCTTCGGCGCTGTTACCGACTTTGGCGCTCTGTATGCTTCCGTTAAGAACGACGGCAAGAGCATGGGCATGCTGATCGAAAAGTACATCGGCAAGACCGGCCGCAAGCTGTTCCTGCTGTTCTGCTGGCTGTTCTGCGGCATCGTCATTGCCGCCTTTGCCGACATGGTGGCCGGCACCTTCAATGCCTACGGTGCTGACGGTGCTCTGGTGGAGGCTGCCCAGACCAACGGTGCTGCCGGCATGGTCTCCATCATGTTCATGGTGTTCGCCGTGATCTTTGGCCTGCTGCAGAAGAACCTGCACTTCACCGGCTGGAAAGAGAATGTGATCAGCATCGTATTCATCGTGCTGTCCTTTGTGGTGGGTGCAAACTTCCCCATCATTCTGGGCAAGGCTGCATGGAGCTACATCACCTTTGTGTACATCTTCTTTGCCGCTGTCCTGCCCATGTGGCTGCTGAAGCAGCCCCGTGACCACATGACCACCTTTATGTTCGTGGCCATGATCGTGGGCGCTGTTCTGGGCCTGATCGTCAACCATCCCGTCATGAACCTGCCGGTGTTCACCGGCTTTACCAACGCCAAGCTGGGCACCATGTTCCCCATCCTGTTCGTTACCGTTGCCTGCGGCGCTGTTTCCGGTTTCCACAGTCTGGTGTCTTCCGGCACTTCCTCCAAGACCGTTACCAATGAGAAGGATATGCTGAAGGTCGGCTACGGTGCCATGGTGCTGGAAAGCCTGCTGGCTGTCATCGCCCTGTGTGTTGCCGGTGCTTCTGCTGCTGCAGACGGCACCCCCGCAGACGGCACTCCGTTCCAGGTCTTCAGCCGCGGCGTTGCCAGCTTCTTCGTGGGCTTTGGCCTGGACCAGCACTTTGCCTCTGTGTTTATGACCATGTGCGTTTCCGCACTGGCCCTGACCAGTCTGGATGCTGTGGCCCGTATCGGCCGCATGAGCTTCCAGGAGCTGTTCAGCGTGGACGACATGGAGCATGCTGAGGGCTGGCGCAAGCTGCTGTGCAACGTGTACTTCTCCACCTTCCTGACTCTGGCTTTCGGCTTCCTGCTGACCAAGATCGGCTACGCCAACATCTGGCCCCTGTTCGGTTCTGCAAACCAGCTGCTGAGCGCTCTGGTTCTGGCCACCCTGTGCGTGTTCCTGAAGGTCACCGGCCGCAGCAACAAGATGATCTTCCCTCCGCTGATCATCATGCTGTGCGTCACCTTCACCGCTCTGGTGCAGCGCCTGATCGCCATGGTCAAGGCCATCAGCAATGCCGCTGCTGTCACCATCCCCGCTGGCGAGACCACTTGGGGTGCTGTGTTCATTGCAAACGGCCTGCAGCTGATCCTGGCCGTGCTGCTGATCGTTCTGGGCCTGAACATCGTGTTCCACTCCTTCAAGGCCTATAAGAATGCTGAGCACAACAGCGAAGCAAAGGTCTGAGTTTCAGATCCTGCTGAACTGAATCTGTAAATGCAAACTGCCGCTGACGGCGTAAAAACCGTCAGCGGCAGTTTTTGTTGCTGTAAGCTTCTATGATTTGAAATGGCCTCCGCGTGCGCTCTGGCCATAAGCAGAGGAAAATTTATTTGATATTGTGGTTTGGAAACGACTGCGGTCGTTTCCAAACCATTTTTTCACAGAAAGAGTCCCAAAGATAAAATGCATAGTCACCACAAAAAATGCAGTGTACGGTCACGACCTTTCCCGTGAAAAAGCAAACCAGCAAAGCCCGCAGGCTTTGCTGGTTTGCAAATATAAAAATAATACTTCCGCTAAAAATAGCCAAAGCGCACGCGGCGGCTATTCTAAATCAAAAATCAAACGTTCGTTTCTTCCCACGTTTGAAGGACCGCCATCTGCACTGGGGTGTGGAACCAGTGCTCCCCGCCTTCCATGATCGTCAGATGCGCCCCGCTTTCCTGACGGAAGCGCTCGATCATGGTGCGGCTGGTCAGGGCATCCCTGTCACCATACAGCACCTGCGTGCGGCCATGCCAGTGCAGCGGATGTTCCCGCACCCAGCACAGATACGGCCATGAGAGGGTCTCCCCAAGATCCGTGGGGATCTCCCCTGCCCGCTGCAGCTGTTCCTCGGTCACATGGGCATATTGCATCATATTCGTGATGAGAGCTTCCATATCCACCACCGGAGAGACCAGCAGGGCCTGTTCCGGCGCGTCTCCCTGCAGCGCCTGCATGGCAAGCCACGCGCCGATGCTTACGCCATACAGCCGGATATGCGCCCACACCGGCTTCATGCGGGCGTATACGGCTTCTATCTCCGGCACAGCCACCCACGGCAGAAGCCGCTCAGGGCTGTTTTTCCGTGCGCCATGCTCGGGCAGGTCGATAGCCAGCACCTGCCAGCCCGCTTCACAGGCTGTAGCGGCAAAACGTTCTGCCTCTTCCTTGCAGCCGTTCTTGCCGTGGAGATAGAGATAGACCCTGCGGCTCCGGCTGCCGTACAGGATGGCAGGGATGCCCGCAAGAGTCATGGTTTGTTTTTTCATAATGTTGTTATTTTAAAACCTCTGCATCAAATGCTTGTTTTCTATCCTTTCGCCCTGCTTTTGAGCGAATGCGCTCCTTTCAGAATAAGCTGTGTACATTCATGTACCACTGCTGCCAGTACCAGTGAGACCACAATACTGCTCCCCACCATGAGCGGAAAATACTTCAAACGCATCCACATCGGGTTTACTGCAGTGTTCAGTATTGGATAATTCAGTTGATCTGGTATCCATGAGAGCAAATAGGCCGGAAGTGTGATTTTGGAAACATAAGCAATAAGTTTTGCCGTGCCCGTTTTAATGGGCGGATAGTGGATTGAATTGATAATGAGGAATACCAGAACTGCATTTATCACGTTCTGTGCTCCCCCCCATTCGTCTCCCCAGTATGTCCATATGAAGTTCTGCCCCCGGCTTACGTATAAGTTCAGTGCTGTAAAAGCGCACCATGAAATCAGCAGCGCTCCGCAAAGCTTTGCCGTAGACAGTTTGGGGATCTCCACATTCTTTTTGAGGTATGCACCAATGTAATAGTATGTTATTGGATAGATGCACGTCCACCAGTCCGGCACCAGTTTGACCGCTGCATCCAGTAAAGTGGGAGTCATCGTGACCGCCATAAGAACCAGCACCAGCATTTTTTGTTCCTGCTTTGAATCCAGCCCGTGCCACAGAACATTCAGGAACGGGATCAAAAGTGTAAGCCCCAGATACATATTGATGTACCATGAATACTGCTGATAATTCAGAACATTCCAGAAGCAATCCTGCCATGTAATGCTTTCGCCAAGGCAAAAACGCTTTGTCAATAGGATCAACACATCGGTAAGCACATAAGTCAGCAAAATCGGAAACAGTCTGGCATAATACTGCAGTAATCCTTTTTTACTGATCTCTACACGCTTCCCCGCAGACAAATACCCTGTTAGAAGCATAAACAATGGCACGCATACCATGCACAGTGTCCGCATCGCACCCATGATACTCATGCGCCAATCTTTCAGCGGCGTAGTATAGAACTCGCTGTTCATAAAAAAGTGCACACTCAAAACAGTCATGTATGCCAGAATGCGCGTGACATCCAGTCCTATATTTCTATGTTTTACACTCTCCAAAATCCGATTCTTCCTCTCTGTTTATTATATAATACCACACTCCCCCGCCAAACACAAACAAAAAGGAGCCGCAGCGCCCTGTTACGGGTACTGCAGCTCCCAATTCAACTTTGGAAGTTAAATTACTTCACCATGCTTGCAACTTCAGCAGCGAAGTCGTCAGCACGCTTCTCCAGGCCTTCGCCCTTCTGGAAGCGGGTGAACTTGACGATCTTGATGTCGCCGCCCAGGTCCTTAGCAACCTTAGCGGTGTACTGAGCAACAGACAGGTCGCCGTCCTTGACGAACTCCTGATCGACCAGGCAGTTCTCCTTGAAGAACTTCTTGATCT
>ERZ773202.2271-NODE-2271-length-10351-cov-4.057789_pt1 | contig 10351 bp, 10 predicted proteins | sample MGYA00580998_ERZ773202 | MGnify/ENA primary metagenome ERZ773202 (study PRJEB29015, sample SAMEA2737803) | human gut metagenome | biome: human gut; feature: human-associated habitat; material: faeces | place: China | collected 2012 ...
GCCTTTACCATGTCAAGGATGCCCTCGGTCTCCAGACCCTGGAAGGAGTAGGGAGAGGTGCGGGGCTTGTAGGCGCCGCCGCGGAAGAGGGCGGCACCGCCGGCCTTGACGCTCTGGGCGATGCGCAGGGCCTGCTCCTCGCTCTCGATGCTGCACGGACCGGCCATGACGGCGATCTTCTCCCGGCCGCCGATCCGGACGCCGCCGCAGTCGATGACCGAGTCGGCAGGGTGGAACAGGCGGTTGGCGCGCTTATACGGGGCCGACACACGGGTCACGTTGTCGATCCAGGGGTTGGCGAGCACATCGCGCTCGTCGATCTTGGTGGTGTCGCCCACCAGACCGAAGACGTTGTAGTCCTTGCCGGTGATCAGGGTGACATCGAGGCCCTGCTTTTCAAAGCGGTCCACGATCTTTTCCAGTTCTTCCTTCGGGGTGCCTTTTTTCGTCGAAATGATCATCTTCTTGCATTCCTTTCCCTTTTATCAACGTGTCAACCTCTCAGTCTGCTTCGCAGACAGCTCCCCTGATAGGGGAGCCCTTGGCAGGCCGGGCAAGCCCTGCTGTCCGCGTAGGCCCGATGGGGCGCAAAGCAGCGGGCCCTGTCCTCTTTGGCAACGGCATTCGGATTGCTGCTGTGAATCTCGGCAGCGGAGCCCGGCCGTTTCCGGAAGCAAAAAACTTCGCTCGTTCAGCACAGTCCTCACCGACTCGCCAGAGGCTCCCCTATCAGGGGAGCTGGCGAGCGTCAGCGAGACTGAGAGGTTTCTTTCTTTACTGCACCATATGCGATTGTGCGCCGCCGTCCAGCCGGAGCAGCTGCACCAGATAACTGCATGCGTGGAGATAGCCGCCGATGCCCTCGCCCGCAAAGCGGCCCTGACAGCCGAACGAGACGACGTCCGTGTTCCGGAACGGTTCCCGGCCGCTGGGTTCGCGCATGAGCACCTCCACGGCGGGCACACCGCAGAGCTGCAGCGCTTCCAGAATGGCCACGCTGTAATAGGCATAGCCGCCCGGATTGAGGATGATGCCGTCGGCGCGGCCTGCGGCCGACTGGATCTCATCAATGATATCGCCCTCGTGGTTGGACTGGAAGAAATCCGGCTCAATGCCCATCTGCTGGCAGCAGACGTCCAGATAATCCAGCAGGCCGTTGTAGTCCACTTCGCCCTCTACACCGGGCTCGGTAAAGCGGGTAATGTTGACGTTTGGCCCATTAATGAACAAAAATCGCATCCAATGCCTCCAGTGCCGCCGCAACGGCGTCTGCAACGGTCGTTTCGTTCGGGATGACCGCATCGGCTGCGGCCAGATAGAGCGGGCGGCGCTGGGCTTCCATGGTCTTCAGCGCCTCGGCGCTGGTGGAGAGCGGACGCCCGCCGCCCACAGTCAGGGCGTCCAGCGGGCGGTCGATGAAGAGCACCACGCCGTTCTGCCGCAGGGCTCGCAGGTTTTCGGGCCGCTTGACGACCCCGCCCCCGCAGGAAAGCACCTGACGGCCCTCTCTGGCAAAGCGGGCGGTCTGCTCGGTCTCCCGTGCCCGGAAGCCATCCTCGCCCTCTGCGGCGAAGAGGTCCGGGATGCTGCGGCCTGCGGCCCGGACGATCTCCTCATCCAGGTCCACGAACCGCTTGCCCAGCCGGTCGGCCAGCGCGCGGCCGATGGTCGTTTTGCCGCAGGAGGGCATCCCGATGAGCGCCACGTTCAGCTGCTCTTTCCGGAGCTGGGCGGTGATGGCGCGGATCTCAGCCGGGGCATCGTCAAACTTGCGGTCCAGGAAGTATTCCGCCGCATACACGGCCTGGGCCACCAGCATTTCGAGGCCGCCCACGGCCACCGGCACACCCGCCTCCTCGGCACGCAGGATCAGTTCCGTTTTGTCCGGATTGTAGACCACGTCGAGGACGGCTTCCAGCCCCGGCATCGCGGCCACATCCAGATGGCAGACCCCCACGTTCGGGTACATGCCCACCGGGGTGGTGTTGATGACAATGTCGGCCCCGCTGTGAACGGCTTCCTCATAGGAAAGCTCGCCCTTTTCGGGGTCCGGATGCCGGCTGACGGTCAGCACTCTGGCCGCGCCCTTATCTTTTGCCACGGCGCTCGTGGTGTTGTGGGTGCCGCCGGTGCCCAGAATAAGGACGGTCCGGCCCGCGAACTCCACGCCGTGGGCATCGGCCAGGTAGGCAAAGCCGAGATAGTCGGTGTTGTAGCCGTAGAGCAGGCCGTTCCGGTTCACGACCGTGTTCACGGCCCCGATGGCCTTGGCGCGCGGGTCGATGTAGGAGCAGGATTCCATGACCAGCCGCTTATACGGGATGGTCACATTGATCGCCTTGAAGGCCCGCCGTGTCAGGAAGGCCCGCGCCTCCTCCTCGGTGGGCAGCGGGCACAGGTCGTACCGGTAGCCGCAGAGCATCTCGTGGATGATCTTCGAGTACGAGTGCCCCAGTTTGGAGCCGATGAGTCCGTATTCCATTTACAGCTCCTCCTTGCGGTAAGCGGTGGGCTGTTCCATCCAGGCCATGCCGTACTTCGCGGTCAGCAGGTCGCCGACGGCCAGCGCTGCCGCGCAGGTCTGCACGATGGCCGCACGGGGCACGATGCAGGGGTCGTGACGGCCCTGGATGGAAAGTTCCGCGTTCTGTTTTGCAATGTAATCCACGGTATCCTGTGGTTTGTAGATGCTGGGCGTGGGCTTGACCACGGTGCGGAAGACGACCGGCATCCCGTTGGAGATGCCGCCGTTCAGGCCCGCGTTGTGGTTGGTGGCCGTCACGACGCGGCCCCCCTGCATCCGGAAGGCATCGTTCGCCTCGCTGCCCTTCAGGTCGGCGAAGCCGAAGCCGGTGCCGAACTCGATGCCCTTGACGGCCGGGACCGAGAAGGCCATGTGGGCCAGCTCGCTTTCCACGCTGTCAAAATAGGGTTCGCCGACGCCTGCGGGCAGGCCGAGGATGGCGGTCTCCAGTGTGCCGCCCACACTGTCGCCTGCGCTGCCTGCGGCGCGGATGGCCGCCTTCATCGGCTCTTCGGCTTCTCCGTTCAGCAGAGCGAAGCCATCGCCCCGGCTCAGCAGCGCTTCAGCCTGCGCCCCCAGTGCCGCCGGGTCATCCAGCGCAAAGGGGGTGTCTGCAATGCCCGCGCACCGCCCGATGTGGGTCACGATGTTGATGCCGGCCCGGTCGAGGGCACCCAGCACCACCGCACCGCCTGCCACCAGCGCCGCCGTGATGCGGCCGGAAAAGTGTCCGCCGCCCCGCGCATCCTGAAAGCCGTGGTATTTGGCGTAGGCTGTGTAATCCGCATGGCCGGGGCGGAGCAGGTCGGCGGTCTTGGCATAGTCGCCGCTGCGGGTGTTCTGGTTCTCGATCATCAGGGCGATGGCGGTGCCGGTCGTCCGGCCGTTCACAACGCCGGAGAGGAACTGCACCCGGTCCGCCTCCACGCGGGGGGTGGACAGGCCGTCGCCCCGCGCCCGGCGCTTGTCCATGCAGGCGGCGAGGAAGGCATCATCCACCGGCACACCCGCCGCCATGCCGTCCAGCACGGCGCCGATGGCGCGGCCATGGCTCTCGCCGAAGATGGTCAGGGAGAGGGCAGACCCGAACGTGTTCTTCATGGTCATTCCTCCATGCCCAGCAGGGGGCGCAGGCCCTCCACCGGGATGGTCTCAGCGCGCCAGCAGCCCAGACCCGGCACCTTGATGATGGTGATCTGACCGCCCTGCGCCTTTTTGTCGTGCAGCATCTCGGCCAGCACCTTTTCTTTGTTGTAGGTGGTGCGCAGGGGCAGGCCCAGGCGGCGGTAGACCGCCCGCACCCGCTTTTGCAGCGCCTTGGATTCGATCATGGGCAGCATCCCCAGCGCCACGCACTCGCCGTGGAACAGGCCCACGGTGCGGCGGCCCTTGATGCCCTTGACGGCCTCGATGCCGTGGCCGATGGTGTGGCCGAAGTTGAGGGCCTTGCGCATCCCGCGCTCGGTCTCATCCTGCTCGACGATGTTTTTCTTGAACCGCAGGCTACGGTAGATGATCTCGTTGATCTGGCCGTCGATGTCACCCTTTTCAAAGATGCCGAACAGCTCCGGGTCGGCCAGCAGGCTGGCCTTGACCGCCTCGGCCAGGCCGTTGATGTAGTGGCGGCGGGGGAGCGTGGCCAGCGTATCCGGGTCCACGATGACCAGTTTAGGCTGCCAGAAGGCACCCACGATGTTCTTGGTATCGCCCAGATCCACCGCCGTCTTGCCGCCGATGGAGGAATCGATCATCGAGAGCGTGGTGGTGGGGCAGTTGATGAAGTCGATGCCCCGCATATAGATGGAAGCGGCAAATCCGGCCAGGTCGCCCACGACGCCGCCGCCCACCGCCACGACCAGGTCGCCGCGGCCCATGTTGAAATCGAGCATCTGTTGTAAAACGCTCTCCAGGATCTTGAAGCTCTTGCTGGCCTCGCCCTGGGGCACCGTGATGATCCGGGCCTCGCGGCACTGGTCGGCCACCCGCTGGGCATACTGGGCCGGGACGCCGCTGTCGGTGACGACGGCTACCCTGCGGTCCAGCCGGGCGAACTGGTACAGGTTCTCCAGTGCGCCGTTCTTCAGGATGATGTCATAACTGCGCTCGCCCAGATTCATGGTGAGCTTGGTTCCGATAAAATCGCTCATTTGTTGTACACTCCTAACAGCCGTACCGTGCGGCAGACATGGTTCAGCGCGCGCAGCAGCGCGGCGGTCTCTTCGGCGGTGGGGTCGCCCACCAGCTCAACGTAAAAATAGTAATCGAAGGGGACATGGGGCAGCGGGCGGCTCTTGATGGACTCCATATCGTAGCCGCTGGCACCGATGATCTGGATCACCTCGCCCAGCTTGCCGGGCTTGTTGTCCACCGTGAACAGCAGCGAGAAGCGGTTGCCCGCCGTGGGCTTTTCGCGGCTGAGGACGATGAACCGGGTGGTGTTGTCGCCATCGGTGTTGATGCTGGGCACCAGAACTTCCAGCCCGTACAGCGCCGCCGTTTCCACGCTGGCGATGGCCGCCTGCGTCCGGTCGCCGCTCTCGGCCACGAACTTGGCCGCCATGGCCGTGTTGGGCATGGCCGTGGCCGGCAGGCGGAACTGCTTTAAGAAGGTCTCGCTCTGGGCAATGGCCTGCTGGTGGCTGTACACATGCTTCAGCTCGCTCAGCGGGGTGCCGGGCAGGACCAGCAGGTTCTGCGAGATGGGCAGGTCGTACACATCCACGACCCACAGGGCGGGGTGGTTGTAGCACAGGTCCAGCACGGCGGACACATCGCCCGCGTGGCTGTTCTCAAAGGGGACCACGCCATGGGCAGCATCGCCGCGTTCCACCGCGTCGAAGACCTCGTCCCAGGTGGGGTAGCTGACCGCCTCCGCATGGGGGAAGAGCGCCTTGAGCGCGATGTGCGCAAAGGCTCCCTCCACGCCCTGATAGGCGGCGCGGTTCCGGCCCAGCACCTCGGCCTCGTACTGCTTGGCCACATCCATCATGTGCTGTACGTGGTCGCGGTAATAGGGGCGCAGGGCAGGGTCCTGAATGCGCGCTTCGGCTTTGTCCAGCACCACGGCTTCCCGCGCGGCATCGAAGATCGGCAGGCCGTGGGCCTTTTTGTATTCGGCGACCGCCAGCACAGCCGCCATCCGCCGCTCGAACAGCGCGGCCAGCGCGGCGTCCACCGTGTCGATCTCCCGGCGGGCTTTGTCCAGTGCGTCCATGGGTTCCACATCCTTTGTTTTCATGATACCGGAGATGATACGGAATGAGTATACCATAACCCGGACACAGAAACAACAAACCCCGCCCCGGTTCTGTGCGGAGTTTTTTTCAGATTTTGCTTTGGAAAAACGAAAGAGTCTCATCTGCCATCGGGCGGATGAGACTCTTCTATCGGGTCATTTTCGCAGGTCTTCCCGGCTCCGCGCCTTCCCGTAATACCGGCCATAGGGGTTGTCGAGGTCGGCAGCGCGGGGCGGGGCGCGTTTTGGCTCCGGGGGCGGCGCGGCGGGCAGGCGGCGGGGGGCACCGACCTCCCGCTTGATCAGGCGGAACCGCATGGCGTCAGTCCTCCGCACTGGCGGTGGAGACGGCCCCGGCAGTCAGCGCCTGCCAGAACGCTTCGCCGCCCTTGAGGTTGTCGGCGGTGCCGGAGTTCCAGGCACCGCGCATCCCGACGTAGAACTGCGCCATGTACTCCTGGCTGTCGCCGCCCTGAGCGTGGGTGGTATCGGCCTGGTATTCACCAAGGTCCAGCCCGGTCAGGGCGGGGCAGTCGGTCCACCGGTAGACCATGTTCCACCAGTCGCTGTCGCTGCCGGGTTCAGGCAGGCTGCCGTCGAGGTAGCGCAGGGTACCGGTGCTCTCTTCAAAGCCCGCCGGGTCGTACAGCAGGAAGACCGCGCTCAGACCGCCCTGCACATCGGCGGCCAGCTTGGTGGTGCCCGCCATGGTCAGGTAGGCGGCGCTCTCGGTCTGGGTCTCCTCGTCGGAGTAGTCCAGCGTATAGACGTTCAGGGTCACGACCACCTTGCCGTCGCCGTTCCGGTCTTCGCCGAATTGGGCAAGCTGGGTCTGGAGCGCGTTCACGGTATCCTCCGGCAGGTAGTAGGGGGCCACCACGGCCACATTGTAATCGGCCTTGGTGGTAAAAAAATACTGCCCGATGAAGTTGTACGCCACAAAGGCCACGGCGATGCCGATGAGGATCACCCACTTCAGGTTGTAATCCCACCAGTTGGCCCAGCGTTCTTTCCGGGTATACTGTTTTTCCCGGCGAGGTTTGAGGTCGCCGGGCTGGATGTCGCGTTCGTAACGATAGCTTGCCATAGTTCTCCTTAAAGCTGTGCGAGGATGGTCTGGCGGACGGCTTCGGGCAGCTGTTTCTGCTCTGCCTTGCTCATGCCGACCGTCCGGATGGGCGGCAGGATGCGGATGTGGATGGAACCGGGGGTCGCGCGGTTGCCGTGGGCCTCGAACAGGCCGCGGGCACCGGAGATGGCCACCGGCACCACCGGGGCACCGGTCTTGATGGCGATGCGGAACGCACCGGCCTTGAACTCGCCTGCGCCGCCCTCTTCGCCCTTATAGCGGGTGCCTTCGGGGAAGATGACGAAGCTCTTGCCGCTCTCCACGATGGCCGTGGCATCGTTCAGCGCCTTGACGGACGCGCGGATGTCGTCGCGCTTGACGAAAACGCAGCCCAGCAGCTTCATCCAGCGGTTGAGCAGAGGGATCTTTTCCAGCTCCTCTTTCGCCAGGATGCCGTGGGGCGCATCCAGCGCCACCAGAAGCAGCGGGATGTCGTAGTAGCTGCGGTGGTTGCCCACGAAGACGCAGGGGCCGTCCTTTGGGATGTTCTCCTGCCCTTCCACCACCAGCTGTGCGCCGGTCACCTTCAGGATGCCCCGGCTCCAGTGCGGGATATGCTTGTTGATGATCTGCTCCACGGTATCCATGTCCCCGGCGGCGAGGGCGCGCTCGGCCCGGCGGAGCACACCGTAGTGGACGATCATATAGCCAAACAGATATACAAACATCGCGATCGTGCGAAGAATGCTCATGATACGTTCCTCCTTCTGGCCTGAAAAGCCTGTTTCATTGTACCACACTTTGGGCGAAAATGGGAGCCGAAACACTTTTTTTACAAATGAAGGGCCGGATGGCTTGCAAAATTCACAAAATCCGGGTATATTTATAGAAAGAAAGGTAGCACAATGGGCAGTTCCTTTTCCTTCTGCCCCGCGGCACCGAGCCAAACCAGAAAGGGTTCGAAACAAAATGGGTCTTTTTCCTTCCGCAAATGATTTCCGCAAGGCCGGGCCGGGCGTCGAGAAGGACACCCCCCGCAAAACGGGCATCGGCCGCTTTTTTGAGCTGGTCGGGCGCGACATGTCCGGCATGTTCCTGGCCAATCTGCTCACCTGCATCGGCTTTCTGCCGGTCATCTGCCTGGTGTATGTCGGTTTTCTGATGAACAACCTCACCGTCATGGTGGTCAGCGCCATTGCGGGCGGCATCCTGGCCGGCCCCGCACTGGCGGGCATGTACGACACCGTGCTCCGCGCCCTGCGCGATGAAGCGGGCTACTGGTGGACTACCTACCGCCGCGCGTTCAAGCGGAACTTCAAAGCCGCCATCCTGCCCGGCATCGTCTACTGCACCGTCATCACCATCCAGATCTTCCTCGTCTATTTCTGCTTCAACATGCTGTACCACGGCACCAACGTCGGCCTGCCCATGTGGGTGGCCACGGTGCTGAACCTGGTGCTGTTCCACATGCTGTTCGCCTACATGTGGCCGCAGGTGGTCCTGCTGGACCAGCCCTTCCACCAGACGCTGAAGAACTGCCTGAACTGCATGATCGCCTTCCTGCCCCACGCGCTGGCGTCCGCCATCGTGACCATCCTGTTCTGGGGCGTCGTCATCCTGTGCATGCCGCTGGGCATCTTCCTGATGCTCATCTTCGGCTTCTGGTTCCAGACCGAGGTCTGCTGCCAGATCGTCTACGGCGACGTGAACCGCGTCTTCCACATCGAGGAGAGCCTCCAGAAACTGCACGACGCCGAGCTGGACGCTGCCCTCCGGGAGGAATACGGCGAAGACGAGCCGGACGGCACCGAACACTGATCTTTCACCGATGCGCAAAGGAGAACCGTGCGATGGAACAACGAAATAACCTCGTGTTGCAGGGCACCGAGACCTTCTCCCGCGGCGCGCTGGACAATGTCGCGCTGGAAAGCGGCGCTTTGGTGCTGGACAGCTCCGCCGGGCGGTATCTGCCCTACGGCAGCTACACCACGCCGGAGTTCGCGATGCCGGCTTTCTGCAACCTGAACGTCAGCTGGAACGCCAGCGCCCCCCATAACACGATGGTGGAGGTGCGCTGCCGGGTCTATGCCGGGAACACCTGGACCGGCTGGATGAGCTTTGGCAAGTGGGCCCCGGATTACCCCCGCTGCAGCACCAACGCCCAGAGCGAGGACGGGATGATCTTCCTGCTGGGGGACACCGTCACCGTGGCCACGCCGGGCGGCGGCACCGGCATCCAATTGCAGGTCAACCTCTCGACCAACGACGACAAATCCACCCCCGCAGTGCGGCTGCTGGCCGCCGCCGTCCGCCCCCTGACCTGGGAAAAACACGAGGGCCGGCCGCTGAACCGGCGGCTCTATCTGCCGGAATACTGCCTCTCCGCCCACGACCCCAGCTTTGGCCGGGAGATGGATCTGCCCCTCGTCATGGCAGCGCTGATGAACCGCTGGGGTGAGGACATCCTGCCCGAAGAGGTGGCCTACGCCATGGAGGACAACGCCACCCGGAGCACCGGCAACGCCGCCTTTGCGGCGGCTGCCGCAGGCTGCTGCGGCTTTCCCTGCTGGCAGGCCTGGATGGACCTGCAGGACCTGCGCACCCAGATCCACGACGACTGCCCCGTTGCCGTCCGGGTCGAGCGCCGCATCCGGGGCCAGCGTGACCCGGTGGGCATCTGGATGGGGCTGCGGGGCTTTGGCCACGACGACGCCGTGATGGCCGATTATGTCCTGCTCAACGACCCCACCGCCGACAGCGACGGCTCCGTCAACTGCACCATGGCGCTGTCGGATTTCCTGCGCTACTTCACAGGCCGGGCCATCGCCCTGCGGCGCAAGCCCAGAGATGCAGCCGCCGACCTGCCCAACCGCGTCCGCTGCGACCTGGCCCGCAGCGAGGATGGCCGCTGCTATTACTTCGAGCAGCGGGGCCAGCGCGACCCGCTGCCGGATGATTTTTCCGGCTGGACCGCCTACACCCTGCACGACGGCATCGCCCATGCCACCACGGCTCACCGGACGTTCCGCCGGATGGAGCGCACCCCGGACGGAGGCCTGTGCTTCCCGCCCGAACAGCTGGCCGCAGGCGGGCGGTGCAGCGTTTACGCCGTAGACCAGACCGGCCGGATGCGGGTCGCGGAAGTCCGCCTGCCCGCGCCGCCCAGACCCCCGGCAGCACCGCCTGCCGCACCTCAGAATGACCCCCAGAGCACCGGGCAGCCGGACCTCTAGGCCCGCCCCCGCCAAACGCTTTCCGGGGATAAAAACTGTTACATAGGAGGAACACATTATGGCAAAGACGATCATCACCATTGGCCGTGAGTACTGCACCGGCGGCAACTACATCGCAGAGGATGTTGCAAATGCTCTGGGCATCAAGCTCTACGACAAGGAGCTGATCACCATGGCAGCCAAACACTCCGGCCTGTCCGAGGAGGCTGTCGCCGCCAGCGAGAAACGCCACACCCACAGCCTGCTGTACAGCCTGTACACCATGGGCAACGAGCTGCCGCTGGGCGATC
>ERZ773202.2275-NODE-2275-length-10340-cov-9.541954_pt1 | contig 10340 bp, 7 predicted proteins | sample MGYA00580998_ERZ773202 | MGnify/ENA primary metagenome ERZ773202 (study PRJEB29015, sample SAMEA2737803) | human gut metagenome | biome: human gut; feature: human-associated habitat; material: faeces | place: China | collected 2012 ...
TTGAGGCAATGCTGCAAGGCGAAATGAACAATCACTTAGGCTATGAGAGCAACGACCACGGCATAAAAACGACTGATAATTGACGCAACGGTTACACGAACAAAAAGGTCAAAACGAGTGCCGGCGAAGTAGATATTAAAGTACCTCGTGACCGTGATTCGAGCTTTGAACCGAAACTTGTACCAAAGCGTCAAAAGGATGTATCTGAAATTGAAGAAAAGGTATTAGCTATGTATGCAAGAGGAATGAGCCAGCGGGATATTGCCGAAACGATTGAGGATATATACGGCTTTGAAATTTCGCACGAAACAGTGTCGCAAATAACCGATTGCATTTTAGATAAACTTGATGATTGGCAAAACAGACCTTTGAAAAGGATGTACACATTTCTGTTTGTGGATTGTATGTATGTTACAATCAGAAAAGAGTATGAGAGCAAAAATTATGCAGTATATACGGTTTTAGGCTTGTAGATTAACGAAAGCGAAAGCAAACACACATGGATGCAAATATTTGACGAGCTAAAAGTACGAGGTGTGGAGGATGTATTGTTCATCTGTATGGACGGCGTTTCCGGTCTTGAAGACGGTGCAGAAGCGATATTTAAAGATGTTGTTGTACAGCTTTGTATCGTACATTTAGTTCGAAATTCAATTAAATATGTGCCAAGCAAGGACTACAAAAAATTCACACAATCGCTTAAAAAGTTTACGGAGCACCAAGCCTTAACGGATGCAGAAAAGCATTTGAACAGTTTTGTCAGGAGTGGTCACAATATCCCGGAGCAGTTGATGTGTGGAAACGAAATTTCAACCATGTCGAGCAGCTTTTCGATTATGGCAGTGCCGTTCGTAAGGTTATGTATACAACCAATGCGGTTGAAAGCAATAAATTCAAGTTTCAGAAAAGTTACAAAAAAGGGTGCTTTTCCAAATGAAAACGCACTACTCAAATTGCTCTATTTACGCACAACCGAGCTTTACAAAAAGTGGAATGGCAGTAAGGTTCAAAATTGGGCAATGGTCAGAAATCAACTGTCTACAAATGAAAAAATCAGTGCCCGTATTGAAAAATACGAGCACATGATTTGAAGTATTAACATAATTTTTATGATTTTTAAAAAACTTACACACTTTTCTTGACAAAGCCGTTAATGGCAGACTTGTTTTATTTGGTGATGTATATGACAGCAAAAACAATCCTGCCCTTGTTGCTCTTGAATTAAATCCGACAGAAAAAGGCGGTAAAAGTTTAAATATAATAAAAATAGCGAGTGCTTACGGCAAAGATGTTGATTTGCAAGGCTTTATAAATAAAAGTAAAATTTTGTATGTTGAACCAAATAAAGAAAGAACCCATAATTGGCTGTCGGTTAATAGGCTCAAATTGCCGTTACCCAGTACCAGATATGGATTCTTTAATAACAGTATATCTCAAGTGAAAATAATGTCAATACGAAAAATAACACCGGTAAGGGTGTTGAGAGTGGAGATGTTAAGTATTCAATTAAAGAAAATGTAAAAAATAAGGTTTCAGGTGAAATATATGATAAGGTGGTTGTTCTTGATACAAACATATTTAAAGGGATTCCACCACGCAATTGGGGTAAAACTTTTAGAAATTTTATTTCAAAACATCTTATAGGAAAAAAGTTTTTAACATTTGACGAGAATGGTAAAGAAGAAATTATAGAATTTGCAAAGCCAAATGAACGAGTAACCAAAAATGGTGCTAACAACAGTCATAAAGTTATTGATAAATTATCAAGAAAGTCAGACAGAAACAGTAAGTTAGTAATCGTTCATTCTGATGAAGTAATAAATATTTCAGAAAAGCAAAATGAAAATGCAGAACATTCACATCAATGGTTAGATGAAAACGGATGGGAATTTAGAAATGCTTTTGTAATGGATAAGTATGGTAAAATATACTCGGTAACATTAAATATTGCAAAGTCTAAAGATGGGCGAAATATACTTTACGATATAAATAAAATAAACGAAGTTGGGTACGGCGACGTGCTCTCAAATGCCAAAGGCAAGAGGAGCTCGCACATAAACCCCAACTTCGTCACTAACAGTATATCTCAAAGTGAAAATAATGTCAATACGAAAAATGACGAAAGTAGCAATGATATCAAATACAGCATGGGAGGATTGAAAGCAGAAACTGCGGACAAGAGTGCACTTGAGAAAGCTATGGAGCTTGAAAAGGACGGTACAGATTCCGAGAAAATCCGTAAGGAAACGGGTTGGTTTAAGGGATATGACGGCAAGTGGCGATTTGAGATAGATAACAGCGAATTAGAGTTTAAAACAGATATCGAAAAGAACAGAGCTGCCGCAATTGAACTTGCGAAAATGAAAGTTAAAAGTGCAGAGCTTGAAGAAAAGATTGTAAATAATACAGCAACAAAAGCAGAGGAAAATGAATACTACAATCTTGACGAAAAAATGATTGAGTACAGAAAAGGAGTGAAATTGAGTGATGTAATAAATCATCCAAAACTTTTTGAAGCGTATCCGCAACTAAAGAATGTAGATGTTTATTACGAGATTTCTTCGGTTAATCGAGGTGTATACAGTTCAAACGGTAATGTGATAATGTTAAATCCGATGCATACGATTGATGAGCAGAAAGAAGCGATTATTCACGAAATTCAGCACGCAATACAGGGAATAGAAAATTTTGCGAACGGAAGTAATTTGGAATACTGGAAAAATCTCGGATACAGCGATGAAGAAGCAATGGCAATGTATTATAACACTGCCGGAGAAAGAGAAGCAAGAGATGTTTCTGCCAGAAGAGATTACAATGCAGAGCAAAGAAAAAACATCCGTCCGGACATTGACAGGAAAGATGTTGTATTTGCTAATAGCGGTGATCCAGTGTATTCAGCGGATGAAAATATAATGCAAAATGATTTTGAAAATAAAGTTGACCAAATAGAGAATAACACATACAATTCAAATGATGTTGTTATTATGGGCAGAACCCCAAAGGTGTTACAGGATATTGGATTTAATTCGTTGCCTGTTGCAATGACGAAAAATCATATATATTCTGTTGCTGTATAAGAAGCGAGGGCGAAAAATGAGGGGAGATATAAGAAAAACACTAATTATCATGATTTAGGTTTCAATACGGTTAAGCAAATTTATAATAAAATTTCTGATCCGCTTATGGTAATTGCTCACCCTGATTTTACTAATAAAGAGAGCAGGGACAGTACTCATAAAGTTATTGCATTGGTTGATTTATCCGTAAATAATAAGCAGGTAATAGCACCTATTGCGGTAGATTTTGAAGGTATATATAACAAAAAAATAATTGATGTCAATCTTGTAGCAACATACTTTAATAAAAACAATATTCATGATTTAATAAAAGAAGCAATAGCTTTAGAGAATAATAATCAGGTTGGTTTTTATTATTTAGACAAAAAAAGAACTCAAAGTATAATTAAGCATGAAGGGTACCAATTACCCAGTATACTTAATAACTCGAGTTCCAACATTATTATACGCAAAATTGATAGCAATGTCAACAAAAAAATTAAAAAAATTACCCAAAGCCAGCAGTTTGTAAGGTGGTTCGGTGATTGGCAGAATAAGCCGAAAACTGCAAGCAAGGTTGTGGACGGCAACGGTGAGCCTCTTGTAGTGTATCACAAGACGGGAAATGATTTTACAGTATTTGATACTAAGCATACCGGTGCGGGTGAGTTTGACAGCGAAATGCCGACAGGAATATTTATGAAGCCGACAAATAGTAATATAGGTCTTAGTGGTAATAAGCAAATGGCTTTGTATGCAAATATTCGCAATCCGTTTATTGCGAACAGCAGGAAAGAGCTTGTTGACTTCTACATTAAGAATATTGACGGTTACAGTGACGCTAAAAATGAGGTAAAGAGGATTGACAGCGAATACAAGCAAAAATTTCAGGACGAAATGAAGAGGGAAAATCAAGAATATCAGAAGCTATGGGTTGCAAGGAAGAACGGAGAAATCTCTGAGGAGGAATATCAGAAGGCGGTATCAAGGGACGCACTTGATGATTTACTTGAAGAATGGCACAATAAAGCGAATGAGGCAAGTAAAAAGGCAAAGTCGCTTATTGATGACTATTTCAGGAACAGTAATTATGACGGCGTGATTGTAAACAATGATGTCGGCAGCTTTGGCAGGAGCACAAAAACATATATTGCATTCAGTAATACACAGGTGAAATCTGCAACAGATAATATAGGAACTTTTGACGGCAGAAATTCAGACATAAAGTACGCAACAGACGATACCATTAATGATTGGCTTGATGATGAAAGCACACCGCAGGGAATTGACTTTGACAAGGCAGTTGAAAAAAATCCTGTAATAGCAGTAGCGAAAATATATAAAAGTGCGGCACAAACTGCAAAGAGCGGACTTGCACAGGGAAAGAATGTAAAACTTGATGAGAAAGAATACCTAAGAATTGCCGGAAGTATAATGCAGACATACGGTATAAAAGGCAAGTATAACCCTAATTACAAGAAAGAGCTTGCAAGTCAACTTAAGAACTTTGTTGACAGCATAGGAAAGAAAGATGCGAATTTTACAGATTTATTTGAAGAATTTGTAAATGACTGTAAGGGCGGTATTTTGCTTAGCGGTGGATTTGACAAAACTCTTATGCGTGAAGAACGAGAGTTTGTACTTGACTTAATTCATGACAAGACTTTGTTTATAAGACCACGAGATATACAGCAGATTGAAGAGGACTACGGTTCGGTAGCAAACTACCGCGTTGCACTTGAATTAAATCCAACTGATAGAGGCGGAAAAAATTTAAATGTTATCAAGGTAGCAAGTGCTTACGGCAAAGATGTTGATTTGCAAGGCTTTATAAATAAAAGTAAAATTTTGTATGTTGAACCAAATAAAGAAAGAACCCATAATTGGCTGTCGGTTAATAGGCTCAAATTGCCGTTACCCAGTACCAGATATGGATTCTTTAATAACAGTATATCTCAAGTGAAAATAATGTCAATACGAAAAATAACACCGGTAAGGGTGTTGAGAGTGGAGATGTTAAGTATTCAATTAAAGAAAATGTAAAAAATAAGGTTTCAGGTGAAATATATGATAAGGTGGTTGTTCTTGATACAAACATATTTAAAGGGATTCCACCACGCAATTGGGGTAAAACTTTTAGAAATTTTATTTCAAAACATCTTATAGGAAAAAAGTTTTTAACATTTGACGAGAATGGTAAAGAAGAAATTATAGAATTTGCAAAGCCAAATGAACGAGTAACCAAAAATGGTGCTAACAACAGTCATAAAGTTATTGATAAATTATCAAGAAAGTCAGACAGAAACAGTAAGTTAGTAATCGTTCATTCTGATGAAGTAATAAATATTTCAGAAAAGCAAAATGAAAATGCAGAACATTCACATCAATGGTTAGATGAAAACGGATGGGAATTTAGAAATGCTTTTGTAATGGATAAGTATGGTAAAATATACTCGGTAACATTAAATATTGCAAAGTCTAAAGATGGGCGAAATATACTTTACGATATAAATAAAATAAACGAAGTTGGGTACGGCGACGTGCTCTCAAATGCCAAAGGCAAGAGGAGCTCGCACATAAACCCCAACTTCGTCACTAACAGTATATCTCAAAGTGAAAATAATGTCAATACGAAAAATGACGAAAGTAGCAATGATATCAAATACAGCATGGGAGGATTGAAAGCAGAAACTGCGGACAAGAGTGCACTTGAGAAAGCTATGGAGCTTGAAAAGGACGGTACAGATTCCGAGAAAATCCGTAAGGAAACGGGTTGGTTTAAGGGATATGACGGCAAGTGGCGATTTGAGATAGATAACAGCGAATTAGAGTTTAAAACAGATATCGAAAAGAACAGAGCTGCCGCAATTGAACTTGCGAAAATGAAAGTTAAAAGTGCAGAGCTTGAAGAAAAGATTGTAAATAATACAGCAACAAAAGCAGAGGAAAATGAATACTACAATCTTGACGAAAAAATGATTGAGTACAGAAAAGGAGTGAAATTGAGTGATGTAATAAATCATCCAAAACTTTTTGAAGCGTATCCGCAACTAAAGAATGTAGATGTTTATTACGAGATTTCTTCGGTTAATCGAGGTGTATACAGTTCAAACGGTAATGTGATAATGTTAAATCCGATGCATACGATTGATGAGCAGAAAGAAGCGATTATTCACGAAATTCAGCACGCAATACAGGGAATAGAAAATTTTGCGAACGGAAGTAATTTGGAATACTGGAAAAATCTCGGATACAGCGATGAAGAAGCAATGGCAATGTATTATAACACTGCCGGAGAAAGAGAAGCAAGAGATGTTTCTGCCAGAAGAGATTACAATGCAGAGCAAAGAAAAAACATCCGTCCGGACATTGACCGGAAAGATGTTGTATTTGCTAATAGCGGTGATGCAGGGTATTTGACAGATAAAGATTTTACTAAATATGATAACCTTGAAACTCTTGATGATAAAGAAATCAAGGTGTATAATAAGCGTGGATGGGCATATGGATTGTTTAACAGGGAAGACATGAAGTTGCTTAATGAAAAATTCAGTGAATTAGACAGACGATTAAACAGTAGGACAGATAATATGCTTGCTGACGGTACAAGAATTGTTGAGGTAAACAACAAAATTGTGTCGATTGGCGGAACATATAATGATCCTGAAATTTACAGTGTGCTTCTTATTAATGCTGAAAATGAAACATATGCAGAATATGTTAAGGAGGAAATTCTTGGTTATGTCAATGAACAAAGAAATTACAGTAGAAGAAAGTATGAAGAAATCTGGGAAACTACTCCATTTGTGTATGGAGAAGAAAATATCAGACACTATAATGCGTATGATTATATCTATAAAAAAGGGGGAGATGACACAGGGCTTAGAGCAACATTACCAGGCGATTTTAGCCGTTACGGATATAATAAAGAAAGCAACATCAGAGGAACAAGTGATGCAAATGCTAAAGGAGAAGTATCCGCAGTACAGTTAGATGAAGATACCTCCGACATAAAGTACGCAACAGACGATACCATTAATGATTGGCTTGATGATGAATTCTTCTTTACCTTGATTCGCTATCTTTCTATTCCTTCTGTCCGTTCACCATCCCATAAAAATAGTGATGAACCACTTTTTTTATCAGTCATCGCTTTTTTGTGTTATTATTTTATTTAATTTTCAAAACAACTGCGAGAGTGAATTTCATATTTTCGGGGTCAAAATTATGACTTACATTACCGTTGTATTGTTTTGCTATTCGTTCTATACTTTTTATTCCGTAGCCGTGAATAAATTTATTGCTTTTGGTTGTCTGTAATTTGCCGTCCTTAAGATTAGGAGCACTTGCACAGTAATTCCATATGTTGATTACAATATAGTTTGTGTTCGTTTGCTTAACTGTAAGCTCAATTTTCTTGTTATCGGCATTTTGCGTTGCCTCGAGAGCGTTTTCAAGAATATTATCAAGTAATGATGTTATATCGTTATTTGAAATGCAAGAAAAATCTATATCTCGAATATCGCAGTAGAAGTCAATCTCTTTATCTTTGCAAGCACTGACATATCTGTTTATGATTGCATTTATAAGTTTGTTATCGCTGTATTTCTTTAAGTATTTAATCTGATAATCTTCATACAGACTGTCAATGTATTTGTTTATGCTTTCAAAGTCTTTTTCGTTTGAAAGTTCTTTTATTGAAAGCAAGTGGCGTTTTATATCGTGAATTAAAATATTAGAATTTTCGTATTGATTTTGCAAAATAGAGTAATATTCGGTATCAATTTCTGATTTTTGTTTTTGCAGCTTTAGCGCCGTGTTTTCGTATTGAGTTTTCAATACGTCTTCGTGTACAAGAAAAACAACTATATTTGAATACATTAAAAGCAGAGCGCCTACCGCAAACAAAACATATGTAAATTCGTCAAGTTTATAGTTAAGCGAAATGTATGACATACCGCATATGATAAGTATTGACGCCATCGGCAGAAAGAAAAGCATATTTGTTTTATTTAGCTTCAAATTTTCTTTATTTTCTTTGACGGAAATTTTAGATACAAAGTATGCAATAAAGAAGAAAAATAACTGCGAGCTGCCGCTTAATAAGAAAAATATCATACCGTTCTCAGTGATTCCTTTAATATCAATATTAAAAGTTACCATTACAAGGAACAGCAGAGTCATTTTTGTTATGAGAGTTATAGAAGTGAGAAGAATTGAAGTAAATATTGCTTGAAAAACATTTGTGTTAAAGCAAAAAATACACAGCAACAGATTGCAAGCTAAAAATGCTACAATATTTGAATATTCCACACCTACCGTATTTATTATAAATTGCAGTGCAGCAGACAATGAAAAACATAAAAATAACCCCATATTGTTCATTTTCTGAGCAAATTTGCTGGAAATAAATATGTAAGAAATGATTGCCCCAAATACCGTTACCGTCGCATAGCTGAAAATTATCATACAATACCTCCCGCAAAATCAAAAAAGGCTTTTTTAAATTCTGCGTATTTTCTTTGCGAAATGCAATGCTCCATAAGATTCTCATTGGCCCCCTGAAATGTAATTGAACTTTTATCAAAGTTAATTACATTCTGTAAGTTTACGATATAGCTTTTATGCGATTGAACAAAGCAGTTAGGCTGATTGATTATTTCGTACCATTCGGCAGGTTTCTTATTGGTTTCGTATGATTTGTATTTAGTAACGATAAGTGAACCGTGTTTTCTGTTTTCAATGTAGAGAATATCCCTTGTTTTTACGGTGAAAATTTCGTCATATTTTTCTATTATAATACTTTTGCTGATTTTCTTGTAATAGTCAACGGCTTCAAGAAAATTTCTGTTAAACCTTTCAGTATCAATCGGCTTTGAAAGATATCTGAAAACCTGAATTTTCATTGCACTGTCAAGGTAAGCTGGATATGAGGTAAGAATCATAATAATAATGTCGGGGTTTAATTGTTTTAATCTTTCCGATACCTCAAGTCCGTTTACGGCAGGCATTTGAACATCGACTATAGCGATGTCGTAAGAATGTTTTTCTTTAAAAATAAAATCACCGCAGGTACGCATATCTATATTAAATTCTATTTTATAGTTTTTTTGAAGATTACTTATAAGTGACCGTACTTTTTCGAGTATTGATTTATCATCATCACAAAGCAGAATATTAAGCACCGAAATTCCCCCTTTAGAAGATATTATACAACATAATTTTTAATTTGTCATATAAAAAACATCACTTTTGACTTTTTTTAATGCGTTTTTGCCCAAACTGTAACAAATGAAAATCCTTGTGCTATAATAAAATCAGTAAATAGAGGAAAAACAAGTACATTTAGAAGTTTTGTATTTAGCGGTTTTGATTATGGCACTTCACAGCTACTTCATACATCTGCGATATGATGTGTGAAGTAAAGCGGTGCTGTGCAACGGTACGGAGGTTTGTATAAAATAAAAAGAGAGAAATACTCTTGAATATAGTTGCATTATAGGATTTTCAATCATATGCAAAAGTTAATGACAATGTTATTAACAAATTCAAGAATAAAATTCCTGAAACTTTGCTTAAAATTTGGCAAAATTACGGATTAGGCACTTTTATGAACGGATATATTAAAGTGATTAATCCCGATGATTATCAAAGTATAATTGATAATACATAATTACCTTGGAAAGCGGCGAGTATATAAGTATAATATATCTTCGCTACGGAAAATTTGAGCTGATGCTCAAAGATTTTGATTTCTTTTTAAAAAGACTTGCAGACAAGAGCTTTTTAAACGAATTTTTTCTTTGAATCAGTATTATAAAGCTGTTAACGAACATGGAAATTTGTTGTATATAGAGTGTTTTGGTTATATGCCTTTATTAGCGCTCGGTGGGGACGAAGACACCGATAATCTGAAAAAATTTCAGATACTGGAGCACATAGCGTTGATAAATTCATATTTCCTCATACTGATGTAAATCCGTTCTGCCTGACATCTTGAGATTTATAAAAATTGAGTAATCGGCAATATTGATGTTTAAAGAGAGAGGGAGCAAGATGTTAGGCAACGAGATTTAATTTTAAATTTGATAGTATCTTATATGTTTTAGTGGTATCTGCAGTTAATGAGGATACTGCTTTTTTTATTTATATTGTTATAAAATTTATAGGCTCTATGTCAATAGTTGGGGTAAATTATGGTTTAGCGGAGTGTCGGTCGGGCATTGAATTTTAGCTAACGCTAAATTATCCTCCCAAAAACAAAAAAAGTTTACTCAATTTTTT
>ERZ773202.2280-NODE-2280-length-10325-cov-3.043525_pt1 | contig 10325 bp, 7 predicted proteins | sample MGYA00580998_ERZ773202 | MGnify/ENA primary metagenome ERZ773202 (study PRJEB29015, sample SAMEA2737803) | human gut metagenome | biome: human gut; feature: human-associated habitat; material: faeces | place: China | collected 2012 ...
CGATCAGGGGGAAATTCGGTGAGAATCCGGTGCAACCGCCATTACTGTGTTAAGACTTGTGTCTTTCAGTCAGAATGCCCGCAGATTTTATGAGATTTCCGGCCGCGTGACGGCGTCTGACAGACACAGACAGCCGGGATATGCGGAGTACCCGGATGCGGATGACACGACAGTTCATCTGTTAGCTTTTGGGCGTGGGAAAAGCAGAATACATATCCCCTGCTTTATAACCTACAATTAAATAAAGAAAGGAAAATAGGAGATGAAACGAATCAGGACATTGATGCTTTCATTCTTATTGGCATGCGCAGTTTTAGTGGCACCATTTGCTTCAAATGCAAGCTGGGGCTATGTTCAGGCTGCCGCCGCAGAGAGTGATGGCGAAGTTGATTACAGCACTGAGTACGTTGTGCTGTCTCTTGAGGGATTTACTCTTGGCCAGGGATTCTATATCGAGCCAGAGAGAATGTCCTACAAAGAGATCGGTGAAGTCTGGAAAGAGGAAGGCATAGACATCGACCTGTCTAAGCTTACCGTATCACAGGCAACTTACGCGTTTTTCAAGAAAGAGGGACTTGAAACAGAACCTTCAGGAACAGACAAATACAACAGTTCCAGTTATTATCTTGCCAACGTAAAGGGCATTGATAAGGAAGCTGCAAATGTTCCACAGGAGCTTAAGGATGCTTATCAGAAGAAGAATGGAAAGGCACTTGAGCTTAAGGACAAGACTGGAAAAGATCTTGGCCAGTTTGATTATTTCAGCATGTCTGGCTGGATGAACACAGTTGACAATATAATGGGAAATGTCGGCGCAGGAGAATATCAGGTAGATTCTGCAGCCGGAGTAGACAATACACACGTTATCCGTTGGCAGTTCACACTCGCAGATTATGGCGCAGATCTGGGATATGGCTACAATCCGGATAAGAATACATTTGACTCTGAGTATGCATACTATGAGACTCAGGACAAGACAGAGCTCTATGTGCTCTATGCAGAGCATGCAGATGAGATAGCTAAGGACGAGGCTCTACGTGAAGAGGTTCAGGCGGTCATGACAGATCTCACTGCAACTGCAGATGAGGTTCAGGCAGTTGAGAAGAAGATCAGGGGCGACAAGAGAAATACAGTATCTGTAACCATGAATTATTCTGCTCCTTACATGACTCTGGCTGATTCAGAGGGCAATGAGATTGAAGTTGGAGAGCCTGATGGCAGCAAGTATACCCTTGAGCTTGAGCCGGGTACATACCGTCTGTCAGCATATCAGAAGAGCGGTGACGAGAAGACAGATATGGGATCTATAGATCTCGTAGTCACAGACGATCCACAGCAGTCATACAGCATATACAGCATCACAGATATAGCATGTACAGGTTATGACACTGTAGATGGCAACAAAAAATATTGGAAGGAAGACGTTGACTATACCGTCACAGGTAAAGTTATGTCTCCTGACAATGTGGACAGACATGCAGAGTTTGTAAAGACCAGGGAGGGGTCAGATGACGCCTGGGCAAAGTATGCAGGACTGTTCTACTATGCTGATATGGTGTCGGTGACATATGATCCGGTTGGAGATAGAGCAGATGACTATATCTCTAAGACTGTGTCAAACACACTTACATCCAACAGAAGCTACGGTTATTCAGTAGCTCTTGCAGCGGCAAAGACAGTAGAGTTCACAGTTCCAGAGGGAACTGAGCTCAGAGTTGGTACACTTTCAACATACTATATATATAAGGATGAGGCTGGCATCAAGATAGACAGCAAGGATGCCGGATATGACACATACAAGTATAAGCTTGGAAGTGGTATCACATATTACTACCGTGTAACTGGCGGAGAGGGAGTGACATACTGGAACTGGTTCTCCACAACCACAGATGCTGAGTACAAGGTAACAGCCGAGGATATGTACATCGGCGACAGCACATATGGCCCTGGCACAGTTGTACATGACATGTCAGCCAACAGCTCAGATGTAGCTGATATCTACATGACTTCAAATGAGAAGGGCTACGTGTCAATGCAGAAGGGTGACAAGTATCACCTTGAGTGCTTCCGTAACTGGCAGGCAATAGAGGGTATCATGAATGCAAAATCAGCAGAGCCTGATTATCACTACACAGTTATCGATGAGAATGGTAACCCATCAAGTGATGTGATCAGCGTTGTACCTGGCGAGCATTCAGAGATAGCAGAGATCGAGGCAAAGTCAGAGGGAACAGCGATACTTCTCGTAACCTATGATGCAGAGATCAACAAGCCTGGTATGGGCGGTTCATTCTTCAGTGCGATCTGGCCTGAAAACACAGGTGTAGTCGTATTCACTGTAGGAAATGACGGCTCAGACATTCAGACAAATATGACATTAAATGCAGGACGCAACACAGAGACTGCTAAGACTGCTGTAGACAATCTGGATGCACAGATCGATGTTCTGTATTATCTTGAGGGAGCAGCCGGTGCAGAGTACACATTTACACCGGAGGATGGAGTGGCAGTATCAGTTCTTCATCCACAGATCACGGGAAACAAGCTTACATACAGTGGATTTACAACAGCAGATGTCAAGAAGAATGATGATGGAAGCTACACTGTAAGCGGTCTCACAGAGGGATCAAACATAATAAAGGTGACAAAGGACGGAGTTAGCACATATCAGGTAGTACGTGCAAAGGAAGTCCCGGTATCATACACATATAAGAACGCTGATGGTGACGAGATCTCAGCAGATGAACTCAGAGCCGGTGATACCATAGAGGTTTCATATGGTAAGCGTACAGAGGATGGCAAGAAGGCATACGATGGTCTGTATATTCCGGCCAACAAGCTTGCAGGAATTTACAACATGGCCGGAACTATAAAACTGTCAGATGGTGAAGGAAATGAATTCTCAGGAGCAAGCAACCAGTATGCATTTGCATCATATCCTGCTGCCCAGACAGTTACAGTCAAGATACCTCAGTATTTTGCAGGTGACGAGTACACGCTGAGCGGAGTTCTGTATGAGGGCGGATTCGGTTCGCCATACGGTTCACACAGAGAGGTCCGCCATGCAACAGGAAAGCCTGTACAGATGGCAGCAAGCGTACGTGTGGCATACCTTGGAAGTCTCCCGGATATGTCATTTAAGCTGGCAAAGACAGACTTTGTCCAGGTAAAGCTTGATGTAGTGGATGGTGCTACAAACGAAGCAGTAGAAGGATATAAGGTAAGCATAAAGGATACTGAAGGAAATCCCGTAACAGTAAAGGACGGCAGCTTCAATGGTCTTGCAGGCAGACAGTACAATTACACTATGAAGTGTGCCGGATACATGTATGCCGAGGGAACATTTGAGATCCCGGAGGATACTTCCGGCGAGATGTCACAGACCATCAGCCTCACAGCGTCAAGTGCAACTGCTTGGGATGGCGAGAGCAAGACCGAGCCCGAACAGGTTGACGGAGTATACCAGATCAGCACAGGTGCAGAGCTGTACTGGTTTGAAAATGAGGTAAATGTCAATAAGAAGGTCGACATTAATGCAGTGCTCACAGCGGATATCAACCTTGCAGGATATAGCTGGACACCAATAGGTACATCGGGTGCCATATACATGGGTTCATTTGACGGCCAGGGACATACTATCAGCAATCTGTATCAGAATGATATAGGCTACTCAGGAATATTTGGACAGGCGGGTGCAAGGATCAGCAGCCTCACAGTAGAGGGAACTATCATCATGAGCACCAAGACTGCAGCAGGAGCGGTTGTGGGATACCTGTATCAGGGAACCACAGATGCACCGGCAAGAGTAGCAGGTTGTACATCTAAAGTAAATATCACTTACACAGGCACAAATACATCAGCTTCGATAGGTGGTCTGGTAGGATACTGTAACACGAACAAAATAAGCAACACAGTGATTGAGAACTGTGTAAATCATGGAACTATTAAGGCAGAAAACGGTGGTACCGTCGGCGGAATCATAGGATCTATGAGCAGCCGAAATATCTGCGTACAGAATTCGACAAACTATGGTGACATCACAGCCAAGACAAATGTTGGTGGAATACTCGGAAGCCACAATGAATACTATCCACAGGATCCTGGATGCAAGATCATTTCATGCTACAATGCAGGAACGATCACAGGCCAGACAAATGCAGGCGGTATTGCAGGTGTTTTCAAGGGTAATACGTCAAATGACGCAGGCGTGGAGATCACAGACTGCTACAGCGCAGGAACTGTAAATGGCAGCGACACAGCCACAACAGGCGTATTTGCAGGCTATTCAGAGGATCTGACAATATCAGGATCTGCATATTCATGCACAGCCGCAGCAGATGAGAGAATCACAGAGGATCAGGCTTCATATGTATCGGCTGCTAATATAGAGGCAGTCAAGAAGCTCACAGTTGACACAGTTACCAAGATCAATGACGGAGAGGCCATCTTGAACGTGGCACCTGCAGCAGAGATCATGGCAAATGTTCCTCTGACAGCAGAAGATGGAGAATTTGTAGAGACATACAAGAAGGTAAGAACTGTAATTGACGGAGTTACTATCTTCAACATAGGTGTATATGACTACACAGCAAGTGCAGCCGGAATAAATGGTGCATCAAAGGATGGAGTTATCCTTGAGAACACAAAGGTTGAGGCAGCTTCCGCGGTTGACGCTGTAAAGCGTGCACTGGATAATGCCGGAATAGCCTACGATATTCAAGAGTCAGCTTATGGCCCATATATCGTATCTGTAAACGGACTTGCATCAGTTGCTGACTACTCAATGTCAGGATGGATGCTGTCATATAACGGAGACGACTTTGACAACGGTGGGCTTGGTTCACTGGATGCAAAGGATAACGACACTATCGAGCTTCACTATGAGCTCACAGGAGCAGATGTAGCAGCATCATTCTCAGGACTTCCTACATTTGAGTCCATGACAATAGATGGAACAGAGATAACATTTACCACAGAGACAGAAACCGATGAGAATTGGAATTCTATCTACACATACAAGGCAAATGGAGAGGTTCTGAATGGAACAGGAACAAAGGCTGATCCATTTGAGGTCGGTGTTGTATTGCCGGAGAGCGCAGATCTTGTAAAGCTTGACATGACATACAAGACAACTGCGGATGGCCATTATGTTGTGGTTGACGGACTTTCAGCCAAGATCAACCTGACAAATGATGTTGTGTGCAGGATCACATCAAGAGGTGGAAGAACTGCATGGTACAAGATCATGGCAGTGACAGCACTCACTGAGGACAATACAAAGCTTGAGATAGCAGATGCAGAGTACACTGGAGAGGAGCTCACACCGGAAGTTACCGTATATGTAAATGACAAGAAGCTTGATCCAAGCAGCTATGAGGTTACATACAGTGATAACGTAAATGCCGGAAAGGGTACTTGTACAGTAAAGGGAACTGGTAAGTTCTCTGGTACAATTCAGGGCGAGTTCGAGATAAAGAAGTCTACAAAGACGATAACTACAGAAAAGACTGAGATCGAGGTTCTTGAAAATGCAGAGCCATTTGATCTCGAGGTTACAGGACAGGGTACACTTACATTTGCATCATCTGCACCAGAGGTGGCAGAGGTAGATCCTGAGACAGGACGTGTGACAATCAAGGCTGTCGGTGAGACTGAGATCACAGTTTCATCTGAGGGAACAGAGAACTACGAGGCTGGACAGATCGTTATCAAGATAACAGTCAAGGAGGTTCCTGTAGAGCCAGAGGAGCCGGATACAAAGGTTACACTCACAAAGGACAACACAGTTATAGAAGTTGCAGATGTGACATATACAGGCAAGGCACAGAAGCCTGAGGTTACAGTAACAGTTGACGGTAAGAAACTTGAGGCGGCTGATTATACAGCATCGTATGCAAATAACGTGAACGCCGGAACAGCCAAGGTAACTATAACAGGTAAGAACGATTATACAGGCAGTGTTGAGCAGACCTTCAAGATCAATAAGGCAGACCAGACAGTGACAGGCAACACATTATATGTATACAACAGATATATAACCGTTAAGGCTGCTGGTAAGGGAACTGTAACTTACTCATCAACAAACAAGAATATTGCGATAGTGAACAGCAAGTCAGGTCTTGTGAGAACCAAGAAGCCGGGCAGAGTACAGATAAAGATCACTGTCTCAGGCAACAGCAATTACAACAAGGCAAGCGGAATCGTAACTCTGATAGTTACCCCTGCAAAGTCATCAATAACAAAGCTTGCATCAAACAGCAGCAGAAGTCTTAAGGTGACCTACAAGAAGGTAAGCGGTGCTACCGGATATCAGATAACATATGCTACAAACAAGAACTTTAAGTCTGCAAAGACAAAGTATGTGAGCGCAAAGTATGGCAGTGCAACTATCAAGAATTTAGCAAAGAACAAGAGATACTATGTGAGAGTAAGAGCTTACAAGACAATAAATGGCAAGAGATACATGGGACTTGGCAGCTCAGTGAAGTCTGTCAAAGTAAAATAATTCTCAGGCCATAGAAACGCAGAGATGATCCGGAGGAAAGAGGTATGGAGAACAAGAGAGCTGGCTATACACGTGAAGAATGTTGTCAGATGCTTCTGGACGCATATATTTCACTTGGAAGATATCCGAAAAAGTCAGACTTTACACCGGAGCAGGTTGGCTGGATAAAATCCTACCTTGGGCCATGGCCGAGAGCCCTTGAGGCCTGTGGCATTCTTCCTGACCGGTCTGCGGAGCGGGCTGAGGCAAAGAAGCATAAGCGCATAGCTTCCAAGAGGAAGATGACCCAGTACAAGCTTGCGAAGCAGAACGGGAAAACTGAATAAAAAATTTTAAACCACAGGTTTACTGTTGCATTTTGAAAGAATGCAAGAAAATCAAGGGTTTAAGCCACTTTTGAAAGCCTTGGAAATCCGTTTAGGGGCAGCTTAGGGGCAAAAAATAAGAGAAGGTGTTCGAGTAATCTTGGCACCTTCTCTTTTGGTTTATGAAATAAAAGATATAGAATCTACATCCGCATTATCCTTCTCCTTCATCCTCTGAGTAATATGAATATATATCTTCTTGGTAATCTCATCATCATGGTGTCCAAGCCTGCGGGAGATCTGTTCAGGCGTCATTGTCTCGGCCAGAAGCGAGGCGTGTGTATGCCTTAGCTTGTGCGGTGTAATCTCTTTGTGTAAGGCAGTGCAGGATGCCTCTTTAATATGACGCAGGATTGTCTGATATGATAAATATCCACCTGTGCGCACATTAGGAATAAAAAGCTCACTCATAGCACCATGTTCAAAGAGTGCTTCTCTGCGCCATAACCGAATCTTCCTGATAAGAGTAATTAACTCCGGTTGAATATGAATATCCCTTATAGAATCTTTAGTTTTTGCGGACGTTGCATATCCGGTCTCTGGGTAAAATGTCTTAGATACATGAATGACATTTCCTACAATATCGACATCAGAATCAGCCAATGCGATAAGTTCACCTATCCGCAATCCGGTGAGGATAAGAAAATAAGTGATGTAATAATCCTGCCACTTGCCATTATTAGAAAAATACTCCAGCAATTCTGTTATCTCACTTCGCTCAAGATACAGAGCAGCTATATCAGATCTTTCCGCTATTGTCCCCGAGCTCTCCTCGTGAACATAATCGAGCTTAATAAGAATATCATTGTTTCTGTGGTAATCGTTCTTGATTCCCCATTTTATTGCGAATTTAAGAAACTTAATATACATGTTGACAGTTTTTATGTTCTTGCCACTGCCAAGCAATGCATCATATACATATTTGGCGGAAAGCTTGTCAACAAGAACATCTTCGCCTACGATCGAAACGCAAGAATAAATTACATTAGATTCAGTGCTCACAGTGCTTTCCTTCCTCTTTCTCAATCTAAGAGAATCGATGTAATCGTCTGCCAGTTCCCCTAGCGTTGTATCAGATCGGACAGGAGAGGAAGTCTCGGCTTTCTCGATCTTCCCGGCAAGGATCCTTGCCGCCTTATTTCTGTTCTGCGGTGATGCCTTTTGCATTGTCACAGTGACCTTTTTAATCTTTTCTGTAAGCGGATCCGTGTATCTTTCACAATATTTAACAGTTCCATTTTTTTGTATTTCTGACCACATAAAAAAATCCCTCCTTAATGGTTTGCCAAAAAGAGGGATGGATGGTATACTTGTAATGTTATTTCTATTGTATGCCGTTGTCCCTCTGATGGCGGTGTATTTGGTATTTAGGAACCTGGGTGTTGCAGCACTCAGGTTCTTTTTTTATCCCACAAATGCCTTGCAGAACAAAAGTGGGATAGTTGCACTGGTTCAACAAAAATATTTTAATATATTGCGTAATATGTGTTGACATATTGCGTAATATGAAGTATACTAATAATGTAATCAAGCAAGGGGTTCATTGAAAGGAGAACCCAAATGACAATAGCTACAATAATCATCAAGATAATACTTATAACAATCATCATCATATATATTATTAAGAGCTTAAAATAAAAAATCGGGTAGCCCCCTAAGACATACCCGATAAGCAACCAGTAAACCACCTCTTGCTTGATTACAATTTATCATAGATGATGGCTAAGGTCAACCGGGTTCTCCTTTATACGGAGGTATAACAACAATGGAAGAAGAGAAGTTCAATCAAATAAAATATCAGAATGAATTCATCAAACAAAAATATGATCGTGTTAATCTCACAGTGCCGAAGGGCAAAAAGGAGAAGATCAAAGCCGCCGCCAAGGCAGCAGGTCAAAGTGTTAATGAATATATCAATTCTGCCATTGATAGCTATATGAATATGTAAAACGTAAAAGACCTCGCATTTCTGCGAGGTCCAAATTCGTAAATAATAATAATTAGTGCCCTATAGGCGTAATTCAAATATAATTGAATTTTATACTATATTGTATTCGCAGTCAAGGAAAATATTCTATTTTATAAAATATTCTATAAGTTTTCAAAGTGTTAATGAATATATCAATTCTGCCATTGATAGCTATATGAAATTATAATGCTTAAGGAGTTGGTGACGATATGTTATCAACTCCGCCATATTTCTCTGCGATATGCAGTGCAGGGAATAGGAACATTATGTGTCTGGTATTCAATCAATTGCTGTGCAGATATTTCTGCTTCCACAACAACTATGGTGCCTTTATATTTACTATGCATTGTCAACGCATACTTAACAGCTTCTTTTTCAGAATCAAATATCTTTTCCTCTCCATCTTCGATTAGATGTTCATAAATAAATTTTCTCATAATATCCTTCCAATACTTACCTGTATATCTTGGCGAGCGACATATATATAATTACTTCGTGCCCAGCCTCACATATAAAAGGGGGAGTTGGGATGGCGAAGAGATACATCACTATAGAAGATATAACTATCTATGCAATATATTATCGCAACACGAGGACTATATACTATAACCTTAATTTCAGCAGTGAAACAAAGGTTATATTGATTAGGTAAAGGGATAGGGCTGGGTACATTTATCCAATTTTTCCCTTTACGTCATCAATATCAATAGGCGGGTATTTCTTCTCCAACTCCTCTGGTGAGGCTGGGATATCTGAGTATGGGTCCGAGGCTGTGACCTTGGAATAATAATAAAGCAATCTTTGTATAGCCGCTTTTGATACATCATCAGCTTCACGGTATTTTTTGACAAGCTGTACTTCTTCATCACTTAAAATGATGTCAGGCTTTTGTGAGGTAAGGCTGTTGTTATTTTCGGCCTGTAAGTCTTTAGAAGCCAGATCATCCATATCGATATTAAATATAGATGCCAATTCTTTGAGCTTCTTCACAGGAGGCTCGGACACACCAGATTCCCACTTTTGTATAGTAGTGTATGATTTATATCCTAATTTATCTGCAAGAAAATCCTGAGATAATCCTTGTTTAAGTCTAAGATATCGAATATTATCTCCTAACATTTTGATGACCTCCTTTACACCATCAGAATATATCATAATTGAATATAATTCAAGTTAATTTTAATGAAAACGAGAAAAACTTGAAAAAAAATCAAGTAAGGTATTGACACATGAAAATAATTCATGTAATATTCAAACATGAAAAACATTCAAGTGGAGGTGATACAAAAATGCAGCAGTACACGCTAAAGGAGTTACGAGCTAGGAAAAATGAAACACAGGAGCAGACAGCGAAGGCATTAGGGGTGTCAACACAGACATATAATGCATGGGAAAAGAGTGTATCTAATGTGGCTGTGAGCAAAGTAAATGCAGTAGCAAGACATTTCGGTGTTAAACTGGGCGAAATTTTTTTAAATTAAACATG
>ERZ773202.2282-NODE-2282-length-10315-cov-4.188499_pt1 | contig 10315 bp, 10 predicted proteins | sample MGYA00580998_ERZ773202 | MGnify/ENA primary metagenome ERZ773202 (study PRJEB29015, sample SAMEA2737803) | human gut metagenome | biome: human gut; feature: human-associated habitat; material: faeces | place: China | collected 2012 ...
TCCATTCGCAAATTTGCCTCCCTCTGTTTTCTAAATAATATAACAATCCTACTATTAAAAAAGTTAGGATTCTTTTGTTTTTATTTATATTTTTCTAAAAAGGCGCATGGATTCATCAAATCCATACGCCTAATTTACATATTGTTATTATTCTTTCCGAATCCTTTCAACAATGCTTTCCCGACTCATCTTTTCAAACTGATACTTTGGTATCACATACGCAATCCCAACCAAAATTGGAATCATAAGCACACTTAACACAACCTCTTCTGCATCATTCCATATTTCCCATGAAGAATGTTGTAAATTAGTACTATCCACAACGATAACAGGTAATTTAATTATTCGTATTTTTTCCCGATAATGTAAATCGAAACTACCATACCACCTAATATCATAATTAAGAAAATTTTACTTAAAATATCCCATAAAGCTATATTGAAACAATTGATTATTATAATACCTGCAAGAGGATATAGAACAACCGTTGCAAGTGTCCAAATTTTTAAAGTTGTACAGATGTACATCCAATTTCCATTGTTAAAGGATAAACCAACTAGATGTATTCTAAAAATTCCTTGTGAAACATAATTTATCTTGTTGGCATCATAATATGTTGGTAATATGTCTTTGGCAAAGAAACAAAACCATGCACCAAATAAAAGCATTAACCCTGTAACCAGCAATATATCATCTTTCATCTCAGCTATTGAATTCCCAGATACGACTAACATAATAATTTCTGTAATAGATATTAAAAAGCATAGCAAATATGCTAATATCCAGTTTTTTCTATGCTGATGAATAGAATCCCTAACAGCCATATCGAGAGAGCCTACTACCAATTCCTCGACTTCTTTTGTATCAATATTTTTCTGTGTATCTATTTTTTCTCCACGTAACAATTCTGTAACGGTAACATCTAATATATCAGCTATTGGTATGAGTAATACGACATTAGGCATACTAAGACCACGTTCCCATTTGCTGACCGTTTTATCTGATACATATAATTTTTCAGCCAAATCCTTTTGAGTTAAATTCTTTTTCTTTCTTAATTCGGTTACAAATAAACCGAATTTTTCATTACTAATTTGATACATACATCCACCTCCTGCACACATATTATAATGGGAGTACGCATAAATCAATCGACTAGCAGTAGAATTGCAGAATATTAGCACAAATATATCAAATAATCTCCCCATTATAATTATTTCTGTGAAGTTATATTCGGATATTTTTTAAGCCATACTATGAAGTAATTAAATCTGTGTAACTTATAACCATGGCAGAAAAAAACAACCTTCCTGAACTTAGAAATGGTCACCTGATATGGAATTGTAATTTGATTCTTCTTTGAACCCTTACAAATGCAGAAGCTGAACAAATAGGAGTTTTCTTCCTACCTGTTCAGCTCTTTATTTACCTGTAAATCAATTCTTTTAACACAATCTCTTCTGCCATATTACGAATACCATTTACCGCCCTAACCCATTCCATCTGGTCACGAGCTTTCATTTCTTCCGTAATGCCCTGCCTCTCCATCATCTGACGCACCAGAATATCCATTCTCTCCTGTGCTTCATCGTCCACAGTATTCAGATGTTCTGTCAGTCTGTCTTCCAACATATACAGTGAATACATTGCCGGACGATGCTCTTTCAGATATGTTTTCCGCATCATTCCATATTTCCCATAATGCGGTTCTTCATCTGTACTGACAAGATTCGGATAGTAAATTCCGTCTGCGCCAAGTGTGTAGGTTCCACCCATTTTTTCAAATGTGCTTTTCATGTGTTATTCCTCCTTGAAATCAGCGATGTCCTTAGATCATCGCATAATATTTCAGGGCAGCCTTGATAGCATCTTCTTTCTCTTTCGGGCATTGCGGAACTCTTGCATTTTCTGATTTTGGAAGATTATAGTTTTCTCCCACTTCAATTCCACATTTGCGTTTTACCTGAGAAATATATAAACTTGAAACCTTCAAGCCAAATTCTTTCAGCACATAATCTTTGATTTCCTGATAGGTTGCTTTCAACTCGGCACTGGTGGCATCCAGCTCGTCCAGGTCTAAGTCGATCTCTATCGTGTCATCTGGTTTTTGTTGGGACAAAAGAACAACCGTCTCCACATGATAAGTATTCGGAAACATATCCACGCAGCATATCTTCTCCACTCTATACCCTCTGCCCATAAATATCTGCAAATCCCTTGCCAGGCTTGTAGGTTTACATGAAATATAAACCATATTCTCAACACCATACTCTATGATTTTCCCGATAGCCTTCGGATGGATACCGTCTCGTGGTGGATCAAGAATTATATAATCCGGCTTTTCCTCTATCTCATCAAGCACCTTGAGGACATCACCTGCGATAAATTTACAGTTATCAAGACCATTAAGGGCTGCGTTTTCCTTTGCTGCGCAAACTGCCTCCTCAACTATTTCGACACCTACTACTTCCTTACACACCGGTGCCATAAGCTGCGCGATGGTGCCGGTTCCACTGTAGAGGTCGTAGACTGTTTTACCGTTTAGCGAATCCTTGTCATCTCCCAGGATAAACTCTCTCGCTGTCTCATAGAGCACCTCCGCTCCGAGTGAGTTGGTCTGGAAAAATGAGAATGGTGTGATTTTGAATTTCAGACCTAAGAGCTCCTCGTAGAAATATGAATCTCCGTAGAGCACATCTGTGCCCTCGTTTTTGACCACATCTGCCACGCTGTCATTTTGGGTGTGTAAAACGCCCTTGAATCTGCCGTCATAGTGCCTGGTCAAAAGTGCATATCTAAAGCCTGCGAGCAGTTCCTCCTCGTTGAAGCCCTCTGTCTGTGTGGTGGTGACAAGGTCGACTATGATTTCACCGGTTTTTGTTGCCTTTCTGACAAGCAGATGCCGCAGATAGCCCTTGTGTGTTGCTCTGTGGAAATATGGGATATTGTTTTTTGAAAAATAATCAAGTGTTGCCTTTAATATTGTCCTGAAATCCTCATCCACTATCTGACAGTCCGATACGGTCACAAGGTCATAAAAGCTTCCTCTTTTGTGCATGCCAAGCGCAAGAGGGCCATCCTTGTACTCATCACCGAAGGAAAATTCCATCTTGTTTCTGTATTCGCTCTTTTTAGGACTTCCATGTATCCCTATAAACTCATATCCTGACTCTTCCTCAGTGCCGATGGCATCCGAAATGAGCTTTTTCACCTGGGTAAGCTTCATATCAAGCTGCTTTTCGTAAGGCACTGTCTGATATGTACAGCCCCCGCACATTCCAAAGTGAGGGCATGACTCTTCTGTCTCCAGAGGTGATTTCTCAATTACCTCCATGAGTCTGCCCTCTGCCCTTTGATGCTTTACTTTATTTACAACAAATTCCACCTTCTGTCCCGGAATTGTATTTTTCACAATTACTCTGTCACCGTCATCTGTAACGGCTATTCCCTTGTTTGGGAAGTCTACTCTTTCTACGGTTCCTGTTCCTCTAAATCCTTTTTTCATGTAATTCTTATCTCTCTTTATACTTTATTATTCCTTTGTATGCCTGACTGCAAATGCCTTGCTTCACACATAAAGAAAAATGAGGACTACATATGTAGCCCCCATTATCTAAAAACGATTATTTCTCTTCTTTAGTCTTTGGTGCCTCTTTTTCCTCTTCAGCATCATCATCGTCTTCGTCTTCATCCTCGAAGAAATCATCATCGAATTCATCATCATACTCATCATCAAAATCATCTAAATAATCCGGTGTGAAAAATCTGTAGATACCATATGCCGCTGCTGCAACTGCAACTAATACACCAATGATGGCAAATATGATAACAGCCTTGGAAGGCTTCTTGTCTTCCTCTTCTTTTTTGAGAAGGTCATTAAGCTTTGCCATGCTGAGCTTCTCTGCAAGCTTGTTGTCCTTTAATAATTCTTCAACTTTACTCATAATTCAATCCGCTCCTTTTCCAAAAGTAATTGTCAAATGCTATTTGTTAAATCCATTATAGCATATTATATCCAATTTTCCTATAAAAATTACAATAATTTTAGTCAATTTTTTTCAATTTGGCAAATGAAGCAAACATCTTTTTGGTACCGGCCTTGTCAAAATCCACAGTGACCTCATAATCCCTGCCTCCTTCTACGATTGCCATGACCTCGCCCGCACCAAACTTGATGTGCGATACTCTGTCTCCTACCTTATATGAAAGGCCTCCGGTGGTATTGGCACTGGCAAATGACTTCTGATTGCTCACAGGTGTATAGACAGGTGTCCTTGTACGCTGTGTATTAAAGGTGGTCGCATACTCTGTGCCGTATGTAGGTGTCTTTTTGAAGGCCTCCTTAGCCTTTCTGTACGTGCTCTGCGAATTTCTTTCAAGGTCATCATCACGGCGCTTTGGCTCATAGACCTCACCTGCCATAAGCTCGCGTGGAATCTCCTTCACAAATCGCGATACCTTGTTGAACTGTGTCTCTCCACGTACCATGCGCATACGCGCCGATGTAATGGTCAGATGCTCCTTGGCTCTCGTGATGCCAACATAAGCAAGACGCCTTTCCTCCTCTATCTCGCTTGTCGCATCATCACTCGTGATTGACATATAGCTTGGGAAAAGACCATCCTCCATACCCGCCAGATAAACATTTGGAAACTCAAGTCCCTTAGCACTGTGCAGAGTCATAAGAACCACATAGTCGCTGTTTTCGTCAAGACCGTCTATATCTGCTACAAGCGCTACCTCCTCCAAAAAGCCACTGAGAGTAGGATTCTCCTCCCCCTGCTCGTAATCAACAGCCTTGTTTATAAGCTCATCAATATTCTCAATACGCTGCTCTGCTTCATCCGTGCCCTCTGCCTTCAGCTCATCGACATAGCCGGTCTCATCGATTATTGCCTGTATGAGCTGCGAAACCGAATCCATCTCGGCTCTCGCACGAAGTGACTGTATAAACATCACAAACGGTTTTATCTTGCCTGCTGACCTCGCCATTCCCGGCACCTCATCAACATAGCGCAGTGCCGTATAGAAATCTATCCCCTTCTCAAGAGCATAGTCTGTCACCTTATTGATGCTCGTAGCTCCGATGCCGCGCTTTGGCACATTTATTATTCGCTTTACCGCAAGGTCATCATGGCCATTGTCAATAGTCTTTAAATATGCAAGAATATCCTTTATCTCTTTTCTGGCATAGAAATTCACGCCGCCGACAATCTTGTATGGGATGTTGGCAGCAATAAATTTCTCCTCGAAAAGACGCGATTGTGCGTTGGTTCGGTAAAGTACAGCACAGTCCTTATAGCGCGCCTCACCCTTTCTCACGAGTCTCGCTATCGAACGCGCCACATAATCCGCTTCCTCGAAGCCACTCTCAAGCTGTTCAAAGGTAATCCTGTCTCCGGCTCCGTTGTCAGTCCAAAGGCGCTTGTCCTTTCTACCCACGTTGTTGGAAATGACGCTGTTGGCGGCATTCAGGATATTCTGGGTAGACCTGTAATTCTGCTCAAGCTTTATGACCTTTGCATCTTCAAAATGCTTCTCAAAGTTTAAGATATTGTAGATATTGGCACCTCTGAACTTGTAAATGGACTGATCATCATCACCCACCACACACAGATTCTTATACTTCATGGCAAGAAGCCTGATAAGCTCAAACTGCACGGTGTTTGTATCCTGATACTCATCCACCATGATATATCTGAAGCGCTCCTGATAGTAATCCAGCACCTCTTTATCCAGCTTAAAAAGCTCTACTGTCTTCACAAGCAAATCATCAAAATCGAGTGCGTTATTCTGCTTTAGGGCATTCTGATACTCCTTGTATACAAGTGCCTGCTTGCGCTTCACGAAGTCACCTGTGAAGCGGTTTTCAAACTCTATCGGATCAATCATCTCATCCTTTGCAGATGAAATGACATTTAAAAACATCTTTTCCTTATACATCTTGGTATCTATCTCAAGACGCTTGCAGATGTCCTTCATCAGAGCCTTCTGGTCGTCAGCATCATATATTGTAAAATTCGTGTCATATCCCAGCCTGTCAATATACCTGCGCAGTATACGCACACATGTCGAATGGAATGTAGAAACCCATATGCTTTCCGAACCATAGCCCACCATATCATCAATTCGCTCACGCATCTCTCCCGCAGCCTTGTTTGTAAAAGTGATTGCCATGATATTGTAAGGATTGACGCCACACTCATCTATCAGGTAGGCAGTCCTGTATGTAAGAACCCTGGTCTTGCCACTGCCTGCCCCCGCTAAAATAAGAAGCGGTCCCTCTGTGGTCAAAACGGCCTCCCTTTGCTGTTCATTCAACATATCTAAGTTCATCTGTTTTCCTCTCAATTCTCCAGTCTTATTACAGGCACACAAACCATAAATAAAAAAATAATTTATCTACAGCATACCACAAACATATGTTTTGTACAACCCAATATGAGAAAATTCAAAAAAAACTTGTCATATAGTTTTCAATACTATATAATAAAAGCCTGAGGTGATGATATGGAGAATGACGTTAAAGAATTTTTATCAGAATTATTAAAACAGCTTAAATCAATAGATTACATAAAGCCGGAGGATATACCAAACATTGATCTGTACATGGATCAGGTCACAACCTTCATGGACGAGCAGCTCGCTGCATCAAAGCGCTATGAAAGCGACAAAATCCTTACCAAGACAATGATAAACAACTATGCCAAAAACAATCTGCTCCCTTCTCCGGACAAGAAAAAGTATTCTAAGGAGCATGTGCTCACACTGCTTTTTATATATTATTTCAAAAATATATTGAGCATCAACGATATCCGCTCAATTCTTAATCCGCTTACCGAGAAGTATTTCGGCAATGATGACGGATTTACGATGCAGGATGTCTATACTGAGGTTTTCAGCTTAGAGGCGGAGGAATCGCAAAAGCTCCTAAAGGATCTCGGCAAGAAATACAAGATTGCCGGTGAAACATTTGAGAATTTTCCTGATGAGGATCAGAAATTTCTTCACACATTCAGCTTTATCTGCATGCTGAGCTTTGATGTCTACATCAAGAAAATGCTGATTGAGCGCATGATTGACAATCTAAATGAAGAAAAAGAGGCTTCTTCCCATGAAAATACACATTCAGGAAAGGAAAGTAAAAAAACAGGCTCAAATTAATGAGCCTGTTTTTCTTTTCCCCTATGATAAACTAATCCTCTTTGTCAGAGCCATCCTCCATGCGTGAAAAAACCATATCATATCCATCGTTGCCGTAGTTTAATGATCTGTTCACACGGCTGATTGTGGCTGTGGAAGCCCCGGTCTTTTCTGCTATATCAAGATATGTCTTCTGCTCTCTAAGCATCTTTGCCACTTCAAATCTCTGTGATAGAGAAAAAAGCTCATTTACAGTACAAACATCCTCAAAAAATGTATAACACTCTGCTCTATCCTTGAGACACAAAATAGCATCAAACAAATGGTCTACTGCTTCTGTTTTTAGATTCTTGCTCATCGTGTTCTCCTTTTTCATGCGATTTATTTACTTTTAATTTTAACATATTAAAGTTTTAAAGTAAACAGCTTTCTTGCAATTAAATTATGATATGTTATACTAATGTTACTATCGCCTAATAAATCAGAATGGAGTAAATTGAAAATGAAAAAAGTAGGATATTTCTTTTACACATTTGTCCCACTGCTTGCAGTTGAGGCAATTCAGACTATCGCCTTATTCTTTATGATGGGCATGGGAATGTTTGGACAGGGTTTTGTCGGAAAACTTGCTTTTCCGTCTGCAAACGTATCGGACCGCCTTGAAAAGACATTTACCTCTGTAAATTTTAACATGATGATTATGATCATCTATGCACTCATTACCATTGCGATTTTTGGCATGTGGTACTATGCCAGATACGAAGGTAGTTTTCTTCCATCCCCTAAGAAAACCTTCAATCCCATGATGATTGTGGCAATCGTCATACTCGTGCCGGGTACACAGTTTGCTGCCAATTTCATCGCTAACTTAACCGGCTACATCCGTCCCGACTGGCTGCAGCAGTACAACGAGCTTTTTGAGACATCAGGCATCACAGATACCACCTTTGTGACAGTACTTTATTCTGTAATACTGGCGCCAATCTGTGAGGAGCTTATATTCCGCGGTGTAACCATGCGCTGTGCCAGAAAGGCTTTGCCATTTGCTCTTGCCAATCTGATGCAGGCTGCACTTTTCGGACTGTTCCATCTCAACTGGATTCAGGGCATATATGCCTTTGCACTTGGCATAGTGCTCGGATATGTGTGCGAACGCGGTGGCTCTATTTACTACTCTATGGGGCTTCATCTGCTTTTCAACCTTTGGGGCACACTTTCAGGATTTTTCCCTGATCCCGGTAATAGTGTAGTGGTCTTTGTGGTTGTGATTGTGGTTACAATTGTTTCACTGGTGGCCGGATTTGTACTGTTCAACAAAGGACGAAGAAAGCTCCCCATAAATTCTACAGGAATATAGACACGCCCGCCAGACTTACTATCATCATAATCATGCCGGCAAGCAGTACTCCAAGCATGACAGCGGCAACTGTTGACTTGAAATCCATATCAAGGATACTTGCCGCAAGTGTTCCTGTCCATGCACCTGTTCCCGGAAGTGGGATACCTACGAAAAGTAAAAGTGCAACAAACAGACCTCTTCCGGCCTTTGCCTGAAGCTTCTTACCACCCTTCTCTCCTTTTTCAAGGCAGAAGCTGAAGAACCTTCCAATAATTGGTTTGTCTGCTCCCCAGATGAGAACCTTTCTTGCAAAAAGATAAATAATTGGTACCGGAAGCATATTTGCAATGATACAAACGATAAATGATGGCACTATCGGCAGCCCCATCACCTGTGAAACCGGAACTGCTCCTCTGAGTTCAATAAGTGGTACCATTGAAATTAAAAAGATGTAAATATATTTTTTTAACATGAATAATTCTCCAAAAATTTAATTAGTGTATGCATCTGCTCATCAGTTCCTATGGATATTCGCAGATAGTCGTTGATTCGCTCAGGTGAGCTGAAATGTCTGACAAATATATTGTCTGCCTTAAGGTCCTCAAAAAGCTTTGTTGCAGAAACATTTGCAGGCTTTGCAAATATAAAGTTGCTCTTTGAGTCACAGAATGTAAAGCCAAGTCTCTTAAGCTCTGTCTTTGTCCACTCACGTGTCTTTATGACCTTTGCTGTGGTCTCTTCAAAGTATGCTCTGTCTTTTACCGCTACTGTAGCTGCTTCGATTGTGATTCTGTCCATTGTATATGAATTGAACGAATATTTCACATCATTCAGATACTTGATAAGCACAGGACTTGCCATTGCAAAACCAACTCTTGAGCCTGCCAGCGAGCGAGATTTCGAGAATGTCTGTACCACAATGACATTATCATATTTGTCAATGAGCGGAAGCGCACTCTCCCCGCCAAAATCTACATATGCCTCATCTACTACGACAATTACATCCTGATTGTGCTCTATTATGTCCTCTATCTCATCAAGAGGCATGAGCTTTCCTGTCGGAGCATTAGGGTTTGGAAATACTACTCCGCCGTTTGCCTTATAGTAATCTGACGGTACTATTGAAAAATCATCAGACAATGGAAACTGCTCATAAGGGATTCGAAGCATATCTGCCCACACATCATAAAATGAATATGTAATATCAGGAAACAGTATCGGCTTTTTCGAATTGAAAAATGTCATAAAAATCATGGCAAGTACATCATCAGAGCCAACTCCGACAAACACCTTTGAGCTGTCTATCTTATAGAAATCCGCAATTGCATTTACCAGCTTATCAACCCTTGGATCAGGATACAGTCTTAAATCATCTGTATTGAAATTACTTAAAACTTCCTTCACTCCCGGTGCTGGCGGATAGGGATTCTCATTTGTATTTAACTTAATAACACAGGTATTCTTTGGCTGTTCTCCCGGTGTATAAGGTACAACCTTTCGAATGTTATTTTCCCAGTCTCTCATTCTTTTCCTCCAAATTTAATTATATGTCAGCCCATACATATTTACTAATCATTCAATTTTCTTCTCAAAAAAACATGATATCAAACATAAAATCAGCGTTTTTATTCACTTTAAAATATGCACCCAAAAAAATGCTAACAATTTTACTTTACCTCATTTACTTATGTTTGTAAAGGTTGTATATTACACTTAATCACTATTTTTATATATATTTTTATCTATTTTTGCTCTAGATAAATAACCTCTAAAATTTCTTTCAAAGTTTCCTTGTTCAATCTTTCTATTCGTTCTTTGTGTAGGGAATAATAA
>ERZ773202.2285-NODE-2285-length-10303-cov-9.197307_pt1 | contig 10303 bp, 14 predicted proteins | sample MGYA00580998_ERZ773202 | MGnify/ENA primary metagenome ERZ773202 (study PRJEB29015, sample SAMEA2737803) | human gut metagenome | biome: human gut; feature: human-associated habitat; material: faeces | place: China | collected 2012 ...
ATAGATGCGGTGGAATGCCGCATAAAATCAGCATTTTTGATTTGATGATACTTCCTTTGGGAAGAGTTTGAGTAATGTACATGAGCCAAGAAATGCCGAATTTGCGGCGCTTCTTGGCTCCTTTTTGGTTGTGTGACAATCAAATGACAATAATTTTATTTGAAATGTGGAATGAGTGATATAAATTTGGTTTAGAGTTAATTGATTAAATATGGTATCATGCGGAATTCATTTTCTGATACTGCACGCATTACACCAATAAATTCAATTTTCGTTACGGAAGTTACTTTTACCTTAAATGGGAATCCGGGTGAAGTTGCTCTTGTTGTAAATGCTGCTAAAGCGTTACATGTTAATCCATTGTTTAGTGTTATGTTTTTATTAAATCCCTGTGAAAATATTGAATCACTTTCGCAAGTAATACTAATATCATTCTCTTCGTTTTTAACTAAAATAGCATATCGGGATATTGGTTCCATATATGTCTCTGCACGAAATTCTATTATCATTTCGCAAGAACTGTTTTTTGTAATATATGCACGTACATTTTCATATATTTGGTTATGTGAAGAAAATGTATTAGTCCCATTAATAACATCAATCATCTGTCTGATGGAATTTTCTAATCCCTTACCAAACACATCTATATATAGGGTTTGTAGCAATATGGCAGGCATCATACAGTCATCTAATTTAACAGGAATAATTTTAGCTGTACCATTAGAAGCTTTTAATATTGCATTTTGCCATTCTAATTTAACCATGTTGCTCTGTAAACTATTTTTTGATACGAAGAAAAAGAAAAATTTACAGTTAGTTAATCCTTCGTTCATTTTATCAATTATACCATCTCCAGGTTGGATAGACCAACTATCATAAAAGACATTATTTTGCCCATAAACTTGTGCTAATCTTAAGGCTATTGGTTCCACAATTGCCTTGTCTTTGGCTGTGTGACTAATAAAGATCATTTTATTACCTCCTAATTCATTTTTCAGTTATATCGACAATATCTATATTGGTCTCAATTGTTTTTTTATCGTCTTTATCATTCAAAACACTAAAATCCCCATTAATAAACATTTTGTATGCTCTGTTTGCAATAACTTTGGTTTCTACTAAATCAAATCCTCCACCAATGACGCCGCCAACAACAGGGACTAATTTAGCAATATTGATAATGCCCTTTTCTCCAAATTTGGTTAGAAATCTAAAGCCTACCTTCTGATTGATTTTTGTTAATACAGTACCGGGAATCTTTTTTACCATGGCAGTTGTAAATTTAGTTCCAAATTTTATGCCAGCTTGTTTGATTATTTGATCAATAGAAATGCCTGCAAGGCAAGCATAAACTAATGTTTGCCCCTGATCGCTATGAGTATCATAACCACCCATATATGCAAGGCAGGCAATCATACGCATTTGAACATACATCACACTGCTGACATTTGCAGGAATGGCAACGGGTAATGTAATAAGTCCGCCTAATCCGGTTACAAATCCCGAAGTTGTACATTTAGCAACTTGATAATTTACAAATTGTCTTGCTGCTTTTTCTGTTGAATTATTTTTTGATAAGTAATCATTGGCTAAAACATCAATAGGTTGACTGACTTTAGGGATGCCGTTTATGGATTTTTCATATAATGTATCCAATAGTTCCATTATTTGATTTTGATTCATTTCCATATGTTGAATTCTCCTTTATCTTTTTTAGAGACAATGTAAATTTCGCGAAGGTTACTCCTTCTTCGGTTTCCTTTTCCTCTTCACATAAGAGAAATCCGGAAACAAGTCTTTTAACAATTCAGCAGTTTCTTCTGCATCGTCATATTCATCCATATTTTGAACCAGTAGCTGGTCTTCATCATCAAGATTCAACGAAACAGTGTACTCTTTATTTGGGTCTGTTGGGTTTATTGGGTACTTTACCTCTTTGAGGTAATATTCCGTTTCTGATATCTCATTATATTCCAACTTGTCTCGTAAACTAGCCCAATATTCAACCATCTTTCGGAAGTTATCAAGGTCTTCCTGTGGACGGGGACCGGCACTTGGAAGTCGCTCTTCAAATTTGAAGCATACTTCTCCATCTTTCATAGTAGGTCGTAGTCCGTATGCCCATTCGATGTCAAATAGCACATGAAGTGCACTGAATATATTTGCAACATCAGGGTCAGATAATGCATAAAAGCTGACTCCTAGATTGTTTGCAATATTTAATAAAGTCGCTTCATCTGGGTATCTGTTTCCAAGCTCATAGTTTCTGATTGTGGATTCGTTCAGCCCGCACGTATCTGCCAATTCCTTTTGCGTCATTTCTGCTGCAATTCTGAAATTCCTAATTAAAAAACCTACCCGGCTGGTGAATTTTTCGCCCATTTTAACTGCTCCTTATAAGTGTAATGAGTGTTGTACCATGCATGAAGACACGAGGTGCAAAACATATATTTGGGTACATTATACCATCAACAGTGCAAAAATGAAATGTTTTTTAATAAATAGTATTGACAGTACAAAAATGAACTGTTAATATAATACACATCATAACCGTTCAGAAATGAACTGAATAATAAAAAACAAAAGAGAGGAGGCATTAGCTTATGGAGAACAAGAGATTTTTGACAGCGCAGGATGTAATGGAAATGCTGGGAGTTTCACTATCGTATTCCTATAAACTGATACGACGGCTGAATGTAGAACTTGAGGCTGATGGATTCGTGACAATAAAAGGACGTGTCAGTACACGGTATTTCATGAAACGAATCTACGGGCTATCTACGGATAAGGAGGTGGGATAGATGGCGGTTATCAAGAATAATAAGACTGGAATGTGGGAGGTGAGAACCTATTATAAGGATTTGACCGGAGCAAGGAAACAGAAAACCAAGAGGGGCTTTGCCAAGAAGAGCGAAGCACTTGAATGGGAGCGGAATTTCAAACTGAAAGAGGATCAGAGTATCAGTATGAGCTTCAAAAGTTTTGTGGATATTTATCTGACGGATTTAGAACCAAGAATAAAACGCAATACTTTCCTGACAAAGAAGCACATTATTGAGACAAAGATTCTGCCTTATTTCGGGAAACGGAAACTGGATGATATTAGGACCTCGGATGTCATCCAGTGGCAAAATGAGATTATGAAGTTGAAAAAGGATAATGGGGAGTTATTCTCCCCTACCTATCTGAAAACTATTCATAATCAGCTCAGTGCCATATTAAATCATGCGGTAAATATGTATGGTCTGAAAGATAATGTGGCACGAAAAGCCGGAACCATGGGAAAGGAAGAAAATAAGGAAATGGAGTTCTGGACACAGGATGAATTTCAGACATTTTTAGAGTGTGTGGCAGATAAGCCAATTTCTTATTATGCATTTGAAATGCTTTATTGGACAGGGATTCGAGAAGGTGAGCTGCTTGCCCTGATGCCGGCTGATTTCAATTTTGAAAAGAAAACACTTCGGATAAATAAGTCATATCAGAGGCTGGAGGGCGAAGATGTGATTACGGATCCGAAAACACCAAAGAATAACAGAACAATCGTCATGCCGGATTTCCTTGCTATAGAAATGGAGGATTTTATAAAAAGCATATACGGAATAAAGATGAACGACAGAATTTTTACCATTTCAAAAAGTTATCTTCATCACGAAATGGATAGGAGAGCAAAGCTTGCAGGAGTGAAAAGAATCCGGATTCATGGATTGCGACACTCGCACATTTCATTGCTAATCAATTTAGGATTTTCTGCATTGGCAATAGGGGAAAGAGTCGGACATGAGGCGGTAGATATCACATATCATTATGCACATTTATTTCCAACGGTGCAGACGGATATGGCAGCACAACTGGAAACGGAAAGGGAGGCGTTAGTCAATGTCAGAAAAGAATAGAGATGATAAAAACCGATGGCGTAATGTGACAATCGCATTTCGCATGTCGCAGGAGGAGAATGAAGAACTCAATAACCGGGTGAAACTAAGCGGGTTTCGAACCAAGCAGGATTATATTATCCAGAGCGTTCTTCATCAGAAGGTGGTTGCCACAGGCAATCCGTTGATGCTGGTTGGTTCTATGTCAAGATTTAGTACAAGTTAAAATGAGAAATTTTTCCCCATTTTAACCCGCCAGAAGCTCAGCCTCAGTGTGTGTTCTTTCATATACTCGTTCGAATTCATTTGGTGACATATAGTTACAATGGCTATGAATTCGTTTCGTATTGTAGAAAGCTTCCAGATATTCGAAAATCAAACGGTATAGCTGATATAATTCATGTAAGAATTTAAAGTTTTATGCCATTTTTTTTAGATTTTTTTGGTAATATCCGTGCATACATTTTCTTCTCCTATATTATCGCAATTGGCCTGTTTCCTTTATAAAAATTCACCTTTAACTTGAATATTCATTCTACAGAGACTAAAGTCATATAGCGTAAAGACCCATTCGTTAAGATAAAAATGAAAACAGAATCCTCACATGGAATATATTAAACAACAGTGCACTAAAAAGCAATAGACAGAAAGAAATTTTATGGCAGGTCGGATGAAATTCCTGCATCTGACAAAAAGGAAAATGAATAGGATATGAGTAGCTTGCCACGAGGGGGCTTAAAAGTGTAAGGAGATTATTGTAAATGATAAAATAAATATGTACATTTAGTGGAAAATAAAAATGTGTATATCGACATTGCATTGTCACTGGAGCTTTTTGTAAATGGTTCGCTTAACATCTTTAACCATCAGACAAATGTTGATTTGGATAACCGGTTCACAGTATATGGTATCAGGGACACAGCACCGAAGGTAAGAGAAGATAAAGCCAGATAGATGTGAGGACGTGGAAGAGATTCTGCGTCATTTTTTGTACAGTTTTATCGAAATACAGAACATTAATTCGATGCGCAAGAGATGATTATTGGACAGTATAAAGTGCTATAAATAAAGCATAAGGAACAGATACATGAGTTAAAGCATGAACTTTTACGGAGGTGGCAGTTATGCATATATTAGCGTTTATTTTAATATTTGTTGTCGGTTCAATCATTGCTGCTTGTGATGGGGATTATTCAGGAATAGCTGCAATAGGTAAGTTTGTAGGATTTTTTGTATTGTTATTCGCAGTATTATGGTTATTTACCCAGCCTGTTTTATTGATAATTGCTATTGTGGTACTGGTTTTAATTGTGATATGTTGCTCTGCAAAGTAGCACATGCAGATAAAATATTAAAGTGTACCGACATTAGGACTTGCAAGAATGAAGGAACTTTTCTTATATGGTTATTTATGGTATCATATAAGAGAAGTTTTTAGTTTTATCGGGGAGTTAGGAGGTGCAATATGCCTAAATCATCAAATCAGAAATTGAAACTGATATATCTTATGAAAATTCTTCTGGAGCGGACGGATGAAACGCACAGTATTACCATGCCGGAGATTATTGAAGCACTCGCTGCGTATGACATAAGTGCGGAACGCAAAAGCTTATATAATGACATTGAAAATTTAAGAGTGTATGGTCTGGATGTTATAGGAACGCAGGAAGACAGGACATATTCCTATCATATAGGGAACAGACAGTTTGAACTTGCAGAATTAAAATTATTGGTTGATTCTGTGCAGTCGGCAAAATTTATTACAGCTAAGAAGTCAAATGAGCTTATAAAAAAGATAGAAGGACTTGCCAGTAAGTACGAAGCATCACAGTTACACAGGCAGGTATTTGTGACTGGTCGTGTAAAGACGATGAATGAGAGCATTTATTACAATGTTGACAGGATACATACAGCAATAGCAGAAAATTCGAGGATAACATTCCAGTATTTTCAATGGAACGTTGACAAGAAGATGGAACTGCGCCATGATGGAGCACTTTATGAGGTCAGTCCATGGTCATTATCCTGGGATGATGAAAATTATTACTTAATTGCGTATGACAGTAATGAGGGAATAATAAAACATTTTCGTGTAGATAAAATGCTTTATATCAAGTCAAATGGCAAAGGAGAGTTGTATTGGAAAATGAGTTGTTTTTATGGCCATATAAAAATATGGATTTTTGGAAAATAGAAAACAGTGAAAACGTTGTAGAGATTAAATGGAGTCATAATTGCGTTGAAGATTATAAAAACCTGGCTCTTGATTTTTATGATTGTGGATATAAGACATTTGAAGAAGTGATTGATAGTGGGCATGATAATGTTAAATCAGATATGTGGTTTCTAGCGGGGATTTTTTTGCTTCGTCAAAGTATTGAATTAGGATTAAAAGCATTAATTTGTAGAATATGTAACAATAAAAAGTGTATTCAAGAAATATTTGAAAGATGTTGCCATGATTTATCTATGCTTTTTAAGAACTATTACGATGTTGGAAATGAAGAATTTTTAGATGATGCCGAAAAGAAGTGGCTGAAAGAATATCTGTATTCGTTAGAAGAAGTTGACAGTAAATCAGATATGTTTAGATTTCCCTTTGAAGATGAATTCCTTTCAAAATATAGGGATATGTTTTTAGATAATGTTGAGGTGGCTAATAATTTGGTACAAGCATTTGGCTTGGTTTATAAATGTGTGCAAAAAGGGGAAATATTAGAAGTATTTGATAGTAATTTTAAATCAGAATTCTTTGTTTTTGCATCTCATGGCATAGGAAATTGTTATTTATGGCAAAGAGTGTCTGATGAAGGATTTCATGTAAAGATAACAGGATATAATGCGGTTATAGATTACATTTATAATAATCAAAATATTTTACTACAGGTAAAGATTTATCCATTAATGTTTATGTTTAGAAATACAATAGAGTTATGTCTAAAAAGGTTATTTTACAGTAGAGTGGAAAAAGGTGTGACATTAAAAGTATTTAATTCTAAAAGGCGGAGCCATTTGATAAACAAGGATTTATGGAAAAATGTTAAGCCTGTAATTGAGAGGTATGCAAGAGCCTCCAATAGTGATTTAGAAATGATTGAAATAGTAGGCAACGCATTATGTACAATAGATCAGATAGATAAAAATGGTGATATGTTTAGATATCCAACAACATACAGTTTGGAATATAAGTTCGATAAAAAAAGCATTGATATTGGCAATGCTTATAGATACATTAAGTCGCTGATAAATTTCTTGGATGGTTGTGATTCAATGCTTGATGAAATAGCGGAATATGAAAGTGATATGAGAACGGAATATGAAGCCGAGATGAGTAGTTATATGGTTTGGTAATTAAAGGTAAGAGACATACTGATTATAGGCTTTGTAAGTTTGATTAGTTGGTTAATGGGAGGTGTTATTATTAAACTTATTATCTGCGGAAATGGATTAGATATCCATGTAGGATTAAACACAAGTTATAGAGCATATAGAGATTATTTAGTAAATAAAAAGATATATGAAGGTGAGAGTGCAATTTCAATTATAGAAAAATCCGATTTTTTTATTCCTAGAGATAAAGATTGCTGGACGGATTTGGAAAATGCACTAACATTTGATTATAGAAAATATATTACTCAATACATAGATGCGTTTGATAGAGATATTGATGTTAATAATTATGAAACTAGTATTGCGCAAATGAACTCTGCTAAACAATTTTTTAAGAATAATCCACAAGATATTGCAAGAGATTTTACAAATAATTGGTTTTGGGAATGGATAGCAAGAGAGTATTATAATAATATTGAAGATATATGCTATAAAAATAGTAATGATAGCATACATGGAGTTATCGATAGAGATTGCATTTGTATCAACTTTAATTATACGCATACATTAGAAGATATGTTTGATATAAATAAAACTAATGTATTATACATTCATAACAGACTTCCAGATAAAAGAAATTTAAACGATAAGGGAATTGATTTTGAAAGAGATATATTAGCATTAGCTAAGAAGCAATTTCAGTTTGGATCAGTTAATAATTATCTAGACGAATGGATAAACTTTGCCAATTCTATTAAATTGAAAAGTAGTCAAAAATTGATGAGTAAAAAGAGTTTAATAGATAACTTAAAAGAAATATATTATGCATTCTCAAAGAAGCTTTCAATGAATTATGATGTATTAAGTAAATTCATTGATGAGAATAAAACGAAAATAACGGAGGTTATAGTGCTAGGACACTCTATGCTGGGTGTTGACGAACCTTATTATAGAGATGTTATTGTTCCGAAGTTAAAAGATGTACATTGGGATGTGTATTGGCATAAATTTGATGATGCAAGTATTTTTATTGAAAAATATAAATTGCCAGAGGCGAAATCTAAAGAGTGGTAAATCAAATGTTGGAAGCAAAATAGAACATTTATATTATGGATTATGGTATATATTATGACATGGATTCAACGAGAAATGGAGAGGCAGGAATATATAATATGAGTTTGAAAAATGTATTGATTATTGTTGATAACATTGACGAATCAATTGATTTTTATGAAGAACTGTTTGGATTGCGTGTGATTACAAGGCAGGAAGGTAATGTAATAATGTCTGAGGGGCTTGTATTACAGGATGTAGATGTATGGTATGATAGTACAAAAATACCTACAACTCCACATAACAATATGACGGAACTTTATTTTGAAGATAATGATATAGAAGGTATTATTGAAAAACTGGAGTCTGGCAAGTATGTTGTAAGTTATGTTACGGAATTAATGGAACTTGAAGGTGGACAGAAGCTTGTAAGATTTTATGATCCATCAGGAAATCTTATAGAAGTACGAACACCAATTAACTATAACTGATATAAAATGGATTTAAGGAGAAAGCGTACAGAAGATGATGATGTACGCTTTGCACAGTCCTTTGAAAAACTTATACTGATGGTAAAATCAAAAGAAGGTGCTTAGAGTGAGACTATTTAAGAAAAAGACAGTTACAAAGACATATGATAAGGAAAATAAGAAACCGGTAATCAAAGCGAGCATATGTAATGGGGAGCAGGTTGCTGGCTTTAAGGACATTCATACAGGTAAGATAGAAGAGGTTATGCTGATTAAGAATCATGCAGACCTTGATTCATTCAAGAAAATGTATGGAATAGATGGCGAGATAGAAAAGGAATATTAAACAATGTATTTGATTAAGACGATAAAAGGTTGTTTGTAAGATTAAAGAAGTTGAAAACAATACAAGAGTAATCTTATGTGATTTGTTAAATAAAAGAAAACTATGAAAAATTTTTATCCAAAGGATAATACACCAGGATGTACGAAGCAGGCATGTGGTTTTTCTGAGCGTTATCCCCAGTTTACTGAGAAGGGAGCTGTTATCATCGGAGTAAGCAAGGACTCTGTAGCATCTCACAAGAGATTTGAAGAAAAATATGGACTGGCATTTACGCTACTAGCAGATTCAGAGCGTAAAGTTATTGAAGCATATGATGTCTGGAAAGAAAAGAAAAACTATGGAAAAGTATCTATGGGCGTAGTGAGAACTACATATCTTATTGATGAGCAGGGAATTATCATCAAAGTCAATGATAAAGTCAAAGTAGCAGATGATCCTGAAAAGATGCTTAAGGAAATAGAGTGATGATCAAATCATATAGTCATGGTATAGCAACAGCAGGTTGCTTTTCTTTACATGATTTTACCTGTATCATAAAAAGAGAAACCAACTATACATGATACAAGGAGACGGCTATGAAAACAAAGAATATTATTTTGCAACTCCGTAAGGAAAGAGGAATGTAACAGGATGAGCTGGCAGATAAAATCATGGTAACAAGGCAGGCAGTATCACGCTGGGAAAATTGTGATACCGTTCCCAATATTGATACACTTAAGCTCTTATCGAAAGAATTTGATGTCTCAATTAATACACTTTTGGGAGAACCCAGAAAGCTGATCTGCCAGTGCTGCGGAATGCCGATTGATGATGATTCTATCCTGGGACGTGATAAGGATGGCACATTAAATGAGGAGTATTGTAAATGGTGCTATGCAGATGGAACGTACACATATAACGATATGGATGAATTGATTGATGTGTGTGTAAAGAATATGGTAAATGAAAATTTTACCGAAGAACAGGCACATTCTTATCTGAAAGAAATGCTTCCAAAGTTAGATTACTGGAAAAGATATGATGAGCTTAGTGACAATGGGCAGTTTGAAGAGTTTAAAAAGCAATTGATAAACGAAATAAATGATCTGCATATAGACGGATTTCCAAGGGTAGACAAACTAAATGCACTTGTGGGGAAATATGTGAATCTGGAATATACTCTGCCTAATGGACAAAAAGTGAAATTCCTTGATGATCAGAAAACTTATCTGGGGAATCAACTGGAGTCT
>ERZ773202.2295-NODE-2295-length-10276-cov-49.299775_pt1 | contig 10276 bp, 11 predicted proteins | sample MGYA00580998_ERZ773202 | MGnify/ENA primary metagenome ERZ773202 (study PRJEB29015, sample SAMEA2737803) | human gut metagenome | biome: human gut; feature: human-associated habitat; material: faeces | place: China | collected 2012 ...
AAACCCCGGAGGGGTTCCAAATAAACCCCCATTTGAAATGGGGGTTGCTAACTTATTAAAAACTCAAGACATAATATGGGATTTTATCAGATTTTATCGTTAATTTGAGGCAATGCTCTCTTGAATCCTTGTTATGTAAATCGGGAATCTAGGGAATATCCTCACATAATTTTTTGTGGGGGGGGTAGACAATTAAATCAATTTGTTCCGTTTTCTGTTTTCTGCTTGAAACCGGTGAAGTTGCTTGAAATTGTGGAGGACAGAAATGGGCAAAACTAATGCTACCTTCATTTCATATCCTCTATATAATGAACGAGTCCAGTTGATGCGGGCTTTAGCTATAATTTGCGTAGTTATGATACATACATCACCTGGTGGCATTGATCAGGTGTTTATTCGCCCGTTTATTAATTTATGCGTGGCGCTCTTTATATTTTTATCCGGATATTTAACACAGTTTGGTCATGAGAAAATTGGAGAGATATATAGAAAAAGAGTTTCGCGTGTTCTTATTCCCTATTTGATTTGGACTGCTGTATACACATTCGCTTATCATGGATCAGTTTGGAAATTATTCTTGAATATACTATCAGGAAATGCTGCCGCACAGATGTATTTTATACCGGTGTATATTCAATTTGTCCTATTGACGCCATTTATTCGCATGTGGATTCAGCATGAAAAATTTAAATGGTTAGGGTGGTTAGTAAGCCCGATCTCCGTTATTTTGTTTGTATACTTGCCTACTTTTTCCGGGATCCCTTTATATCAATACATGAGTGCTTTTTGGCATGTATCCTGCCTGGGGTGGTTTCTTTTTTACTATTTGGGCCTTTTACTTGGAAATGGACATCTTAAAATAAATCTTTCAATTAAAAAATTGGCTCTACTTTATGCAGGCTCCATTGTAGTACAAATGGTAGAAGGTTACTTATTTTACCGATTTGGAAATGCTAATTTTGGAACACAGTTGAAATTTTCTGCTTATTTATCTTCTGCCCTTTTTTTGTTTGATAGCATACAAATACATATCTTCTTCACCTAAGGCACCCTCTAGTATTTTGGGTAGGATAATCCTATCTTTGGGATCATGCTCTTTTGGTATTTATTTGTCACACATTTTTGTGATGGGTGTATTGGGACATGTATTTCCCATATATAAATCAATTTCTTTCTGCATGAATTCTGTAATCGTTGTATTGATCTATTGGCTTGCAGTGCTTATTGGAAGGCGCATAGTTGGGAAGAAGATAGGGAAACTATTTGGGCTATATTAAAAAATAGTATTATGCTGTTTCAAATCTACCCAACACGTGCGTGAGAGCCATGCGATATGCGGATGGGAATCAGCGAATACGCAGGATGGAGCCAGGGGAGTTGCCTTTGGCGGCAAGATCGGGATCGAGGCCGGGATTTGGTAGGTGCCGATGGCGCTATTTTTAGACTACTGACTAGTATTCTTTAGTGGGCTGATGGATTAGTGGGCTAGTGAACTAGTAAGAGTCACTATCGTCAGGTACCTGGATTTCTCCACTCTGTGGAGGTTCTGCAGAGAGTGTGTATTGTACTAAAAAAAGAGTGGCTCCCATTAATGTATTGAGTGAGTGGCTCTCAGTAGTTTTGCTAAAAATTTCTTAGGGCATGTAGAACTCGAACGTGAATCATCCTTTGGATAATCATAAAAAAGAGTGCCTTACAAATTTGCAGGCACTCTTTTTTAATATGTTCAGTATAATGATTCCATCATGTTGCAGCGCATGGCAAGATTGGATAGCTCCTTCTTGCGATTCTTTGAATATATAAGGTCGAAACTGTAGCGAAGCCTATCATTTAAATTGTGACAATCAGCATAATTCCTGCTATTGAAAAAGCGGATTTCCGACTCAGTGAGATCGAATTTAAAACCGTAATCCTGTCCTCGATAGATGGGGGCAAATTGCTGAATACGGTTTATTCTTTTCGCCTGGCTCTTGTAAAAGATGAACCTTTGATGCGCCATATAGACATTTTTCTCTGAAAAGTCAAGAGTTGCATACTGCCCGAAGTTACAGGTAACGAGGACTATGTTTTTTTCATGGATTTGGTTCTGGGATATGTAGTGATAGATTGCATTAGTATGACCGATGATTATAAATAAATCTGGATTATTTTGATTTGAAATAGGAGCGAGTTCAGCAAAATGAGGACTCGTTGGCAGGGCTCTTTCTGTGATGATGCCAAGGGAAGTATATAGATATTCCTGTCGTAATCTGGCTTCATTCTGATTTTCTATCGGAAAAAGGTACCTCAATGTCCTTATTCCCCCCAACAACCGGTTAAGCCGGCGCCATACAATGGATAGCAACCGGAAGTTGAAGATAATTTGATGTCGCCGTCCTGTGTATTGAGTACATGGAAGCCGGTAGAGTCCAAATCATCAGATCCCCCATTAGTCAAACCTGTATTGTCAGATACAATGAAAGTCGTTTTGGTGGCATTGATATCGGATCGTTCAAAAATTTTTTGTGCTGTTTTGTTTTTACCGTGATGGGGAAGCTGGATGTAAGCATGTCCCGGAAGATTGTCTGATATCGCTTCATAGGATGAATCGCCGGTCAAAAGCAATTTGCCGTTTGCCAGACTTGAAACGGTAAGCTGAATGCTTGTTGCATTCTGGATCGTCTCTCCATCGATGGTGTCCCCTTCGCGTGTATCAAGACGTTTAGCAACAGCATCCAGCATGTCATCCAAAGACGGACCGACAAAACTAACACCAGCGATAAATTCATCCAGAGAATTTTCGTATATGTCGTATATGGGTTCACCTGACAGCTGTGCAATGTTGTTGTAGAGCTTTAAGATTTGCGCCTTGATGCTTTCGCGTGTCTTTCTCTTATCCCCAATGCGGTCATATAGTTCGTCTACATGTTTCAGGAGAAGCGTGGTGTAGATTTTCGATATGAGTCCCCAGTGAAGAAGGTAAGGAAGCCCGTCAAAATGGTCTGAATCGTTGTGCGAGAGAACAAATATAGCTTGCCTGTAGTCATGATCTTTCATGTAGTGCTTAACACGCTCAGCGTGCTCTTGGCAGCCGCAGTCATAAATAAGAAGTTCACGGCCGTTGTCAATGATAGTACAGTCTCCGTAGTTTTGGGTTGAGTCGTCATAGTCTTTGGCCGATAATGTTATCGTTTTCATGGGAATCTCCTTTCTGAATGGAAAAAGCTTATCTAGTGACTTCATGATACCACGTTAATACCAGAAAATCAATAGCTGAATTAGTAAATAGTCGTAAATTATTTTACTAAAGCAGAATAAATCATGAATTTATCAATTAATAGGTGAAAATTAAGCTGCTTATGCAAAACTTTTGAAGACGCGGAACCCTCGCATTTTTTTCGAGTGAATAGCATTTAATTGCTTGTTGGCGAGAGGTGTGATATAATCAACAATAATTGTCTTTATAATAGAGGTAAGGACTGAACTTTTGACCTGATAAAAGAAAGGAAAGAAGAGAACGTTATGTTTAATTATATCCATGTGAAGAATTATAAATCGCTTGGCGATGTGACCTTTGATTTAAGAAATAAAACCAGAATGCCAAAAAAACTTGCCATTGTCTTTGGGGATAACGGAATTGGCAAATCCAACTTGGCATCTGTATTCTACTTTTTGAGTAAAAGCCTTACGACCATGGGCGTTAGGGATCTCATACAGGATTTCTTAAAAGATCTTCCGCCAGATGTTCCGGATGAAATATTGATGAGCCTTTTAAAGGATAACTATCAAAGTATGCCTGATTTGATAAAGAAAGCCAAAATGGTTCAGTCTGATGAAAATCTGTTCATTGAATATGGCTTCCGTATCAATGGAATCAATGGCGAATATAGATTGGAAATGAATGATGAAGAGATTGTCTCGGAGTCACTTGAATATAAATTGAACCAGAGAAAGGGCACCTATTTCTCTTTTACTCCTAGTCAGAAAAAAATGAGTGCTGTTGTCTTTAAGGATGCAGACCTCGTAAAAGATTTGTTTGAACAATCGGCTAAATTCTGGGGAAAACATTCATTCTTGGCAATTTTACTGCACGATTTCAATGATAAGAGTCAGGAATATTACGAAGGCAAACTATCCGATAATTTTATAGATGTTTTGCATGAATTCCGCTCTATATACTGTAAAATCAATTTTGGCAATACGATGGAAAAAGGCATGGAGCCCATGATGGATTGGGGCGTGGGCCCGAGCGGCTACATGGCGCCTAAAAATGAAAGTATGCTTGACTTTGCTGAGAAGGTGCTCAATCGATTCCTGCCGGTAATTAATCATGACATTAAAAGAGTATATTATAAGAGGAAAATTCGTAAGAGTAAATTACATTACCAGTTGTATGAACAGAAATTAATCAACGGTAAAGTTCGTGAAATATCTTTCGCATTAGAATCCACAGGGACATGTCACGTTTTAAATTTACTTCCCTACCTGGTCGAGGCTGTCAAAGGGTCTGTGGTTGTGATTGACGAATTCGACTTTGGTATGCATGAATTATTAACAAAGAAACTGATACAATCTCTTTATAACCAGATGCAGGGACAGCTTATTGTTACAACTCATGATACAAATAACTTTGAACTCGATATTCCTCCGGAAGCATATTACGTCATTAATGAAGATGAAAATGGATTCAAAAAAATATATTGCGTCCTGAAAATCGATAATAAGATTAACCCAAAGAATAATATCAGGAAACAATATCTGAGTGGCAAATATCATGGCATTCCACAGAATGCATCTATTGATTTTCAGGCACTGCTACAAATGATTGAAGGCCATAGAGGAGAGTAAGAGCGAAACTATTTTTATTACCAATGATAAAAATTATATTTTTACCAATTAATATAAAAGGCAGTCAGCATGATGAAAAATTTCATCATGCTGACTGCCTTTTCTGTAAATCTATCCGCGAGGGGGAATAGGGTCGTGTTCATGGCTGTCGGCACGGCGAATTGTACCATCCAGATTGTGAATCAAAAGTTCAGCGCCCTGGATCCGGCTAATGACTCGCGCCCAATTAACTGCAGACTCTTTTGTAGACGCGGTATGCAGGAGCTTAGCTCTTTGCCCGGCTCGAGCCGCGAGGACTCGCCATCCTTCTTGACCCGCAGGGACGACATGTATTTCTTTTCTATACATCTACAGAACCTCCTTTCATGTAGAATAATAGCACGCCAAAATCGTAAAGTCAATTACAGATTACTCAAAAAAAATAGGAGCAACATGAATAAAAATCAGCCATTATAGAAATTATGATAATTCGGAATAGATTTATGAAACACGCAGTGAGGAGTAGGCCTTTTTTGATTGGGAGTTTATGAATATATTGAGTTTTGTATTTCCACTTCGTTGAATGGAAAAACTTCTGCCGCCGCAGTCGGTACCTTCCCGCCGACTGGTATTTAATGTCGGTTGTGTCATACGTAGCAGGCATCGAGATTCTTCGCTGCACTCTGAATGACGACCTGGGGCGGGAAGGCAAGCACGTAACGTTATCTCGATCCCGAACACGGTCCCTATCTCGCCGTCAGGCGCAGGGTGGTTGTTCGGTTTTCATTCCACTTCGTGGAATTACAAAACTCATCGCCAAAGGCGATACCATAACCCTATGAACCCTATGAACCCTCGGGCCGTTGGCCCGTCAAGGCGCCGTAGGCGCCGCCACTACAAAGAAACCCGGTGTCTCCAATTGCCCATCATGCCCAATGAGTTCGGTGTCTGCATGGTCTACGGACGCTGCTGTACGGGGTACGACGGCGCGCGCCAGGCATGAGTCTCCCGTCATTTCTGCCCTTTAGGGGATTTCTGGAGTCCTGAGTTTCTTTGTGGTTTTCAGCTCTCGCTGATTTTTTACCTTTTCGGAAAAGGTAGAGGGGAGAAAGGCGGTACCTTTTTTGAATTTCGGCATTCCATTCCTGCATTTCCTATGGCCATCTTGGAAATATATGGAATACTTTCTGTCAAACCGCGGGCCTTTTCTTGTCCCTCTACAATATAAATAACGGGAGCTTACGATTTTTGAAAAGTGATGAAAATAATTTTTCATAATTTTGTGCCGAAGCGGGATTGCGGGGGAAAAAAATTGAGATTTGAGGAAAGAGATTTGGGATTTGATTTTCGGTGTTCCTCAGCCCTATCGGGCAGCTCCATTCCGGTCGGGCAAATAAAAGGAAGGCGATTCTAAATTTCTCGTTTCCTCTTGAGGTGGCAAGGGAACTGGATTCGTAGGGAGCCGACAAGGCGACTGAGAATCCAGTGACACACTTCCCACCGGGGTGGACGCCGTGAAACGGCAAAGGGTGTACGAGGTTAAGAATGATGATGCTGGTCCATTGCTGTCCTACGCAGGGCCAACTTAGTCCGACTTGGCAATCCTATGCAGGATTGCCACCTGAGGAAGGAGCCTACGTTACGTTCTATACTCTGGAGTCGTTGGAGAGGGGCGACATGGTGGAGGGAGACTTCTCGACTGCGCTTCGCTCGAAGTGATGAGGGGTGGAGGTCTGAGGCTTAAAGTTTAAGAGGTAAAACGTCAGAGATGACAGATGGTCAGATGTCAGGAGTAAGGAGAGAGAACCAGGGACATGAAGATAAAGCTTTATGATTACTGATGATTATTAAATTTGCTATTTTGAAATCACAATACAAGCCCTGTTGGAGATTTTTTCTATGGAATCCCTGTAGGGCTTTTATTGTGATTAGGCAGACTTACCAATTGAATGCGGATCAAGTTTAAGCTCATTAAGATATGATATAATAAAACATAATAGTTAACATTTTTACAAATGCAAGGAGATGCTTTAATGGATGATACAATTTTTATTGCCGCTATGACTGCATTGGCTACCAGTCTTGCATCAAAAGGTGCGGAAGGACCGGCACATACATTGAATCTTTTATGGCAGGCCACCTTTGGTCGAGTAGATAAACCTCTGGAAGAATACTTAGCTAAACGAAATTATGACAAGATCAAATATATAGAAGAGATAGATAAAGAGACAAGTAAAATTCCGGTAGATAAAATCAAGCAAGAAATTGATATCAGCTTGGTTGGGCCAGCTCTTGAAGCATCAAAGTATTATATCGGGAATGCTGTGCTGCGCAGCATGTTTGCTAAGCTTATAGCTGCGTCCTTGGACCGGCGCCACAATGGAAAAGTTCATCATGCATTCGTGGAAATTATTAAGCAAATGAATCCTTTAGATGCCCAGATGTTGTCAGATTTAAAAAATCCATCATATGTACTTTATTATTTGACTAATCAACATGGTAGAGGATATGTTTATGAAAATCTATATATGTCAGACCGGTTTCAGGAACCGTTCGAGGAGTCTTCTCTTGCAATTTCAAATTTAGAGAGACTGGGACTCATTCATGTGTATAGGTATCGCAATGGCCTTATGGTTGGAACTGGTGCTTTTTTAGATTCTATGGTGAAAAGATTTAAGAAGACTGATTACTATAAGCGGATGCCAGAACCAGTAGATCCTTATTTTACAGTCGATCAGCTTGAAATAACCACATTAGGTCTTACATTTAGGGATATATGCCTTTAGGTTGAATTAAAACTAATATCTTTCATTGAGATTCAGGTGCTATATAATGAAATATTATGATTACTTAATTGGCGGTGCCGGTCTCTTCGGCTCGGTTTTTGCTCATGAAGCAAAGCAGGCGGGGAAGCGGGTGCTTGTTGTCGACAAACGTCCTCAGATTGGCGGAAACGTGTATACAGAGGACATTGAGGGCATCCATGTGCACAAGTATGGGGCCCATATTTTCCATACGAATCTGAAGCATGTGTGGGACTACGTGAATCAGTTTGCTGTGTTCAACCGCTTCACCAATTCACCGGTGGCAAATTACCATGGCGAACTCTATTCGCTGCCTTTTAATATGTACACCTTTAATAAAATGTGGGGTGTCGTGACACCAGAGGAAGCGGCTGCCAAAATCGAAGAGCAGAGGAAAGCGACCGGTATCACGAATCCCAGAAATCTGGAGGAACAGGCGATTTCCCTAGTGGGGATGGATATATATGAAAAGCTGATCAAGGGATACACGGAAAAGCAGTGGGGGCGGCCCTGCACGGAACTGCCCGCCTTTATCATTAAGCGGCTGCCGGTACGGCTGACTTTCGACAACAACTATTTCAACGCGCTCTACCAGGGGATTCCGGTAGGTGGGTATACAAAGATGGTAGCCCGTATGCTGGATGGAATAGAGGTACAACTGAACTGTAACTATCTGGAAAATAAGAAAGAATTGGACAGCCTGGCAGACAGGGTGATTTATACCGGGCCCATTGATGCCTATTTCCATTATGACCTGGGACCATTGGAATACCGGAGTGTCCGTTTTGAGACGGAAGTGCTGGATAAACCTAATTTTCAGGGAAATGCAGCGGTGAACTATACGGACAGGGAGACGCCCTGGACAAGAATCATTGAACATAAATGGTTTGAATTTGGAAAGGATGAGCAGGGCAATGACCTGCCTAAGACCGTTATCAGTCGGGAATACTCCTCAGAGTGGAAGGTGGGCGATGAGCCTTATTATCCGGTGAATGACGAGAAAAATGGCAGTCTCTATAAGAAATACAAGGCACTGGCTGATAGGGAAAAGAAGGTCATTTTCGGCGGCCGCCTGGGTGAGTACAAGTACTACGATATGGATGCGGTGATTGATTCGGCACTGCGGCGAGCAGACAGTGAGCTGAGATAATCAGGCGGTTAGACTTCAGATGGCCAGACAATCAGACTGTGAGATTATCAGACGTCAGATGGTCAGATGTCAGACTATCAGACTTCAGATTTCAGATGATGAGACAATCAAACTGGGAAACTATCAGACGTTACACTGTCAGACTATGAGACTATCATATGGTTAGACATTCAGACCGTCAGGCTATCAGATTTCAGACCATTAGACAAGAAGATGTTAGATAATGGGACTATAGATATTTACAAGGAGGAAGCGATGAATTACCGGAAAATGATCGTGTGGCAGAAGGCGATGAATCTTACGGAGGCTGTGTATGTGGCAATCAGAAAGTTGCCTCCTGCTGAGTTGTATGCGTTTTCGGCGCAAATACGTCGATTGGTTGTATCTATTCCTTCTAATATTGCTGAAGGGGCCGGCAGGAATACGGATAATGATTTGAGGCATTTTATGACTGTAGCTCGTGGCTCAGCTACAGAGCTTGAAACACAGCTTATGACAGAAAAGATTCCTGTCGTAAAGCCTGTCTGATGATCTGACGTCTCTTATCTCAAATCTCTCACCACGAAAGGAATGAACTCATGGATATAAAAATACTAGTAGCGGCTCACAAGAAGTACTGGATGCCGGATGATGATGTGTATATGTCTCTTCAGGTAGGGGCGGAGGGGAAGGAGTCTCTGGGGTATACTCCGGATAATACGGGAGACAATATTTCTTCTAAAAATCCCAATTACTGTGAGTTGACGGGGCTGTACTGGGCCTGGAAGAATCTGGAATGCCAGTATATTGGGCTTTGCCATTATCGCCGGTACTTTGGACGCAGGGTGCATACGAAGGATATAGAGAAGAAAAAGGCGGCTATTTTTCATAGAGAAGATTATGAAAGACTGATTAAGAAGTATAATGTCATTCTTCCAGTGAAGAGGAATTATTATATTGAGACAGTGCGCAGTCAGTATGAGCATGCTCATTATAAAAAGGATCTGGACGAGGTCGAAAAGATTATTTCTGAGAAATATCCAGGCTATTCCGATGCTTTTTCCAGAGTGATGAATCGAAGGAAGCTTCATATCCTGAATATGTTCGTTATGAAGAAGTCACTTTTCGACGAATACTGTACTTGGCTTTTTGATATCCTGTTTGAATTGGAGAAGCGGACGGATATGACAGGGTATGATACTTACGAAGCACGGCTTTTCGGCTTCATGTCAGAGCGCCTTTTTAATGTATGGCTGGAAAGGCAGAATCTGAAGAAAGTAGAAGTACCGGTGGTGTTTTTGGAAAAAATTGACTGGCCGAAAAAGATTGCTGATTTTTTAAAGAGGAAGATAACAGGGAAAAGATAGCACAAAGAATCTATAAGTTGGCAGCATAGGGCAAGATAATTATGCTTTTGACAGACAGATAGACAGACAGCGCATAGCATGGATTGATATTGCAAAGGGAATAGCAATCATTTTAGCGTAAAATCTCATAGTGACTGCAAGTCTAACTAGACCTTGCATTAAATCGAGGA
>ERZ773202.2296-NODE-2296-length-10269-cov-10.807519_pt1 | contig 10269 bp, 12 predicted proteins | sample MGYA00580998_ERZ773202 | MGnify/ENA primary metagenome ERZ773202 (study PRJEB29015, sample SAMEA2737803) | human gut metagenome | biome: human gut; feature: human-associated habitat; material: faeces | place: China | collected 2012 ...
TTTGCAGCGCTTTGTATTCGCCCAACGCTAAAATCGTTATTTCCCCGGACAGCACTGTATCCGGCGTAATGGAAACGTCGGTTTTTCCGGAATGTTTGATGCCGAGAATGTTAATGCCATACTTTCTGCGAATATCCAGTTCACCAACACTTTTGCCGATCCACCCGGCCGGAACTTCTACTTCAAAAATGGCGTGCTGCTCGTCGATCTCTATGTAGTCGAAAATATGGTCGGCAGTGTATCGGATCGCTGCCCATTTTGCCACCTGTTTTTCCGGGTAGACTACATGGTCTGCACCGTTGCGAAGCAGAAACTTTGCCTGCACATCACGCTCGGCACGCGATACCACGCGCTTTGCACCCAGCTCCTTCAGCAGCGAGGTGGTTTCCAGCGAGTTCTGAAAATTACCGCTGATGGTCACGATGCAGACGTCAAAATTTCCGATGCCAAGAGAGCGAAGAAACTCCGCGTTTGTACTGTCGCCAATTTGTGCGTTGGTGACATATGGTAGCACATCACTGATTCGTTCCTCGTTTGTATCGACCGCCATGACCTGAGGCCCCAGCTGATAAAGCTGTACTGCGATATGCCGTCCGAAGCGGCCTGTGCCAATCAATAGAATGTTTTTCATGTGAAAAGGCTCCTTATCCAATCGTAATTTTTTCCTGCGGCAACCTTGCATTCCCCACTTTTTTGCTGGAAAGTGCCGCATAAATGAGGGTAAGACCGCCGACTCTGCCCAGATACATGAGCAAGATCAGCACCATTTGCGATGGAATGCGCAGCTGCGGTGTAATACCAAGTGTCAAACCCACCGTCCCGACCGCCGATGCCGTTTCATACAGGCAGGCAGACAGCGGAAGATGCTCATATGCGCTGATAAAGACCGCACCGCCAAAGAACAGCACCAGATACATCGTCAGAATGGTCGCGGCGGTCTTGACGGCGCTGCAATCGACTCTGCGTCCGAAAAATTGGGCACTATCGCGCTGGCGGAAGGTCGCAGTGGCATTGACAATCAAGACCGCCAGCGTCGTTGTTTTCATGCCGCCTGCTGTAGAACCCGGAGAACCGCCGATGAGCATCAAAAGGATCATCACGCCCTGCGACGTACCGGACATCGTGGATAGATTTACCGTGTTGAAGCCAGCTGTCCTCGGCGTGACGGACTGAAAAAAGGATGCCAGCAGCCGGTTTCCGGCGGGAAGCGCGGAAAAGTCTGAAAAGAAGAAAAACACAGCAGGCAGAAAAATCAAAAGACCTGTCGTGACGAGAATCACCTTGCTCTGCATTCGGTAGCGATGAAACCGCCACTTGTTTTCGAAGATGTCATCCCACGTCAGAAATCCAATGCCGCCAATCACAATCAGCAGCATAATCGTGATATTGATTACCGGGCTGTCCGCGTAGCCGGTAAGAGATGGATAGCGGTTGCTTTCTGTCCCAAGAATATCAAACCCGGCGTTGCAAAAAGCAGATATGGAATGAAATACCGCCATCCAGACGCCGCGCCATCCATAGTCACGGCAGAACACCGGCAGCACGGCAAGCGCCCCCAGCAGCTCAATCAGAAACGTCCCTCGCAGGATGAAGCGTGTCAGGCGGACGATTCCGCCGACCTTTGGTGCTGAAATTGCATCCTGCATGGTGCTGCGCTGCATCAGAGAGATTCTTCGCCCGGACAACAGTGCAAACGACGCTGCTACGGTTACGACACCAAGACCACCAATTTGGATCAGCGCCAGAATAACCGCCTGCCCAAAGGTTGACCAGTAGCTGCCTGTATCCTGCACCACAAGCCCTGTCACGCAGACGGCAGAGGTTGCTGTAAACAGCGTTTCATTGAATGGAGTTACATTCCCTCCAGTCGTGGAGATCGGCAGCATCAGCAGCAGCGCTCCGAGCAGAATGACCCCGGCAAAACCTAATATGATAATTTGAAAAGACGAAAGGCGGCGCTTTCGACGAATGATCTCTTCCGGCATAAAGGCAGCTCCTTATTTCTGTGATGGTTATATTATACAGCCGGAGATTTTAAGAGCGGATAAGGGACATTTGCGACGTATTAAGATTGAATAAAGATGGGGAGATTGCTTGTCCATTTTTTTGTGCCTGGCTTTGCCAACTCGCCCAAGTCAGGCCGTAGTAGTGGTGAAAAGAGGGTAAGACGGTTTATTTCAATCGTTTTTGCAGAACTGGCCAAAAAGCGCTTTTGAAATTGTAGTAAGGGTAGGGAGAAAGAAAACACTCTGGTCGAATGTTGCTAATGGTAACGCCAATGTTACCGTTGGTATGTCGCAATCCTATTGCTGCCGCGATACCGTAAAAGCAGAAAGAGTTGAAGTGACGAACGGCGGGCGACGGCAGCTTGTTCACAAAATGTTTACAAATACGCACCCTGCTTTTTGCCGAAAAAATGTCCGTTGTAAAGTGAAAGGAGGTTTGGAGCAGCAGAGAGCAAGATTCTACCGAGGTGCCAGATTTCGCATTTCGCTCATTCTGTCCCATCGGAATCATGTTGGGGAGTGCCTTCCCCAAACCCTGCTTTACACAGCCTGACGGCTGCGGCAACCTCGCCCAGCGAAAGAGCTTTGCAAGCTCTATCGCCGCGCAAGGTTTTGAAAACCGCTCGAACTGCAACCAGCTCCCGCAGCCAGCACAGAAGAATTTTTCTCACCGCCATTCAGAATGATTTCTTAAGTTAAGATTAAGGGGGATAAATCATGGAGGGTATGCCACCAGATAATTGATATCTTCCACCCCCTTCGAGTGTTCAAATCAAGACAGCGAAAACGCAAAAACATCTCTATTGTCTTGTCTTCACACCACAGGAATATTGCTGACCGATGTGCGGAGGGAGAATTGATCCTTGATCCGCAGTCCGTTCTTCCTGATTTCCTCTGCCCAGTTTCCCCGGGCAAGCAGGGTCACATCCTTTCCGGCGTGAAACAGATTCCTTGCCAGATTACACCCTAAAACACCTGCACCATATACCAGAATTTTCATTGCCTGTCTCCAAATCTGATCTTTACAATCTGCATCTTCATCATTCCGTCACCGACCCTGGCGAGAAAACGGAAAAATCTGCTGACAGAGGGGTCTTTCAAATCATTGTAGCCCAACATATAGCCCCGGCTGGTGACCTGCAAGCGGCTATCCCACGCACTGATCTCTTGGGGAGCGTCCGAAACTGCGAAATACGCGCCCACATCCTTTATCTTCGCACTCTTGAGCCATGTTTTTGCAATCATCTTCACCGCTGTCCGATTTGCAGCGTCAAAGACCAGCACGCTGCCCGGAAAAGCGTCTGCCATGCCCTGCATAAGAGCTTTGACCTGCTCGGTCAGAAAATAATAGAACACGCCGGAGGCAAAGAAAACCGCGCCGTTTGAAGAGTCAATTTTTCTAAACCATTCGGTATTGTTCAAATCGCATGGGATATTTTCCTCACGCTCCCCGGCGGGCAAAAGCTCGTTACGCACGGCTATGACATCGGGAAAGTCCACATTGTAAATTTTACAGCTGCCGTTGTCGCAGCTTCTTCCGGTGCCGTCCAGCCCGCAGCCCAGATTGACCACCGCCGCATTGGGGTGAGATTTCAGATAATCCCGCACCTCAAAAGCAAGGTCATTCTGCCGCATGGCCACCTCCAGTGAACCGAAACGCTGCATCAGGCCGCGGGAGTTTTTCTCTGCCTCTGAAAAATCGTAGTCGATCTCGTCAATCAGGCGAACCGCTGTTTCGTCCCGGTAGAGATTCGGGTATAGTTCTGAGCAGACCTTCCGCGCATACAGCGGAATGATCAGCGTCTCCTGTACGGTGTTTTTCTCGATTTTGTATTTCATGGGTATCACTCGCTTTCTGATAAATGGCAGTTCCGGCATACAGTCACGCTCGGCGATGTGTGCCAGCATTTCGGCGAACCCCTTTGGATCGCGAATCTGATATTGCATGTGATCGTATCCCTCAAACACGGGATAATGGCCGCAGGGGTAGGCTTCCATCACTGCTTGACGGTATTTGAAATGATCTTCTATACTGCCAAACTCAAAATAGGTGTGTTTTTGCAATTCTTTTGAAAGCGGCGGAAAGGGCTTGTCCTCCAGACTGTCCGAAATCTGCCGCCGCAAATTTGTATAGGTCAGATTTTTCCCTGCGTCTATAAAATACGACTTTATGGAATCGTCGTCACACCACAGTATCTTTTTCAGCGTACCGCCCTTCGACCAATATAGGCTCTTGATGGCAAAATACAGAAACGGCGTCATGATACGGCGCATGCCCTTTCCGATTTGGGCGAACTGCCCGCCGTCAAAGAAAGCGTGCTCCACGGGCAGCTTCGTCTGCGTCAGAAACGCCATGGCAAGGTCTGCACCGATGGAAGAAGCGACCACCATCGCCAGCCGCTCCACGCCCTGTCGATGCAGAAAGTCCTCCACCTGCCGTATTTCGTCCAGCTTGCTGACATATTTCTGCCCCTCGCAGTAAACGGTGGAGGTGGGCAAGATGCAGAAATATCGATCCTGCAAATACCTCGCAATCGGTTCGCTGCTCGCTCCTGTCACACCCATTGCATGAAAGAACAGCACGGCAGGATTCCTCCTGTCGCCATATGTTTGAAACAGCATTTCTATCACCTCATATTTTCATAAAAAGCATCATAATTGCCGCCAGCACTGCCGAAATGACCGCCATACCAACTGTGCCGAACAGCCACTTTTTGCCCTTATCCTTGGCTGTAATGTAGGGTTTCAGGTCTTCCGTTCCCGGAATTTCCCATGCGTTCGTATGTCCTACCCAATAGCCGTCAACCCAAAATCGGTCTATGAGATTCATAACGGACAGTATGACCAGCAGCTGCCAGAAGCCCGCAAGAAAGCCACGCGCGCCGTTCACCGGATAGACGCAGACCAGCACATAGGCGATGTAGCCGGGGACGCAGACAGCTTTGAAAATCAAAGCATTTCGCTTGATTTTCGCGTGTGTTGTAAGTCCAAGCGTTACGCACCGCTCCTGCACCTCCTGGCTGTAAAGATGCACCATGCCCACCGCGCCCTTGCGGATACCGATGGCGCAAACCAAAATGAGCAGAACGCCCAGCCCGATGCCTTCCAAAATCACCTGTAAAATCATCATTTACTTCCTTATCCCAGCGCCACATCCAGCACCATCATCACGCTGAAGCCTACCGCAAAGAACACCGTTCCAAGATTCGAGTGCCGCCCCTGCGACATTTCCGGAATCAACTCCTCTACCACCACGTAGAGCATGGCGCCCGCTGCAAAGCTCAGCAGATACGGCAGCGCCGGGATCACAAGCTGCGCCGCGAGAAGCGTCAGCATCGCGCCGATAGGCTCGACAACGCCGGAAAGCACGCCGCCGAGAAACGCCTTGCCCTTGCTCTCGCCCTCCGCCCGGAGCGGCATGGAGATGATCGCACCCTCGGGAAAATTCTGAATGGCAATGCCGAGGGACAGCGCCAGTGCGCTTGCCGCAGTGATCTGCGTATTGCCCGAAAGAAAGCCTGCATACACCACGCCGACTGCCATTCCCTCCGGGATATTATGTAAGGTAACAGCCAGCACCATCATGGTGGTGCGCCCGAGCTTGCTTTTCGGACCCTCGGCCTGTTCACTTCCCACATGAAGATGGGGAATCAAACGGTCAAGCAGGAGCAAAAACAGCACGCCGACCCAAAATCCGATAAAGGCGGGGAGAAAGGACAACTTCCCCATATCCTCCGACTGCTCAATGGCGGGGATCAGCAAGCTCCAGATGGACGCTGCCACCATCACACCGGCGGCAAAGCCGGCAAGGGAGCGCTGCACCAGATCGCCAAGGGATTTTTTCATAAAGAATACGCAGGACGCACCCAGCGTTGTACCCAAGAAAGGGATCATGATTCCAAGAAAGGTTTCCATTTGTCTCACCGCCTTTGCATTGCGTTTTTATTTGTTTCTTCTGAAGCCCGCCTCATCCCGATATTCGGGATGTTCTTTTACATACGGGTCCTGGTCGCCGCAGATGGTATAGTCGCACCGGCAGCCGTTCACGCAGGTGTTCGTCCGTATAAGCCTTGCATGGAGCAGCTCCATGGACGCATAGTCCACATTGCACAGGGCGGGCATAATATCCGTAAGACCGTGCTTGATAGCAAACTCCGCTGCCGGGCACGCCGTAAATTCATAATAAATAGGCTTGTCGGTTTCATAAGGCGCAACCGACATCTCGTAATCGTGCCATTTGCCGCAGCCGCTTTTCGCACGAACAAACGCCTTGTACATCAGCTTCCTCCAGAACGGCTTGTTGCAGTCCACAAATTTCAGCTTGCGGAAAGTCGGAAGAATCAGATTTTCCTCCATCTCTTCGATTTCACGGAACGAAGTAACTGCTTTGCAGACCACATAATAGCTCATGATGGCGATGCAGTCGTAGGTGCCGCCTACGCCGTTGTGGAAGTTCTTTTTGCCGCCCAAGTCGGTGCGCCAGTCGGAGAGAAAGACCGCGTACTGCCGCTGCACCTTTTCCCATACTGTCTCCCGCTCTGCTTCCGGATAGTGCAGGGCGATTTTCGCCAGAATTTCTTTCTTGCAAGGCTTTGAATACAGCACATGGCTTTTGCGGCCGAATAGAAGCTCGTTGTCCTTCATCTGATTGCCTCCCTCCTTGTTCTTTCTTGCGTGCATGAGACCATCTCAGATTTAACCCGCTTTTCGGCAGACAAACCATGCCATGCTTTTCAGGGTTCCCATGTCCACATCCGTATACATTCCATCCAGCCGTGCTTTCAGACTGGAAACCGTCTCATAGGGCGGTGTGAAAAAACCTGCCTTTTCATAAACATGCCGGACGAACCAATCCGCCCGCTTGTGCTCGCCCATCACATAAAAGCAGCCGCAGAATGTCCCGCCGGGTCTCAAAACCCGGAAAGCCTCCCGATAGGCGGCTTCCTTGTCCGGAAAAGCATGAAAGCCGTTCAGCGACAAAACGATGTCGAAGGTGTCGTCTGCATAGGGGAGTGCTCCCACATCTCCCTGCCGGAAGGTTACGTTTTTCAGGTGCAGGCGGTCAGCCTTTTCCCGTGCCTGCCTCATCATATCGGGCGAATAATCGAGACAGGTAATGTCCGCCTCCGGCATAGTCTGATAAACCGGCATGGTCAGAATCCCTGTTCCCACCGGCACTTCCAGCAGCTTGCCGGAGAAATGCTCCGGAATACCGGACATTGCCTTTTCCAGATAGGCGTCGTTTTCCGCCTTGTTCATATCCCATACCAGACGGCACACTGCTTTCCCGCTCAGGGTGGAGCAGGTGATCATGCCGTCATAAAAATTGTTTCCGCCCGTCATTCGGTACGCACCGCGAATGGTCTCTTTGCGTTCCATGGGTTTCCCTCCGTGTTCCAATCATCACACGACCGTTTCCGATCTCATTTTTTCAAAATGTCCACGATTTTCGCAAAGTCCTCCTTTGCCTCCTTGAAGATCGGCAGCATACAGTAGCAATGCACCATCTTCGGGCGGGCGGACACCGTATAGGGGACATTTGCCCGTTTGCAAGCGTTTTCAAAATCGGGCAAAGCACCGTAGAGCACCTCGTCGGCAGAATAGAAGAAGTGAATATCGCCTACGCCGGTAAAATCTCCCCGGGAGCCGGAGAGCATATAGTCCGGCACATTCTCGCAGCCATGCCGCATGATTTTTTCCACTGTCACCATAAAGGCATAGTCGATGGAAACATCCCTTTCATTGAGCGCCTGCATCCGCGCCTTTTCCGCATCGTTCCACGGCACTTCGCCGGGAGATACGGCGACAATGTGTCTCGGCTGCGGCAGCGGCTCGGGCTGCGCGTTGTTGTGCGCCGCGATCCCCAAAGCCAGCGCACCGCCGGAGGAAAAGCCGCAAGTACTGACATTTCCGCCGCCGTATAGTGCAATCATTTTTCGATAACATTCGTACACCATCGCATAGGTTTCAGTAATGCAATGCTCCATGCAGAGCGGGTAGAACGGAAACCACACATCACAGCCGGTCTCGCGGCAGAGCTTGCGCATCACAGGCAGGTCGCCCTTATCGGGGCCGATCACCATGCCGCCGCCGAAGAAATAGAGAATAGCACGCTCGGACGGCTTCGGACGCTTTCGCACAATCAGGCAGGGAAAGCCGTTCACTGTAATCATTTCATAATACGCCTTGCGGTCGGTGGGCGTAAAAACGCCACGATGCCGGTTCTGCTTTTCAATTTCCTTTCGCAGTGCATCCTCCGGCAAGGCGAACGCCTTTTTCGCGCCGGAGAGCTTGTATACGCTGCGTAAGATAGATGCAAAGATACTCATGATTTAGCCCCCTCATTTCCAAGCTGTAATGCATAACCAACTTTTCTTTTTGTGTATCTGCACATCGTGAAAGCCCACCTGCTCCAGATACGTCTTCAGCTCGGCGTCCTTGTAGATAGTCATGCCGCCGATGATCTCCGTCCACTTCTCGTCCTTGTCCGTGTCGCCGTTGCTTTCGTTGCAGATGAGTAATGTCCCGCCGGGCTTCAGGACCCGGTAAACCTCCAGGAAGCACTGCGGCAGATCAGGCCAGAAATAAACGGTTTCAAAAGCTGTGACCGCATCGAACCAGTTATCATCAAACATCATATCCGCCACGCTGCCTTGCAGAACGGCGCAGCGGCCCTCCGCTATGGCGGCCTCGTTGACCTTTTTGGATTTCTCCACACTGACAGGCGAATAGTCAATGCCCTTGACAATACCCTTCGGGCATTTTTTCAGAAGTCTCTTGATGTTCGCCCCTCCGCCGCAGCCGCAGTCCAGTACCTTGGCATCCGGAGCAAGCTCCAAAAAATGAAGCCCCCACCGGGCCACAGGACTGTGCCCTAGGTTCATCATGGCAACCATGATTTTTCCGCCAAGCCCCACAGGCTTGCGGGTGTTCTCAAAAAATGACATCTTATCACACCTCCGATTTCACACATTCGGTATAAGTTAACGGAAATGACGCCTTTAGAACAGCGCTTTTCCGCACCGTCCAGCCATTCTGACTTAGAAAACGCAGGTATTCCTCGCTCGTCCACTTGCTGTGGAGGGGAAAGCCTGCCATCTTCATAAAAAATGCCCTGACCTTGCCGGCAAACGAGTTTCCGGCATGGGTAAAGGTCGGCGCAATCAACACGCCGTCATCCTTCAGAACCCGCTTGATTTCTTGCAGGGCTTTCTCCGGCTGCGGCACGATATGCAGCGCGTTGGACACGATCACCACATTGAAAGACTTGTCCGCATATGGCAGGCGGAACATATCCTGCACGGAGAAGTGCAGCTTGGCAGAGCTGGTATCCCGCTTTGCCTCGGCGATCATCTCCGCAGAGGCGTCCGTCGCCTCGATGTGTGCCGCCGCGTTTACGATGTATTTTGCAATCAATCCCGTGCCGGTAGCAAGCTCCAGCACCGTCTTGGCTTTCACGACCGGCCGGATCAGCTCATACATCTCGTCATACGCCGCCCGATCCTTTCGCATAAAGCGGTCGTAACGTCCGGCATTTTTGTCCCAGAAATTCTTGTGTTCCTGCATCGCTATCATTCCTTTTCCCGTCAGATTTGTCTAACGGATATGTATGTGTTATACGGTTAGTCACGGCTAACTTGCATGTCTTTGAAAAGCTGCTCTGAGGCAGCCGCTTATTTACTGAATGCTGATTTTGATTTATGTATGCTGAGAATCGAAATTCGATATACCGTATATATCGTAACATAAAATATACGGCTTTTCAATAGGCAACCGAAATTAACCCGAATTGTTAAATCCGTTTGGTTGATACAGAGAGAATATGTGCTACAATAATCTTGTTGTAAGACAATGTGCACGGCAACAGATTTTAAGGAGGTATTAAATGGATATAAATCTCGGCGAAAATCTCAAAACCTTGAGAATAAGAAGTAGGCGCACGCTTGAAGACGTTGCGGAGATAATTGATGTTTCGAGGCAGTCTGTTTCAAAGTGGGAATCGGGAGTTTCCCATAGTTAAAGATACCACACCAAATATGATGAACCCACGCTTATACACTACCAGCTATAATAAACCGCAAGGACAGCAATTTGATGATACTGCTGTCCTTTCTTTTATAAAATTGCAGTACACATAAAAAAGCTGTAATATGATAAATATATTTGTCCTTGTAACAATTCTCGGACATTTGCCTGTTATACTATCTGCAAAAAGCAAAGGAAGTGAGGATATGAAGCAGATTTTAATTGTCGAGGACGACAG
>ERZ773202.2297-NODE-2297-length-10269-cov-10.467398_pt1 | contig 10269 bp, 6 predicted proteins | sample MGYA00580998_ERZ773202 | MGnify/ENA primary metagenome ERZ773202 (study PRJEB29015, sample SAMEA2737803) | human gut metagenome | biome: human gut; feature: human-associated habitat; material: faeces | place: China | collected 2012 ...
TGACGAACACCACCATCTCCTGGCTTTCGGCAAAGGCCTGCTCCATAAAGTCGAAAGCGGCTTCCAGCGCGGCGCTGGCGGTCTGCTGGGCCTTTTCGCGCTCATCGGCAAGGGACTGGAACTGCCCGCGCAGCAGGTCGAAGGCTTCCTGTGTACCGGCGGCGTTGGCACGGCGCAGTTCGCCCTCCCAGCCGCGCAGCACGGCCAGCACCTGCAGGCGGGTGGTCAGAGCATCTTTGCTCAGCAGCCCGGCGGCACGCTTTTGCTGTGTTTCGGTGTCGTAATCCATGATCTGCTGGTGGAACATTTCTGCCGAGCCGTCCGGGATATCCTCCGGAACGGTGGCAAGGGCTTTTTTGGTCTCCCGCAGAAAGGCATAGCAGCTGTCGGCCACTGCATCTGCCTGACGGGAGGCCGTGAACCGGGTGCCGAGGCCTGCAAGGATCAGGCTGACCAGCGAAAGCCGCTCGTCGAAGGGGGCCTGCAGCAGCCGTGCGAACACGGCGGGCTTTGCCTGTCCGGCCAAGATCTCCTCTACGCCGTAGTCGTCGCGGTACTTATAGTAAAGGTCGAGGTAGGCGGAGAAGTCCTCTGCGATCTTCGGGTGCTGGATGTACTCGCGGATCAGGTCTTCATCAGCCTGCAGACCCAGTGTTTCGTAGGTGTCCAGCAGATTGGAAAGATCCTCCCAGCCGCGGGCGGTCACGAACTGGGTGCCGTCCACATCGGCGTTGATCTGGTAGAAGTTCTGCGGGTGCAGCTCCAGATAGCTCAAAATGGCGCTGTGGATGTGGGCAGCGCGGGCATAGTCCTTCCACACGGGCAGGTCCGGCTCAATGTCCATGCGGCGCACGCGGTCCAGCGTAACGATATCAAAGTCGCGCACAGATTTATTGTACTCCGGTGGGTTGCCTGCCGCCACGATCACCCAGCCCGCAGGCACGGCCTGATTGCCAAAGGTCTTGCATTGCAAAAATTGCAGCATGGTGGGGGCCAGCGTTTCCGACACACAGTTGATCTCGTCGATGAACAGAATGCCCTCGGAGAGGCCGGTGGCCTCCATCTTGGCGTAGATGCTGGCAATGATCTCGCTCATGGTGTATTCAGTCACGGAGACATCTTTGCCGCCATAATTGCGCTGGCGGATGAAGGGCAGGCCCACGGCGCTCTGGCGGGTGTGGTGGGTGATGGTGTAGGCCACCAGCGCCACGCCGCACTCCCGGGCTACCTGCTCCATCACCTGCGTCTTGCCAATGCCCGGAGGCCCCATGAGCAGAATGGGACGCTGCCGGATGGCCGGGATGGCGTATTCGCCCAGAGCATCCTTGGCAAGGTAGGCTTTTACGGTGTGTTCAATTTCTTCTTTGGCTCGTTTGATATTCATAACAAATTCCCTCACGAATTGTTCAGGTCACGGTACAGGTCGTCCTCTTCGGCCAGCGCGTCGGCAAGGGTGCTTTGCGGGCGGGCTGCTGCACCGGTAAATTCCTCTTCATCCAGAACCACCTTCATGGCCCACGGCGGTACATTGGCATCGTCGAACCGCTCCCCCAGAAACAGAAAAGCGGTGTCGTAGGCCGGGCGCTTGGCGGGGTAGGTGCCCATGCCGTCGGTGAAGTACAAAAGGCCCCGCAGGTTCGAGAACTTCTTCTCGGCGCACAGCTGGTTCACGTATTCAAAGGCCGGGCGGAAGTCCGTTCCGCCGCCGCCCCGCAGCTCAAAGTGGTTCATGGCGTGGATCAGCTCGTCCTCGTTGTGGATCAGGATATCCTGCCGGATGGCGTTATCGGCCTGGATCAGGTGCAGGTTCATCCGGTGGAAAAAGTTCTCCTGTCCTTTCAGCAGAGTGTAGGTCTCCGCAAGGAACGCCCGCACCAGTTCACCGGAGGTGGAGTAGCTGGTGTCGATGACAAGGGCCAGCTCCTCGATCTTTTTGCTCTCCCGGCTTTCCAGAGGCTCGATGAGGGGCAGGTTTCCGTACACCGAAAGGCCGTAGGTGTAGAAGTTCAGGTCGAACTCGTCCGGGTCCAGCTTTACTTCCTCCCGCAGCACGCAGAACCGGCGCAGAAAATCCCGGTAGCTGCGGCGGCTGCGGTTGGCGGCTTTTACCTGCTGCTTCAGGGCATCGGCACCGTCCCCGGCTTCCTTATCCCGCAGGTCCAGCTCTGTCTGCATCCGCTCCCCGATCTTCTGCCACGTTTTCTGGGGCAGCGGCGTGGGCATCTGCTGGGGCTGGTCAGGCGCATCCTTCGGCCACAGACGGTGGTCGTCGGTCACGAACTCCCGCTCCAGCTGGCGCAGCACGCCGGGGGTCTGCCGGGTGAGCCACCGATACACCGGCGCGGCTGCCACCACGGTTTCCTCGGCGGTGATCTGCTGGTAGGCGTTCTGGCGCACATAGGTCAGCGGGCGCTTGACGCTGGTGCGGTTCAGGCTGTCGATAACGTTTTCCACTGCGATATCACAGGCAAGGCTCCACAGCTGCGGCTCCCGGCGGCCTTTCAGCCACAAATGTCGGAATACGCAGTGGAATATGGTGTGCAGATACAACCGGTTGAGATATTTTGGATTGTCCTGATAGAGCCGCAGCAGGTGGCTGGGCTGATAAAACAGGACTTGACCGTCCGTAGCCAGCACCCGGCAGCGCTCGTCCGGGGCGGGGGACAAGGCACTGAGCGCCATATCCAGAAAGCGGAAGTCCAGATACAGCCCGCTGCGCACCACCGCCAGCACCTCGCCGCCCATGCGTGCCTGCCACTCCTCGTGGGTCTCCGGCCGCTGGGACTGGAACGGCTTGCGCGGGTCAAAAAATTTTTCTTTTTGGATCGTTTGGGGCAAAAGTGTCACCTCACTTAGAACCCTCTCAGCTTCGCTGCAAACTCCCCCAGTCATCGCTGCGCGATGCCAGCCCTCTCAGGGATGGGGCCTCTGGCGAAACCGGAAGCTTACCCTTACTGCCAAAGGCTCCCTCTTAGAGGGAGCTGGCGCACGAAGTGCGACGGAAGGAGTTTTCTGCTGTTTAAAAATCAAAATCGTACCGCTGCTTTTTGGGCTGAGGAACATACTTTTTGTGCTCCGCATCCGCCAGCAGAGCGGCGGCAGCGGCGTTCCCGGCCTTGGCGGCAAGGGCTGAAGCTTCGGCAAAGCCGTCTTTGTCCAGCACATCCAGCGCAATGAGTGCACGCACGGCATCATTGTCCTGCGCTTTCAGCAGGCGGGCCAGCACCCGGTCGGTGTTGGCTGCCAGAAATGCCCGGTAGTGCCCGGCGGCGGCTTCGGTCAGCTGCCACGGATACCGCAGCCGGTCAAAGCAGAGCATTGCCATCACATTGGCATCGTCGGCATCGTGGCCCTGCGGGAAGATCGCGTCGTATTCTGCGGGGAGGAATTTGTTCTCTAAAAAACACTGCCGGTAATGATATCCTTGGCCGGAAAAGGTGTGCAGCAGGATGTGGGCGGGGGTCTCCTCGATATCCTCCCAGTAGGCGGGATACCAGAGCGCCGCCAGCGGGGCTGCTGTACCGGCAGGGCAAAACTCAGCCCGCACCGCTTCGGTGATGTTGTTCACAAGGGCAAACAGGCCGGTAGGTTCTTCAGGGCCTGCCTGCACCCGGATGGTCTCCAGCGCAAAGCAGTTCAAAAACACATCGCTGCCCATGGTCAGGCTGCCCGTTCCCACGGTGAGCAGACGCAGCTTGCGGCAGTTGTAGAATGCGCAGCTGCCGACGACCTGTAAGCTGTCCGGCAGGGTCAGCTCTTCGAGAAAGTTCCCACACACCGGGTGCAGGTCGTCTGCATCCGAACCGGCAGCGGGCGCGTCAAAGTCGAAGTCGTACCGGCGGCAGGTGCCGCCTACCGTCTGCCCAAAGGCCCGAGTCAGCCGCGCCGTGCCGTCCGGGGCCGCCTCGTAGCGGCAGGTCTTGTCTGCCGCAGGCAGGCTGCGCGGCTTTTCGGAAAAGCAGTAGTCGCCCAGTTCGGTAACAGCAAAGCTGCCGCCCTCCGGTGCTGGCAGTGTGCCGGGCAGCGCGATACACGGCTCTGTGCCGTACACCCGCACCAGCCGGGCTGTGTCTGCCGAAAGCGGCAGGATGTCCAATGTAAGGGCGTTTTCCGGATATGCCATGTTCTGACCTCGTTTTCCTGCAATTCATTCAAGGTCCAGTATACCGCGAACAGGGGGTGATTGTCCAGAGCGGAGAAGAGAAAAGGAGCCGCCGCACGGCGGTGTGCCGGTGCGGCGGCTCTTTTGAGGAGGCAGAAAAAGCTTAGTCCTCGGCCAGATTGCCGGTGTACAGCTGGTAATACTTGCCTTTTTTAGCGATCAGCTCGTCGTGGCTGCCGCGCTCGATGATGCGGCCCTGCTCCAGCACCACGATGCAGTCTGCATTGCGGACGGTGGACAGGCGGTGGGCGATGACAAAGCTGGTGCGGCCGTACATCAGGCCGTCCATGCCGCGCTGCACCAGCGCTTCGGTGCGGGTATCGATGGAGGAGGTGGCCTCGTCCAGGATCAGCACCGGGGGATCTGCCACGGCGGCGCGGGCGATGGCCAGCAGCTGGCGCTGGCCCTGCGAGAGGTTGGCACCATCGCCGGTGAGCATGGTGTTGTAGCCTTCCGGCAGGCGCTTGATGAAGCCATCCGCGTTGGCAAGGCGGGCGGCGGCGATGCACTCTTCATCGGTGGCATCCAGCCGGCCGTAGCGGATGTTCTCCATCACCGTGCCGGTGAACAGATGGGTGTCCTGCAGCACGATGCCCAGAGAACGGCGCAGATCGGCCTTTTTGATCTTGTGGATGTTGATGCCGTCGTAGCGGATCTTGCCGTCCTGAATGTCGTAGAACCGGTTGATGAGGTTGGTGATGGTGGTCTTACCGGCACCGGTAGAGCCGACAAAGGCGATCTTCTGGCCCGGACGGCCATACAGGTTGATGCCGTGCAGGACGGTCTTCTCCGGCACATAGCCAAAGTCTACATCGGTAAAGGTGATGCTGCCTTCCAGCTTGTGGTAGGTGGTAGTGCCGTCGTGGTGCGGGTGCTTCCATGCCCAGATGCCGGTGCGCTCGTCCGTCTCCACCAGCTGGTCGTTGCGGTCATACTTGGCGTTGACCAGCGTGACATAGCCCTCGTCGGTCTCGCTCTCTTCGTCCATCATCTTGAAGATACGCTCGGCACCGGCCAGAGCCATGATGATGCTGTTGGCCTGCATGGACACCTGACTGATGGGCATGTTGAAGCCCTTGTTCAGGCTCAGGAAAGCCACCACCGTGCCAAGGGTCGTGCCGCCCATGCCGCTCACGGCCATGGCTGCGCCTGCCAGCGCGCAGACGGCATAGCTGATGTTGCCCAGCTGAGCGTTGACGGGCATCATGATGTTGGCAAAGCTGTTGGCTTTGTTGGCGCTTTCCTTCAGCTGGTCGTTCAGCTCGCGGAAGCCGGCCAGAGCCTTCTGTTCGTGGGTGAACACCTTGACGACCTTCTGGCCCTCCATCATCTCTTCGATGTAGCCGTTCAACTTGCCCAGATCCCGCTGCTGCTGGATGAAGTATTTGCCGGACTGCTGGGTGATCTTTTTGGAGCAGAACATCATCAGCGCCACCATCAGCATGGTGACGATCGTCAGCTGCCAGCTGAGCATGCACATGCTGAAGAACACCGAAACAATGGTAATGGCGCTGGACACCAGCTGCGGGATGCTCTGACTGAGCATCTGGCGCAGGGTATCCACGTCGTTGGTGTACACGGACATGATGTCGCCATGGGGATGCTGGTCAAAATACTTGATGGGCAGGCTCTCCATGTGGGTGAACAGCTGGGTGCGCAGGTTGCGCAGGGTGCCCTGCGTCACGTTGACCATGATGCGGGCGTTGCCCCACGCTGCCAGAATGCCAATGACGTAGATGATGCCTACCCGCAGCAGAGCTGCTGCCAGCGGGGCAAAATCCGGATCCTGCTGCTGGGTCATGGGCACGATGTAATCGTCCATCAGGGTCTTTAAGAACAGACTGGCCTGTACATTTGCCAGCGCGCTGACCACGATGCAGACAAGCACAAGGATACAATGGGGCAGATAGTGCCGGAATACCTCATCCATGATGCGCTTCAGCAGCTTGCCCGGTTTTTCCACCTTGGGGCGCGGGCCGCCCATGCGGGGGCCGGGGCCGCGAACTTCTTTTGCCTGAGCCATTACTGTTCACCTCCCTGTTTGTCAAAGTCGCCGCTGCCCTGGGTCTGGCTGTTGTAAACTTCCTGATAGATGGCGTTGGTCTTGAGCAGCTCTTCGTGGGTGCCCAGACCATCGATCTTACCGTTATCCAGCACAAGGATGCGGTCTGCGTCCTGCACCGAGGAAATGCGCTGTGCAATGATGATCTTTGTGGTGCCGGGGATCTCCTCCCGGAATGCCTTGCGGATCTTGGCATCGGTAGCGGTATCCACGGCGCTGGTGGAGTCGTCCAAAATCAGAACCTTGGGCTTGCGCAGCAGGGCGCGGGCGATGGTCAGGCGCTGCTTCTGGCCGCCGGACACGTTGGAGCCGCCCTGCTCGATCCATGTATTGTATTTGTCCGGGAAGCGCTCGATGAACTCATCGGCGCAGGCAAGCTTTGCCACACGGATGCACTCTTCCTCGCTGGCGTTCTCGTCGCCCCAGCGCAGGTTATCGAGAATGGTGCCGCTGAACAGCACGTTCTTCTGCAGCACCATGGACACCTCGCGGCGCAGCACGTCGAGGTTGTAGTCGCGCACATCCACGCCGCCCACCTTCACGGTGCCGGTCTCGGCATCATACAGGCGGGGGATCAGCTGCACAAGGCTGGATTTTGCGCTGCCGGTGCCGCCGATGATGCCCAGCGTCTCGCCAGGCCGGATGGTAAAGCTGATGTCGTTCAGCACCGGCTGACCACTGCCGTGCTTATACTTGAAGGTGACATGGTCGAACTGGATGCTGCCGTCGGCCACCTGCTGCACCGGCTGCTTTGCGGGGGGCAGGTCGGTGGTCTCGTCCAGCACTTCCACAATACGCTTTGCGGAAGCGGCAGACATGGAGATCATGACAAAGGCCATGCTCAGCATCATCAGGGCCATGAGGATGTTCATGATGTAGCCGAACAGAGCGTTCAGCTGGCCGGTGGTGATGGCCCCATGCAGAACGTACTTGGCACCCAGCCAGCTCAGGGCGATGTTGCAGCCGTAAACGGCGGTGAGCATGGCAGGGTTGTTGAAGCTCAGGCGGCTCTCGGCCTTGACGAACTGGTTGTACAGGCTCTCGCAGGCCTTGGTGTACTTCTCGTTCTCAAAGCCCTCGCGCACAAAGCTCTTGACCACGCGGATGGCGGACACATTCTCCTGCACCGAGGCGTTGAGGTTGTCGTAGTTCTTGAACACCCGGTCAAAGATGTGGAAGGTGGGGATCATGATGCTGGCCAGCACCGCCACCAGAAAGACTACCGCCACCACGAACACCAGCGACAACGGGCCGCCGATGACCACAGCCATGAACAGTGCAAACACCAGATGCACCGGGGCACGCACGCACATGCGCTCGATCATCTGGAACGCATTCTGCACGTTGGTCACGTCGGTGGTCATACGGGTGACAAGGCCCGCCGTGGAGAACTTGTCGATGTTGGAGAAGGAATAGTGCTGGATGTTCTCATACATGGCATCGCGCAGATTGCCGGCAAAGCCGGTGGATGCCTCGGCGGCATATTTACCGGCCAGAACGCCCAGCAGCAGCGCAATGGCTGCCACAAGAAAGGTGAGCAGACCATACTTGACGATGGCGTGCATATCGCCCTTTTCAATGCCCAGGTCAATGATAAAGGCCATGATGGTGGGCAGCAGCACATCCATCACGGCTTCCAGGGCTGCAAAGAGCGGTGTCAGGACTGCGGCGCGTTTGTACTCGCCCAGATGTGACACGAGCTTTTTGATCATCTGAGTTACCTCCTGTTAATTTTATTTGTTTGGTACAGAACAATTCTATACAAAACAGATTTAATGTCAAGATGTTTGCAAAACTTTCGGAAATTGTTCATAATTAACATTTTCGCAAGCGTCTTTTCGGCGTTTTGACAAGAGTCGAACCCTCTCCGTCATGGCTTGCGCCGTGCCAGCTCTCCCGAAAGGGAGAGCTTTTGTCTGCTCCGGGAAAGCAGCTTTTCACCGGAAAAGAAAATCCAAAAATATCGCCCAAAAAGCTCCCCCCTCGGGGGAGCTGCTGAGCGCAGCGAAGCTGAGAGGGTTTACTTCAGCGCGTCCCTCAGCTTGTTCAGCAGCCGGAGCAGCTCGGCGTTTTCCTCTTCCGTCAGCAGCCCGGCCACATAGTCGTCCGTCTGGTGGAAGGAGAGGATGGTGTTTTCATGGAAGCGGATGCCCTCTTCCGTCAGCACCAGCTGTTTCAGCCGGGCATCCTGCGGCACGCTCTGGCGCTGGATGTAGCCCTTGCGCTCCATCAGCTGCAGGATGTTGGTCACGGTGGAGCGGGTAATGGAAAACTCCCGCTCAATGTCCCGCTGGAACACCTGCTCCTCCCGGTGCCGGTAAAGATACCCGATGATCCAACCGTGCATCGGGGTGGCCTGCTCCACACCGTTGGCACGGGCAAACTGGTTGATCTTGCGGAAGATCAGGTTGTCCACCCGGCGGATCTGGGCCGGGATGACCTGCGGCCCCTCCCAGGGCGGATCCCCGTGGTCTCTGCATTCGTTCTGTTTTTCGTCACACATACGATCGGTTCCTTCTGAATTGTTTTTTGCTCAAACTGTTTTCTATAAAACTGTTCGATATGAGACTATTTTAATCCCACTGTCCCTGTTTGTCAAGGGCAGCAAAAAAGACTTCTCCCAAAGGAGAAGCCTTTCCGATCTCTGTGTCACTGATTTTCTTCCACCCATTCCCGCACGCGGTCCGGGCGGTTGGTCACGATGCAGTCCGGCCCCAGGGGCAGCAGGCTCCGGACAGCCTTTTCCGTGTCCACGGTCCACAGGGCCACCTTGACCCCCATGGCCTGCAGCTTGGCGATGAAGCCCGGGTTGCTGTAGGCGGTGTGGTATTCGCAGCTGACGTACTCCGGCGCAAAGTCCAGGCTTTTGACATAGGCCACCGGGTTGTGCTGGTCGGCCAGATGCTTTGCCACCGCCTGCAGGCTCTCCCCGGGGAAGTTTGCCCGCAGCATGCTCACCTTGTCGTTCACCCAGCGGGTCATCCAGCCGTTTTCCTCATCCGGGTCCATGCCCGCATCCACCGGCAGGGCGGCCAGCTCTTCGTTCAGCGCCGCTTCCTCATCCTCCATGCCGTTCACCAGGCCCAGGTCCTTCCAGATGACCGGCGGCGGCAGCACCATGCTCTCGAATGCGCCGTACAGCAGCACGCCCACCCGCAGTTCCGGCATCAGCGCCTTGGCCTGCCGCAGCAGGTCGTGGTTGAACGAAATAAGGACCAGTCGGTCGGCGATGTCTGCCGCGCGGATGGCATCCACCACACCGGACACAAAAGCCGGGTCGTTGTCCATGGTGGATTTCATTTCCAGCTGGACCGCGCAGCCCTCCATGCTCCTGCACAGAGCCAGTGCCTCGGCCAGGGTGGCGATCTTCTCATCTTTATAGGCAGCGTCCTTCCAGCTGCCAAAGTCCAGGTCTTTCAGTTCGCCTTCGGTCATATCGTAGATACGGCCGGAAATATCGGTGTGCAGGTCGATGATATAGTCGTGGTGGATCACAAGGCCGCCGTCCAGCGTCTTTTGTACGTCCATTTCCACACCGTCGGCCCCGATCTCCATCGCCTTGCGGAAAGCCGCCAGCGTGTTTTCCGGTGCCAGATAGGATGCGCCACGGTGCGCAATGATCTGAGGTATCATAAGCAGAATTTTCCTTTCTGTACAGCAAAGCTGCCGCCTTTCAGCATACCCTATCCGCCGGGCTGTGTCCATCTGCGCATTCCACAAAAAAGCGGGTCGTTTTTTGTCTCATTCGCGCTGAAAGTACGACTTTTATCGTCAAAACGACGAATTCATCCGATGATTTTTGCACATTTTTCACGAGAAATTTGCAAAACCCGGGGCAAATCTCTCCCATCTGTTTCTTTCAAACCGGCACCCGGCATGGTACAATAGTGCTGTAAGGATGTGCCGCGCCCGGCGGCCGGAAAAAGGGAAATGGAGTGTTTGACTATGACTGCATTCAAGCCCATCAAAGAAGGCAAAGTCCGTGAAATTTACGACAATGGCGACAGCCTGATCATGGTTGCCACCGACCGCATTTCTGCGTTTG
>ERZ773202.2313-NODE-2313-length-10156-cov-4.391941_pt1 | contig 10156 bp, 4 predicted proteins | sample MGYA00580998_ERZ773202 | MGnify/ENA primary metagenome ERZ773202 (study PRJEB29015, sample SAMEA2737803) | human gut metagenome | biome: human gut; feature: human-associated habitat; material: faeces | place: China | collected 2012 ...
GCAGGGGGTGGGGCTTTGTGGGGCTTTTATTATATTGCAAAAAAATAGCGGAAACAGAAATCACTTCTGCTCCCGCCCATGTGTTTTTCCCGATTTTAAAAAACTAACCATTTTGAACTAACTATACTAAAACAACAATCTTAAATGTCTAATCTATTTCCTTCGCTTGGAATGCTATTTACTAACCTAATTCTACTAAAACCTGAACTATATCTTTATTACCTATGACAGACTTTGAAAAAACATCCATTACCTATTATAGATCTGAAGCTTTACAGCTCATATATGTTTGTCTCCTTTTTACATTGCAAAGGTAGTAACAATCCAAGGTTTCGGCTTTAATTAATCGTTCCTACAGTTGAAGAATTGATACATGAAACAAAAATGCAACGAAAAATATATTTTTATATTCATTTTTCTGTATCTTTGCAAATAAAAGGACTCCTTTTACACTCAAAAAGGGCCCCTTTTACACTTCAAAAGGACTCCTTTTGCACCCGAAAAGGACTCCATTTGCAATGCAAAAGGACCCCTTTTGAAAGGCTACAGCCAAAAGGCAGCCCGACTTCGACATAAACAACCACATAATCACACTATAAAGCTAACAACAAAAACCGTAATGAACCAAATGCTTCGTATGTTCTACAAATTTGTGCTCTTGCTCATGCTACCGTTGATAATGTCGTGTGGTGGCACGGGAAAGAAGCATTATGTCATAGCCGTATCACAATGTTCGGAAGACGTATGGCGAGAGAAACTCAACGAGGAATTGCGCATCGCTGCATTATATTATAATAATGTAGACCTGAGAATCAGGTCGGCATACGACGACGTGAAGCTACAGACCGAACAAATCAACAACTTTGTCGACGAGGGAGTGGACCTGCTCATCGTCGCTCCGGGCCAGGTGACAATATCACCTGCCATCGACCGGGCATACGAAAAAGGAATACCAGTGATAATATTCGACCGAAGGACACGCTCCGACAAATACACCGCATATATCGGCGCCGACAACAAGGAGATAGGCAGTTCGATGGCTGAATACCTGGCAGGCACTCTGACGGGTGGCGGACGCATTCTGGAACTCTGCGGACTCTCTACCTCCTCGCCCGCCATCGAGCGTCAACAGGGATTCGACAGCGTAGTGGCCACCCGACCGGGACTGGAAATAGTGGCACGGACCCACTCCGACTGGACCGAGCAGGGCGCCTACCGAACCATGGACTCGCTGCTGTCAAAACCACATCCGCAGTTCGACTGCCTCTTCGCACACAACGACCGAATGGCTATGGGAGCCAGACGTGCCGCCGCCAAGCACGGACTCGACATCAACAGCATACAGTTCTGCGGCATCGACGCTATGCCACAAAAGGGAGGCGGAATGCGACTCGTCACCGACGGCACTCTATTCGCATCATACATATACCCCACACGAGGCGACGAGGTGATGCAGCTCGCCATGAACATTCTGACAAAGAAGGACTACAAGCGCGAAAACCAGCTCTCGTCGGCACTCGTGACACGCGACAACGCACGAGTACTGCTCATGCAGAACGACGAAACGGCACGACAGCAAGACCACCTCACCACCCTGCGTTCGCGCGTAGACCAGGCTGCCAGCGATTTCAACACCCAACGAATATATCTGCTCATACTCATCGTGTTCGTAGTGCTGCTCATCATGGCATGCGCCTTCGCAATACGTGCATACGTGGCAAAAGCCCGCATCAACAGCCGTCTGCACGACTCTATGCGCAAACAACAGACGATGACCGAGGAGATGGAGCGAATGACACAGACACAGCTGCAATTCTTCACCAACGTCAGCCACGAACTGCGCACACCGCTCACACTCATCGCCGGACCTGCCGACCAGCTGCTTGAAGACCCTTCGGTGCGCGGACAGCACCGCTCGATGCTGCAGATGATACAGCGCAACACGCGCATACTCATCCAGCTCGTGGGCGAGATTCTCGACTTCCGCAAGGTGCAGAACAACAAGGCTACGCTGCGACTCAACCGATTTGCCATCGACAAGGAACTGGCCACTTGGGCTGAAGACTTCCGAGCAGCGGCTGCAAGACGCAAGATAACTATCATTGTGATTACCTCCGGTGCTGCCGGCAACGACTCCACGGCAACTACAGACGAAAACATCGTCATTGCCGACCGCGACAAGATTGAGCACGTCTACTTCAATCTGATGTCCAACGCTCTGAAGTACACACCCGAGGGAGGATGCATCACCACCACCGTGGAGCATTCCGACCATCACTTCACCATCACCGTGAGCGATACGGGCAAGGGCATCGACCAGAAGGAACTGCCCCATCTGTTCGAACGCTTCTATCAGGCGCAAGGCTCTATAGGCGGCACAGGCATCGGCCTGTCGCTCGTCAAGGCTTATGTCGACATGCATCAAGGCACAATAGATGTAACGAGCCAACCCGGCAAAGGCACCTCGTTCATAGTCAGCATGCCCGACACACAGCCCGGCTACGACCCGTCGAAAGACGTTCAGACCACACCGAGAATTGAGGACAAGAACCTCGTCGACGACAACTATGTGTCGGTAGACATCGACGCTAATGCCGCTACCGAGCGCATCACCAATGCCGAGGACTTCGACAACGAACGTCCGCTGGTGCTCATCATCGACGACAACAACGGCATGCGTGCCTATCTGCGCTCAATACTGAAGGATAAATACAACGTTTCGGAGGCTGCCGACGGCAAGCAGGGACTGGAGAAGGCGTGTCGTGAGATTCCGAAACTGATAATCTGCGACGTGATGATGCCCGTAATGGACGGACTGGAATTCACACGACAGCTCAAGCAGAACATGGCTACAAGCCATATCCCCGTAATTCTGCTCACAGCACGGTCGCTGGCAGAACAGCGCGAAGAGGGATACGACACAGGTGCCGACTCTTACCTCACCAAACCATTCTCCGGTTCGGTGCTACTGGCTCGTGTAGACAACCTGCTGCGCAACCGCACTATGCTGCGCTCACTCTTCTCAGGCGACAAGAAAGAGGAGGCTGCCGAGGAACAGTTGGGGTCGCGCGACCAGACATTCATCAACCGTCTGCGCAACTCCATCCGCCAGAACATGGGCGACTCAGACTTCACCGTAGAGCGACTTGGCGAGGAAGTGGGACTCTCGCGTGTGCAACTCTATCGTAAAGTGAAGGCACTGACGGGTCAGACTCCGGTAGATTTGCTGAAAAAGGCGCGCCTTGAACGGGCACGCCTTCTGGTGGAGAAGACTGACAAATCCATCTCTGAAATAGCATACGAGGTAGGATTCACCGCCCCGTCGTATTTCAACAAATGCTTCAAGGACGAATTCGGAACAAGTCCGGGGGCGCTGAGGGAGCAAGGCTCGAAATTGTAGTATTGGGAATAAGTGTGCAAAAAATAACATCCAACACTTCAACTTGGCTTCATCGTTGGACTACGAGCTGTTACCTGTATGAGTATTATGTTGATGATAAGACATACGAGGGAAATTCTCTCGTTGAGGAAGGGGATGTCAGCAAAATAGGAACAACAATTCAAATATTATACTTGAATTGGCTTCCATGGTTCAATAGACCTATATATTATTGGGATGATTAAGACAAACGGAATGATTATGGGCAAAAAGTAACCGATACAACCTGAAACTTGTCTTCGGTTCGGTTACGGAAAAGGAAGAAAATGAAATAAACAGGTATATCCAATCTATTGCAGGAGGAAGCAAGTACAATCCGATAAGGCATGACGGTCGTCCTGATCGAGCTGCACTTCGATAGTGCCCGTCTGCTGACTGACGTACTTGAAGGCATTGGACACGAGATTGTACACCACCTTTTGCATCTGGCGCTTGTCGAACCAGCACTCTATGCGTGGCGACGTAGACGAGAACGTGAAGGTGATAGACTTGGTGCGTACGTGTATCAAGCAGTCGGCTTACGTCCATAGCCACCATTCCATTAGTGCCACCCACCAATATGGTATTTCCGACTGCAAACAATCCGCAGCCACGATTGATGCCAATAATGGGGAAGTCGTGCGAGAACTCGACATTACGGAAGGAGTCGTCGGTGGTATTGAGCACGCCAATGCCATGCTCGGTGCTATATATCAGCTGTTTGCCCACATTGGCAAAGGCATAGCAGAAGTTGCTCATAATGTCGCTGTTGTCGGTGTCGAACACCTGAAACGCATGTTTCTTCTCGTCGAGGCGGTATATTCCGCCGCCTACCGACGCTACATAGATGCGACCATTGCTGTCCTCGCGGATATCAGTGAATCCCACTTCGCCCAATCCTGCCTTGCCTGCCTCATAAACGCAGCACACGGCGCGACTGCACCGAAATCTTGTACAGTCCCGACCCGTCTGCCGCCCACAGATAGCCACGACGGTCAATGTAGATGGCATTGGGACGGGTACCCACCGTTGAAGCAATGACTTTTGTCGTCTTGTCGGCTATGCGATAAGAGTAGAGATGGCCTTTACAAGCATAGTAGAGATGGCCCGCATGACACGCAAGAGCCGACACGTCGTCGTGGACAATCACCTTGCTGCCTTGGGTAAGATAGTCGATGGCTACTACCGAACGGCCGAGAAGAAAAATACACGTTGCCGTTGTCGTCGCCACAAATACGTCGCACTTCGATATTGTGCGGATTCATGCCGCGAAACTTCTTTATAGCCGTAACCGTCTTGCCATCAAATATATTTACGCCCTCCTCAGTGCCAAACCACATACGTCCAAGACGGTCTTGATATATCGACAATACGGACAATTGCGACAGTCCTTCCGGTATCGACAGATGACGGAAACGCATGGCTTGGATATTGAGAGCGAATAAGCAGACAATTAGTATTAGTAATAATCGTTTTATAAACCTAATGTATAACATTGTATAATTTAATGGTTGTAGTGGGATTAAAATTACAAATTTTAAGCTAAACAAACAAAAGTATACTTTCAAAAATTTTACACAATCAATTATTACGAAATAAAAAGCATGCTAAATGGGGATATAGCATCGAAATCATTTAGATTCGCAACGCACAAAAGAATAAATCATTTATCGTGAAGAAGCTTAGTTAAAAAGTCTCATTTGTATAATTTGCACACATCAAATGGATAATTTTGTACTGATATTATACTTGATTTATACTAAATTTGCAACCGAAAAATATAATTTACCTAAAACAACCAGTGAGCCATTCAGCACACACAACATCTGAAGTAAGCGTATACTACATCTGAAATAAAATTATACTAAATATGAAATAAAAACCCAAACAAAAGATCTATGCACAAATCAAATCTTTTACTGAAAGGCTTGATGCTTGGTGTTACAGCCAGCATGTATCCAGCATTTGGAAATGCAACTGCCACGTCGCCGGCAACAAATAATGTTGCCAACGTACAGCAGGAGTCTACAACCGTTACGGGTATCGTCCTTGACGATATGGGCGAGCCAATCATTGGCGCCACTATCAAGATTAAGGGACAGGACACCGTAGGCACCATTACATCTATTGATGGCGATTTCACACTGAAAGGCTTGAAGAAGGGCCAGACACTCGTAATCAGCTACATCGGATTCCAGACACAGGAGGTGAAGTACAACGGCGAGAAGTCGCTCAAGGTAACTCTCAAGTCCGACTCAAAGAGCCTCAACGAAGTTGTTGTTGTAGGTTACGGCACACAGAAAAAGGTGAACATGTCGGGTGCTGTTGCATCCATCAATATGGACGAGCTGACTGAGAGCCGTCCCGTCACCAACGTTTCGCAGGCCCTCGCAGGTCTAGCTGCCGGTGTAAACGTTTCATCGAGCAGCAACCGTCCGGGCGATGACAACGCATCAATCCTTGTGCGTGGTCAGGGTACACTCAACTCATCGGCACCTCTTATCATCATCGACGGTGTAGAGCAGGGCATCAACACCGTTAACCCGCAGGATATTGAGTCGGTATCAGTATTGAAGGATGCTGCCTCGGCTTCAATCTATGGATCGCGTGCAGCCAACGGCGTTATCCTTATCACTACAAAGAAGGGTAAATCGGGAAAAATCAAGGTCGACTACAACGGATACGTATCTTTCCAGTCTATCCGCAAGACTCTGACTCCGGTGTCAAACTATGCCGACTACATGGAACTTATCAACGAGGGCTACTACAACTCTAACCCTAAGTCGGGCAAGAACCAGTACTTCTCAGAAGATAAAATCGCTGAATGGCGCAATGGCAACGACCCTCTGAAATATCCTAACACCAACTGGATTGACGAGACATTCAAGCCGTCGACATCGACCAACCACGTAGTATCACTCAGCGGCGGTAGCGACAAGATTCGCTTCTACGGCTCGTTCGGATACATGAACAACCCTGGCGTTTTGGAGAATGCCGGTATGAAGAAGTACACCGTACGCCTCAACATGGACGCCGACGTGACATCATGGCTCAACATCGGCATGCAGATTGGTGGCTACGTGAGCGACCTGGAACCGGGTGCTGAGGAGATTGACAACATCTTCACATATACAGCGGCTACAACTCCGGGTATGGTTTTCCGCGCTCCCGACGGACGCTACGGTGCTTTGAACAACAGCGAGGACAGCGGCCAGTGTGCCAACAACAACCCGCTCATCCGTCTTAACAAGTGGGCAGGTCAGGACCGCAAGAACAACGTTCGTCCACGCTTCACTGCCACATTGAAGCCGTTCAAGGGCTTCTCGCTCACCGGTTCGTACAGCTACGAATTCCTCGACCGCGAGACTCACCGCAAGCCGGTATTCCTCAATGCATACAACTTCCTCACCGACGAGCAGACATGGACCAACCGTGGCAAGACATCAATCAAATATACCGACAGCAAGATAGAACGCTACTTCAACGACCTCGTGGCACGCTACGACACCAAGATGTTCAAGAACAACCTCGCTATCGGTGCTATGGCTGGTCTCTCTAACGAGCTTTACCGCTCGAAGAATTTCTCGGCAACACGCCAGGACTTGACCGACCTCTCAATGGACGTTATCAACGGTGCTACCGGCGAGTCGACATCATCAGGCTCAAGCACAGAGTGGGCTATGCGCTCATTCTTCAGCCGACTAAACCTCAACTGGCAGGAGAAGTACCTCTTCGAGTTCAACCTCCGTGCCGACGGTTCGTCACGCTTCTCTAAAGACAACCGTTGGGGCTACTTCCCGTCAGCATCAGCAGCATGGCGTATCGACCAGGAGAAGTTTATGGAAGGCGTATTGGGTGGCAACCTGAGCAACTTGAAGCTTCGCCTGTCGTACGGTGCACTGGGTAACAACTCGGTAGGCAACTACGACTACCAGTCGCTCTACACCACAAGCGGCAACAACTACGTGCTCGGCAACCTTATGGTACCTGGTCTTGCACTTGCAGCCATCTCTAACTCAGCCCTTACATGGGAGTCGACCAAGGTATTCAACGTAGGTCTTGACTTCGGATTCTTCAACAACCACCTGACCGGTACTATCGACTTCTTCAACAAGAAGACTACTGGCATCCTTATCAACCTCCCGGCTCCGGGCGTACACGGTACAACAGCACTGCCTAAGCAGAACAGTGCAGAGGTGACCAACAAGGGTATTGAGTTCACACTCGGATGGCAGGACAAGATAGGCGACTTCACCTATGGTGCAAACGCCAACTTCGCTTACATTACTAATAATGTAGACAAGTTTAAAGGCAAGGACAAGGGCGGCATGTCAATCAGCGGTGCCAACCTCATCTGGGAAGGACACAGCATCAACTCACAGTATCTGATGCGCGTAGACCGAATCCTGCAGACCGACGAGGACATGAAGATTGTAGACGAAATGATAGCTAAGAATCCTAACGCATTCATGGCACTTGGCAAGCCTCAGAAGGGCGACTTCCTCTACAAGGATATCGACGGCGACGGTTGCATCACTCTTATGGATAAGGAAATCGTGAGCGACGGCACCAACCCGAAGTTCACATTCGGCCTCAACCTCAACGCTGCATACAAGGGCTTCGACGTTGCGGCATTGCTTCAGGGACAGCTCGGCATCAAGACATTCTGGATGAACGATGCATACAACACTCCTACCGTGCGATATGGCTACCAAATCAACAAGGAAGTAGCAGACGGCCGCTGGTATGAAGGTCGCACCGACGCCAAGTATCCGCGTCTGATACAGTATCAGGACACACGCAACACCAAGCCCAGCGACTTCTATCTGCAGGACCGCTCATTCCTGAAGATACGCAACATCCAGCTCGGCTACACCGTTCCGCAGAACCTCACACAGATGATAAATGTGCAGCGCGTGCGTGTATACTGCAGCTTGGAGAACTTCTTCACATTCACAAGCTTCAAGGGCTTCGACCCTGAAGTAAGCGGAATGAACTATCCTACAATGAAGCAGTGCACACTGGGTCTTAACATATCATTCTAACCATTAAGCGAAAATTCATTATGAAAAAGATAACAATATTATCAGCAGCACTTGCCTTGACAATGTCTCTGACAGGTTGCTACGACTTAGATAGATATCCTACCGACAAGCTCTCGTCTGGAACCTACTTTAAGACCGAAGATCATGCCAAGTCGGCAATGATGGGCGTTTACAGCCGTATGCAGGCCGACCACGTATTCGGACTGAAATTCTCTATGGACGTACTGGGCGGAGTAGCCATGGGCTACGACAATCAGTCGTTCCAGAAGTTTGCCTGCGGCACTTACGATATGGCAGATACATGGGTGAACTACCGCTGGACCAACCTCTACGAATCAGTAGCACGTGCCAACATCGTAATCCGCAACGTTGACAACTGCAACATGAGCGACCAGCTCAAGGCTCAATACAAAGCTGAGGCACGATTCATGCGCGCCCTCTTCTACAACGAACTGCTCAACTACTTCGGTGGTGTGCCTCTGTACGACGAGACCACCGACGTTACTACAGAATATTCTGAAATGAAGAAGCCACGCAGCAGTGCCGACGATATTCGCAAGTTCATTATCGACGACTTGAACGAGGCATACAATGTGCTGCCACTGTCGTGGGAGTCGGCCGACTACGGACGCGCTACAAAGTATGCTGCACGTGCTCTTATGGGCAAGATATATCTCTACAACAAGCAGTATACAGAAGCCAAAGAGTGCTTTAAGGATGTAATCGAGCACGGTGGCTACGAGCTGTACAACGACTACGCCGGACTCTTCCTCCCCGGAGGTGACGAGAGCAAAGAGATGATTTTCGCCATTCAGAACATGGGCGGTGTAGGCACCGACTACGGAATGCCAATGTGCTTCTACATGGGTACTCGTGCTTCTTATGGCTCTTGCTGGAACAACGTGATGGTGGCTACAACATTCGCCGACTCGTACGAGTGGAAGGACGGACGCCAGTTCAGCTGGAAGGAATTCTTCAAGGACGACCCCGTAGCCAAAGACTACGAAACCAACGACGCTACTAAGAAGAAGGTGTTCAACTCGACCTTCAAGAATTCAAAAGTAGTTGCATATACTCCGTACAAGGAGAAGCTGCAGCAGATGTACGCCAACCGCGACCCACGTATGGCTGCATCGCTTATCACTCCGTACAGCAGCTATTTGGGATGGTACAAGAACAAGGTGGCTCCAAGTGAATTCGTACTGCCTACAAAGGGTCTTAACGACGGCAATGGCGTAATCCGTGTAAACGGCAACTACGACTGCTACTTGTGGCGCAAGTTCGTTCCGGAAGGCGACATGAACGGTGCAATGAACAACCGTGCCGATACTCCTATCAACTTCCCGCTTATACGCTACGCCGACGTGTTGCTGATGATGGCAGAGTGCGAGTGGGCATTGAACAATGATGCTGTTGCTATTGATTATATCAACCAGGTGCGCCAGCGTCCGTCGGTAGAAATGCCTGCACTGACATGGCAGGGCGAGGAAAGCCCAGTCAACGTGAAGACTCACGACGAAGTGTTCACACGTCTGCGCCATGAGCGTGCCGTAGAACTTGCAGCCGAGGGACAGAGCTTCGACGACATGAAGCGTTGGGGACTGCTCGAGACTCTCAACGGTAAGCCTGAGAAGGAAATTACCGGCTCTATACGCTACACTCATGGTGTTTCAAGCCGCGACTATCTCTGGCC
>ERZ773202.2314-NODE-2314-length-10155-cov-3.205149_pt1 | contig 10155 bp, 9 predicted proteins | sample MGYA00580998_ERZ773202 | MGnify/ENA primary metagenome ERZ773202 (study PRJEB29015, sample SAMEA2737803) | human gut metagenome | biome: human gut; feature: human-associated habitat; material: faeces | place: China | collected 2012 ...
CCTCCCCTATTTCCGATTTTTCTATAGCATCTGCCTCAGATGGGGATGCTTTCCGAACTGTACCATCTGTTTCAGATGAAGAAAGCGTCTGAGACTTTTTTTCTGTTTCCACTTTACCGTCTCCGCTTTGAAGCTCCGACGGCGTAGCAATCTTTTCTGCACCGTCTTCTTCATCCGATGCTTCTTCTGCCAAAACCCGCACCTTCAGCTTGTCCGGCAGCTCCAGATCCTTATATTTCGTTCCATACAAAACCTCCTGATGCAGGATTTCATCCGAAAGCTCCTTCACTTCCTCGATATACTGCACCGAACTGCCTGCCAGCACCTGCGGGTGCCAGTCACAGGTATTCCATATCATCACCGCCGCCAGCGCCGCTGCCAGGGCACGCTTATATTTCTTTTTCATGCTGTTTTCCTCCATTTATTCTGAGCGAATTTTTCTATTTCAGTCTGTTTCCCACTTGAACAAAATACTTTTTCTTCCGATCCAGCAGGCTTTCGCTGCACGCCGCCAGAAGTTCTTCTAATTCTTCTTTTTTCGTCGGAAATACCCCGAATGCAGTCACATGGATCCGCCAGGATTCAAGGGCATTGTCCCGGTCGGAAAGCCAGATCAAGGACGCCGCCGGGTTGTTTTCCCGGATTTTTTCTACGATTTCCGCTCCCTGTCTGCCCTGGACGGACGCCAGCATAATGAGGTAGGGATTCCCCTTTACAAAGTGCAGATATGCGTCCAGATCGCTGATATACGTGTGAATCATCGGCCATCTGCGGTTTTCAGTCAATATTTCACGCAGCATTTTTTCCAGTCCTTCAATGTCGGTCGGTTTTTCTCCATATATCACTACCCGTACCATATCCCACCTGCCTTTTTTGATTTGTTACATTTCACACACAGCTACTTTGATTTTTCTGTAACGATATTTCATTTACATTTCGGGTCATAACTTTTATACTATAAACATACCAAATGAGCGATTTACTGAAAACCACATCGACGCAAACGGTCAAACCTCGACCTAAATGGTCACGGTTTTGAATAAAGGAGGCGGTTGAGCTTTGATGCATTTTGCGATTGTTGAAGATTTGAAGATAGATCAGAATCATCTGATTCATTTGATACAGGAGAACTTGGAGAAGCATGGGGAAACGGCGCACTTTGACTGCTACGAGAGCGGCGAGGCGTTTCTGGAAGCGTTCCGCCCGGGACTTTTTAATGCGGTTTTTATGGATATTATGCTGGACCGGAACGGGCGCAATGGCATTGACACGGCGCTGGAGCTTCGCAAGAGCGCGCAACGTCTCCCGATCGTTTTCACCACATCGGAACGCGATTATTCGCTGCAGGGCTACCGTGCCCATCCGCTTGATTATCTCTTAAAACCGGTTGAGGAAAAGGCGCTTGCCTGGTGTCTCGATGAGATCCGGACATTTCTCGCCGCGCCTGCCTACATCGAAATTCAGGCGGCGCTCGGACGGGGACAGGCATCCACGCAACGGATTCTGCTTGATGATTTTCTGTATGCGGAGACGCAGAACCACCGGCTGATCATCCACACCAGTTCCGGTGACACCGCCACACGGATTTCTTTTTCGGAGCTAATGTCGCTGCTCCCGAAGGGCAGACGTTTTTACATGAGCGGACGCGGGCTGCTTATCAATTTTTCACAGGTTGCCTCGGTGGACGAGGACGGTTCTGTCCATCTGAAAAACGGCAGCTGCTTTTTCTGCAGCCGCCGGAAGAAAAAAGAGACAAAAGAAGCATTTGCAACCTACTTATTTGACACATTGCGGAAGGGAGGTACTCTATGAACTGGTCTGTGTTTGGCAAGGCATTTCTCTGTGAAACAGTCTATTCCATTCCTTTTTTTATTTTATCGATTCTGCCATTTAAAAAGCAGCTGCGATTTCCGATCAAAATCCTGATTCTGTTCATTTTTATCGGTCAGCTGCTCCAGTCCTCCCTGTATACCTACCTGATCAGCCACGGTAAACCGACCCGCGTCACCGACACGGTATTTGCCCTCGTTTCCCTGGCGATCTATTTTTTATGTGTGAAGGCTAATTTCTGGAAACTTCTGTTTCTGGGAGACTTCATCCTGAATTATTTTGTCACGGTCCGCGGCATCTGTTTCTTTCTGGAAAGCCGTCTATTTTACGATCCCAGCATTACCTATTATTCACTCCGTGATGAAAGCCTGCTGCTCATCTCGATTCTTCTGCTTCTGACGCTCCCGCTCGGGCTCAAATTTATGAAAAATGCCACGGAACGCGTTTTTCAGGTAGACAGCTCCGCATTCTGGCAGAAAGTCTGGTTTATTCCATTTTCATGTACCCTGATTATCTGCGCTTATAACTTTGATCTAAACATTGATACTGTCCGCAAGTTCCGTTTTATCCTCACGCGGCTCTGGCTTTTTGCTATGACGATTCTTATCTACTATGTCCTTTTGGAAGCGCTCAATGCTGTCCGACAGCAGGCGCAGCTGGAAGAACGCGCGGCGCAGCAGGACACGCTCCTGGCGATGCAGTACACACAGTATCAGCAGCTTTCCCGCCACATCGAAGAGGTGCGGGAGGCGCGCCACGACCTGCGCCAGCACTTAAATCTCATCGAACATTACCTGCAAAGCGGGAAAACGGAGGATCTGAAGACCTACATCGAACAATACCGTATGACGCTTCCGCCGGACACCGCGCGGACCTGGTGTGAAAATTATGCGGTCAACACGATTATCAGCTATTACGGCGAGGAGGCGCGCAAGGCGTCGGTCGATTTTTCGGTCCGCATCCAGCTTCCGCCATCTCTCCCGCTGCGTGAGCCGGAGCTCTGCTCGATCTTCGGCAATCTTCTGGAAAATGCCCTCGACGCCTGTCGGGAATGTACGGACAGCGCGCCGTTTATCCGTATCTGCGCTCAGGAGGATGCCAGTCACATCGTGATCACAGTTGACAATACCTGCTGCCATCCGCCGATCGAGGAAAATGGGCGGTTCCGCTCGACCAAACATGACGGGCTCGGCACGGGAACCGCCTCCATCCGTTCGATCGCCGAGCGCTACCAGGGCCTGGTGGATTTCCGGTATGAGGACGGAATCTTTTATGCATCGGTGATGTTGAAATTTGACTCTAAAATTTCTCACGGAAATCTTTGAAAAAAGATTGACTTTCATCGTGTCAGGACGCATAATATAAATAATAATCATTATCAATATTATTTAGAAGGATTGGAGTGTCGCTTATGAAAACCTTAAAATACAGCCGTCAGCGCGAATCGATCAAAGCCTGCCTGATGAGCCGAAAGGATCATCCGACCGCCGACGCCCTTTACACCAGCATTCGGGAACAGTTTCCGAATATCAGCCTTGGAACCGTTTACCGCAATTTAAACCTGTTAGTTGAGCTGGGCGAGATCCGGAAGCTGTCCTGCGGCGACGGCACGGATCATTTCGATTATGATACATCCCCACATTACCACTACGTCTGCCGCCAGTGCGGACGGGTCATGGATATTCCTATGGAAGCAACCAAGGAGCTGGAGACAGCCGCCAAAGAATTTGTACCGGGAACGATCGACGACCATACCGTGTTTTTCTATGGGATATGCGATGAGTGTCTGAAAGGGGAAAAGCGCTGACCGGGTATGAATACATCACCAGCGAAAAGGTTCTGAGAATATCCAGGTTACCGATAAAAATGAAAAAATAAGAATTATTTCTATTTTTCCATTGACAAACGCAGGAATCTATGATATCTTAATATCAGTAATCATTACTGTTTTTATTTAAGCCAAATAAACGATTTCGTTTTAAAAGCTCCTATGAAACAGAATGGTTGCAAGCAACTTTACTATCTATTTATTGTTTCTATAAAACACGAAATTAAAAATTTATTTTAGAAAAGGAGAATTGACTATGAAGAAATTTGTCTGTACAGTATGTGGTTACGTATACGAGGGTGAGGCTGCTCCGGAGAAATGTCCAGTATGCGGCGCTCCGGCTTCCAAGTTCAAAGAGCAGTCCAGCGAGATGACATGGGCAGCTGAGCACGTAGTTGGTGTGGCACAGGGTGTCAGCGAGGATATTCTCGAAGATTTAAGAGCTAACTATGAAGGCGAGTGCAGAGAAGTTGGTATGTACCTGGCGATGGCACGTGTAGCTCACAGAGAGGGCTATCCGGAGATCGGTCTGTACTGGGAGAAGGCAGCTTACGAAGAGGCTGAGCACGCTGCTAAGTTTGCAGAGCTTCTCGGCGAGGTTGTAACTGATTCCACCAAGAAGAACCTGGAGATGCGTGTAGAGGCTGAGCACGGCGCAACCGAAGGCAAATTTGACCTTGCAAAACGTGCGAAAGCTGCTAACCTGGATGCAATCCATGACACCGTTCATGAGATGGCTCGTGACGAGGCTAGACATGGCAAGGCATTTGAGGGTCTGTTAAAGAGATACTTCAACTAATCTGAGTGAATGAATGGACAGCGCATTACGGCGCTGGTGAATAAAAGAGAACGGATGAGGGCGTATGAAAATGGAAAATTCCTTTTTCATACGCCCTGTTTATTTTATGCGGATTTGTTTTATGTCTCTGTTCAAAAAGACGCCAAAATCTTATCTACCATCTCCTTCTCCATCTTCCCAATCGGAATCATCTCCGCCGGTACGTCCTCATATGGCAGCAGCGCTTTCTCATACCAGGTAACATCGTGCCATTTTCCGCTCTTATAACCGGTATTTTTGCACACGCCCATCGTCCGGAATCCGCATCCGTTATGCATCGCATCGCTCTTCAAATTCGGACTTGTCACCAGACTGTAGACGGTGTGGACGCCCTGTGCCTTTAAAAGCTCTAAAAGCACCAGAAGCATCCGTTTGCCGATGCCCTTCGACGTCACCCGACTGTCCAGATATTCAGAAAGTTCCGCATTCCAACGGTACGCCGCGCGCTCAAGCTGCTTATGCCCATATGCATAGCCAATGATTCTGCCCGTTTCATCCTCGCAGACAATCCACGGATATTCTGCCGTGATCGCCCGGATGCGCCCCTCAAATTCCTCCAGGGACGGCAGCTCCGTCTCAAACGTGATCGGCGTGTCCATATATTGTGCATAAATTTCCAATATCGCAGGTGCATCGGCGATAGCGGCCAGCCGCAGGCGGCAGGATGTATGGTCCATAAACTGGTTCCTCCCTATCATTTTCGGTCATTTTTCCTTTACAGGCAACTATATATGAATCTTCTCGTTTCGTCAACTATTCGCAACCGGATTCATGCCTGCCCGTGAACCCCTCAATCCACCAGCTCATTCTGATGCCTCGACAAATGCTCATACGGCAGAATCAGCCGCCCCCGGTACAGCCCGCAGCCGTCATTGACAAGGTCGTTGTTGATTGCCGTAAACATATTGACATCCACTTCAGCTAAATTGAGCGATACCAGGCGCTGGCAGCGTTCATATGCCTCATCAAAATAAATACATGCGCCCTCCGGAATCTCATCCCGCCTGGCCCGCTCGCCCTCCTGGCGCTTTTCATAGCTTAAATGATTGGCCACGCCGATCTCCGCGATATCGTCCATGTGCTTCGTGCGAAGCTGTACCTCCACATAGCTTCTGGAACAATTATCGTAAAACGTAATATGCAGAGACTGGTAATCATCCGAACTATTTCCGCAGACATAATCACGGTAGTACGGCCTTACCTCCTCATCCATCAACGGGGAGGTACTCTCCTTCACCCCGTAAGCCGGTTCCGCCGTAAACCCGCGTTCCTCCAGAAATCCCGGAAGTTCATTCGCAATCTGGTAGAGGTACCGGATATCTGCCTCCTGCTGCGATTCCCCCGGTTTCAGGTAACACTTCGGCAGTGAAATCACGATCCGGTATGCAATCAGGTCGCGGAAACAGCTCAATCTCTGCTTCAAATCGGAGATCGACGGAAATGCCTTATGTTCTGTATAACAGTCATAAATATATTCAACGATATATCCATTAAATTTCGCCTCCGAGCGGATCAGCGACTTGATTCTTCCCTTAAAGTTAAATGCCAGAAGCGGATATTCCTTTGCCATATGAATATAAAATTCCCGGATCTTCTGTGACTGGGCAGTCAGGAAATCGTTGTGTTCCAAAAGTTCCCGGATCTGAATCAGGAAATTTGCATGTATCAGATCTATCTCATTGTTTGTCTGTTTAGCCTCCGCTTTCAAATCCCGGCTGTAATTCTTTAAAATCTTAAACATCGTATCGCCGGAATACAGATAATCGTTTAAGGTCACCATGGTCCTTACCTCCCTGCTGCAGCAAAAAGGGGACGGTGCATAGGATAACAATGCCCCAGATGCACCAGCCCCCTTATTTATAAAATAGAGCTATTTATTTTCCGTAAACCTTCTTGATCCGCTCCATTGCCTCTTTTGTATTCGCAGTCGTACCAAATGCAGTCAGACGGAAGAATCCTTCTCCATTCTTACCAAATCCGCTGCCCGGTGTGCCGACCACATTTGCCTTGGCAAGCAGATCGTCGAAAAACTCCCAGGATTTCATGCCGTTCGGGCACTGCATCCAGATGTACGGTGAATTTTCGCCGCCGATGTGCCAGATGCCAAGCTCTTTTAATGTCTCTGTCATGATCTTCGCATTGGTGCGGTATACGTCCAGGTGCTCGCGGCACTGTGCCATGCCCTCCGGTGAAAGAGCTGCCTCTGCGGCGCGCTGTACCGGGTAGGAAACGCCGTTAAACTTGGTTGTCTGGCGGCGCAGCCACATCTTGCGGATGGAAGAACCACCGCGCTCTAATTCAGACGGAACCACGGTATAGCCACAGCGGGTTCCGGTAAAGCTTGCCAGCTTCGAAAGGGAGCAGAACTCGATCGCGCAGGTCTTGGCGCCCTCAATCTCAAAAATACTTCTCGGAAGCGCCGGATCTGCTACGAAGGACTCATACGCCGCATCAAATAAAAGGATCGCATCCTGCTCGTTCGCATAGTCAACCCACTCTTTTAACTGCTCACGGTTGTACACACCGCCAGTCGGGTTGTTCGGGGAGCAGAGATAAATAATATCCGCTTTCTGTCCCTTCGGAGGCATCGGAAGAAAGCCATTTTCCACATTGGCATCCATAAATACGATCTTTCTGCCTGCCATCACGTTCGTATCCATGTAAACCGGGTATACCGGATCCGGGATCAGGACCGTGTTGTCCGCATCAAAGAGATCGAGGATATTTCCGACATCACTCTTCGCGCCGTCGCTGATGAATATATCCTCCGCCGCCACCTCAACCTGGAAGGACGCATAATACTTCTGAACTGCTACGCGCAGAAAATCATATCCCTGCTCCGGACCATATCCATGGAACGTAGCCGCCTTGCCCTGCTCCATAGCTGCTTTTGCAAATGCGTCAGCTGCTTTCTGGCAGATCGGAAGGGTTACGTCACCGATACCCATTTTGATTACTTTTGCCTCTGGATGGGCTTTGGTGTACTCATCTACTTTTTTAGCGATGGTGGAAAACAGATAGCTTTCTTCCAGATTTTTATAGTTTTCGTTGATCTTCATACTTTATTTTCTCCATATTTTAAGAATTTTTTTCCTTTACCTCCAGAGCCGCTTTCACAAACTCCCGGAAGATCGGATGTGCGCGGTTCGGGCGGCTCTTGAACTCCGGATGGTACTGAACTCCCAGATAGAACGGATGTCCCGGAATCTCCATCGCCTCTACCAGCGTACCGTCCGGAGACTGTCCGGAAAAGATAGCGCCATGCTCCATATAAACTTCCCGGAACTTGTTGTTAAATTCATAACGATGGCGATGTCTCTCTTCGATCAGGCCTTTTCCATACGCTTTCATCATCAGCGTATCCGGACTGATGCGGCACGGATATGCACCCAGACGCATCGTTCCGCCCATGTCAGCCAGATCCATCTGCTCTTCCATCAGGGCAATGACCGGATGCTTGCTGTCCGGCGCAAACTCGGTTGAGTTCGCATCCTCATAACCTAACACACCTCTGGCAAATGCGATCGCCGCGATCTGCATACCAAGGCAGATGCCAAAGTACGGGATATTGTTTCTTCTCGCATAATCAGCTGCCGCAATCATGCCCTCGATGCCTCGGATGCCGAAGCCGCCCGGCACGATGATACCGGTTGAACCGCCCAGGATTTCCGGTGCCGTCTCCGGGGTGATCGTCTCGCTATCCACCCAGTTGATCTCCACCTGCGCGCCATTTTCCCATCCGGCATGGTGCAGGGATTCTACGATCGACAGATAGGAGTCGTGCAGTTTGACGTACTTGCCGACCAGGGAAATCTTGACCGTCTTGCTGCTGTTCTTGATGCGATCCAGCATATGTTTCCACTCCGTCAGATCGCACTCCTGCGGCGCTTTCTCGATGCCCAGCTCGCGAAGTACGATCTTGGCAATTCCTGCTGCCTCCAGCATGATCGGCGCCTCGTAGAGAACCGGAAGGGTCAGGTTCTCGATGACGCAGTCCTCTTTGACGTTGCAGAACAGTGCGATCTTGCGGAAAATGGACGGATCGTCCACCGGACGGTCACAGCGCGCCACGATGATATCCGGCATGATGCCGAAGGACTGCAGCTGTTTGACTGAATGCTGGGTCGGTTTGGATTTATGCTCGCCGGAAGATTCCAGATACGGAATCAGGGTTACATGGATGAAGAGGCAGTTGCTGCGTCCCGCCTCGCAGGACACCTGGCGGATGGCTTCCAGGAACGGCTGTGACTCAATATCGCCGGTTGTTCCGCCGATCTCTGTGATAACGATGTCCGCATCGGTCTTTTCCTGCACGGAATAGATAAATGATTTTATCTCATTTGTGATATGTGGAATTACCTGTACCGTCTCGCCCAGATATTCGCCGCGGCGCTCTTTATTTAACACATTCCAGTAGACCTTACCGGTCGTCAGATTAGAATAACGGTTTAAATCTTCATCAATAAAACGCTCATAATGTCCCAGATCCAGATCCGTCTCCGCACCGTCGTTTGTTACGAATACTTCGCCGTGCTGATACGGGCTCATGGTTCCTGGATCGACGTTGATATACGGATCCAGCTTCTGCGCTGCTACCTTAAATCCCCGGGCCTTCAAAAGGCGGCCCAGAGACGCTGCTGTAATACCTTTCCCCAATCCCGATACAACACCGCCTGTCACAAAAATAAATTTTGCCATCTGCTTTTCCTCCTCTTCCTTTCTTTAAAATATTAATCCACTTTTTCCGTCATATATGATTCTGTCAAATTTTGCCTTCGCAAAAGATTTCAGCCTGCACGGATTCCGCAACCCTCAAAACGCAGAATCCATGCAGACCATCGTTCTTTTTAGTCGTTCTCATGCTCCTGAAGCACATAACCCGGAATCTGGATTTCTTCCGGTTTTTCCATCTGGCTCAGCTCTTTTCTAGCCGCTGCACCATGTGCAATGTGCGCGATATCTACCAGTTCAACGTTGTCCTCGTTGTACTGGCTTTCCAGTGTCAGCGCCAGGACAGCCGCGGTATCAAGCGATGTCAGGCACGGAATACCAAGCTCGACTGCCTTTCTTCTCAGGCGGACACTGTCGCGTCCCGGCTGGCGTCCCGTCTTGGAAGTGGAAATTACATAGCTGATCTTTCCTTCTTCCAGCAAGGAAATAGTCGTCTCCTCGCCCTCTTTAGCTTCCTTCGGCTTCTTGACTAACGTTGAAGAAATGCCGACGCTGTTTAACCGGCTTGCGGTACCGGAGGTCGCGTAGATGTGGAATCCCATCGCCACGTACTCTTTGACCAGCTCGCGCAGATCGCTCTTATCGGTATCGCGGACACTGATTAAGACGCCGCCCTCGCGCTTCATCGTATATCCGGCTGCTACCAGGCCTTTAAACAGCGCTTCCTCCATCGTCCGGGCGATACCCAGTACCTCGCCGGTCGATTTCATTTCCGGTCCGAGCTGTGTATCTACGTTGGACAGCTTCTCAAAGGAGAAGACCGGAACCTTGACTGCGTAGTACGGAGAGCACGGATACAGGCCTGTCTCGTAGCCCATGTCAGCCAGCTTCTCGCCCATCATGATGCGGGTTGCCAGATCGACCATCGGCACGCCGGTGACCTTGGAGATGTACGGCACGGTACGGGACGAGCGGGGGTTGACCTCGA
>ERZ773202.2326-NODE-2326-length-10104-cov-10.030152_pt1 | contig 10104 bp, 9 predicted proteins | sample MGYA00580998_ERZ773202 | MGnify/ENA primary metagenome ERZ773202 (study PRJEB29015, sample SAMEA2737803) | human gut metagenome | biome: human gut; feature: human-associated habitat; material: faeces | place: China | collected 2012 ...
TATTCTTCCGACTGTTATGGAATATAACGCTCCGGCTACCGGTGAAAAATACAGAAATATTGCAAAAGCAATGGGTGTTGAAGGTGTTGATGAAATGACACTTGATGAAGCAAGAAAAGCTGCTGTTGACGCAGTTAAAAAGCTTTCACACGATGTCGGAATTCCTGAAAATCTTAAAGATATTGTTAAACCGGAAGATGTTGATTTCCTTGCTCAATCTGCATACGATGATGCTTGTCGCCCTGGTAACCCAAGAGAAACAAGTGTAGAAGAAATCAAAGAACTTTATCTTTCACTTATGTAATTGATACTTATAAATGAAAACAGAGGCTGAATTATCAGCCTCTGTTTTTTATAGAATAAATAAAAAACAGTACAGCTTGATTATGCTGTACTGTTTAATAATAGTTTTGATTATAATTCTTCGCAGTAATCAAAGATTTCAACAGGTAAATCTTCCTTGTCACAGCTGATTGTGAAATAGAAGTTTACATCTGAAGCTTCGGAAAGCTGTGAAAGCATTTCAAAAAATTGAGGAAGCTTTTCATATTCCCTGCCTACAATTTTAAATGTAGCATCAACAAGAATATCTGTTACATCATAGTTGCCGGCACAAATACCTGCAAGGAAACCGTAAAATGCCTTATGACCGTTGATAAGGTATGTTTCAGTTTCTAAAAGGCGAGCCTTTGATGAAACATCATATGTAAGCTTTGGTTCTTTTTCAATGCAAACTACATTGCCGTCAGAGTTCTCAACGCAAACATTGACCTGGTCAATAAGCTTTTTTGTTTTTCCTGAACCTTTATTACCGATTATGAGTTTAATCATATTAAAATTCCTCCGAGTTTTATTCTAACTATATATTAGCATATACCGAGACGATTTTCAAGAGTTTCTTTTTCCTTTTCATATCCCGGTTTACCTAAAAGTGCAAACATATTCTTTTTATAGCTCTCAACGCCCGGCTGGTTGAAGGGATTGACGCTGAGCAGATAACCGCTGCAGGCACATGCACGCCAGAAGAAGTAGATCAGGTAGCCCACATTGTAAGCGGTCAGGTCGTCCACCTCGATCAGCACCTCGGGCACGCCGCCGTCGGTGTGTGCCAAAATAGTACCCTCCATGGCCTTGCGGTTGACAACGCTCATGTTCTGGTTTGCCAGGAAGTTCAGGCCGTCAAAGTTGCCTTCCAGCGGGTCGATGAACAGATCCTGTGCAGGCTTCTTCACGTCCACGATGGTCTCGAACATGGTGCGGGAGCCTTCCTGAATGAACTGACCCATGGAGTGCAGATCGGTGGAGAAGATGCAGCTTGCGGGGAACAGGCCCTTGTTGTCCTTGCCCTCGCTCTCGCCGAACAGCTGCTTGTACCACTCGTTCATCAGGGCGAAGTCCGGCTCGTAGCACTCCAGAATTTCAACGCTCTTGCCCTTGCGGTACAGGATGTTGCGGATGGCAGCATACTTGTAAGCGTCGTTGTCCTTGCTCAGAACGGAGAAGCGCTCCATGGAATCGGCAGCGCCCTTCATCAGGTCGTCGATGCTGATACCGGCAGCAGCAATGGGCAGCAGGCCCACAGCGCTCAGCACGGAGTAGCGGCCGCCCACGTCGTCGGGGACCACGAAGGTGGGCCAGCCCTGTGCGTCGGCCAGCTGCTTCAGGGTGCCCTTGGCACGGTCGGTGGTGGCGTAAATGCGCTTGTTGGCTTCCTCCACGCCCATCTCCTTTTCCAGCAGTTCACGCAGCACGCGGAATGCCAGAGAAGTCTCGGTGGTAGTGCCGGACTTGGAAATGACGTTGATGGAGAAGCGCTTGCCCTTGCACAGGCTGATGATGTTGTTCAGGTAGGTGGGGCTGATGCTGTTGCCGCAGAAGTAGATCTTGGGGCCATTTTCCAGCTCATTGTGGAACTGGCCCTTGACGGCCTCGATGACAGCGCGTGCGCCCAGATAGCTGCCGCCGATGCCGGCCACCACCAGCACATCGGAATCCTCGCGGATCTTTGCGGCGGCTTCCTTGATGCGGGCGAACTCTTCCTTATCATAATCACGGGGCAGATACATCCAGCCGAGGAAATCATTGCCCGGGCCGGACTTTGCTTCCAGCTGGTTATGGGCAGCTTCCACCTGCGGATAGATGGCTGCATATTCCTCTTCGCTGATAAAGCTGGAGAGGTGTTTGGTGTTCAGTGCGACACTCATTTTATTATAACCTCCAAACGATTTGCCGGGCCTTTGCCCTGCGAGGAAATATCTTGGTATAAGTGTACCGTTCCCTCCGGGCAAAGTCAAGGTCAAAATCCTTGGATTTCATACAATTTTAATAGTGTTTTTTTGTTTCTTCATCCAGAATTGTTCACACAGACAGTTCCACGCAGCTTACTGCAGCGCGCTTTTGTACGCTGAAGCGTGCATTCAGCTTTCACAGCCGGTCAAAGCGTCCCACAACAGGCCGAATGCGGTGCCAAAGTCCATTTTTTCAGCATCGGCAGCGGCGCGCACCTCGTACTCGCCCAGTTGGGTCTCCCCGCTCAGGATGCGCACCGTGCCAACGGTCTGGCCCAGCTGCACCGGTGCTTCCAGCTCCTGCGGCAGATCCAGCTGCGCGGTGAGGGCGGCGGCGTTTTCCTTGGGCATCAGCAGCGTTTCGGGCAGAGCGGTGTAGTCCAGCGGTACGCTTTCCTCTGCACTGCCCTTTACTTTTATAAGAAGAGGCCGGTCCTCCATGGCGGGCAGCGGCACAGCGGCGTAGGCCGCAAAGCCGTAGTCCAGCAGGGTGGTGGCCGCTGTGAACCGCTCCGAGCTGGAGAGCGACCCCAGCACCACGGCGATCAGGTCCAGCCCGTCGCGGGTGGCGCTGGCGCTGATGCACACGCCCGCGCCGCTGGTGGTGCCGGTTTTCAGGCCGGTGATGCCGTTGTAGCGCTTGAGCAGCTTATTGGTGTTCACCAGCTGGGTGGCACCGCCGCGCAGGGTGTCCGTCCAGATGCCGGTATAGTGCAGCACCTCCGGGCAGGTGTTCAAAATCTCGCGGCTCATGATGGCAACATCGTGGGCGGTGGAAAGATGCCCTTCGGTGTCCAGCCCGCAGGCATTGTGGAAGGTGGTGTTCACCATGCCCAGCTCTGCGGCGCGGGCGTTCATCATCTGCACAAAGCCCGGCTCGCTGCCGCCCACCAGCTCTGCCACAGCCACAGCGGCGTCGTTGGCAGAGGACACACAAATGGCTTTGATCATCTCGTCCAGCGTGAACTGCTCCCCCGGCTCCAGCCAGATCTGACTGCCGCCCATGTGGTAGGCGTGTTCACTTACCGGCACCAGCGTGTCCATGGCAATGCGGCCGTCGTGCACGGCTTCAAAGGTGAGCAGCAGGGTCATTACCTTGGTAATGGATGCAATGGGCATCTGCTGGTCGGCGTTCTTTTCATATAATATAGTGCCCGTCTGCTGGTCGATCAGGCAGGCGGCGCGGCAGGGCAGCTCCAAGGCAGGCTGTGCCGCCGCGGGCTGCACCGGCTGGGTCTGGTCTGCAGCTGCCTGCACCGCCGGGTTTTGCTGCCGCAGCCCATTGCCCTGCGCCGTGCCAAAGGCCAGCGCAAACAGCCAGAAGCACACCACCCCTGCACACAAAAGCGCCAAGTTTTTCCGCTCCATTTCGGTCCCTCCCTGCGCAATGTCTCTTGCTGAGAGAGTATGCAGGGGCCTTTTTGTTTAGAATATCCTGCGCCCGCACCGCAGCCCGCATTTTTTATTTTGTCTTTTTCTACAAAAGGGCTTGACTTTTGCCCACCTTATAGTGTAAATTGGAGATGGCCCAAAAAGGCCGTATTGCTTTAACTTGTGGAATTATTTTTTAGGAGGATACTATTATGAATATCTCTCGTCGTTCTTTCCTGAAGATGGCTGGTCTGACCGTTGTTGCTGCTGCAGGTGCTTCCATGTTCACCGGCTGCGGTGCTTTCTCCACCACTCCTATCAAGGTAGTCGCCGCTAAGGATTCTACCAAGGAGTTCCAGGCTGCTGTTGCAGAGCTGAACAAAAAGAAGCTGGTCGTATGGCCTGCTGATGCAAACGGCGCTTATCTGAACAGCTTCCTGATGACCAATCTGGCCGCTAATGGTCTCTCCGACTTTGCTGTGGAAAAGGCCGAGTATAAGACCGCTCAGGACAAAGAGACTGGTAAAGAGTACAAGTATCTGGAAGTCATCGTCAAGTACGCTAAATAATTTTTCCAAAGTTCTCTTTGAGAGACGGGCGTTTGCCCGTCTCTTTTTGTTTTGCCCGCTTTCCAGCAAAAAAGTGCCTGCTGCTGTGCATCCGGTCTTGCGCCGCACCGCCGCTGTGATATATAATAAGGAGTAATGCAAACACCACCCCGTTTTTTGTCGAAAGGATATCCCCTCATGCGAGTTTGTTTTTATACCCTTGGCTGCAAGGTCAACCTGAACGAGACCGGCGCGCTGGAACAGATGTTCCGCGCCAACGGCTTTACCATTGCGCAGGAGAACGAGCCTGCGGATGTTTTTGTGGTGAACAGCTGCACCGTGACCAACTTTGGCGACCAGAAAAGCCGCAAGTGGCTGCGCCGCAAAAAGCGCGAGAACCCCGGCGCGGTCACGGTGCTTACCGGCTGCTACCCGCAGGCTTTCCCGGAGGAAGCCGCCCAGTTCACCGAGGCCGACCTTGTGTGCGGCAACGGCGACCGCAAGGCCATTTTAGATAACGTTCTCAAGCTGCTGGACGGCCATGAGCGCATTGTGGCCATCACGCCCCACCAGCGCGGCGAAAAATTTGAAGAGCTGCCCGTGGAGCGGTTCGAGACCCACACCCGTGCCTTTATCAAGGTAGAGGACGGCTGCAACCGCCAGTGCGCCTACTGCGTCATCCCCCGCGCCCGCGGCCCGGTGCGCAGCCGCGACGAAGCCAGCATCCTTGCCGAGCTGCGCCAGCTGGCGGCTTCCGGCTACCGCGAGGTGGTGCTCAGTGCCATCTCCCTGCCCAGCTATGGTCTGGATACCGGCACCAACCTTGTGGAGCTGGTGGAGCACTGTGCTCAGGTGGAGGGCATCCAGCGCATCCGTCTGGGCAGTCTGGACCCGGATATGCTCACGCCGGAGTTCATCACCCGCCTTGCCGCCGTGGAAAAGCTCTGCCCGCAGTTCCACCTGAGCCTGCAGAGCGGCTGCACTGCCACCCTGCGCCGGATGCGCCGCGTGTACACTGCCGAGCAGTATGCACAGGTGGTGGACCAGCTGCGCGCCGCCTACGGTGCACGCCCGGTCAGCTTTACCACCGACTGCATCTGCGGCTTCCCCGGCGAGACGCAGGCCGATTTTAAAGAGAGCTGCGAATTTTTGAAAAAGATCGGCTTCCTCAAGGTGCATGTGTTCCCCTACTCCCGCCGCAGCGGCACCCCGGCCTACGATTTTCCGGAGCAGGTGCACGAGCGGGAAAAGCAGGAGCGCAGCCGCGTGATGAACGGCATTGCCGAGGAGGTGCGCCGCGAAGTGCTGGCCGCCTATGTGGGCACCGAGGACGATGTGCTGCTGGAGACCCCGCTTTCCGGCACGCTGTTCACCGGCTACACCCGGCTGTACATTCCGGTGGTGGTGTCCGCCCCCGGCCACGAAAGCGGGCAGATCGTGCATGTACGCTTGGGCGAATACGACGGCGAGCGCGTCCGTGCAGCACTTTGCTGAGTTTCTGCGCAAAAAACTGTTGATTCTGTACACGAGGACGAATACAACAAATTTTTAACAAATTTTGCGTTTTATCCCTTTTCATCTGGCACGCTTTATGCTAAAATGAAAGTGGATCATCCCGGGCACAGCGCTGTTTGCAGCAGTGCGTTACCAATGTGCCCTGTAACGCGCCCGCCCTGCGCGGCAGAACGCTGTCGGCAGCCGGGTGCAGCCCGTTTGTTTTTAGCAAAGCAAGGAGAGAATTGGAATGAGTTTCAGAGGAATCAATACCACGGTCATCCAGATCCGCCGTCAGGTGTTCACCGAGGTGGCACGCATGGCTTACGCCAACGTCAAGGGCGAGCAGGCCAACCACCTGATGCGCAAGATCCCCTACACCATCATCCCCGGTGAGGAGGGCAAGCTGCGCAAGGACATCTTCCTAGAGCGCGCCATCGTTGAGGAGCGCGTGCGTCTGGCTATGGGTCTGCCCACCCGCCGCATGGACGAGCACAACAGCGTGGTCTCCGGTCTGGAGGATGCCTCCATCGCCGATAAGTACTATGATCCCCCGCTGGTCAACGTGATCAAGTTTGCCTGCAACCGCTGCCCTGAAAAGCTGGTCAAGGTTTCTGACCTGTGTCAGGGCTGCCTTGCACACCCCTGTATGGAAGTGTGCCCCAAGAAGGCTATCACTTGGGAGAGCGGCCGTTCCACCATCGATCAGGACAAGTGCATCAAGTGCGGCCGCTGCGTCACCGTCTGCCCCTACAACGCCATCGTCAAGACCGAGCGTCCCTGCGCTGCTGCCTGCGGCATGGGCGCTATCCACTCTGACGAGCTGGGCCGTGCCGAGATCGATTACAGCAAGTGCGTGTCCTGCGGTCAGTGTCTGGTAAACTGCCCCTTCGGTGCCATTGCCGACAAGGGTCAGATCTATCAGCTCATTCAGGGCTTCAACCGCGGCGACCGCATCTATGCGCTGGTCGCTCCCGCCTTCATCAACCAGTTCCCCTCTCTGGCTTCCACCGGTAAGCTGAAGTCCGCCCTGAAGGCCATCGGCTTCTGCGACGTGGTGGAGGTTGCCATTGGTGCCGACCTGTGCACTGTGGACGAGGCACACGACTTCCTTGAGGAAGTGCCCGAGAAGCTGGACTTCATGGCTACCTCCTGCTGCCCGGCATGGAGCATGATGGCAAAGACCGCCTTCCCCGGCCTTGCCAAGAACATCTCCATGACCATGACCCCCATGGTGTTCACCGCCCGCATGATGAAGCAGGCCGACCCCGATGCCCGTATGTGCTTCATCGGACCCTGCGCCGCCAAGAAGCTGGAGGCCTCCCGCCGCACCGTCCGCTCCGACGTGGACTTCGTGCTGACCTTTGAAGAGTTGGCCGGTATCATTGAGGCAAAGGACCTGGATCTGGACAATCTGGAAGTGGATCCCGCCGAGATGGATCTGTGCTACGCTTCTGCTGCCGGCCGCGGCTTTGCACAGTCCGGCGGTGTTGCCAAGGCTGTTGCTGACAAGATCAAGGAATGGCGTCCCGACATGGAGGTGAAGATCGCCTCCGCACAGGGTCTGGCCGACTGCAAGAAGCTGCTGATGCTGGCCAAGGCCGGTAAGTACAACGGCTACTTGCTGGAGGGCATGGGCTGCCCCGGCGGCTGCATCGGCGGTGCCGGTACCATTGCCGACCCCGTGCGCACCGCAGCTGTGCTGAACAAGTATGTGAAGGATGCCGAGTTCACCGACCCCGAGCAGAGCGCCTTTATGTCCAACATCCACATGCTGAAGGACGACCCCAACTTTGAGGTCTGAGTCGCTATAAGGTAACCACCCAAAAGGACGCTGCAATGTTGCAGCGTCCTTTTTCATCACACTTTCCATATTCTGTGACGGATCCGAAACATTTTTGTGAAAGACTGCCAAGGCGCATTGACAAGGCTGTCCGGTCATGCTATGTTAGCATTGACAAATCAGCACCTTATGGAGCATTATATACTCTGTTTCACCATGCCGTAGCTGCGGCAGAAAGGATAAAACCATGACTACTGCCTTAAAACGTACCGGCGCTGCCCTGCTGACGTTGCTGATGTTCTGTATGCTCACACTGGGCGCTTCTGCCGCCGCGAATACCCCCGTTGGGGTCAAATTCTGGAAGGAAAACTCCGACAAGGAATCCATGGCCAACTCCGGCATTGATTCTGACCGCGAGGCTACCCTTGCCCGCCAGTCCAACGGCACCTACACCCTGATGCTGCCCGTCAAGCAGGTGACCAAGCTTAATGTGACCGGATGCCTGACCGGCCTGACCATCGGCGATGTGACCTACACCGGCACCCTGACCGGCGAGATTGAAAAGGGCAACGGCATCCTGACCATCAAAAACCTGCCTGCCTCGGTGCTGACCGGCAGCGATGTGAATAAGGCGCTGACCGTGACCTGCAACATCCAGATGGATCTGAGCCTGCTGGGCGAGATCAACACCACCGCCCGGATGTGCATCTGGGCAAAATAAACCGCACGATAACAAAAGCGCCGTTCCACCCGGGACGGCGCTTTTGCTGTTCAGCAGTCGATGTGCTTTTCCACAAAGTCGGCGGCCATTTTATCCAGCTGCATCACCGCATTTTCCGCGCCCTTCATCACCTTGCGCACATTGCGGCGCATCTGGCGCTTGCTCTGGGTAGCCATCATGGCACCGGCAGCCCCAAGGACTGCACCGGTGGCCATGCCCACCACCATGCCTGCGGCGGAATTTTCTCGCTGTTTCATCCTGAATTTCTCCTTTCGGCCTGTCATGACAGGGCTTGCAGTGCTATTATTTCCGCAAAAGAATCTGGTATACGCTTTTTTTATGCAGCAATTTGTGGTATACTGTTCTATGATGCTTTTTATAAGCCGCTGTGCGCGGCTTTTCAGCAAGGAGGTTTTCCTATTTGCAAAAACCCGTTGAACCAAAAAAGATCCTTTGCATCCACGATCTGTCCGGCGTGGGCCGGTGCAGCCTTGCGGTGATCCTGCCTGTGCTGTCGGTCATGGGCTTCCAGCCGGTGGCGCTGCCCACGGTGGTGCTCTCCACCCACACCGGCGGCCTTGGCACCCCCGCCCGGATGGACGGCAGTGCCTACGGCATGGCCGCACTGGAGCACTACCAGACCCTTGGACTGCAATTTGATTGTATCTATACCGGCTATCTGGGCGGCGAGGCACAGGTAGCGCTGGCTGAAAAAGCCTTTGCCCTGTGGCCTGCCGCCTACAAGGTGGTGGACCCCGTAATGGGCGATAACGGCAAGGCCTATTCCACCGTTACCCCGGCGCTGGTCGAGCGCATCCGCAGCCTGTGCCGCGCGGCAGACCTGATTTTGCCCAACTACACCGAGGCGCAGCTGCTTTTGCAGCAGCAGCCGGTGGCCCGGGATCTGCGGCAGATTTCCGCCGCATTGAAGATGATTACGGACATGGAGCGCATCGGAGATCAGGCATCAGATATTGCAGAGATTATTATCACTGAAGACAAATCAGAAGCGCAGGATATTCCGATGATCATCAAGATGTCAGAGGCGGCCAGCAAAATGGTCCGTGACAGTGTCAATGCTTACGTAGAGAAAGATCTGGATCTGGCAAGAAAAGTAATGGAAAATGATGATGTGGTAGATGAACTTTTTGAGGAAGTGAAGACGACATTGATTAATTTCATTGCTGAAAATAAAGGTCTGCAAGGTGTGGAAGCAATCGATCTGATTATGGTTGCCAAATATCTGGAGCGTATTGCAGACCATGCAACGAATATCGCAGAGTGGGTGGAATTCTCAATTACAGGAATCCACAAATCATCTGTAGTATAAAGAAGGAGAATGAGGAATGATTTTTTGTGTAGAAGATGACGATAACATTCGAGAACTTGTAATCTACACTCTGGAGACAACCGGTCTGGAAGCCAGAGGATTTGCAGACGGGACGGTATTTATGGAGGCTTTGGCGTTTGACACGCCAGAGCTTGTTTTGCTTGATATTATGCTTCCGGGGGAAGATGGACTTGAGATTCTTAAGAAACTGAAAAATTCATCAAAGACAAAGGATATCCCTGTGATCATGGTGACAGCGAAGGGGTCAGAGTATGATAAGGTAGTGGGACTGGATTCCGGTGCGGATGATTACGTGACAAAACCATTCGGTATGATGGAGCTGATCTCCAGATTCAAAGAAGAGCTTCGCAGAAGTGGGAAGCAGCAGGTTAAGACGAAACTTTCTGTTGGAGGAATCTGCTTAGATACGAAGAAACATGAAGTAAAAGTAGACGGAGAGAATGCTGTATTGACATTGAAAGAGTTTGAGTTACTTGAGAAACTGATGCGCAATCAGGGAATCGTGCTGACAAGAGACCAGCTTCTGACAGAGATCTGGGGCTATGATT
>ERZ773202.2331-NODE-2331-length-10090-cov-32.946288_pt1 | contig 10090 bp, 4 predicted proteins | sample MGYA00580998_ERZ773202 | MGnify/ENA primary metagenome ERZ773202 (study PRJEB29015, sample SAMEA2737803) | human gut metagenome | biome: human gut; feature: human-associated habitat; material: faeces | place: China | collected 2012 ...
CAGAAGCATTAAGAATACTCAACCATAACACGGCGGTACTGATGGTTGATGAGTATAGGAAAAAGTATCAGGAGATGGAGAATAACCTGAAGAAGGAAATGAAAGAAAAAATGCAGGAAATACAGGAAATGCAGGAAAGAGAAAATAACCTGAAAGAGGAACTTGACGACAAGGACAGACAAATCAACAGTCAGGAAGAGCAGCATAAAAAAGACCTTGAAAGAATAGCTGAACTTGAAGCCATGTTAAAGGAAAGCAGGGAAAATAAGTAAAGTAACGGTCAGGGATAGCATTATAACAATACAGATGTGGCGTGAATACAAGTATGAAAGCTGCGGGATATTAGAAAATTATTGTTATAGCAATACAAGTGAGGTGTAAGCGCCAGTCTTGAATTAAGTAAGCGGATAGATGTATATAGTCGGTAGTGACTTTATACACTATCCGCTTATTTTGCTTTAAATAATTTAGGCAGGAATACTTATAAGTCTTGATGTCGTTACAGACGATGGAAAGTGAATATAATATTTATTGACTTTTTTTGCGTTAAACAGGTTCTAAAACTTACCACTCCCACCTCCCCAAAAGTAAAGTTTAGAATTGATAAATATAGTTAAAGCAGAATGAATAAAATAAGAACAAATGTTCTAATTTATGTAGACAAACTCAATTCTTTGTAGTAGAATTAATGTAGAAATAATAATTTTTATGCATTATATTGTTGCATATGTTAATCAGATACAAGCTCATTATAGGCGATGTTTTTTCTGGAAGATTGGGAATACTTGATTTAGAGGATATTTGCTATGCTATTATTTCAGAAGAGCGGTGTTTTATAATAGTTATAAATAAGCTGGATGTGCAATGTTAGTTAAGAGCTGCTTTTGATTTAATTTAAGTAAGTGTGGCTTATGATAAATTTATATAGATAATATCAGGCGTAAAAGGCATTTAATTGAACAGCATATAATTAAGATATATTCATTATACGACAGATTTAAGAAGGGAGAATTGTTATGGAATTCAGGTTACACGCTCCTTATGAGCCGACAGGGGACCAGCCAAGGGCTATTGAAGAACTTGTGCAGGGATTTGAAGAGGGCAATCAGTTTGAAACACTTGTCGGTGTTACAGGTTCTGGTAAGACATTTACTATGGCGAACATCATACAGCATGTGCAGAAGCCGACACTCATTATCAGTCATAATAAGACACTAGCAGCACAGTTATATAGTGAGATGAAGGAGTTCTTTCCAGAAAATGCAGTGGAGTATTTTGTTTCCTATTACGATTATTATCAGCCTGAGGCATATGTTCCACAGAGTGATACTTATATAGCAAAGGACTCTTCGATTAATGATGAGATAGATAAGTTAAGACATTCGGCAACAGCGGCGCTGTCAGAGAGAGATGATGTTATTATAGTGGCATCAGTTTCGTGTATATATGGTCTGGGTGCGCCTATTGATTATAAGAATATGGTTATCTCGCTTCGTCCGGGTATGGAGAAAGACAGGGATGAGATGATAAGAAAGCTTATCGACATACAGTATATGCGTAATGACCAGGACTTTAAGCGAGGTACTTTCAGAGTAAGGGGAGATGTTGTTGAGATATATCCATCGGCATCGAGTGGTGATGCAGTCAGAGTGGAGTTCTTTGGTGATGAGATAGACAGGATAAGTGAAATAGACTCACTTACTGGAGAAGTTAAGTGTAACCTTGACCATGTTGCTATATTTCCTAATTCGCACTATGTTGTAGAGAAAGAGAAGATGAACAAAGCGATTGAGAATATAAAGGAAGAACTTGCGGAGAGGATAAAGTATTTTAAGAGCGAGGATAAGCTTCTTGAGGCGCAGAGAATAGAGGAGAGAACTAACTTTGATATAGAGATGATGCAGGAAACAGGCTTCTGTTCGGGCATTGAGAATTATTCAAGACATTTGGCAGGGCTTCCGGCAGGGTGTCCGCCGTATACACTTATGGACTATTTTCCAGATGATTTTATGATAATTGTTGATGAGTCGCACATTACTATTCCACAGATAAGGGGAATGTATGCAGGTGACCAGGCAAGAAAGACGACACTTGTCGATTATGGTTTCAGACTTCCTTCTGCAAAGGATAACAGACCTCTTAACTTTCAGGAGTTTGAGAGTAAGATATCACAGATGCTTTTTGTGTCTGCTACTCCTAGTAAGTATGAGGAAGAGCATGAGCTTATGAGGGCAGAACAGATTATAAGACCTACAGGACTTCTTGACCCGGAAATATCGGTAAGACCAATCGAAGGTCAGATAGATGACCTTATAAGTGAGATTAACAAGGAAGTTGAGAAGAAGAATAAAATACTTGTTACAACACTTACAAAGCGTATGGCGGAAGACCTTACAGATTATCTTAAGGAGGTCGGCATAAGGGTAAAGTATCTGCATGCGGATATTGATACACTAGAAAGACAGAAGATTATAAGGGATATGCGACTTGACGGTTTTGATGTGCTTGTTGGTATTAATCTGCTCAGAGAGGGACTGGATATTCCAGAGATAAGTCTTGTTGCTATTCTTGATGCTGATAAAGAGGGCTTCTTAAGAACGGAAACTTCGCTTATCCAGACGATAGGAAGAGCAGCCAGAAATGCAGAAGGACACGTTATTATGTATGCAGATACAATAACAGAGTCCATGGAAAAGGCTATATCTGAAACTGAAAGACGTAGAAAGATACAGCAGGAGTACAATGAAGCACACGGAATAACACCTCAGACTATAAAGAAAGCGGTAAGGGACCTTATAAGCATATCAAAGGCAGCAGATGCAGACAGCTCTAATGGAAAGCTTGATGTGGATTATGAGTCTATGAGCATTAAAGACCTTGAAAAAGTCAAAAAGCAGATTGAAAAGAATATGCGTAAGGCTGCGGCAGAACTTGACTTTGAGCAGGCGGCTATGCTTCGAGATAAGATGATTGAGATTAATAAGTATATTTATGAGGATAAGAAGTCTGGCAAGTGATAAGAGGATATATTTTACAGTTTTTTAAATAATCGTTTTTGTTTGTGGTTGACATACATTTCAATAGATTAGGAAAAATATATCTTCATAACAGGAACATAATTGTACAATATTTTAAATTTGCTCATTTATAGCTTGATATCAATTAAGCCAGATTAAGCTACGAGTTCAAAAGCAATGTTATGCAGTCAGTAATGGCAGGCAGATATTATCATTATGGTATTATATGATGTAGGTGTCAAATGTATAAAAGCATTTGCTGCTTACAGAAAAAGTCTTTTTAATTGAGGCGGTTAAGGATTAAGAAAGAAGAAATAACGGAGAAAAAAATGGAAAAAGGCGATTACAGGAATTATATAAGAATAAGAGGTGCAAGTGAGCACAATCTTAAAAATATTGATGTAGATATACCAAGGGACAGCCTTGTTGTACTTACAGGTCTGTCAGGTTCAGGTAAGTCAAGTCTTGCATTTGATACTATATATGCAGAAGGTCAGAGAAGATATATGGAGTCGTTATCTTCATATGCAAGGCAGTTTTTAGGACAGATGGAAAAGCCGGCGGTAGAGAGCATAGAAGGACTTTCACCAGCTATTTCCATAGACCAGAAGTCAACTAACAGAAATCCACGTTCAACAGTTGGAACTGTCACAGAGATATATGATTATTTCAGATTATTATATGCAAGAATAGGTACACCACATTGTCCTAAGTGTGGCAAAGTAATCAACAAGCAGACTGTAGACCAGATGGTTGATACTATTATGGAGCTTCCAGAAAGAACAAAGATACAGATATTAGCTCCAGTTGTAAGAGGAAGAAAAGGTGAACATAAGAAGCTTTTTGAACAGGCTAAAAAGAGTGGTTATGTAAGAGTTATTGCTGATGGCAATATGTATGAACTTACAGATGAGATAAATCTTGATAAGAACAAGAAGCATAATATAGAAATTGTTGTTGACCGTCTTGTAGTCAAAGATGGAATTAACAAAAGACTTACAGACTCAATAGAAACAGCACTTAAGCTTGCAGAGGGACTTATGACAGTTGATGTTATAGATGGTGAGCCGATTAACTTTTCACAGAGCTTTTCGTGTCCGGATTGTGGCATAAGCATAGATGAGATAGAGCCAAGAAGCTTTTCGTTCAACAATCCATTTGGTGCGTGTCCTGACTGCTACGGACTTGGCTATACAATGAATTTTGATGCAGAGCTTCTTATACCAGATGATTCATTAAGCATCGATGATGGAGCGATAGTTGGTATGGGATGGCAGTCTGTAAAGGATGAGGGTAGCTTTTCAAGGGCTATTATGAGCGCACTTGCAAAGGAATATAACTTCAGTTTATCAACACCATTTAAGGATTATCCAGATGATATTAAGGATATGATTATAAATGGTACAAAGGGCAGGAGTGTTAAAGTGCATTACAAAGGCCAGAGAGGCGTTGGAGAATATGATATAGCATTTGAAGGCCTTATCCATAATATGGAAAAAAGATACAGGGAAACTTACTCAGACAGTGCAAAGCAGCAGTATGAGGAATTCATGCGCATAAGACCTTGTAAGGCATGCCACGGACAGAGATTAAAGCCATCATCTCTTGCTGTTACGATAGCAGATAAGAATATATATCAGATTACGGATATGTCTATTGTTAAGTTAAAGAAGTTCTTAGATGAGCTTGAGCTTACAGACAGACAGAAGTTTATCGGTGCAGATATACTTAAGGAGATTAAGGCAAGAATACAGTTTCTTATGGATGTAGGACTTGATTATCTTTCATTATCAAGAGCTACAGGTACGCTTTCAGGTGGTGAGGCACAGAGAATAAGACTTGCGACACAGATAGGTTCAGGACTTGTTGGTGTGGCTTATATACTTGATGAGCCAAGTATCGGACTTCATCAGAGAGATAACGACAAGCTGCTTGGGACACTTATACATTTGCGGGATCTTGGTAATTCAGTTATAGTAGTTGAACATGATGAAGATACTATGCGTGCTGCTGATTATATTGTGGATATAGGTCCGGGTGCCGGACGTAATGGTGGAGAAGTTGTTGCGACAGGAACAGCGGCTGATATTATGGCATGCAAGGATTCGCTTACAGGTGCATATCTTAGTGGAAGAATCAAGATTCCAGTGCCAGCGAAGAGAAGAAAGCCGACAGGCTGGATAACTGTTAAGGGTGCAAGGGAGAATAATCTTAAAAATATTGATGTTGATATACCACTTGGAGTATTTACATGTGTAACAGGTGTATCGGGTTCAGGAAAGAGCTCCCTTGTGAATGAAATTCTGTATAAGCACCTTGCGAAGTCTTTAAACCGTGCAAGATGTATCGCTGGTGACCATGATGATATTACAGGAATCGAGCAGCTTGATAAGGTTATAGATATTGACCAGTCGCCAATAGGAAGAACTCCACGTTCTAATCCTGCGACATATACAGGCGTATTTGATATGATAAGGGATCTTTTTGCTTCAACAACAGATGCTAAGGAAAGAGGTTATAACAAAGGGCGTTTCAGCTTTAATGTAAAGGGAGGACGTTGTGAGGCTTGTTCTGGAGATGGTATTATCAAGATAGAAATGCACTTCCTGCCGGATGTATACGTGCCTTGTGAAGTGTGTGATGGAAAGCGTTATAATAGGGAAACGCTTGAAGTTAAGTATAAGGGAAAGAGCATATATGATGTGCTTGATATGACAGTTGAGGATGCAGTTGATTTCTTTGAAAATGTGCCATCAGTCAGAAGAAAAATAGAAACTCTTAATGACGTTGGACTTTCATACATTAAGTTAGGACAGCCATCTACAGAGCTTTCAGGTGGAGAGGCACAGAGAATAAAGCTTGCTACAGAGCTTTCTAAAAGAAGTACAGGAAAGACTATATATATTCTTGATGAACCTACAACAGGACTTCATTTTGCCGATGTCCACAAGCTTGTTGATATACTTCATAAGCTTGCAGAGGGCGGTAACACTGTTGTTGTTATTGAGCATAATCTTGATGTTATCAAAACAGCCGATTATATTATAGATATGGGACCAGAAGGTGGCGACAGAGGTGGTACAGTTATTGCAAAGGGTACACCAGAAGAGGTTGCCAAGGTTAAGAAGTCTTATACGGGACAGTATGTTAAGAAGTATTTATAAGGATGGTGCAGATGACGGCATTGTGGATGAAAGTTCAATGATAGAAGATGTTTAAAATATCTAAATTGGTAAATTTGAAAATTGCAGGTGCTGGTCAGTGTTATAAATTATAAAAACATATCTTTTATAGTTACTTTAAATAATATAAAGTGTAAAAATACGACATTTGATTGCTAGGAGAAGAAAAATGGTATCAGGCATTATATTTGATATGGATGGCGTTCTTATAGATTCAGAAAGACAGTCTAATGAGGGCTGGCTATGGGCGGCAGGGCAGCTTGGAGTGGATATGCCTATGTGGCTTATAGACAGCTTTAAGGGTGCTCCGGCAGAGCTCTGCTGTAAGTTCTTTGATGATTATTACAAAGGAGCAATCGACTATTGGGAAGCTAAGGAGCTTAGAACGCAGCATGTATACAAGATAAGGGAAACAGAAGGTATTCCTGTTAAAAATGGCGTAAAGGACATATTTGAATATATAAGAAATAATGGACTAAAGTGTGCGGTTGCTACATCAACAAGGCGTGAAAGTGCTGAGAAAACACTTCATGAAATAGGAGTGTGGGATTATCTTGATGCGGTTGTATATGGAGATGAAGTCGAACATGGAAAGCCAGAACCAGATATATTCCTTCGGGCGGCTAAGGCAATAGGTATAAGTCCGTCAGAGGCAGTAGTAGTTGAGGACAGTATCAATGGCATTAAGGCTGGATATGCGGCAGATATGAGAGTTGTCCATATTCCTGATACAATAGCAATAGATGATGATATCAGGAAGCTTACATATATGGTATGTGCTGACCTTAATGGACTTATTGATGTTGTGGAAAGTATTAACAAACCAGTTATTAACAGGAAAAATGTTATCAATGCATTTGCAGAGTATGTAAGAAATTACGACCCATCAGATGAAAAGATAAAGCTTAAGATAGATCATACCTACAGAGTAGCGGGACTGTGTCAGAGTATTGCAAAGTCGCTTAACTTAAGTGAAGCCGATGTAGATATTGCATGGCTTCTGGGAATGTTACACGACATTGGAAGATTTGAACAGATAAGACGATTTGGCACATTCAGCGATGCAGACTCTGTAGACCATGCAGAATTTGGTGCAGACCTGTTATTTAAGGAAGGGCTTATAAGGAAGTTTGCAGAAGGATATTATGAAGAATATGAGCTTGCAAGTTCAGGGAATGAAGAAGCTGAGCAGATAATAAAAAATAATGAGCACCACAATAAAGATACAGGACTTCTTGAACTGGCAATAAGACAGCATAATAAGTATCGTGTAAAAGAAGACCTCACCGAAAGACAGCGTATGTTTTGTGATATACTGCGTGATGCGGATAAGGTTGATATATTTAAGGTGAATGCAGATATTCCTATGGAAATTATATATGATGTAACAACAGAGGAGCTTAAAAGCGGAGTTATATCCAAAGAGGTACTAGAAAGCTTTTATAAGAGGGAAACAGTGCTTAAAAGTGTGAGAAAGAGTGCTGTTGACCATATCGTAGGGCATATATCACTGCTTTTTGAACTTGTATATAAAGAAAGTTATAGACAGGCCAAGGAACAAGGTTATGTATATAAGCTTCTTGATTTTAAGTCAAATGTACCAGAGGTCAATGCAGAATTTTATAATATGAGGAAATATGTGGATGAGTTTCTTAAGAAAATATAAAGCTGTATAAATCTGAAATTTAAGCGGGATTAGCATACAACAGATTAATAACAGGAGATTGTGTTGTATGGGATTGTAATAAAGATTGAAGAATATGCTTGTCATTATACCGCTTGTTTACTATAATAAATATATATATGAGTTGTAGATGTGTTATATATACTGATATATACTTTAAAAGCAATGGAAAGAAATATAAAACAATAAAAGCTGTAAATTGATATAAAAAATTGTTATGTAAAATATCTAATTAATATATGTATGTGTTATATGTATATATTATATATGTATATGTTATATATATGTATATTATGATACCAGGGGCACAAGGTCTAAACCCACATGGGCTCGCTCATAGGTGGGTTTAGACCTTGTGACACGCCCCCGATATGAGCATAAAAGTGGGATGATAATCTCACGATATGTGAATATTGGGTAGGATTGTGGGAGTGCATAGCACGGAACAATCCGTAGGTATCAAAGTCGGGGCTTTTGACCCCTACATAATATTATTTATATATGCATATTGTGTCTGTATATTTTTTATGATTGGCTGATTAAAGTATAGAAATGCATATAAAATATATCTTCAACGCAAACTTATGATTAGGAAAGGGACAATATGAATCAGGAAAAGGTTATAGTTATTGACTTTGGCGGACAGTACAATCAGTTAGTTGCACGTCGTGTCCGTGAATGTAACGTATATTGTGAGATATATTCTTACAAAACACCTCTTGAGCAGATTAAGGCGATGAACCCTAAGGGAATTATCCTTACAGGTGGTCCTAATAGCTGCTATGAAGAAGGTGCACCTACTTGCACTAAAGAACTTTTTGAACTTGGCGTTCCAGTGCTTGGTTTGTGCTATGGTGCTCAGCTTATGCAGCACGTACTTGGCGGTAAGGTTGAAAAGGCTCCAGTAAGAGAATATGGAAAGACAGAAACATTTGTTGATAAGAGCAGTGCTTTATTTGGTGATGTTTCAGAAAAGACTATCGTGTGGATGAGTCATTTCGACTACATTTCACAGGTTGCACCGGGATTTAAGATAGTTGCACATACAGCAGACTGTCCAGTGGCAGCAGCAGAGTGCGCAGAGAAAAATCTTTACGCAATCCAGTTCCATCCTGAAGTTCTTCATACTCAGGAAGGTACTAAGATGCTTCACAACTTTGTACGTGGAGTATGTGGATGTGCTGGCACATGGAAGATGGATGCATTTGTTGAAAATACTATTAAGGAAATACGTGAAAAGGTTGGCAATGGCAAGGTATTACTTGCACTCTCTGGTGGAGTTGATTCATCAGTAGCAGCAGGACTTCTTTCAAGAGCTATTGGAAAGCAGCTTACATGCGTATTCGTAGATCATGGTCTTCTTCGTAAGAACGAGGGCGATGAGGTTGAAAGTGTATTCGGTCCAGAAGGACAGTTTGACCTTAACTTTATAAGGGTAAATGCACAGGAAAGATATTACTCTAAGCTTGCAGGTGTTACTGAACCAGAAGCTAAGAGAAAGATAATCGGTGAAGAGTTCATCCGTGTGTTTGAGGAAGAAGCCAAGAAGATTGGTGCAGTTGACTTCCTTGCACAGGGAACTATATATCCAGACGTTGTAGAGAGTGGACTTGGCGGTGAATCAGCGGTAATCAAGTCACATCACAATGTAGGTGGTCTTCCAGATTTCGTTGATTTCAAGGAGATTATTGAGCCACTCCGCGACTTATTCAAGGATGAAGTACGTAAGGCTGGTCTTGAACTTGGCATACCAGAACATCTTGTGTTCCGTCAGCCATTCCCAGGTCCAGGACTTGGAATAAGAATTATCGGCGAAGTAACAGGCGACAAGGTTCGTATCGTACAGGATGCCGATTATATCTACCGTGAAGAAGTAGACAAGGCAGTAGAAGCCTACAAGAAAGAAAATGGTAAGGCACCAGCCTGGATGCCAAACCAGTACTTTGCAGCCCTCACTAATATGCGTTCAGTTGGTGTTATGGGTGATGAAAGAACTTATGACTACGCAGTTGCACTTCGTGCAGTCAATACAATTGACTTTATGACAGCCGAAAGTGCCGAGATACCATTTGAGGTACTCCAGACAGTTATGAGTAGAATTATAAACGAGGTGCGTGGGGTTAATAGGGTATTCTATGACCTGACTAGTAAGCCACCGGGAACGATTGAGTTTGAATAAATCGAGTTGCTTAAAAAAGCCAGTGTTT
>ERZ773202.2332-NODE-2332-length-10085-cov-4.880160_pt1 | contig 10085 bp, 7 predicted proteins | sample MGYA00580998_ERZ773202 | MGnify/ENA primary metagenome ERZ773202 (study PRJEB29015, sample SAMEA2737803) | human gut metagenome | biome: human gut; feature: human-associated habitat; material: faeces | place: China | collected 2012 ...
ACGGTGCCTCCGTCGGCAGTGTGGTGCTGGTCAGCGGGGACAACAACACGGTGCTCTCCTACAGCGATATGTACAAGATGGATTTGGAGAGCTACTACACCACCGGCACCGCCAACTACAGCTTCCAGGCCGAGAACAGCATTACCTCCGGCATTGCCAAGGTGACCCGCACTGCGGCCTACCAGCTGTATGAGCTGACCGGCCACGGTGAAGCGCCCCTTGCCAGCGACTTTACCGAGACGCTGAACAACGCGGGCGTGACCGTGACCGAGCTGAACCTGACCACGAACGGCAGCATCCCGGCGGATGTGAGCGCGGTGCTCATCAACGCGCCGGGGGCAGACCTGACGGACGCGGAAACCACCATCCTGCGGGACTACGTGGCCAACGGCGGCAAGCTGTTTGTGGCCACCGACTTTACCACCGACACCCCGAATCTGGACACCGTGCTGGCGGACTGCGGTATGACCCGTCAGCCCGGCCTGCTGATTGAGACGGACACCGACCACTACCCCTACGGCTATCCTCAGACCTATCTGCTGCCCACGCTGGCCAGCAACGAGATTACGGCGGGCGTGTCCCAGAATATGATGGTCTACACCCCCATTGCGCAGGGCATTGCCACCGATGAGGACAGCGAGTACAGCTTTACCGAGCTGTTGACCACCAGTGCTAACGCCTACTCAATGGAGAACTACGCCACCGCCGAGACCGCCCAGAAGGCCGACACCGACCCCGAGGGCAGCTTTGCCGTGGCTGTGGCAGCGGAAAACGTCACCACCGGCGCACGTGTGGTCTGGGTCAACTGCCCGAATCTGTTGCTGACCAACATCAATCAGGCTGTGTCCGGCGGCAATGCCCAGCTGCTGGGCAGCATTGTCAACTGGATGAACGGCGAGCAGACCACCGCGGTCATCAACGCCAAGAGTATGAGCGCCGCCGCGCTGAGTGTGCCGACCTCGGCCGCGCTGCCGCTGGGCGTGCTGTTCACGCTGGTACTGCCCATCGTCTGCCTGGTGGCGGGTGCGGTCATCTGCGTGGTGCGCCGCCGCCGATAAAGGAGAGCTATGAACAAGAAAAAACTGCTGCCGCTGGCTGTTCTGGCGTGCATTGTGGCCCTGCTGGGTGTGCTGCTGGCGGTGCTGAACCGTACCGACAGCGCGCAGACGGATACCACCATCCCACTGTGCAGCCTTGCGGCGGATGACCTTGACACGCTGGCCTACGCCGGGAACAATATGGAAGTGACCCTGCTTAAGGGCAGTGACGGCACATGGCGGCTGGACTCCGATCCGACCCTGCCGCTGGACCAGACCAAGGTGCAGAGCCTTGTGGAGGGCTACACCGGGCTGATCGCCCTGCGCAAGCTGGAGGGCGATGATTTGGCCGCCCTGCCCGAAAAAAGCCAGACGCCCCAGATTACGATTATGCTGGGGGCAGGGGAGCAGAGCGTAAACCTGACCGTTGACCAGCTGAACAGCGTGGCCGATGTCTACTACGTCTATGACGAATCCGGCGCGGCCTACACGGTGCAGCGCAGTGATCTGGCCACGCTGAGCAAGTCCCCGCGCGATTTGTACAAGGCCCAGACGCTGACCGATAAGACCATTGACGATGTGGCCGCTATGCAGGTGAACGAGTTGGCCTTCACCCAAACGGACGGCAACTGGACGCTGACCGATGAGCCGGGCTACGCCCTGACCCAGAGCAGCGTCAAAAAGATGGCCAGCACGATTCTGGAAATGCAGACCGCGTGGAGCATCACCGCGCCCGAGGCGGACAGCACCTATGGGCTGGATGAACCGGACGTAACCGCCACGCTGACCTTTACGGACGGCACAAGCCTGACCGTGCGCTTTGGCAATGCCTGCACCGACACCGAGGACAGCCTGTGCTACCTTGCCAGCGATGCCGCGCCCACGGTGGTCTATGAGGTGAACGCCGATTACAAGACCGCCTACGCCGTGACGAAGGAGAGCCTGCACGATGAGACCGCCACCGCCGAAACCGCCGACCCGGCGGACGTGGTAGCGCAGTACCCCATCGGCGGCGAAAATGATTTCGCCGACAGCCTGCCGGAATGATGATACAACGCGCTGCCCCGCGCCGGGCAGCGCATTTTTCTTGCCCGGAGCCGGGGAAACTTTGTGTATCCGGCGGATTTTATGCTGGTGGCAGCCATGAACCCCTGTAAGTGCGGCTACTACGGTCATCCCACCCGGCAGTGCACCTGCTCACCCAGTGCCGTGCGGCAGTACCGCAGCCGGGTGTCCGGCCCGCTGCTGGACCGCATCGACCTGTGCGTGGAGATGGACCCCATCGCCTTTGACGAGCTGCACACCGCCGCCCCCGCCGAGAGCAGTGCCGACCTGCGTAAACAGGTGCTGGCGGCGCGGGCCATCCAGGCAAAACGCTATGCGGCCCCCGGCTACGAGGGGGTGCACTGCAACGCCCAGCTCAACGCCGGGCAGGTGCGGCGCATCTGCCGCATGACCCCCGGTGCGGAACGGCTGCTCCGCGCCTCCTACGATGCACTGGGGCTTTCGGCCCGCGCCCACGACCGCATTTTGCGGGTGGCCCGCACGGTGGCCGACCTGGCCGGCAAGAGCCTGTTGGACGAGGACTCCCTGCTGGAAGCCCTGCAGTACCGCGCGCAGGAAAAAGTAGAGCTGTGAGCCTTTTTCCACCTACAAAAACACCGGCCCCTCTCCCCGGCAGCGCTGTGCTGCCAAAGGAGAAGGGCCGGTTTATTTTTGCTTGTTTTACGCCGGTTTCAGTGCGCTTTTGTTGTGCTATTGTTGTATTTCTGGTTTTCCAGCTGTTCCATCCGCTCGATGAACGCCAACGCGTACCGGGGCAGATAGTTCCCGGCCCGCCAGGCTGCCACCGACTCCAGCGGGAGGGTGCAGTCCCGGAGCGGAAACGCGTTGAACGGCACCGCGTTGTTCAGGTGTTCCAGCAGTTCGCCGCTCAGGAAGCCGATGCCGTACCCGTTGGCGGCCAGCGCCGCGGCTGCCCGGATGTTGCTGCTTTCCAGAATTTCGGCCGGACGCAGGCGGCGGCTCCGCAGCTCCTGCAAAATATACTGGCCCTGGCCAACGCCGTGACCACCAACCACGCCGGTGCCACCGGCGACGGCATCCTGATGGCTGAGGCCATTGGTGCCGACACCGTGGACATGAACCAGATCCAGCTGCACCCCACCGTGTATCAGGAGACCGGCATGCTGGTGTCCGAGAGCGTGCGCAGCATGGGCGGCATCCTGGTCAACGCCGAGGGCAAGCGCTTCTGCAACGACATGTCCACCCGTGACGCGGTTTCCAACGCCGAGCTGGAGCAGCCGGGTGCTTACGCCTACATCATCTTTGACCAGCGCATCGTGGACGACCTGAAGTCCTGCCAGAAGTACATCAGCAACGGCCTGACCGTCTCTTCCGACAGCTATGAGGGTCTGGCCAAGGAGATGGGCCTGACCGGCGACGCTGCCGCCAACTTTGTGGAGACCATGAACACCTGGAACGCCTCTGTGGCAGCCGGTGAGGACGCCGAGTTCGGCCGCAGCAACGGCATGGACGGCGACCTGTCCACCGCTCCCTACTACGCCATCAAGATCGCACCGGGCATCCACCACACCATGGGCGGCCTGAAGATCAACACCGACGCACAGGTGCTGGACACCGACGGCAGCATCATCCCCGGCCTGTACGCAGCCGGTGAGACCACCGGCGGTGTGCACGGCGGCAACCGCATCGGCGGCAATGCCGTGTGCGACTTCGTGGTGTTCGGCCGCATCGCCGGCAGCAACGCTTCCGCCTACGCTGCCGAGTAACCCCACTCTGCTCTCTTCTTCTTTCTTCTTTTTTGGATAAGCACAGCGCCCGCCTGCACCGGAACCACTCCGGAAGCAGGCGGGCGCTGTGTTGTTCAGGTTTCGCTCAGGGTCAGTTCGTGGTAGGTCCGGCCGTCCATGGTTTTCCACCGGAAGCAGCCGTTTTCCAACGTCATGTAGCTGTGGGCGCTGCCCTCCTTCGGCAGGCTCACCGAGCCGGGGTTCAGGTAGAGGCTGCCCTGCCCGAAGGGCTCCCACGCCGGGATGTGGGTGTGCCCGTGCAGCAGAATGTCGCCGGGAGCCAGCGGCGGCGGGGTCTTGGTGTTGTAGACATGGCCGTGGGTAGCGTACACCAGCCGTCTGCCCACCGGCAGCACGGCATAGTCTGCCAGCACCGGGAATTCCAGCACCATCTGGTCCACCTCGGCGTCACAGTTGCCGCGCACGCAGAGCAGGCGGTCCTTCATGCCGTTGAGCAAAGGCATGACCTGCTTGGGCGCATAGCCCTCCGGCAGGTCGTTGCGGGGGCCGTGGTAGAGCAGGTCCCCCAACAGCAGCAGCCGGTCGGCCTGTTCCCGTTCAAACGCCTGCTGCATCTGGCTGGCATAGAAATACGACCCGTGCAGGTCGGACGCGATCATCCATTTCATGCGGGTTTCTCCTTTTTATAAAAGCTACAATTTTATTGTAACCCCTGCACAAAAAATGGTCAAGCCTATAAAAGTCATACTTTTATACCCTGTCTTCTTGACAATGCCCCGGGGATGTGGTATTCTTCAGTCAATAAAAACCGTGTGGATTTTTACAGCACTATGCTACTTTTCGCCACACAATGACTTCAAAAAAGCCATTGTGTGGCTTTTTTGCGGTCTTTTTCCATTTTCGATCTGTCAGGAGCGAGAAATCAATGAACGATACCTTTATGAAAGAACGCCCTGTGCTGCCGCTGCTGTTGTCCATGGCGCTTCCCAACGTGATCTCCATGCTGGTCAACTCCCTGTACAACATCGTGGACAGCCTGTTTGTAGCGCAGATCAGCGAGGACGCCATGACCGCCCTCTCGCTGGTATACCCCATCCAGAACTTTGCCAACGCCATCGCCATCGGCTTTGGTATCGGCATCAACGCCATGATCGCCCTGTACCTGGGTGCGGGCGACCGCAAAAAGGCCGAGATCGCCGCCACCCACGGCATGGTGCTCAGCCTGCTGCACGGCGTGGTCATCACGGTGGTGAGCATTGCCGTCATGCCGGGCTTTTTGCGCCGGTTCACCACCGACGAGAGCCTTGTGGCCTCCGGCATCACCTACTCCACCATCGTGTTCCTGTTTGCCACCATCAATATGGCCGCGCTGGCCTTTGAAAAAATGTTCCAGGCTGTGGGCCGCATGAAGGTGACCATGGTGGCGCTGGTGTTCGGCTGCGCGTGCAACATCCTGCTGGACCCCGTCCTGATCTTCGGCCTGGGCCCGGTGCCCGCCATGGGCATTGCCGGTGCAGCGCTGGCCACCGGCATCGGCCAGCTGCTGAACCTGTGCGTGTACCTGTTCGTCTATCTGCGCACCGAACTGCCGGTGCGGCTGAGCCGCAGCGGCCTGCACCCGGACGTTGCACTGGACGGCAAGTTGTACGCCATCGGCGTGCCGGCCATCCTGAACCTGGCTCTGCCCTCCCTGCTGGTCACCTTCCTCAACAGCCTGCTTGCCGGGTTCTCCCAGAGCTATGTGGTCATTCTGGGCATTTACTACAAGCTGCAGACCTTTTTGTACCTGCCCGCCAACGGCATTGTGCAGGGTATGCGCCCGCTCATCGGCTACAACTACGGTGCCAGGGAGCACGCCCGCGTGAAGAAGCTGTACGAGCTCACCCTGTTCATGAGCATCGCCATCATGGCGCTGGGCACGGTCATCTGCCTGCTGGCCTCCGGGCAGCTCATCGGGCTGTTCACCTCCAACCCCGATACCATCGCTGCCGGTGCCAAGGCCCTGCGCATCATCTGCATCGGCTTTGTGGTGTCGGCAGTGTCCACCACCTCGTCCGGCGCACTGGAGGGCCTTGGCAAGGGCGTGCCGTCGCTGGTGATCTCGCTGTGCCGCTATGTGGTGTTCATCATGCCGCTGGCCGCAGTGCTGTGCGGCCGCCTTGGCCCGGACGGTGTGTGGCACGCCTTCTGGATCACCGAGGTGCTCACCGCACTGGTGGCCTACCCGGTGTACCACCGCGCGGCGGCCCGGCACTGAACCTTTCCGGCCCCTTTTGCAGCAGTCTGCCCGACCCCGGCGGCCTGCTTTTTTGTTGCATTCCCGTCGCCCTGCGGGGCGCATAAATGCAGGGATTTCATTTGACAGCTGCGCAGAAATACGGTAGAATAGTTTTTATATTGCGCTGACAAAATGTGTCAGAACGCAAGACTTTACAGAGGATGTGGGACGAATTATGATCGAGACGATCACGGCCGTCAATACGGCGGTCAACAACTTTATCTGGGGCGTGCCCGCCATGGTGTGCATCATTGGTGTGGGTTTGCTGCTGAGCGTGCGCACCGGCTTTTTGCAGATCCGCAAATTCCCGTACACCATCAAAACCACCATCGGACGCATGTTCCGCAAAAAGGACGTCTCGGACGGTGCCATAACCCCCTTCCAGGCGGTGTGCACCGCACTGGCCGGCACCGTGGGCACCGGCAACATCGCCGGTGTGGCGGGCGCCATTGCCATCGGCGGCCCGGGTGCCGTGTTCTGGATGTGGTGCTCCGCGCTGCTGGGCATGTGCACCAAGTTTGCCGAGGTGACCCTGGCCGTGCATTTCCGTGAGCGCAGTGAGACCGGCGAGTGGGTGGGCGGCCCCATGTATTACATCAAGAACGGTCTGGGCAAGCGCTGGCAGTTCCTGGCATTTCTGTACTCGCTGTTCGGCGTGCTGACCGTGTTCGGCACCGGCAATGCCACCCAGGTCAACACCATCGTGGCCGCCGTGGACACCGCCCTGCTGGAATACGGTGTGGTGGGCAGCGGTTTCCTGAGCACGCTGAACCTCATCGCGGGCATCATCGTGGCCATGCTGGTGGCCATGGTGCTGCTGGGCGGCATCAAGCGCATCGGCAGCGTGAGCGAAAAGCTGGTGCCCTTCATGGCGCTGTTCTACATCGTGCTGGCTGTGGGCGTCGTTATTCTGAACATTCAGCGCTTCCCGGCGGTGATCGAGGCCGTCTTCGCAGGTGCGTTCAACCCGGCGGCCTTCACGGGCGGCACCATCGGCAGCCTGTTCATCAGTATGCAGAAGGGCGTCTCCCGCGGCATCTTCTCCAACGAGGCCGGCCTTGGCACGGGTTCCATCGCCCACGCCTGTGCCGACACGAAAAAGCCGGTCAAGCAGGGCATGTTCGGCATCTTTGAGGTCTTTGCGGACACCATCGTCATCTGCACGCTGACGGCTATGGTCATTCTGTGCAGCGGCACGACGGTCAACTACGGCACCGCTGCGGGCGCGGAGCTGACGATCTCCGGCTTTACCACGACCTACGGCGGCTGGGCATCCATCTTTACGGCGGTGGCACTGTGCTGCTTTGCCTTCTCCACCATCATCGGCTGGGGGCTGTACGGCTCACGCTTTATCGCATTCCTCTGCCGCAGCGACAAGGTCGTGCGCCCCTTCTTCGTGGTGTACTCCTTCGTTTCCATCCTGGGCGCTACGATGGACCTGGGCCTGATGTGGAGCATTGCCGATACCTTCAACGGTCTGATGAGCATCCCGAACCTGATTGCGCTGCTGCTGCTTTCCGGCACAGTGGCGCAGCTGACAAAGGAATATTTTGAAAAGGAAAAGGTGTAAGAAATGTTTGTAGGAACTTGGTGGTCCCTGATGCCGCCGATCATCGCCATTCTGCTGGCGCTGCTCACAAAGGAAGTCTATCTCTCGCTGTTCGCCGGCTGTGCGCTGGGCGCGCTGCTGGTGGCAGAGTTTCACCCCTGGGTCGCGTTTGACACACTGTTCAACACGATGATCGACAGCGTCGACTTCTCGATTCTGATGTTCATGATCCTGCTGGGCATGGTCGTTATGCTCATGCAGGAGTCCGGCGGCACCCGCGCTTATGGTGAGTGGGCGGCGAAAAAGCTCAAGAGCAAGCGCGCCACGCTCGTGGCGACCTCGCTGCTGGGTGCGCTGATTTTTGTGGACGACTACTTCAACTGCCTGACCGTCGGCTCCGTCATGCGCCCGGTCACGGACCGGCAGAAGGTCTCCCGCGCAAAGCTGGCCTACCTCATCGACGCCACGGCGGCCCCGGTCTGCATCATTGCGCCGATCTCGTCTTGGGCGGCGGCGGTCAACTCCTACGTCCCGGCGGGCAGCTCGATGTCCGGCTTTGAGATGTTCGTCCGCACGATCCCGTTCAACCTGTACGCGATGCTGACGCTCTACATGGTGTTCTTTACCTCGCTGCTGGGCTTCGACTTCGGCCTGATGAAAAAGCACGAGCGCAACGCCGCCCACGGTGACCTGTTCACCTCGGGCGGGGAGGCATTCCAAAACCAGGAAATTAAGGACCCCACCGAGGGCGGTAAATTCGCCAAGGGCAAGGTCATTGACCTGATTGCACCGATGATCGTCATGATCTTTACGGCCATCGCCACGATGATCTGGACCGGCTACCTGAACGGCGGCACGAACCTTGTCGAGGACTTTGCCAACTGCTCCTCGTCGGAGTCGCTTGTCTTTGCGGGTCTTGTCACGGTGGGCTTCCTGCTGCTGTTCTACCTGCCGCGCCGCGTTATTGGCTTTAAGGACTTCATGAACTCCGTGCCCGAGGGCGGCAAGCTGATGATGCCGCCCATCCTGATTCTGGTGCTGGCCTGGACGCTGAAGGGCATGACAGACGCGCTGGGCATCGGCGACTTTGTGCGCCAGGCCGTCAGCCTGAATGAGGGTCTCATGCGCTTTGTGCCGCTGCTGATCTTCTGCATTGCGATTTTTATTGCGTTCTCCTCCGGCACCAGCTGGGGCACGTTTGCGATTCTGGTCCCCATCGTCGTCAATATGTTCTCCGAGACGGACCCCACCATGATGATCGTAGCGGTATCCGCGGTGCTGGCGGGTGCGGTCTGCGGCGACCATATTTCGCCAATCTCGGATACGACCATCATGTCCAGCTCCGGTGCACAGTCGAACCACATCAACCACGTGCAGACCCAGATGCAGTACGCCATGGTCGTCGTGGCGGCCTGTGTGCCCGGCTACCTGATCGCGGGCTTTACCGAAAACTGGCTCATCACACTGGTGTCGTCGCTTGCCATTCTGACCGCAGCCCTGCTGTATCTGCGCAGGCGCAGTCTGGCCGAGGACGCCAGGGCATAAAGAAAAAGCAGTGCTTTCCAAGCGGAAGGCACTGCTTTTTTTGTAGGGACAAATTCCGTATCCGCCCGGCCCAAAGCCTTTACTTCAGCGTACCGTCCAAAATCTGCTGGTAATACCACGGCTTCTCGGCGTGGAATACCCGCCCGGCGAGATGCGCAAACCGCGGGTCGCTGATTTGTGCAGGAAAGCGCAGCTCCCACGCGCAGAGCGCCTGATACTTGAACCGCAGCTCGCGGTTGGCGGCGTTGTTGCCGTACTTGGAATCACCCAGAATCGGGCAGCCGATGTGTGCTAAATGCGCGCGGATCTGATGGGTGCGCCCGGTCACAAGCTCGACCTCCAACAGGGCCAGCCGTCCGCTGACAGCCAGCGTTTCATACCCGGTGATGACCTCCTTCGCGCCGCCCGCTGTCGTGTCGGTGATGCGCACAATGCCGCGCTCGGCGTCCTTCAAAAGGTAGTCGCGCAGCAGGGCGGCGGGCGGGTTCGGGCGGCCAAACGTCACGCAGAGGTAGCGCTTTTCAATATCGCGCGCCTTAATGGCGGCGGTCAGAAACGCCTCCGCCGCACTGTTCTTCGCCAGCAGCACCAGCCCGCTTGTACCGGTGTCCAGCCGGTGGCAGAGCACAGCGTGGGCAGCCTTGCCCTCAGCGGCCAGCTTCGTTTGTACGCGGCGAAGCAGCGTGTCACTGTCCGGGCCGTCCACAGCGATGCCTGCGGGCTTGCTGGCAATGATGATGTCGTCGTCCTCATACACAAACACGGCGGCGGGGGTGGGGCGGTTCTCCAGCTGCTCATCCGTCAGGAAGAGCTTGATGCTGTCTCCGTTCTGCACCCGGGTGGAGAGTGGCTGCTTTTTGCCGTTCAGCTTGATCTTGTTCTCCCGCAGGGCCTTGTTCAGC
>ERZ773202.2334-NODE-2334-length-10079-cov-7.778631_pt1 | contig 10079 bp, 5 predicted proteins | sample MGYA00580998_ERZ773202 | MGnify/ENA primary metagenome ERZ773202 (study PRJEB29015, sample SAMEA2737803) | human gut metagenome | biome: human gut; feature: human-associated habitat; material: faeces | place: China | collected 2012 ...
AGGGGTGAAGAGTTATCAGCGACTCTTCACCCACTCTTCACCACTCTTCACCTAGACACAAGGCTTCGAGGCATAAGAAGAAACGCAAATTCGCCGAAACAAAGAGGTGAAGAGTGGTGAAGAGTAGGTGAAGAGTGCCTGAATACTCTTCACCTATCGGAATGCCGATAAACACAGGGGATTCCAAGCGAAAGGTGAAGAGTGAAGAGTATTTCTACGTAAGCCTTGCATTAAAACGAAACAAAGCCATTTGGGATGGCTGTTCTAGGCAAACAGCCCACTAGCAGCTAAAGCGCCAGTAGGCTGTCTGCGGTTTGCCAGTTAACTGTCTGTATTAAACAGCTTGCTTTTTACCAATTCACAACAGGTTAAAACAGACAAATAAGAACAGCATTCAGTATATCAAAAAAAGAAAAGCCCCGACTACAGAACGGCAGCCGGGGCTTAGCCTTATTTATTTTTTATTTCATCTACCAATTTTTCAACTTCCTCTAGAGGGAGCATGGTACCATCTGCAACTTGTTGTGGAGAAAGTCCCATAGCAAGGAAACGTTTGGCATTTTCTATTCTTTCTTCAGCACGACCTTCAGCACGACCTTCAGCACGACCTTCCAGCTTTGCATTTCCCAAGACATCATTCTGAATCATGATGGCATTGACATGCTCATCATAAGCATGACGTTCTGCATCCGACATAGAATAATATCTCAACTTCTCACGCGCCTCCTGCAAACCCGGAGCAGTTGTATCAGGTTTGATAACGCCATTTTTCAGATAATCCACCCATTCCTCAATTGGTGACACAGCTACCTTGTTAAACTCATTCACTCTTACCAACATATAAGTTGGGAAGATTTCGGCTGGAGATTTTCTTACGATAGTATCCTTCTCCTTTGTGCTGATAATAAGATTATCTTTCGTATGCAAGCCCACAAAATTATTCTGTCCTACATAGATGTAGTCAGAACCTTTGCCAAGATCAAAATACAGGATACTAATGGAATATACCTTCTTCACTTCCTTGTAGGTATTTCCAAGATTGATATGTTCCGTAATAGCCTTAGCCACACCATAGAGTACACGTTCAAGATAATACAATTCACTTGTATTCTGAATTTCTACTATAATGATATCGCCCTTGCTGTTTTTTGCCTTGATATCAACTCTATTGAACTTGTCATCTTCAGCCTGCTGGTTACCTTCGCTTTCCAGTATATCTACGATTTTGATTGGTTCCCCTATAAATACGGTAAGGAAACCCTCCAAAACGCCAAAATTAGCCTTTTGACGCAACAGTCGTTTTATCGCCCAATCAAAGCGTATAAACCTATCTCTTAATTCTTCCATTTTCTAAACCTCCTTAATTGTTTTGATTCGCTTGCAAAGTTACGACTAATTATCGTAACCGCCAAACATTTCCGATAATATTTCAGGATATCCAAAAAGAAAAGCACCGACTGTAATCTCTACAGCCGAAGCCTAACCTAATCGTTATACTTACTTGTTTTTATCTAACTGCTTCAACAAGAAATCCTCCAATGTTTTCTTGTCGGGCAACTGAAGCATATAAGTGGAAACAAACAATTGGTTATCCATACCAGCCAAGGCATACTCCACCATTTTCTTACCCTTTCTCGTACAGAGCAAAATACCAATTGGAGGATTGTCCCCAGGCTGCATCTCATTTTCTCGATAATAAGAAACATAAGCATTCAGCTGCCCGAGGTTCTCATGCGAGAACTCCGAATCTTTCAATTCCAGAATGACGCTACAGTGAAGATACCGGTTATAAAACACCAAGTCTGGATAATAATACTCGTCATCTATCACTATACGTTTTTGACGAGACTCAAAACAGAAGCCTTTACCTAGCTCCAAGATAAATTCTTGCAAATGAGTAATCAAAGCATCCTCTATATCCTGTTCTGTAACGACCTCTTGAGCCCTCAATCCCAAGAATTCAAACGTAAAAGGCTCTCGAATCTGCAGTTCATTAGAATCATGCCCTTTCATACTTGGGAGAGACAACATCTTTTCGGGATTAGTACTAATACCAGCTCGAACATAGAGATTGGTACTTATCTGTCGACGCAACTCACGAACAGACCAAGTACACTTGATGCACTCCTGTTCGTAGAAGTAACGAGCAAGGGGATCGTCTATCGCCATAATCTCACGTATATGACTATAGGATAGCCTTGAAATCAAAATAGCTCCCGGGGTCATAAAATTATGAGACGCTGTCGCACTTTTTCTAGCTATAAACTTGATTCCCTCAGATTTATGCGACGCTGTCGCACAAATTCCTTTATCCTTAATAAAATTCATAGGAGCTAGATTATCTGCCATCTGAGGATAAAGATTATAAAACTTTCGTGCCCATTGGAACAAAGTCACATTTAGACCTTTACGTTCCACCTTTTCCTCCAACTTCTTAAGAAGACGCGAACCATACTCAGCACGGTCTTTACCATGCTGTTCAAACTCCACGATATAATAGCCAATGAGCCAATTGCGCATCGTTTGCATACGATTGATAGCTTTGACGGCACAAGTTTGTGCTGCATCATGAGTACTTTGAATCACATGCGTCAACTCCACGAAAGAGTGTTCTCCATGCTTCCAATCATCAACAGGAAGTTCCATCCCATCATGATTATAAATAATAGTATCTTTTGCCATAGCAGCCAACATTTAAACCATTCCGCAAATGTACGACAAATAATTGAATATACCAAACATTTCGGATAAAATTTCAGCATAGGGCAAAAAGAAAAGCCCCGACTGTAATCTCTACAGCCGAGGCCTAACCTTATTTATATTATAATCACAACGATTACCTTATCTTTGCACCAGAAGTAGTTGTTTTTACTTTCTTGAATCTCCAGTAAGTACCCTCTTGCCAACTACCTTCTGCGCCTTCTGCTCCCTTAGCATAATTTGGATATGTCAATACCAGATGGTCATCATCAAAGTAAACCACATCAAACTCATTGGTTACAGAACCTGCATTGATACGAACAGGGAACAACATTCCATCGCCAGTAACTGTCAAACGTCCCCAAGACTTGCCTTCATTCCAACCACCTAAATCGTTAGTCTTAGTTGCATCGAAAATAAAGGTACCCTTGCCACCTGTGCTCTTAGTAATAGAACCATTAGCAGAGAATGTCATAGTTGCGTCTTCAACATCATTAGTACCATACTTGTATTTCGTAATCTGCTCTTGCAAGCCTTTGTCCACAACCCACCAAGTATTACCTGTCAAGCTAGCATAACCACCTGTCAAGAAGCTGTTGTAGCCACAATTACCCCAAGGACCATTATCAGTATCCCAAGTCCATGTAGCTTCATCATAATCTGTCAAGCAACCCTTGCCATCTGTTTCGCTACAGAATTGCCAGAATGTACCTTCTGTCCAACCAGATCCATCAAAGTTCCACTTTCCTTTATCTGGATATGTAAGAACTAAGCGACCAGAGCTCAAATATGCAATTTCAAAATCAGTAGGCATATTACCACCAGAGTTAATCTCATAAGGGAAGAGGATGCAACCTGGATCTACATGCAAAGTACCAACCAAGTGCTTGCTCTTGCTGTAAGTAGGGTCATAATTCTGAACTTGGAATTTACCCTTTCTAATTTCTTTACCCTCAGCATTATAGCAAACTACAGTTCCGTCCTCATTAAAGACCATGGTAGCGTCCATACTTTCATCTCCATGAGCCTTGCCATCATCTGTATGATTTAGCTGATTCATGAATTCCTCTTCACTGGTTACACCCCACCATTCTCCACCATTGAGAGCAAAGTCTTTACCATCAGAGTTACCATCACTTCCCATATTTCCCCAAACTCGGCCATTATTGGCATGTATATTCCACTTCCATGTTTTGGAACCATCTTCACTGCACAAGAGTTTCATCTCTGGTGACAATTCTGTAGGCACAAACACTGTGACATCCTTTGTGCCATCTACATAAGTGCCATCAAAATTGAAAGCACGAATGTGAATGGTTTGATTAGGATTACCTCCTCGACTTGGAGACAATTTAAAAGTTCCACTAACACCACTACCCAAACTAGTCTCATTGCCTTCAGCATTTACTTGATACACCTCAACCTGACGAGATGGGCTTGTCGTAAACTTAAAATAGTTACCATCAGTCTGAGCTTGAGTACATGCCTCATCTGCATATTGAGTATAACTAAAGCCTTCAATAAGCTGTTCTGCTGTGACATTAGAGCCAGGTGCACCTATATCATCTTTGGATGGATCGCAAGCAGCGAACAGCCCCAACATGACGATAGACAATAAAAATATCTTTTTCATACTCTTTCTTTTTTAATTGTAATTTCCAAAAGGGATAAATTAATTATTACTATTTACCCATCCTGTATATTGACCTTCATTATCTTGCCAGCCAGGGTTCTGTGTAAGAATTCCACTAGCCAAGTCTATTGCCTGTTCAGGAATCTTAAAGAAACCAGCTGTAGCATTGTATCGAGCCACATAACCACCTACCTGTGAATAGTTTTTAGTAGGCTGACCAAGATAATAAATATCGACATTTTGCTGTTTTGCCAAGCAAGAGGCAGCTATGTGCCAACGACGAATATCATTCCAACGAATACCTTCGCCTGCAAATTCCCAGCGGCGTTCATTCTGCAAGTCTTCCAACTTATAAGAACCATAATAATTATCCACACCAGTAGCACGCTTATGCACAAGGTTCATACCCGCAACATCTTCCTTCAACTCACTTTGCATTAACAAGACATCCGCAAAACGAATTAAAACTAAATCATGGATATTATCCAACTGTAAGTTAGAGCCATAGCCACCAGATTCACCACCAGTATTGCCATACATTAATTCCTCAAAGCAAGGAACATCAACAATCTTGCCATCCTTATCTTTCAAGCTACCATCATTTTTGGCAGTAATAGGAGACCATTTCTTGCTATGCAAAGCTGTTTCCTGTACATTATTATCGCCACCATAAACATAAGATGAGTAAGCAGAAAGATCTGCGATCGTAGCATCGCGACGAACGTCCTTACCATTTACAGCTTGCTCTTCCGCATTCCAATCAGAAACCAAATTAGGAGCAATTGGACCTGCGCCCCAACCTGAACCAAATGGGAAACAAGCATAAGTGCCAGACTGACCACGCACACCAAAGTGCAAAGCATAACCATTAGAATAGCCAATTGTCGTGCTCCAAGAAGCTCGCTTGTTGAAATGGATGGCGAACATTGACTCAGGATTAATCTGATTGTCATTCTCAACCCATTTCAAATCTTTGCCCTTAGTATAGTCGTAATCCTCCACGGTATATCTATTGGTATAAGCCCATAAGGTGCGGAAATCATCAACCAAAGAATAACCAGAATTTGTAACACAATCATCAATGGCATTAATTACATCAGCCTTTGTAAGAGTTGAGCCATCAGGTAAAGCAACTTCTTGCAATGGATTATAAGTAGTACTTACCAAACTTGCAATATCATCACCATTACCATACATACCTGTATAGAAAAGCCATGCACGACCCAGCATTGCCTCAGCGGTGTACTTATCCACGTGTCCATCAGTCTTCCTTACAGCAGGCATAGTGGTTGCAGCATCACGCAAGTCCATCAAAATCTGTCCCCATTCCTCTGCAGCCGTAGCCTGTGGAACATCAGATGAAGGAGTAGAAGATGTAATCATACGAATTCTTCCATACATAGAAGCCAACTCATAATAATAGAAGGCACGCAAGAACTTCGCCTCACCCAGCCACTGAGCCTTGTTTTCCGCATTTGCGACTTGAATATTCTCCAAAGCATCAATAAGTGCATTGGCACGATTGATACCTTCGTAGCGAGTCTTATAGAACCCCCAAGTCATATCGGTACCTGCATTTGTCAACATATCAAATGACTGCATCAATGGGTCATTGGTACCGCCACCGCCAAGACAATCATCACTTGCAAGTTGAGCAGCATACAAAAACGAATACTGAGGAGCCTCGTTTACTTTATTCAAGTTTTGATATACACCAGCCAAAGCCTGCTGGGCATCACCAGAAGTAGTAGGATAATTCTCCGTACTCTTCTCTGTATAATTCACAGCATCAAGCGTACAAGAGGCAAAAGCCATTGTTGCTATAGCTGCACCCAAAATATATCTTATTGATTTCATAAATCTTTCATTTTAGAATTTTACATTTACACCTACCATAAAAGTACGTGGAGTTGGGAAATTACCTACATCAATACCAATCTGCCAAGGATAACTACTATCGAGTGCAAGACCATTTTCCGGATCCATACCATCGTAGCCAGTTATAGTGAACAGATTCTGTGCGGCAAAATACAAACGAAGTTGCTGGAATGGGCTATTCTTCCAAACCTTTGTGAAATCATAACCTACAGTAAGGTTCTGAAGACGCAAATAGCCAGCATTATGAATGTACAGATCTGACAAGTTTAAGAAGTTAGAGCCATAGTTACCAGCTGTCAAAATTGGCATTGTGTTACTTGTACCTTCACCATTCCAATACTTATAGAACTCAGTAGTTGTAAAGTTATCTACACTTCCATCTCCGAAACGACGATAAGACTGTGCCACCTGCTGACCAAGAGCTGCGTAGAAGGTTGTACCCAAATCAAAGCCCTTATAGCCAATGCTAAAGCCAAAGCCCATGGTAACATCTGGATGAGGATCACCAATCTGACATTTATCAGCCTCAGTGATTTTACCATCACCATTTGTATCAACGAACATCACATCACCAGGTTTAATGGAACTCTTCTGCAAAGAATTCCCGGCATTACCACCACAATACTTATCCAAGTAAGCTTGTACGTCTGCCTGATTTTGCATAATACCCGCAGTCTTATAGCCATAGAAATATCCAATAGGATGACCTTCTTCCATACGTGAGATGTAAGATGTACCCTCTGAAAGAACCTTTTCCTTACCTGTTATATAATGGTTAGAGTTCTTTACTTCTGTAACATTGTTCTTATTGTATGCCATATTCCAATTTACAGAATAAGTGAAGTCCTTGCCAATCTTGTCATTCCAAGTAAGTGCCAACTCTATACCCTTATTTTCCACTGTACCAGCATTAGCATACCATCCATCAAAACCATTCTCTGGAGATAATGGTGTGTAAAGCAACAAATCCTTTGTCTTCTTGTTATACCAATCAAAAGTAAAGCCAAGTCGACCTCTCAAGAAGCGAGCATCCAAACCAATATTAGTTTGCTCAGAGGTTTCCCATGTCACATTTGGATTGGCCAGACGAGCAGGATAACCACCCTGTGTTCCAGACTCCTTATCTTGGTTGAACGAATAAAGACCATTTGCACCAAATGCGAATGTACCCGAATACATAAACTGACCTATATTCTCATTACCATTCTGTCCCCAAGATGCGCGGAGTTTCAAATAATCAAGCCAGTTTGTTGTTGATTCCAAGAACTTCTCATTAGAGATAACCCAACCTGCAGATACAGAAGGGAAATAGCCCCACTGATGTCCTTTTGCAAAGTTAGAAGAACCATCGGCACGCATAATCAAGCTCAACATATACTTTTCATTATAATCGTAGTTAATACGACCAAAATAAGAAAGTAAAGAGTGATCATTACTTGCCGGTCTACCAGAAACTGTAGCACTGGTGCGACCAGTAAAGTTAGTCAAGTAACCATACTTCAAGCCTTCACCCTCGAAAAGATATCCACTAGCGCTAGCTTGCATATAGTCACCCATATCATTACCTTGGCGTGAATATTCCATACCTGCAAGAACATCAAAATGATGATCTTTGGTCTTAAAGATATAATTCAAGGTATTTGTTGTAGAATAATCCCAGCCAATAGTCTGATTCTGAGACAAATACGCATCAGTATTTTGTCCGTCAGAAGAATCATTAATATGATAAGACTGAGTCAGTCCTTTCCATGAAGACGCATAAGCTTTATAAGAAATTTGACCACGATACTTTAATCCTGCAATTGGTGAAACCTCAACATAACCAACAGCACTCAAATTGAAGTTACGGCTCTTATTATTTGCGCCATCCGTATAAGACAACAAAGCTTGAGGGTTACTAGTGTACTGATTATATTTAAACCAACCGTTAGAAGCCGAGCCAGAAGCAATCATATCATCATAAGAGAAATACTCACCTGCTGCATTACGAACTGGCACCAAAGGATTTGCACGCAACGCTGTAGATATGTTATTTCCATACTGATCACCATTCTTAATACCCTTCTGCTGAGCGTGCTGGAAATATACATTTTCACCTATCTTGATAATATCACGTTTATCACTTCCACGGAGCACAACATGCTCCGAATTAATACGGAAAGTGAATCGGCGATAATTAGAAGGAGCAGGATTACCAAAAGTACCTTCTTGCAACTGATAGCCAGCACCCATACTAAACTTACTACGATCATTACCACCTGCCACATTCAAAGCATGACTTGTAGTAATCGCATTCTTATTACGGAGCAACTCCAACCAATTAGTACCAGGATTTGTTCCATTCTTATAAGCTTCCAGCAAATCAGCATCTATAAATTCTGACCAATTATAAGTAGGAAGACCTTGGTTGAAACGCATCATATCTTCAGCAATCATATATTCCTTTGCGGACAATGGAGTTGCCATCTTATATACATTTTGCCAACCTATATTGCCATCATAAGAAATCTGAATTTTACCCTCTTTACCCTGCTTAGTTGTTACAAGGATAACACCATTAGCAGCACGAGCACCATAAATAGCAGCAGAAGCTGCATCTTTCAAAACATCAATACGCTCAATATCAGCAGGATTTATTGAATTAATATCACCACCTGCTACACCATCAATTACATAAAGTGGTGTTGTGCTAGCGTTTGTACCAGCACCACGGATATTAATGTTAAAGCCATCACCAGGTTTACCTGAGTTTGACATAATTTGCACACCAGGACTCATGCTCTGTAATGCGCCCAAAGCCTGTGTGGTATTCATCTTCTGAATATCATCACCCTTTACCTCAATAGTAGAACCGGTAACGAGCTTTTTCTTCTGAACACCATAACCTACGACAACAACTTCATCGAGAGTCTTGTCATCGGTTTTCATGGTGACTGAAATGTTAGACTGGTTACCTACAGCAATTTCCTGTTTCTGGTAACCGATATAGGTAATTACAATAGTAGAACCCGGCTTTACGTTCAAGGTAAAGTTACCATCAAGATCTGTAACTGTACCATTACCAGGGTTGCCCTTTTCTACTACACTTGCACCGATAATAGGACCTTCTGCGTCGCTAACATTACCAGTAACTTTCTTAGCTTGCTGAACTGCATCTACAGTTTGATATGGGGGGGTCGCCAATGCTTCAGTTGTATAACTCAAGCCTAACGATGCTAACGCTCCCACAAGCAGCATTGATTTTTTTAAGTTCAAATTCATACTTTAGTACTTTCTAGGTTGAATAGAATTAAACGTTTGTTGACTCTGACTACCAAAAATAGTCATTTTCCTAGTTCCCGACATATCTATCAGATACGAAGGAAACAAACAGGTTAAGTTGAATTCAATTTCATAATGGTTATTGTTTACGTTTATATTGTTCATTGTTGTTTCATTTCATCATCAATCTGATGTCATTTTTAGTATTACTATAAGTGGCAAACAGATTTTCGATTGCAAAGTTACATTTCTTTTACGAAAAAAGCTGATACTATTTTGCTGATTTTAAGTATTATTTTGATTTTAGTTATTTTTTTTAATAAATCCCGACAAACACTAAAGATTTATTAAAATTCTGTGTTTTCCTTACACTTATTATATATGTATGTTTTGTTAACTCTGAGCAAAAAAGTATTACCTTGCCGCTATTGAGCAGCAAGGTAATTACGTACTGGATTGGCATACATCTCGAGAATTCTCTCTCTCAAGTAAGCTTCATCCTTATTTGGAAGGTCAATTTTCGCAAGCTGACCAGCCATATATTTTTCAAATTTTGCCTTATCTTCGGCAGTATATTCAGCCTGATGAGCAGTTGAGTTTTCAAGCA
>ERZ773202.2335-NODE-2335-length-10078-cov-4.616283_pt1 | contig 10078 bp, 6 predicted proteins | sample MGYA00580998_ERZ773202 | MGnify/ENA primary metagenome ERZ773202 (study PRJEB29015, sample SAMEA2737803) | human gut metagenome | biome: human gut; feature: human-associated habitat; material: faeces | place: China | collected 2012 ...
GTATGCTGATTGTCTGGAACGCAAGCAGGCAATGGAGCATGCTTACGCTCCAGACAATCAGCATACTCCATTGCCTGCTTGCGTCCCTCAGTAGCGTTCTCGATAGTGCTCTTAGCCTCTATCACGGCAAGCGGTTTGCCACCCTTGCTCATCAGCACATAGTCGCAATAGCCCGTACCCGAGGCTGAAGAAGTCATCCCCTCCACCTTCACCTCTATACACGCCTTGCCTCCCTGAAGGTCGCCCTTCGTGGTGAGAATGTCCCACCCAGCCTCGTTCAGCATATAGTCGATGAGGCACTTGCGTGTGATGCGCTCGCTCTCCAGACTCTCTGGCGGTATCTCGGTAGGAGCCTTTGGCTTCTCTATAGCGTCCTGCGGCACACTCTCCACCACTTCGGCAGCCACAGCAGGCTCCGAGTTGTCGGCTACGTGCATGCCCGTGAATCCGTCGGGCACAATGGTGGCATCAAATGCCACTATACTCTGTATGGCACGCCAACGGAACAGAAAACCGCACACCACATAATACAAGGCACGCAGACAGATGTAGGCATCGTTCTGCCTCACCTCCTGCACACCAGTATGCGAGGCATAATTGCCAATCTTCTTCACCGTGCGCATGTCGCCAAGCAACTGCCTGTCGTCGCCTACGAAAGCGTCAATCTGCGGACGGCGCAGCATCTGGCTGAGCGTCTCGCGTGGCTCAAGCGTCACGTTTGCCATGGCAAGATGGTTTCTTACGAGCCACTCCAATGCCTTGCGGGCGTTGCTGGCGCTCTCCTCTGGGAAAGCCTTCTGAAAGATTTCCGCCTTATCGCAGTATGCGTGTAGCTGGGCAAAGTCGGGGATAGTCTCCGCCAAGCGTGAGATAAAGTCAAAGTTCTTCATATTATTATATAGGTAGTGTAGTGTCGTTGTCGTTAAGCAGGTCAAAGTCAGAGCGGAACAGTCGGTCTTGTATCACTCTGTATTTTTCAAATTCGCTTTCTGCATATTGCTTGGCATACTCGGCGGTTATGCTTCCTGCGCTTTGCAGAATTTCTCTGTTGGTTGCATCAAGGAACTTGTCTATACGCTTAGCCCAGTCTTCCATAGTCATGGGGATGTGGCGTTCTGCCATATCCTTTGCAATATCAAGATAGGCGTTGACCAACCGTCCGAGAGCTTGCAGCTCGTTTTGTTTCAGATAGTTCTTTGCCACACTCACGTCCGACCGTATAATCTTTCCGTTAGGAGCCTTTGCCCATGTGGTCAGTCCCATGTGTTCCTTGTCGGCATCGGCACGCTCTACTATCAGTTCGGCAGCAGTATGACCATGTACGGCATAGTGCATTTTGTTTTGCACCTTCTTGAAGAAGTCTCTTGTGGTAGGAGCGTCGCGGTTGTAGTCGATGGCTGTGGCGTAGATGTCTGTTAGCTTTTGGTAGAAGTTGCGTTCGGACAGACGTATTTCGCGTATTTCTTCCAAGAGTTGCTCAAAGTAGTCCACGCCTATAAACGAGCCGTTCTCCATGCGTTTCTTGTCTATCACGTAGCCACGGATGGCGTATTGACGAAGTACGAAGGTGCACCATTGGCGGAATTGGGTGGCGCGACGAGAATTGACACGATAGCCAACGGCGATAACCATGTCAAGATTGTAGTACTCAAGTTCATCTTCTACCTCGCCTCTAATACCACGGTTTACGACTGTTGCAATTTTTGCAACAGTCGTGTCTGTAGACAATTCTCCTTCACTAAGAATTTTCTTAATGTGTCGGCTTATGCCAGACTTGTCAACGTCAAAAAGCGTAGCCATAGCTTTCTGCGTACACCAAATGGTTTCGTCTTTATAAACCACTTGAACGCCATTCTCCTTACCCTCCGCCATAAAGATAAGGAATTCGGCTGTGCTATTTCGTATTTCAAATTTCTTTGTCATAAATTCAAGTTTTTAGAGTCGTCCATAATATGGATGGTTGATGCAAAGCGTAGGAGGCTATGGCGTCCTCGCCTTAGCCTGCGCAAGCAGCTAAGTTTCCGTTACTCAAACCAATATTGCATGCGAGAGGCAAGGAGGGTTTCAAGGTCGGTTATCGACTTCTGAACCGCAGACTTCTGACGCTCTATCTGCTCTATGCGTTGGGCAAAGAGGTGTTGGAGAGGGAGAGGGGGAAGAAAGACAGATATCTTTTCTATTTCTTTAGTTGAGATATGTGTTACTTTAAATCCCTTTGCATATTTCGCTTTCTCATTATAAAATGCCTTTGTCATAGTATAATACGAAAGAAAAGTTCCATCTTGTTCATGATGAAGTATAGCTGCATCAGAACCTACAATAACATCATAATTTCCTAACCATGCAGTACTTTTGCATGAACCTTCGACATCTTCACTTGTTATTGCCATAACTAAATCACCTGTATGGGCAACCTTGTATTTTGGTAATAAATCATGTGGAATAGAAGTATAATGCTTTTTAGTCCTTGCCCCCAAGATTGTATGTAATTGACCATAATGAATACAAGGAAGCCCGTCTTCTACAAAATCCTTTTTAGATATACCAGCCCCTCTTTCTACAGAGCCAATTTCACCAATTTTCTTCACTTCCCATCCCTTTTCATTCTCTACGGGGTCTCCAAACATCTCATAGAAGATGCTTTGTGCGAGGTTGTCATAATCTTTCAGTTGCTCCTGCTTTAAACGAATCAATTCGTTAATCTTGTCGAGCTCGGAGACAATGGAGAGTTGGGTGGTAATATCAGGTAAAGGTAATAGAGCATTTGTTAAATCTCCAAGTTTGATGTACTTTATTATTCCACCAATACTTTTTCGTCTTAACTCTTCAATATACAAATTAAAGAAAGCGAAAATATAACGCATTTCAACTCCATTAACATTATTTTTTAATTGAAGAATGTAGGTCCTTTGGTATGCATTAAATTTACCATTATAATATTTCACATTTAAATCGCCATTTCCTGCAATCAAAATACATTCACAATCGTATGCATATGTATTTATGGATAATGGAATTCTTGAGCAAGTGAAAAAGGGATATAATCCATCCTCATTAGCTGCGTTTGCATCTAATTTTCCCGTGGTAATATTACAAATATTTCCTATTTTCTTATATTCCCATCCTTGTTTCATTGTTCCTCTTTATTATTTCCTTCATGTTGCATCATGAATAATTGTTTTTGTCTTTCAATTTCGGTACGCAATTGCTCCTCTGTTGGTAAGAATATTTTGTATTTTGCAGCAAAGAGCTGCTCATTGCCCTTGAGGATAGAGTATCTGGCAATATCCTTACTTGTTTCTGAACACAACACGATGCCGATGGTTGGATTGTCACCTTCAGTTCGTTTCAGTTCGTCATACATTCGCACATACATATCCATCTGCCCTACGTCTTGATGTGTGATAGTACCAATCTTCAGGTCGATGAGCACATAGCATTTTAGTACCACATTATAGAATACAAGGTCTATGAAATAGTCTTGCGTGTCTGTGCGCACCAACTGCTGACGCCCCATGAATGCGAAACCACGTCCCATTTCCATCAAGAAGTCCTGTAAATGGCCGATAATGGCAGTTTCCAGGTCTTCTTCAGAAAAAGAAGTGTCTGCCTTGAAACCAAGAAACTCTGCTATAATGGGACTCTTGAGCAACTCAAATTTATTAGGCTCTATTTCGGCCGTTGGTAGTTGAGGCTGCGCAAAATGTCGTTCGTAATATTGTGTAGATATGTTGCGGTCGAGAGTTCGTACACTCCACATTTCTTGAGAAGCTGTCTCTAAATACCAACGAATGGCTATGGGATCATCTATACGCAACGATTTGTATATATGCGTCCAAGTAAGATTTGGAAATCGTGATTTCCAAATCTCATAATTATCAAAAATCAGATAAAACCTTCGAAATGAACGCAAGTATCTTGGACCGAATCCTTTGCCATATAGAATAGTAAGTTGCTTGGAGAGTTTCTCAATGATTTGCTCTCCATATTCGGCACGCTCTTTACCTTGCTGTTCTTCCTCAACAATTCGTCTGCCTATATTCCAGTAGGTCTCCACCATCTGTTGACTCACAGCATTGTATGCCCGTTCTCTGCCTTGCTCTATTATGTGACAGACATCTTGATAAAGAGAAACGTCCTGCTTTTGCTTGTATTCCGTTGTTTCGATTATCTGCTTCTTTATGTCCATATTTATTCCTCCTTATTTAATTGTTTTTGCGTCCCGATTTCTGCTATGTCATTTGTTCGGGATGCGTTCGGGATGCGTTCGGGATGATTGTGAACTATTTTTACTTGTTCGGTCACACTAACTTGTGGGGTTACTTGTGGGGGTATCCTTTACTCCTCCAACATTCCTCTCAGCTCTCCGTATCCCTTGGCATATTCTGCTTCGGTCTGTTCCAATCGCGCCAGTATGTCCTTCACCGGCTCATACTCCACACGCTCGCGCTCCACCTCTTTATATTTGTTGATAGAGAGGTCGTAGTCGTTCTGGCGGATTTCGTCGACGGGCACGAAGAAGCTTTGGTCCTTGCGCGAGCGTTCCTGCTCGGCATCAAGGTGCTGGAAACGGTTGATTACGTCGGGAATGTCGTTATCGTTGACGGGCGAACGCTTGTCGTCCAGAGAAAAACCGTCTGCCTTCATGTCGTAGAACCATACACGGTCGGTTCCGCCGCAGTTGGTCTTGGTGAATACGAGTACGGCGGTAGACACTCCGGCGTAGGGCTTGAACACTCCGCTCGGCATGGATATTACGGCACGTAGCTGCTGATTGTCCACTATCTCCTTGCGTATGGCCACGTGAGCCTTCGACGTTCCGAACAATACGCCGTCGGGAACGATGCTGGCACAACGTCCGCCTATCTCAAGCGAGCGCACAAACTGGGCAAGAAACAGCAACTCGGTCTTGCTGGTATTGGCATAGGCAAGGATTTTCTTGTTCACATTGCCCTTGTCGAGGCTGCCAGCAAATGGCGGGTTTGCCATGATGAGCGAGTAGCAAGCCTGGTCGTCGTTCTGCTCCGAGAGCGAGTCGCGCCAAGCCAGTTCGGGTGCAGTAATGTCGTGGAGCAGGAGGTTCATGGCTCCTATGCGCAGCATGGTCTGGTCGGTATCGTAGCCGTTAATCATCGAGGTCTTCATGTGCTCCACCTCCTCACCTACATACATGGCAGTCTCATACTTCTCCTTGATATACTTCACCGCCTCAACCAAGAATCCTGCCGAACCCATGGCAGGGTCGCAGATGTAGTCCTTGGGCGTAGGCTCCATCATCTCTACAATCATGCGTATGATGTGGCGCGGCGTGCGAAACTGTCCGTTGGTGCCCGATGCAGCCATCTTGCCGAGTATATACTCGTAGACATCGCCCATGGCGTCGCGATTGTTCATGTCGAGTGCGTCCACACCGTCAACCACCTTGGCAAGCGTACGGGCGTTGGGTATGAGGAATATAGCCGACTTCATGTAGCGGCTGTAGGCACTCTCCTCACCGGTACCGATATGCTTGATAAACTCAAACACACTCTGGCGCACAATCTTGAACATGTTGTCGGCACCGAAGTTCTTGAACACGTGCCAACGCAGATTCTCGTAAGGCACGCCGGCACGCTCCTCGTCGCTCACGGCATCGGGATTAACCCACAGTTGGCCGTCAAGGAATGTGGGGTTCTGCACTTCGCAGTCCCAGTCGCGTGCGTTCTCTTCTTCCTGCAACTGCTTGTCGTCGAGCAGTTTCATGAAGAAGATGTAGGTCATCTGCTCCAATACTGTGATGGGATTGGTGATGCCTGCCACAAAGAATGTGTCCCATATCTGGTCTATCTTGTTTTTTATTTCGCCAGTTATCATAGAGTTTTTTCTATCGTTATTGTTATTTGTTCTCAAGCTCCATCTTCAGGAACCTGGGCGTATAGCCCTCTTTCGACTCAGCCACTTCTTCGGGTGTTCCGGCTATGAGCAGGCGTCCGCCGCCACGTCCTCCTTCCGGACCTATGTCGATGATGTGGTCGGCAAGCTTTATGACATCGAGGTTGTGCTCGATTATAATGACGGTATTGCCACGGTCAACCAGCTGCTGCAACACGTCCATCAGAATGCGTATGTCCTCAAAGTGGAGTCCGGTGGTAGGCTCGTCGAGTATGTATAGCGTCTTGCCCGTGTCGCGCTTGCTCAGTTCGGTAGCCAGTTTCACGCGCTGGCTCTCGCCTCCCGAGAGCGTAGTTGATGGTTGTCCCAGCTTGACATATCCCAGTCCGACGTCCTGTATGGTCTTTATCTTCTGCAATATAGCCGGCACATTCTCGAAGAATTCGACAGCCTGATTGATGGTCATGTCCAATACGTCGGCTATGCTCTTGCCCTTGTAGCGCACCTCAAGAGTCTCGCGGTTGTAGCGTTTGCCGTGACACACCTCGCAGGGCACCATCACGTCGGGCAGGAAGTTCATCTCGATGGTCTTGTATCCGTTGCCCTTGCACGTCTCGCAGCGGCCGCCCTTCACGTTGAACGAGAAGCGTCCGGGCTTGTAGCCACGTATCTTAGCCTCGGGCAGAGCCACGAAGAGCGAGCGTATGTCGGAGAACACGCCTGTATAGGTGGCAGGATTGGAGCGCGGAGTGCGTCCTAAGGGCGACTGGTCGACATTCACCACCTTGTCGATATATTCTATTCCGTCTATCGAGTCGTATGGCATCGGCTTCTTGAGCGAGCGGTAGAAGTGCTTTGACAGAATGGGCTGCAACGTCTCGTTGATGAGTGTCGACTTGCCCGAACCGCTCACACCGGTCACCACGATAAGCTCGCCGAGCGGGAACGACACGTCCACGTTCTTCAGGTTGTTGCCACGTGCTCCGTGTATCGTTATCGACTTGCCGTTGCCCTTGCGGCGTTCGGCAGGCACGGCTATCTTACGGTCGCCGTTGAGATAGTCGGCTGTGAGCGTATGATGTTTGAGCATGTCCTGCGGAGTACCCTGGAACACCACCTCGCCACCACGCATTCCTGCCTTCGGACCGATGTCGACAATCCAGTCGGCAGCAAGCATCATGTCCTTGTCGTGCTCCACCACCACAACCGTGTTGCCCATGTCGCGCAGCTGCTTGAGCGAGTTGATGAGTCGCTCATTGTCGCGTTGGTGCAGTCCGATGCTCGGCTCGTCGAGGATATAGAGCACGTTGACCAGCTGCGAACCTATCTGTGTGGCAAGACGTATGCGCTGGCTCTCGCCACCAGAGAGCGAAGCCGACTGGCGGTTGAGCGACAGATAGTCGAGACCTACGTCCAGCAGGAACGATATGCGTGTACGTATCTCCTTCAGTATCTCTGCAGCTATGGTGCGCTGGCGGTCGTCCAGATGCGTCTCAACATCATTAAGCCACTCATTGAGCTGGCTAATGTCCATCGAGGCAAGTTCGAATATGTTCTTGTCCCAAACCTTATACGACAACGATTCGCGGCAAAGTCGCTGACCATGACACTCCGGACACTCGCAAGTAGCAAGGAATTGGTCAGCCCACTTCTGTCCGCTTGTAGTGTCGTCGTTCTCCATGACCGAGCGCAGATACTTTATCACGCCGTCGAACGTGGTGAAATAGTCGCTCGATGTGTGTACCACCTCCTTGTCGATGCGCACAGTTTCGAGCGAACCGTACATTATCTCGTTCATCGTGTCTTCCGGAATCTCGCTCACAGGAGTCTTAAGCGTCAGTCCAGCCTTGTCGAGTATGGCAGATATCTGCCAGAAGATAAGCTGGTTCTTGTATTTGCCCAATGGCACAATTGCACCCTCGTGTATTGAGAGAGAGTCGTCGGGGATGACCTTCTTGAGGTCGATCTCGTTGACATAGCCCAGTCCCTTGCACTTGGGGCAGGCTCCTTCGGGCGAGTTGAACGAGAACATATTGGGTGCGGGGTCGCGATAGCCTATGCCCGTAGTGGGGCACATGAGTCGCTTGGAGTAGCTCTTAGCCTCGCCCGTGTCCTTGTCGAGTATCATCAGCAAGCCGTCGCCCTGGCGCATGGCAGTCTCGATGGTCTTCTTCAGGCGGTCGTCAAATCCCTCGCGCATCTGCATCTTGTCAATCACCACTTCGATGTTATGGTTCTTGTAGCGGTCGGTCTTCATGCCGGGCGTTATGTCCTTTATCTCGCCGTCGACACGCACATACAGATAACCCTTGCGGCGTAGCGTCTCGAAGAGTTCGCGATAGTGGCCCTTACGTTGGCGTACGAGTGGCGCAAGGATATAGATGCGATGGCCGGCATACTTCGTATTGATCATGTCGAGAATGCGCTCCTCGGTATATTTCACCATCTTTTCGCCCGTAGCATAGCTGTATGCCGTTCCGGCACGGGCAAAGAGCAGACGCAGATAGTCGTATATCTCGGTCGTAGTGCCCACGGTAGAGCGTGGATTGCGGTTGGTTGTCTTCTGTTCTATAGATATGACGGGGCTGAGTCCGGTGATGTTGTCTACATCCGGACGTTCCAGTCCGCCGAGAAAGTTGCGGGCGTATGCCGAGAAAGTGTCGATGTAGCGGCGCTGTCCCTCAGCATATATGGTGTCAAAGGCAAGCGACGACTTGCCCGAACCGCTCAGTCCGGTAATGACGGTGAGCGAACCGCGCGGTATCTCCACGTCAATATTCTTAAGATTGTGGACGCGTGCGCCCCACACATTTATCTTGCCTTCTTCTGAATAGCTACCCATAAGTATTGATTGAATTTCTGTTAAATCTGATTTTATTTATTCTAAACGGAACTTTTGCAAGTTCAGAGAATTCAGTAGTTAAAGGAGTTAAGAAGTTAAGCCAAATGCTTATAATGCTATATCAAACAAAAAAACTAATGGCTTAACTCCTTAGCGACCGTAGGGTGCGGCAACTCCTTAACTTCTTAACTACTTTCGCTTGCGAAACTAAAAATTCTAAAAAATGCGGAATCTACAGCCCTTCGGTTCCGCCTGCGGCTGTCTCGGTATATCCGCGCAGCAGATTGACATCGCTCTTGATGTTGAATCGTCTGCCGTCGGCTCCCTTGGCCTTCACCAGCACAAAGTAAACGCCCTGTGCCACATCCATTCCTTTGTACTTGCCGTCCCATCCGCCGGCAGGGTCGGTCCACTCGTACAGTTTCTGTCCCCAACGGTTGAATATGGTGGCTTTGAACTCCACTATGCTCTGATAGCCGCTCTTGGCGCGGTAGACATCGTTGATGCCGTCGCCGTTGGGCGAGAAAGCGTTGGGCATTTCGAGTTTGCTCTCGGATATAGACACGGTTATGGGTGTGGCATCCGCCCAATAGTCGGCAGTATAGGCTATGGTATCGGTGCCAAGAACAAAGGTGGCATACAGCTCGATGATGTGTGTGCCAGCCTCGACAAAGGTGTATTCGGTGTCTTCGTCGTATCTGATGAGATAGGGCGAATGCGCTCCTTTCTTTTTGAAGCGCCACTCGTAATGGGCAGCATAAGCCCCCACATCGGCAGCACCTGCCGAGAGCGTGACCGTAAGAGGTGCCGAACCGGTATAGCTCAGCCCCGTATCGTCGCCATCGGGCGTATGAAACGTTGCAACGGGATTGATTGCGGGCACCACATCGGCACGGGCGTCCACACAAACTATGCAAACAAGAAGCATTAATAATCGAAGGATGTTCATAATATGCAAAGTTAACTATTATATCGCACACTACAAAGCCGAGGCTTTGTTTTAATAACTTTATTTATAAGACAAACATTTCATTTTACAATATATTTTATGTACTTTTGCAGAAAAATCAATAACAACTATGACACGTTACTTCAGACTTATTTTGTGCTTATGCGCTATGATGGTGGCTGCAGCTATGTCTGCACAGACTATCAAGTGGCAGGAATTGTACAAGGTGAAGAAGAAAGACACCATATACGGCATTGCCAAGAAGTACAATATCACCATCGATGAGCTGATACAAGCCAACCCCGCCATGCAGAAGCCCGACTACACCCTGCATAAGGGCGACCAGCTGCTCATACCCTACCCCACTACAGCGCCGGCTGCTACCGCTGCTCCTGCCGCTACAGCATCAAAGACAC
>ERZ773202.2336-NODE-2336-length-10077-cov-8.831271_pt1 | contig 10077 bp, 9 predicted proteins | sample MGYA00580998_ERZ773202 | MGnify/ENA primary metagenome ERZ773202 (study PRJEB29015, sample SAMEA2737803) | human gut metagenome | biome: human gut; feature: human-associated habitat; material: faeces | place: China | collected 2012 ...
CCCGCATGAGGGGTGTGACCTTGCCGTCTACGAGGTGGGCCGCGCCGTCGGTGAGCTGCCCGGCGTCCTGGAGGCCCGCGACATGACCCCCGAGGCTGTCGCCGTAAAGCTGATGTGGGCGCTGGGCCAGACCGGGGACCGGGAGAAGGCGGCACGGCTGTTTGAGACGCCGATTGAATACGACATAATGTAAAGATGAGAAGCCTTCTCCTCCCCCCCGTGAGCAGGCTTTAGAAAGCAAAGGCTGCCCCCGGGGATGACCGGCCCCTACAGGTAAGCTCTGATTACAACGTGGCTGCAATCTATTTTCAAACTTATTACATATTTTGTGAACAAACATTACATAACATGTAAACATTAGCACTCTACTATTGACAGTGCTAATGCTCGGTGCTATTATAGAGGCGTTCCAAGGGAAAGAGGAACGGAAGAACCGAATCCCCAAAGGGAACGCAGCAATGTGTATCAAAAGTCAACCGCTCACAAACAAAACGGGCGGCCGATGAAAATTGGAGGAATGACTTATGATGATGGTTCCGTATATGTTCAATGAGGCTTTGATGGATGATCTGTTCAGCAACGATTGGGAGCACGATTTTGACCGCGCCATGAAGGCCGCTGCCCCCCGCGGTATGTTTGGCAAACGTGCCGCCAATGTGATGAAAACCGATGTCCGCGAGAACAAGGACAGCTACGATGTCTTTGTGGATCTGCCCGGCTTCAAGAAGGAGGACATCAAGCTCGACCTTGAGAATGGTTACCTGACCATCAGCGCCCAGCGCAGTGAGGAGCTTGACCAGAATAACGAGGAGAGCCACTACATCCGCCAGGAGCGCGCTGTCGGCAGTTGCGCCCGCAGCTTCTATGTTGGCAAGGAGCTGGAGCCCACCGACATTGCCGCTAAGTTTGAAAACGGTATCCTGAGCCTGCATCTGCCCAAGGCAGAGGCCAAGAAGCAGGAGCCGAAGCCCACAATGATTGAAATCCAGTAATTGCGCAGTGCACAAACGCAGTGTACGGCAGGGCAATTGCCGCACCCACAAAAGAATAGCTGAATCAAAGGCCGCAGCCCGGAGCTTTTCTGGGCTGCGGCCTTTTGCTTTGCCCGCAAATGTGCTATACTTCCATATAGATGAAATAAAAGTACAGGGAGGTTCTGCCCGTGCAATACTCTGACGAACATCTGCGCTATCTGCGTCTGCTTGCGCAAAAATACCAGACGGTCGCGGCGGCGGCCAGTGAGATTATCCGCATCGAGGCCCTGCTGCGCCTGCCCAAGGGCACCGAGCATTTTATGAGCGACCTGCACGGCGAGAACGAGGCCTTTGTGCACATCCTGAACTCTGCCTCCGGTGTCATCCGGGAAAAGGTGGATGCCGTGCTGGGCAACACCATGCCGGAGGCAGCCCGTGCAGAGCTTGCCACCCTGATCTATTATCCCACCGAAAAGCTGCCTCAGCTTAAAGCACGCTGCACTACCGAGGATGCACTGGAGCAGTGGTATACCCAAACCCTTCTCCAGCTGATCGATATCTGCCGTCTGGTGTCCTCCAAGCACACCCGCGACCATGTGCGCGGCTGTCTGCCCTCCAGCTGCGGATATATTCTGGACGAGCTGCTCCATGCCCACTTTGAGGATCACGATAAAGACCTGTACTACGGCCAGATCGTGGGCAGCATCATCGAGAACGGCCGTGCCAACCGCTTTATCGTGCGGCTGTGCGAGCTCATCAAGCATCTGGCGGTGGATAAGCTGCATATCGTGGGTGACCTGTTTGACCGCGGCCCCCGCCCGGACATTATTCTGGACCTGTTGATGCGCCACCATAACGTGGATATCCAGTGGGGCAACCATGACGTGGTGTGGATGGGTGCTGCCGCCGGCAGTCCCATCTGCATCTGCACCGTACTTAAGACTACGCTTGCCTACCACAACCACGGGATGCTGGAGGACTGCTACGGCATCAATCTGCGGCACTTGCAGCGCATGGCGGAGCAGTTCTACGGCGAGGACGACCTTTCCATCTGGATGCCCCACACGGATGCCGCCCGCGGCCCCTATACGGAGGGAATGCTCCACCGCTGCGCCGTGATGCACAAGGCCATCTCCATCCTCATGTTCAAGTTGGAATGTCAGGTCATCGACCGCAACCCGGATTTCCAGATGCAGGGGCGGGACTATCTGCGCCACATCGACTGGAACGCCCACACCGTGCAGGTGGGGGAGAAGCGCTACCCCCTGCGGGACACCTCTTTCCCCACGGTAGACCCGGCAGACCCCGCAAAGCTGAACCCGGACGAGCAGCTGGTGCTGCACAAGCTGGTGCAGTCCTTCCGGCAGAGCGAAAGGTTACAGCAGCACATTGAATTTTTGTACGCCAAGGGCAGCGTGTACCACATTGAGAACGGAAACCTGCTCTACCACGGTGCTGTGCCCATGAATACGAAGGGCGGCTTTGCGGTGGAGCAGTTTGAGGGACGCCGCTACTCCGGCCGTGCCCTGATGGATTACTGCGACGCCCGCGCCCGCCGTGGCTACTATGGGGCAGAGGGCAGCGCCGCCCGCCAGAGCGGACAGGATTTTCTGTGGTATCTGTGGTGCGGCAAGCTTTCACCCCTGTTTGGCCGCAGCGCCATGACTACCTTCGAGCGGCTGTATATCGCAGACCCCGCCACCCATACGGAGGTCAAGGACCCCTATTATAGCTGGTACAACGACGAAGCCGCCTGCCGCCGCATTCTGGCAGAGTTCGGTCTGCCGGGCACGAGCCATATCGTCAACGGCCATGTGCCGGTGCAGGAGAAAAACGGCGAGAGCCCCATCAAGGGCGGGGGACGGCTGGTGGTCATCGACGGCGGGTTCTGCCGCGCCTACCACGAAAAGACCGGCATTGCTGGGTATACGCTGGTGTATTCCAGCCGCACCATGTCCCTGCGCACCCATCAGCCTTTTGAAAGCGCAGAGAAGGCAGTGCGGGAGAACTTGGACATCCTGTCCCAGAAGAACATTCTGGAAACCGAAAATCATCGCATCCTCGTGGAAGATACGGACGAGGGCGAGGTACTGCGGGAACGCGTGCATGACCTCAAGCAATTGGTAACAGCCTATCAGCTGGGCTGGATCCCGGAGGCACGGTGCGAGGATCACGTTTGGTGATATCGCCAAAGGGTGAAATTTGGGTCGGCATTCGTCAAAATTGATGAAAAATTCAATAAATTATTGGAATATCCGCGTGTAATCTGGGCAAAACAGAAAATAATGAAACAGATACAAATCGGGCTTTGCTTTTTTGTGGAAGTAGTGTATAATAGGATAGTTATAAATCTGCCCCGGTGTTGGTGAATCTGTACACCCCGGCAGTACAAGTAACGAGATGGAATGCTTTCAGTAGCCTTAACAGGCCTGTGGCACAGGCCTTTGACAAGGAGATCATAAAAGTGGAGAAATTTGTTATTACCGGCGGTAAGCCTCTGCACGGAGAAGTGACCATTTCCGGCGCAAAAAATGCGGCTGTGGGCATTCTGCCTGCCACCATTCTGGCAGCGGATGTCTGCGTGATCGAAAATCTGCCCGATATCAGCGATGTGTCGGTCAGCCTCAAGATCCTGAGCACCCTTGGTGCACAGGTGAAGATGCTCAACCGCAACACCTACGAGATCGATACTCGGCATCTGGTCACTACCAATGTGCCGGACGATCTGTCCCGCCAGATGCGCGCCAGCTACTACTTCCTTGGCGCACTGCTCTCCCGCTTCGGCAAGGCACAGGTGGCCATGCCCGGCGGCTGCAATCTGGGCCCCCGCCCCATCGACCAGCACCTGAAGGTGTTCAGTGCACTGGGCGCAGAGGACAGCGTGGATTACGGCATGATCACCGTGCGCACCAAGCAGGAGCTGACCGGTGCCCATATCTTCTTTGATAAGGTCAGCGTGGGCGCTACCATGAACGGTATGCTCTCTGCGGTCATGGCCAAGGGCCAGACCATTCTGGAAAACTGCGCCAAGGAGCCCCATGTGGTGGATCTGGCAAACTTTTTGAATATGTGTGGCGCAGACGTGCGCGGTGCCGGTACGGATGTTATCAAGGTGCGCGGTGTGGAAAAGATGCACGGCTGCACTTACAGCATCATCCCGGATCAGATCGAAGCCGGCAGCTATATGGTGGCTGCGGCTGCCACCGGCGGCGATGTGCTCATCAAGAATGTTACCCCCAAGCATCTGGAGCCCATCACGGCCAAGCTGCGCCGTGCAGGGATCACTGTGGAAGAATTTGACGACGCTGTGCGGGTATCCCGTACCGGCGATATTCTGCCGCTGAAGATCAACACCATGCCGCACCCCGGCTTCCCCACCGATATGCAGCCCCTGATGGGTGTGTTGCTGAGCGTGGCCAAGGGCACCAGCACCATCACCGAGAGCGTGTGGGACAACCGCTTCCGCTATGTGGACGAGCTGCGCAAGATGGGTGCCAGCGTACAGGTGGACGGTCAGGTGGCTGTGTTTGAGGGCGTAGAAAAGCTCAGCCCCGCACCGTTGCGCGCTTCCGACCTGCGTGCCGGTGCCGCCATGGTGGTGGCCGCTTTGATGGCTGACGGCACCAGTGAGATCGAGGAAATCGGTCATATCGAGCGCGGCTACGAGAATATCGTGGAAAAGCTGCGCGGTCTGGGCGCTGATATCAGCAAGGTGGAGCGGATGCCCGCTGCGCTGGAACAGGCCCTGTAACACAAACAACAAAACAAACAGCCTGCCGTAAGTTCTGTGCGGCGGGCTGTTTTCAGGTGGTAACATAAGAGGTTTTCATGGCAGAGTTCATTTCATTGTATTCCGGCTCCTCCGGCAACAGCAGCGTGGTGCGCTGCGGTGCGCAGTACCTCATCGTGGATATGGGCAAGGGCGTACGCACCACCACGGCAGCGCTCAAATCGCTGGGGCTAGCCGTCAGCGATTGCGCGGGCATCCTTGTCACCCACGAGCACAGCGACCACGTCAAGGGACTTTCCACCTTCCTGAAAAAGAACCCGCTGCCGGTGTACGGTGCAGCGGCTACGCTGGATTTTCTGGATGCCAACGATATCGTGCCCGCCAACTGTGAGCTGAACACGCTGGAGGGCAGGGAAGAGGACATCGGCTGCTTCGGGGTGCAGTCCTTCCCCACCAGCCACGATGTGCCCTGCGTGGGCTACCGCATCCACACCCCGGACGATAAGACCATGACCATCGCCACCGACCTTGGCACCCTGACCCCGCCGGTGCACGAGGCGCTTTCCGGCTGCGACCTTGTGGCGCTGGAAAGCAACTACGACCTGCACATGCTGCGCAGCGGGCCCTACCCCTACTATCTGCGCGCCCGCATCGAGAGCGTGCGGGGACACCTTTCCAACGACGAGTGCTCCGCAAAGCTTCTGGAACTCATCCAGAGCGGCTGTAAAAAGTTCGCCCTGTGCCATCTCTCGCAGGAGAATAACACGCCCAGCCTTGCCTTGCAGACCGTGTTCACCACCTTGGGTGCAGCCGGTGTCGTGCCGGAAAAAGACTGCATCGTGCAGGCACAGCGCCGCAACGAGGTAAGCCCTGCACTGGAGTTCTGATTTATCAAACAATAAAGCCATCTGCAACAGCTGATTCAAAGGGTTTCGCCCCTGGTCATGCTGCGGCAGATGGCTTTTTATTTACGAGGTGCTGCGCATTTGTTTTGCAATTGTTTCTCTCGAAAGATGGACGGCTCCGGCAGAAATGAAACGACTTATTCTGCAGCCTTCTGCACCCGGATATCACTGCCTAAAAACTGGATCTGTACAAAGGCCGCAAGGCGGCTGGAGATCTTCTCCGTATACAGCTTTTCCAGCAGTGCGCCGTCCGTGATATTGGTGGTGACAATGGTAGGCAGCTTTGCGCCCAAGCGGTTATTCAGCAAGCTGTACAGATTCGTCAGGAAGAAGCTGGAATTGAACTCGGTGCCCAGATCATCCAAAATCAGCAGATCAGCGTTGCAGGCAGTCTGGAACAAGGTCTCCTCCTCGCCGCCGGGGTCGGTGCCGAAATGCAGCGCCTCCAGCTTGCCGAAAAAGTCCGGGCAGGAGACATAGATCACATCATAGTTCTGCCGCAGCACCTCCCCGGCAATGGCAAGGGCGGCATGGGTCTTGCCAAGCCCTGCGTTGCCCACCAGCAGCAGGCTTTCGCGGGTGGCAGGGGAGAAGTCCGCGGCGTAATCCCGCAGGTCGGCCAGAACCTCGGCCATATAGCTGCGCACGCTCTCGCCCAGCGCTTTGTCCACTGTGTTGGGGTAGTAGTCCAGCTGCATGGTGTCAAAGCTGGAGATGGACAGGCTGGACAGCTCCTCGATCTCCTTCCGGCGCAGCTGCTGCATTACCCGGCGCACACAATCGCAGGTGCGGCCGTCCACCGCGCCGGTGTCCTCACACCGCTTGCAGGTGAACTTTGGCTCCAGTGCATCCGCAGGGCGTCCGCTTGCGGCCAACAGGGCAGTCAGCTTCTGCTTTGCCGCCGCAAGGGCGGCAGCAGTCTCGGTGCGGTCCTTGCCGGAGGCTCCGGCAATGGCGCAGCGGATGCCCCGCACACGCACTTCCTCCTCGGCGTGGCGCAGCCCGGGGATGGCGGCCTCGGCTTCGGCCTGCGCATCCTGCGCCAGGGCGCGGGCGGTCTGACGCCGCATGGCTACGGTGCGCAATGCCTGCTGATATAATTCGTTTTTGGTACGCATAAAGGCTCCTTACTCCGGTTTCTTGATAAGAGAACGGCGGCGGGTGGCGTTTTTCAGGATATCGTTTCCGCTGGGTGCAGCGCGGTCCACCCGGATATTCCGGCTTGCTCCGGCTGCAGCCACCGGCCCACGCACATCGTGGATGCTGCGCAGACCCTTGGCGTTCCATGTTTTCAGGATGCTGTTCCAGTACCACAGATCCCGCTTGGGGCCGGCCTGTACGGCGGCTTCCTGCACCATGGCGTCGTCGTAGCCGTACACCTCGTACCAGCGCGCAATGGCCTTGCGCCCGCCCAGCGTCAGCTCCTCGGGGGTGATCTGCAGCAGGCTGCTGACGTATTCCTCGCGGCTTTGGCGCAGCGCCAGCAGCTTTAAGTGGGCATCGGCCTGCTCACCGGTCTCCACGCCCTCAGCGCGCCAGACCTTCAGCTCATGGGTCACAGCGGCCATGGTGCGCTTGCCCCGGCTGGCCACATAGGCTACGCAGAGCATCACAGTCTCAGGCGCAAAGCCCTCCTGCACATACAGGTTCACCAGCTTTTCCATCTCGGCATGGGTCAGCGGACGGGCAAAGCTGGTCTGCCCGCAGTCGATCAGGCTGGAGATCATGGGGTCGGTGCGGCTGGCGGCGGCGATCTCCGCCCAGCGCATGGGGGCGGGAGCGCTGGGCTCTGCGCCCGGCGCGGCGTTTTCTTCGTAGCGCTCCAAAAGCCCCGCACCTGCCCAGAACGCCAGAGCACTCTCGGCGCTGATGCGGCTGCGCAGCTTGAGGTCGGCGCAGATCTTGTCCGGGTCGGTCACGCCGGTGGCCAGCACATACAGCGCCACCCGCACATTGTATTCTTCGGCAATGCCCAGCTTGGAGAACACCAGCTGCGGCACGGCGATGGTATCGCCCTTCAGTTCCTTCAAACGGTAGATCATGGTTTCCTCGTTCGGTTTATTCGTTGGCAGTATCCGGCTCGGCAGGCGGCTCCCAGGGGTCGCAGTCCATCATGTCCGGGCAGTTGTTCCAGCGCTCCGGCTCGGCATCGTAGGCGCCTTTCAGATACTGCGCAGCGGCGGCACGCCCTTCATCCGTAAGCGGAAATACCTCCTGGCGGCGCAGGGCGGGGTCGGTCTTGTCAATCGTCCAGGGCGCGGGCCAGTAGTCCACTGTGAGGATCTTTTCCTCTTTGGTGGCATCCGCGCCGCCGTCCGGGTCCGGCACGGTGCGCTTGCCCGGGGTAAGCCGGTAGCGCAGCCCGGCTTCGTTGCCGCTGTAATCATTCTTGCACAAAAAGTAGTGCAGCAGGGGAACAAAGATCATGGTGCAGCTCGTCCTTTCCGGCAAAAGGCACGGCCTTTTGCGCAATCAATTCTATTATAAAGCCGCCGGGCTAAAATGCAATAACTTTTTGTGAAACGCCTTGCAAAAGCTTGCTCCGCTTACAGGAAATCCGGCCTTGACAGTGCCGCAGAAATATGGTAAAATATTGCCTGTTGCAGCAGATGTGCAATATGCTACTGTGGCTCAGCTGGTAGAGCAGCTCACTCGTAATGAGCAGGTCGCCTGTTCGAATCAGGTCAGTAGCTCCAAAGAGAATCCCCCGAAAGTTGGCTTGTAAAGCCGGTTTTCGGGGGTTTTTGTTTGTGCGGAAAAGCAAAGCCGCCGCACTCTGCCCGGAAACTCCGGCAGCAGAATGCGGCGGCGTATTGATCCAAAAAACTTACTTAGAAATCTTCTGGCCGATCCAGATGCAGATGCAGGCACCGATTACCGAGATGGCAAAGGAAGAAAAGCTGCCGGAGGCGTGGATGCCCAGCAGGCCGAACAAAAACTCGCCCACAAAGCTGCCCAGCACGCCCATCAGAATGTTGCGGCCAAGGGAAGTTTCCGTGCCCATAAAGCGCCCGGCCAGATATCCGGCCAATGCGCCCACCAGCACGCCCACAAAAAGGGAAGCCAGCACACCTACCAGCGTCAGCAGGCCGGTCAGGCAGCCCACCAGCACGCAAAGCAGGGCAACGATAAGCAAAATCGTTAAAGTGATCATAGGTTATACCTCCTTAAAAATTATGGCTCTGCCTGCTGCCCGGCGGCTTCGCGGGCGGTGCGGCAGATGTCTTTCAAACAGCATTTTTCGCATTCCGGCTTGCGGGCGTTGCACACCGCACGGCCGTGCATCACAAAGCGGTGGCAAAGGTCGCTGCCTTCCTCCGGCGGGATGATCTTCCATAGCGCCATCTCCACCTTTTGCGGCTCCTTGATGCCGTCCACAAGGCCGATCTTATTGCACAGCCGGATGCAGTGGGTGTCGGTAACGATGGCGGGCTTGCCGAACACATCCCCCATGATCAGGTTGGCACTCTTTCTGCCCACACCGGGCAGCTTTAACAGCGCGTCGAAATCATCCGGCACCTTGCCGCCGTACTGTTCTTTTAAGATTTTCATACAGGCGCTGATGTCTCTGGCCTTACTCTTTCCCAGACCGCAGGGCCTGACGATTTCCTCAATTTCTTCCACCGGTGCCTCCGCCAGGGCATTCACATCCGGAAACTTTTTATAGAGTGCCGGAACCACCTGATTGACTCGCTCATCGGTGCACTGGGCCGCCAGACGCACGCTCACTAAAAGCTTCCAGGCCTCCTCGTAATCCAGGGTGCAGTCTGCGTCCGGGTAAGCCTCCTTCAGTCTCCGGATGATTTCCAGAGTCTTTTGTTTTTTTGTCATAGGATGAACCTCACTATTGCAGGAACAGGTGCCGGTATCGTTCCGATGCATATTGGCACCTGCAATATTTACTCGTTTGATTTTCGGTTAATGAATTCTGTCCGGATCTTGGAATAAACGAACTTCTGGCTGTGGTAGAGCCCATAATATCCAGACAGGGTAAAGCACACTGCCACGGCAATGGCATAATATGGCATTGCGGCAAATCCAAAAAGTTCAAATGCCATGAACATCGTGGACACCGGACAGTTTGTCACGCTTACGAACAGGCATGCCATTCCGACCGATGCGCACAGTCCGACCGGCAGTCCGGTCACCAGGCTCATCAAGTAGCCAAACGCGGCGCCGACCGTCAGCGTCGGCACGATCTCTCCGCCCTTAAAGCCTGCGCCAAGCGCTACTCCGGTAAACAGGATCTTCATCAAAAATGCATAAACCGGAATTTTTTCACCTTCAAATACCATTTCGATGATCTGAGCACCACTTCCGTTGTAAAGCCGCGCCGGAAACAGGAGGGTCAGGACAATAAAGATCGCGGATCCCGCCAGCACGCGGATATAGGGATTCGGAAAAACCTTTCGGTAAGCATGACCACACTGATGCAGGCTGACACAAAGGAAGATTCCGACACAAGCAC
>ERZ773202.2340-NODE-2340-length-10074-cov-9.721429_pt1 | contig 10074 bp, 9 predicted proteins | sample MGYA00580998_ERZ773202 | MGnify/ENA primary metagenome ERZ773202 (study PRJEB29015, sample SAMEA2737803) | human gut metagenome | biome: human gut; feature: human-associated habitat; material: faeces | place: China | collected 2012 ...
CAATGGCATCTGCGCCAAAGAACTGCTCCATATACTGGAAGGTCTTGGCGTTGCCTACCACCTGCATCTCCGGGTAGAGGGCTGCCAGCTTTGCCACGTTGGCACCGTGGTCCGGCTCCATGTGAGAGACTACCAGATAGGCGGGCTTGCGGCCGCCCAGTGCCTCGGCAAGGTTTTCCAGCCAAGGCTCGGTGGCGCGGGCGTCCACCGTGTCCAGAATGGTGGTCTTTTCGTCCAGAATGACATAGGAATTATAGCTGACCCCGGTGGGCACCGGATACTGGCTCTCGAACAGGTCGATGGTAGTATCGTCCACGCCCACACCAAGGATGGCTTCGCTGATTTTTTTCATGCTCATACCGTTCAGACTCCTTTTGGGTTTATCTTGTGCCGTAAATTGGCAAATATTTCTGAGAACAATTCCTATTGTAGCACATCGTCAGAAATTTCGCAAGGGATAATGCGGAGAGCTTCTGCGCATCAAAGCTCTTCCCCGCTCTCCGGCAGACGTGCCGTTACCGGTCTGCCCGGCTCGGTGTCCAGTTCCAGCAGGGTGGCAGCGGTGTTCTCGTCCAGCGTCTGCACCGCACGCAGCTTACGGCTGATGGCGCGGCTGCGCACCCCGATGAGGTTGTCCAGTTCTTCGTCCGTTTGGCGCAGGCGCTGCTGCATCTTGGAAAGTCCCTGCCCAAACTTATCGAACTCGGTCTTGACTGCCCCCAGCAGCTGCCACACCTCGCCGGAGCGCTTTTGGATGGCAAGGGTCTTGAAGCCCATTTGCAGGCTGTTGAGCAGCGCCGCCATGGTGCTGGGGCCGGCCACGTTCACCTGATAATCCCGCTGCAAAACTTCCAGCAGTCCGGCGTTCACCACCTCGGCATACAGACCCTCAAAGGGCAGAAACAGGATGCCGAAAGCCGTGGTATAGGGCGGCTCCACATATTTTTCCCGGATATCCTTTGCCTCGCTGCGCAGCACCAGTTCCAGTGCGTGGCGGGCGTTTTCCACTGCCTGTGCATCGCCGGAGGCCTGCGCATCCTGCAGGTGGGCATAGGTATCGCCGGGGAATTTGGAGTCGATGGGCAGCCAGACACTGTTGCCGTCCACACCGGGCATACGGATGGCGTACTCCACCCGCTGGGTGCTGCCGGGGATGGTGGCTACGTTGGTGTCGTACTGCTCCGGCGCAAGGATCTCTTCCAGAATCGCACCCAGCTGGATCTCGCCCAGAATGCCGCGGGTCTTAACGCCGGAGAGTACCTGCTTCAGCCCGCCCACATCGGCGGCAAGGCTCTGCATCTCGCCCAAGCCCTTGTACACCTGCTCCAGCTGGTCGTTGACCGCCTTAAAGCTTTCGGTCACCCGCTTTTGCAGCGCGTCCTGCAATTGCTCGTCCACGGTGTGGCGGATCTCGTCCAGCTTCTGGGCGTTCTGTGCCTGCATGGCGGCAAGGCCGTCTGCCAGCGCTTTGCGCATCTCCTCCAGCTTGCGGGCGTTGGAGGCCTCCAGCCCCTGCAAGCGCTGCTCCATGGTCTGCTGCTGGGTGTTCTGCCCTGCCGTCAGGGTGCTGCTCATGCTCTGCACTGCGGTTTGCAGGGTATCGCTGATATGCGCCATCGCGGCCAGATTCTGCTGTGCCTGCTGCGCCTGCTTTTCTTCCAGCACCCGCGCCTGCGCTTCCAGCTGCTGGCGCAGCCACTCCTTCAGGGCTTCATCGTCCTGCCGGGCGGCGGGCTTGCCGGTGCGGTGCAGCAAAAGCGCCTGCAGCAGGCAGATGGCCACCAGCAGAAGCGTGTACAGTCCTGCCAAAAATTCCATAGACATTCTCCTTTTAACTCAAAAATCCGGGTCTTGCGGTAATGGCAGACCCGGATGTGCTTATACTTCCTGATGCTTTACGATCTCCTGTGTGGTCTCCACCTGCTGGCCGTACAGACCCACACCGTCTACCTCCATCTCGCCTACCTGATTATCACAGGGGTCGGCGCGGAAGGAGCACATAGGCGGGTCGAAGGGGGCGCAGATGTCGCTGTTGGCCACCATGCGGTCGGTGTCCAGATTGCCGAAGTAGTGCAGGCGCATCTTCTCGTTGCCCGCACGCGCCATGGAGGCACCGGCAGAGCAATCGGCATACATCCAGCCCTTGGGGGCAATATAGAACATTGCCCAGTCGTGGCAGCCGGCTGTCTCCGGCCGTGCCACCATGCCGCTCTGCCACTTTGCCGGGATGCCTGCAATGCGGCAAAGGGTGATGAAGGTGGCGGCCATCACGCCGCAATCGCCCCGGCGGCTGCGGGCACAGTTATCGGTGATATTCTCGTGCACAAAATACATGGGCTGGAAGTGGTAGTGCACATTCAGGGTGACAAAATCATAAATGCGCTTTGCCTTCTGCACCGGGTCGGTGATACCCTCGGTCAGCTGCGCAGCCAGTGCCTTCATATAGGGGGTAAAGGCGATGTGGGGCAGCTGCTCGGCGGTGTCAAAATCCGGCTGCACCGGGTCGGCCTGCATTTCCAGCGGGGCAGCGTAGTGCGCAGTGCTGCGGTAGCTGTACTGTGCCCCAAAGCGGCAGTTCTCGGCAAGGTCTGCCTCCCAGTACGCGGTGCGCTGGGGTGCGGTTTCCGGCGCAATATAAGTGGGCTGGGCGGTAAAGCTGTCCAGCGTGATATTGCTCTGTGCCGGGCAGGCAGCAGGCAGCGGCAGCCACACCTTGACGTGCACGGTGTTTCTGCCCTTGGCCTTTGCGGCGGCAAGGGCGCGGGCAAAGGTTTCGTCGGTCATGCCGATGCTGGTGCGCAGGGTGATGTCTGCGCTGGCTGCGCCGGTGCGCACCATTTGGTCGTGCTGGGGTTCAAAACGATCCCAGCTGCGCTCCGGGACGGGCGGGTCCAGCTGACGGGCGGCAAGGTCGGGATGGGTAGCCACCAGCGTTTCGGCGGCGCGGTAGATATAGCGCTTCTGCCCTTCCACAAAGCGCCAGTCCATCTGCCCGGCAGCGTCCAGTGCGGCGAACTCCTCGGCGGTAAAGTTCCGCAGGGCGGCTTGCAGCTGGTTCAGCAGCTGCTCGGCGGTGAGAGTGTAGTCCCGCGGCAGACGGCGCAAAATTTCCCGGTGCGCCAGCAGACCCTGCCGCCATGCGTCCACGCCATGGGGGGTGGGGTTTACCGGCAGCGCACCCTGCGGGTGCAGGGGCTGGTTCTGGCTGGCAGTCCAGTCTTCGGCCAGACAGGCATCGATGCGCGCAATGGCAGCATCGTAGTAGCCCGCTTCCTTCAGACGGCGGATATCATCCGGCAGCTCCATATTCAGGTATGCAAAACAAGTATTCTGATCCATCATGTTCTACTCCTTTTTTATTTATGGTCAGGCAGCGGTCTGCTGCTCCCAAAAAGCCACGGCATCTGTCAGCCAGCCCTCGGCATCGGTGGTATAGCCCACCCCGATACTATGCGGCGCAGACTCAAACACCTTCATAATATAGGGTACCTTGTGGGCTTCCAGCGCCGCTTGCAGCGCCGGGCCCTGCACCTGATTGATCATCCAAGGCAGCACCTTGTCGTCCTTCCCGTACCAGAAAAATACCGGCGGATAATCGTCCGTGACAAGATCTGCCACACTGGAGCAGTAATAGTGCCACCCATAGTTGCCGGTATCCATAAGCGCCTGATACGCGATCTTTACCTCTGAAAAGTTCACTACCGGATAAGCCAACAGCAGTGCACCGGGTTTTGCAGCACCGTAATAGCCGTAGCCGCGCTCCTTATTTGCGAACACGCCCACAAGCTGGCCGCCAGAGGAGTAGCCCACCAGCGCATAGCCCTGTGTATGGATGGAAAGCTCCTCGTCAAGGCTTGTCACCAGCTGCACCGCCCTTGCCAGATCCTCCAGCGGGGCGTTATTGCCCAGATCCAAAAAGGTGCGGTAGCGCAACACGAACACGGCATAGCCCCGGTTATGCAGCTCGTAGGCCGTGGAGCCGCCCTCACCCATCTCCGAGGTTGCGGTCAAGGCGTTGCCGGGCACTACGATAGCGGTTTTGGCGTTGGGGGTCTCGGCCGGATAATAAAACAGCTGCACACAGCCCAGACTGGAATTGTGTTCGATCTCCTCAGGAGTGTAGACCTGATAGGTGACCTTGACGCCCTTATTATAGTTATCAATGATAAGGTTCAGCGCAGCAATGCCGGATTCCCGGTCGGTGTCGCCAAAATAATCGTGCAAGGTCTTGTTTTTCCAGCGTTCCACCATCAGCGGCGTCATCTCACGGCAATATGTATAATAGCCGCTTCCCTGGATCGCCGGGTTTGCGCGCAGCTGAGCCATTGTAGTTTCTGCCGTGACATGGGGTGCGCTCTCTGCGCCAAAGGCAGGCAGCGCCGCGCAAAGCATAAGCCAAACCATACACAGCAGTACCCAGGCATTTTTTCTCATACATCCTCCATGAGAGACGGCGCATCCCCCGCCGCATTCCTGTTCCCTTATTGTATCACAAACAGGTGAGATGTCAAAACAATTTCTGTGCAGTCCGCTTCTTGTACCGCGCGGCAAATTCTGCTATACTGAAATTTATCCGGGAGTGGAAAGAGAATGCGGGCAATTTTCGGCCCGCCGAGGATGAAAGTATGGATAAGATCATCATCCGGCCTATGACGCCGGAGGACTGGGGCGCGGTCTCCAGAATTTATGTTGAGGGCATTGCCACGGAATACGCCACCTTCCAGACCGAATGCCCGCCCTATACCGCGTGGGACGCTTCCCACACAAAGGAGTGCCGTCTGGTCATCCTTTCCGGCGGGGTGCTGGCAGGGTGGTGTGCTTTGCACCGGGTAGACCCCCGGTGGTGTTACCGGGGCGTGGCCGAGGTAAGCATCTATGTAGGCGAGCAGTTCCGTGGGCACGGACTGGGCTTTCAGCTGTTGAGCGCCCTGTGCGCCGCCGCTGAAAAGGCCGGGTACTGGACGCTGCAATCCACCGTTTTACAGGACAACACCGCCAGCCGCGCCCTGCACGCCAAGTGCGGCTTCCGGCTGGTGGGGCGCCGGGAGCGCATTGCGCGGGACTGCCACGGCCACTGGCTGGACACCTATCTGATGGAGCGCCGCGCCGCCGCAGACGAACCGGAGGGGTTCAAAAAGCTGTAACCAGCCCCACCGGACGCAGAATTATTTTTATTTGCAGAGCGGAAAAATCCGCAGATTTTCCCGCTCTGCTTTTTTCACGACGTATAAGGCAGAAGGAGCCGCTGCAACCAAAAAGTGCAGCGGCTCCTGTTATTTGTGATGATTCAGTTTTACCACTCGTCGTATTCGCCGTTGGCGTTTTTGGCGGCAGCCACGCGGCTGTGCTTGAACATACTTTCCACCACAGCGCAGTACTTATCGGCAAGGCAGACGATGATGGCCTCGCGGCAGCTGGGCACATGACGGAAGGTCAGCGGCCACATGTGGCTGGAAATGATGCTCTGTTCCTTTTTGGTGATATGGAACACCTTTTCTGCGTTGACGCAGGCGCAGCCCGGGTGGGAGAAGCCGTGCATCTCGAACAGGCGGCGGATACCATGGAAAGTACCTTTTTTATGCCAGTCGTACAGATAAAAATCGTGCAGGAAAGCACCGACAGCCAGTGAGGTCTCGTCTGCACCCAAATGCAGCCGATGGTTCAGCCAACAGCTGACCAGCACCACATTCTTGCAGTGCTGATAGGTGGTAACGTCCCCGTGCTGGATGAACTCCCGCATCTGCTGCACCTTGGGGTTTTGATCGTATTTTTCCAAAATGGCATAAAGCCGTTCGCGTTCCGTAACAGAAAGCTGCATGAGCAAAATTTCCTTTCAACTCAATACGTTAACGTTTGTTTCAGGAGCGGAGCTGCACCGGGTTAGAATTGCCAAAGTTTTCAGCCTCGGAAGGGTTTGCCCGCTTGAGGGTCAGATCTACCAGATACTGCTTGCCGTCGCCCAGTTCTTCCAGCTGGGCAAGCTTTGCATTGGCAGAAGCCTCGTCCGGGTACCACTGGATGAGGAAGAAGTTTTCCGCTTCCACCCCGTAGTACAGCCAGAAGCCGTCTGCCCGCAGCAGATCGTCCAGATGATCCACCTCTTCGCCGTCCGGCAGGCCAAGGCCTTCCTCCGCGTAGAGATTTTCCGGCTCTACCTGAAGTATCTCAATGACCTGAATAGAGCTTTGCAGGTACTCGTCCTGCGAGGTGCTCTTATCGGAGCGCTCCCAGCCGGTAAGAAATGCCTGCATGAGCAGATCGCGCACCTTGATGCGCGGCAGTGTGGGATCCATAACCATTTTTGTTTCCTTCTTTCGTGGTTTTATCCCCGTTGGACAGTATACGGCATACGCCTGTGCAAGTCAACGGTTTATTTGTGAATTTTTTGTAGGTACGGCCAAAATTTACAAACGCTTTTCCTGTTTCAGTCGGTTATCTCAGGCGTGGAAGGAAAAGGTATCATTCAGCCACTCCACCGCAAGCTTGACCCAGCGGTTGCGGTGGGCGCTGTCGGCGTCCACCTCCGGGGTGGAGATACTGGTGCCGTGGCGTCCCTTTTCAAACAGGTGCGCTTCGCATGGCACGCCTGCCTTGTGCAGAGCGTTCAGCAGCAGCAAGGTGTTTTCCACCGGGACAGTTTCGTCCTCCATGGTATGCCAGACGAACACCGGCGGTGTGGCCGGGGTGATCTTATCCTCCAGCGTAAAGCGCTGGTGGGCAGCAATGTCCTGCGTGCCTGTCAGCTGCACAAAGCTGCCCCGGTGGGCGTATTCCCCGGCGGTGACCACCGGGTAGGCCAGCAGCAAGGCATTGGGCCGCGGCTGGTCTGCCATGCCGGGGATGTTCCACACTGCACCGGACAGTGCCAGATGCCCGCCGGCAGAAAAACCGCACAGGGCGATCTGATCCGGCAGGATGTTCCACTGCGCCGCGTGCTGCCGCACAAGGCCAATGGCCTGTGCCAACTGCCGCATGGGCAGCGCATCCCGGGCGCTGTCCCCTACTGCGTAGTGCAGTACCGCCGTGTGGTACCCCGCCGCCGCAAATTGCAGCGCCACAGGGTCGCCTTCCCGGGGGCTGACGTGGTTATAGCCGCCGCCGGGCACCACCAGCACCAGCGGGCGCTGCCGGAAGTGCGGCATGGCCTCCACGCTCTCCCGCAGGTAGAGCGTCAGCGTACCGCCGCCGGTCAGTTCCAGTTGCTCAAGCTGCATTTACGCATCCTCCTTATAAAAGCCATACCGCCCCTCCGGATGCGCCGCAATAAATTCTGCGCACAGGTCGGCGCAAATGCGGCACAGCTCCGGGCAGGGGCGCTTTTTATAATAGTCTGCAGTGCGTTCCTCTGCCGCCGTGCCACCGGTAGGGGCAGCACCCGCCTTTGCCAGCAGTTCCCGGCAGATAATGCTGCCGCCGCCGTTGCGGGTGCGGTACTGCTCTGCCGCCTGCTGCACCAGCGCGTACATCCGGGATTTATCCTTGGGGTCTGTGGGGTCGGCATAGACCATGCTCAGCACAGTCACCACGCCGCAGAACGCCCCGCACACCTCCCGCATCCGGCCAATACCCGCGCCAAACCCTGCGGAAAGGCGCAGAGCCATCTCCTCGGTCAGGCCAAGCTGCGGCGCAAACGCCGCCACCACGCTCTGGCTGCAATTATAACCCTTTAAAAACCATGCGTAAGCGGCATCGCCCTGTTTTGACATTTTCTCACATCCTTCCGGCATACTCGTTCCATTATAGCACAGTCCGCGCAAAAGTGGGAAAGACTTTGCAAGAAATTTTATTTTCCATATAAGAAACGAATCCGGAACGCCGCTTCGCGCATAGGAGAACAAATTTTAATTTTTTTAACTTTTTATGAAAAGCCTTGATTTTCCCTTCAAGTCGTTGTATATTAGCACTCGGAAGTTATGAGTGCTAAGCATTCTGGCGGTTTGCCGGGTACGGCGCACCAAATATGTGATAAAAGAGGTTTTGTATTATGGCCAAGAAAGAATTTCAGGCAGAGAGCAAAAAGCTGATGGACATGATGATCAACTCCATCTATACCAATAAAGAGATTTTCCTGCGGGAGCTGATCTCCAACGCTTCGGACGCCATTGATAAGCTGTACTATAAGAGCCTGACCGACACCTCCGTGGGCATGAACAAGAGCGATTTCCGTATCCTCATCACCCGCGATAAGGAAAACCGCATCCTGACCGTGGAGGATAACGGCATTGGTATGACCAAGGAAGAGCTGGAGCAGAATCTGGGCACCATTGCCCACTCCGGTTCTCTGGATTTCAAAAAGGACAACAAGGACGAGAACATTGATATCATCGGTCAGTTCGGTGTGGGCTTCTACTCCGCCTTTATGGTGGCCGATAAGCTGACCGTTATCTCCAAGGCCTACGGCTCGGACGAGGCATGGCAGTGGGAGTCCTCCGGTGTGGACGGCTACGAGATGACCCCCGCCCAGAAGGATACCGTGGGCACCCAGATCATTCTGCACATCAAGCCGGATACCGACACTGAGAAATATGACAACTTCCTAGATGAATACGGCATTGTGGCCATCGTGAAGAAGTACAGCGACTATGTGCGCTACCCCATCCAGATGGAGCGCGAAAAGAGCCGTCAGAAGCCGGAACCGGACCCCAAGCCCGAGGATTATAAGCCCGAGTGGGAGACCTACACCGAGCTGGAGACCCTGAACAGCATGATCCCCATCTGGAAGAAGCAGAAGAGCGAAGTGACCGATGAGGAATACAACGCCTTCTATAAGGACAAGTTCGGCGACTATGCCGACCCCGCCCGGGTCATCGTGAGCCGTACCGAGGGCACTGCCAACTACAACGCCCTGCTGTTCGTGCCCAGCCACCGCCCCTACGACTTCTACACCAAGGAGTACGAGAAGGGTCTGGCCCTGTACGCTTCCGGCGTGCTGATCATGGAAAAGTGCGCCGACCTGCTGCCCGACTACTTCAGCTTCGTCAAGGGCATCGTGGACAGCCAGGACCTGAGCCTGAACATCAGCCGTGAGATGCTGCAGAAGGACAACCAGCTCAAGCTGATGCGCAATTCTCTGGAAAAGAAGATCAAGAACGAGCTGCACGCGATGCTCGTCAATGACCGCGAGAAGTATGAGACCTTCTGGAAGAACTTTGGCCGCCAGATCAAGTTCGGCATCTACGGCGACTACGGCATGCACAAGGATCTGCTGGGCGACCTGCTGATGTTCTACTCCGCCAAGGAGAAAAAGCTCGTCACGCTGGACGAGTACGTCGAGAAGATGCCCGAGGAGCAGAAGTGCATCTACTTTGCCGCCGGTGACGACACGGACCGTCTGGGCAAGCTGCCCAACGCCCAGCTGGTGCTGAGCAAGGGCTACGACCTGTTGCTCTGCACCGAGGATGTGGATGAGTTCTGCCTGCAGGTCATGCATGAGTACAAGGAAAAGACCTTCCAGAACATCAATGCCGGTGACTTGGGTCTTGAGACGGAGGACGAGAAGAAGGCTGCCGAGGCCGCCGAAACCGAGAACAAGGATCTGTTCGAGGAGATCAAGAAGGATCTGAACGGCAAGGTCAAGGAGGTCAAGGTCAATCCGACCCTGCAGGAACACCCCGTCACCCTGTCTGCCGAGGGCGGTATCTCGATGGAGATGGAGAAGGTACTGCGCCGCATGCCCAACGCAGAGGGCGTCGAGAGCACGAAGGTGCTGGAGCTGAACCCGAACCACACGGTCTTTGCCGCCCTGAAGGCTGCCCACGCCGCGGGCGACACCGACAAGGTCGCCAAGTACGCCGAGCTGCTCTTTGACCAGGCCCTGCTGATCGCCGGTCTGCCCATTGAGGACCCCGTTGCCTATGCACAGCTGGTGTGTGGGCTGATGCAGTAAAATCAGAATAACAGCCGCCCGCCCAGGTACGATGCCTAAGCGGGCGGCTGTTTTTTGATGGGGTTGCAGGGGCAGGCATTGTTCGACCACGGCAGCACGGACTTTCCGAGTCGATGCAGGCACCGTCCCTATGTGTAGGGGCGGATTCCATATCCGCCCGGGAAAGCTGCCGCTGCCACAAACAGGCA